>WBZT01000042.1_pt1 | contig 105789 bp, 95 predicted proteins | sample 5204241 | NCBI WGS metagenome assembly WBZT01 (sample SAMN12344358, study PRJNA552823) | activated sludge metagenome | biome: Activated sludge suspended growth; feature: Nitrification reactor; material: Wastewater; isolation source: activated sludge from nitrification reactor of wastewater...
GCCTCGCGTGCCACATCCTGGACACATCCGTCGCCACGACCCGTTATGAAACTCTAAGGACATAGGGAGTCCCTCGCTTGCGTTGTTTCAGCAACGCGTAGTGCTTCTGTGTCCATCGCTTCGTGCCTGCATAGATCATCTCCATCAGGAATTGATCGCCACGACAGGCCACTACCACCGCCAACATGGGACTGATCGCATTGGCCAACCACGCGGCCACATCATCCAAGCGCTGCTGAATCCGTTCGACGACCAGTCGGCATCGCATGAAGCCTTCCGTGAGGGCTTTCCACCAACTCACCAACGGCGCGCGGTACTTCTCATAGGATTCCGCCTCGCGCGTGGTCTCTCGGAAATCGACATAGGAACGCAGCACGCCAACCAAAAACGCCCGCCAATCTTCCGGATCGAGGGTGAGGAGCGCTTTCGCACAGGCCTGGGCTCGATCCTGTTTGAACTCCAGTTCCCATCGCACTCCGTATAAGGCCGCGTCTTCTCGGCCTCTGGCCTGAAGTTCGAGCCGCTTGTCATAGATCCGCAGCATGGTCTGGCTTTCCCGGCTGCCGAAGTAGAGCGTTTCTCCGGTCCGAACGCCCTCACGATGATTCGAGGCTTGGATGACTTTGAATTGTTTCGAACGGCTCACCACCTGTCCGGCCTCCACGGCGAGGCGGACGGTCTCCACGGCGACAGACGCCTCCCGGTCGTCCAGTGCCACATCGATGCGGGTCACGTGGCCTTTCTGGGCAAAGATCCATGCGAGGACTGCTTTCAGCTTCGCCTCATCCCACTGGGAGACAATCCCCGCCGACAAATCCACATGCACTTCTTTCGGATTGCGAGGGGCACCCGTCCCCAGTTTGCCGACCCCGTTCTTGCCTTCCGTCATGAGCTGGGCCACGGGATACCCGCGAAAGCCGGTCTCACTCTGGAACCAGTCGCCACCAATCAGCGTAATCACATCCTTGACCTCCGCCTTGGGCAGCGTGAAGGCCAGCCAATCGATGGTCTGAGTGAACCCTCCTGAACCTGTCATTTCTTCCTCCTTGGCGTTTGAGCGATAGACGCCCCCGTCTTACCAAGTCGGGGGCTGGGCCGCTGCGCGCGCCGCCCGCTGGCGCCGCCGGTCGCGCTGCGCGGACCCTTCTTCCTCTGGGCTTCCACATGGGTCGGCCAATGCCCCTTGGCCCGGAGAGCTTCCTTTACCCGTTCCAGGTCGAAGCGGACAAACCGACAGAATCGATCCACGGGAATCTCACCCTTCCAGTAGGCGCGGCGGATGGACTTCACACTCACTCCCAGTTTGGCGGCGAGTTGGTCGGCAGTGATCCATAACCTTCTCATGGCATCTCCTCTCTCACGATGATGTCGCATGGCACGGCGCTGACCATACGCATGCGGGCCGTTCCGGTGAAAGATCCCTTGAGGGGACACGAGGGGACAGGAGGGGACACTGGGGGACAGAAATAAGAGGCGGTGGGACGACAATGGTCTAACTCTCTCAAGAGCTATTCATCATGCCTCACCTCGCTATCGTCCGATGCGATCTGCTTCGACCAACACAACGTCCGCGCCAGTCGCGATGAATCGAGACTTGCATGGCCCGTCAGCCACAGTTTCAGGCCTGAAGCATCGTGTTAAGTAGCAGTACATATTCAACCATCTGTGAGCCGCTCGACACCAAAGTTTTATAGAAAAATGGCGATAGGGCCGAAAAAGGTATGGCTAGAGCCATATGGCCTTATAGCGCACATTAGAAGATCTGAAATTGGAGAGCGGTACTTTGCAAATGGAGTGCGAGCGATGCTGCAGTGAGAATGCAATCGAATAAGCACTAACTAATAGTCAAAGGAACAATGCCGCAGGAGTCAGAGCAAAAAATCGTAATGTAATGGGACAAAAAACGCTCGGCAGGGACTCCGCGTAGTGTTCTAACGAGGTTCACAACCTCTGCGGCATCATGGCAGGATCATGCACACTCAGCGATGGCAGGTCTCAGCCGCCCGGCCAGAAGGGTCCCCAGTAGACAAAAAAGCGATGGGGACAGACCTGTCAATTCTTCCGTTCGCGGTACAGTAGTTAGCGATTGTATCGAATTAGCGGAACCGCAAGTGGCATCTCTGCCGAGATTGGAACCCTTAGCGGATCGAGCCTGAATGAAGTGCACCAGCAATCTCGGCGAAGCGGGTCCGGCTCCCGGTTAGGGAGGTGCCGAGGACTGGACTAAGTATCCCTGTCGCTAAGTTTTTGATGAAAGACAGGATCATCGCCCCTGCGTTATACTTCGACTGGATTTCCGTATGAGCCTGATTAAGTCAAAACAACGGGTCGCTGACCACGGGGAGGTATTCACTCCTCCGTGGATGGTCGAGGCGATGCTTGACCTCGTCAAGGGCGAGACCGAGCGGATCGACTCCCGCTTCTTGGAGCCGGCATGCGGGAGCGGGAATTTTCTTGTGCGGATTCTGCAAAGGAAGCTCGTCGCCGTCGAACTCAAGTTCGGGAAGTCCGATTTTGAAAGGTGGCACTACGCCCTTCTCGCTGTGATGTGCACGTACGGGATTGAGCTTCTGGCTGACAACATCGCCGAGTGTCGCGCGAATATGCTGGAGATACTTGCCGATTACCTGAATCTCGAGGAATCGGATGACCTTTATCGGGCCGCTTCCTACGTGCTGTCGCAGAACCTCGTGCACGGCGATGCACTCACGATGCGTACCCACGACGGTCAGGCGATTACCTTTGCCGAGTGGGGCTACCTGGGCAAGGGGAAGTTTCAGCGCCGCGATTTTCGCTTGGACATACTCACGCAGGCGTCGGCCTACAGTGCGGAGGGAGACCTCTTTGCCAACCTTGGAAAGCATGAAATCTTCATGCCGACCAAGACCTACCCTCCGATGACGGTGGGCGATGTGGCTGCCGGTTTGGGGCAGGCGGCATTGGCACTATCGCCCAAGGAGGAAGCATGACGACTGTGGCCGCTTCCGTGCCCGTGCTTCGATGGGCAGCGCAACGCGCGCGCCTTGACGACGGCGACCTGGTGGCGCGATTCCATAAGTGGCCGTTGTGGCTCAGCGGTGATGCTCAACCCACGCTCAAGCAACTGGAAGATTTTGCGCGCCGCACGCACACGGCCATCGGCTATTTCTTCCTACCCGAACCGCCAGCGCTGACGCTGCCGGTGCCCGATTTCCGAACCATTCGAGACGAAACGTTGGCCGAACCCAGCAGCGACCTGCTGGATACGATTTACCTGTGCCAGCAACGGCAGGACTGGTACCGCGACCATGCCCGCATGCACGGCTTACCAGCCTTGCCATTTGTCGGCAGCGCCAGCTTGCAGGAATCGCCAGAGGCTATGGCGCAACGCCTCCGCGAGACGTTGAGCCTGTCCACCGAGATGCGTCGCCAAACGCCCACTTGGACGGACGCGCTGCGCCAGTTGATCGCCAAGGCCGAAGATGCCGGAGTCATGGTGATGGTGAGTTCCGTGGTCGGCAGCAACAGCCACCGAAAGCTGGACGTGGGCGAGTTTCGCGGCTTCGCGCTGGCAGACGGCCTTGCGCCACTGGTCTTTCTGAACGGCGCAGACAGCAAGGCTGCGCAGATGTTCACGCTGGCGCACGAGTTGGCCCACGTGTGGCTGGGCGCAACAGGCGTGTCGGACGCGCAGGTGGGGGAGGTGCCCGAGCACCAAACCGAGCGCTGGTGCAACAAGGCAGCGGCGGAACTGCTGATGCCCATGGCGGAACTGCGAGCAGTGCACGATCGCAACGCGCCGATTCCGGATGAAATCCAGCGGTTGGCACGCGAGTTCAAGGTCAGCACGCTGGTTGCCTTGCGCCGCCTGTTCGACTCGGGCTACATCAGCCAAACTGCGCTATGGCAGCAATACCGGGAGGAGCAGGAGCGGCTGCGCACGCTGAAGGAACGTAGCAGCAGTGGTGGCGACTTCTATCACAGTCTAGGTGCACGCACCAGCAAGCGCTTTGCCCGCGCCATTGTGTCCAGCACGCTTGAGGGCTTGACCTCGTTTCCAGACGCCTTTCGCATGCTGGGGGTGCGCAAAACGGCCACATTCTACGAAGCGGCGCGTGAGCTGGGAGTGACGGCGTGAGCTATCTGCTCGACGCCAATGTGTTTATGTCAGCGAAGAACCTGCATTACGGTCTGGATTTCTGCCCGGCGTTTTGGGACTGGCTGGTGCACAAGGGCAACACGGGAGCGGTGTTCAGCATCGACAAGGTGGCCGATGAAATCGAGGCCGGTCAGGACGAGTTGTCAGACTGGGCCAGAAGCCACAGCACTGCGCTCTTTCGGCGTACGCCGGCAGCACTAGCGCCGCAGTTCACCCAGGTCAGCACTTGGGCCATGGGGCAGCAATACACACCGGCCGCCATCAATACGTTTCTGCAGGCTGCTGATTTCTATCTGCTTGCCCATGCGCTGGCCGGCACTCACGTGGTAGTGACCCACGAGGTTCAGTCTAACTCGCCGGGTCGCATCAAGATACCGAATGCTTGCGTGGGCCTGGGCGTGCGGTTTATGACGCCATACCAGATGCTGCGTATCGAACACGCTCGCTTCGTGTTGGGCACGCACGCATGAGCGAGCAAGCCGCTTTCACGCTTCGCGGCCGAAACCCGGATGTGCTGACGTGCATCGCCAACCTCTCCAACGACGAGGTCTTCACGCCACCGGAATTCGCGAACCGCATGCTGGACACGCTGGCCGAAGCATGGGCGGCGGATCACAACGGCGCCAACATCTGGGCAGATAGGACAGTAAAGTTCCTCGACCCATTTACCAAGTCCGGCGTGTTCCTTCGGGAGGTTACCAGCCGTTTGACCAAAGGGCTGGAGCAGGAAATTCCCGATCTTCCCCAACGCGTTGGTCACATCCTGACCAAGCAGGTCTTCGGCATTGGCATCACGTATCTCACTAGCCTGCTGGCGCGCCGCAGTGTGTATTGTTCGAAGCACGCGAAGGGCAGTCACTCGATAGCGAAGACATTTACGAATGATGATGGGAATGTCTGGTTCAAGCGCCTTAAGCACTCGTGGGTAGACGATAAGTGCAAATACTGTGGCGCAAGCAAACAGACTATGGACCGTGGTGAAGGGCTTGAGACCCATGCGTACGCGTTCATCCACACGGACAACATCAAGACTCGGGTCGCCGAGTTGTTTGGAGGCGATATGCAGTTCGACGTGATTATCGGGAACCCGCCATATCAGATGACTGGCGGAGGCGGGGGGACGAACGACTCGCCGATCTATGATCTGTTTGTTCGACAAGCCATGCGAATGGAGCCGAGGTTCCTCAGCATGGTTATTCCATCCAGGTGGATGGCTGGTGGCCGCGGACTTGGTGAGTTCCGCGCCGAGTTTCTCGGTGACCGGCGTGTTCGCACCCTTGTTGACTACGAGAACGCGAAGGATGTGTTCCCCACTGTAGGGATTGGTGGTGGAATTTGTTACTTCCTTTGGGACCGCGACAACCCTGGATTATGTGAGTGCGTCTATCACCGAAATGGCATGATCATTGGGCCGTATCCGCGCGGCCTAGACGAGTTCGATGTCTTCGTTCGCGACAAGCGAGCGGTAGACATCTTACACAAGGTAGTGGCGGCTGGAGAGCAGCCCTTTGAGGAGCTAGTCAGCGGAGACACACCGTTCGGTTTGGCGACGAACTTCACGGACTACACGCGGGACGTGTTGCCGAAAGGCTCGCAGATCCGTCTCTATGCAAACGTTGGGACAAAAAGAGTCCAAGGCGCAATGGCACGTAAAACAATCACCAAGAACTCTCACTTGATTGATGTGTGGAAGTTGTTTCTCCCCAAAACTGGCTCTGGCCGGGAGCGAGAAAGAAGTGGCGTGGACTTGGTGTTAAGTCCTCCAATGATAGGTGAGCCTGGGTCTGTCTGTACCCAAACCTACCTTGTTGCCGGTCCTTTGAAGTCAAGGGTTGAGGCAGAGAGTGTCGAGTCATATTTGCGAACGCGACTTGTGCGGTTCCTTGTGTCGCTTCGCAAGCCGGCCCAGGACGTCTTCCGCAGCATGTACCGGTGGGTCCCCATACAGCCATGGGGTCGGACATGGACCGATGCCGATCTCTATAAGAAGTACGGCATCGCGAAAACCGAGATTGCGTTTATCGAGAGTTTGATTCGGCCTATGGGCGATGGCGATGAGTAAGTCCATCGAGGAAATCCTTACGCCAAAGCCGGAAGCTCGGCCACGCATCTACGCCTATTCTATCGCAGATGAGGCACACAAGGGTCTTCTCAAAGTGGGCCAGACCACGCGCGGTTCGAAACAGCGCGTCGCCGAGCAGCTCAAGACCGCCAACATCAAGAACTACACTATCGAGCTGGATGTGGACGCGGAGCGTGACGACGGTAGCGTCTTTACCGACCACGACGTGCGTGACGTGCTGGTCAGGAAGGGCTTTGAGAACGTTGAGCTGGAGTGGATGCGTTGCACGCTCAAGGATGTGAACACTGTCCTAATCGAGTTGCGCACCGGACATAGATTCACTGGCACGCACTCTGAGAGGTTCCCAATGCGCGCCGAGCAGCGCGCTGCCGTGGAAAAGACCCACGCTTACTTCCACTCAATCTGGAAGGAGGGTATGCACGCCGTCCCGCGCTTCTTGTGGAATGCGAAGATGCGCTTCGGCAAGACCTTCACGGCATATCAGCTCGCCAGAAAGCTCGGGGCTAAGCGCGTGCTTGTAGTGACTTTCAAACCGGCCGTGGAGGATGCGTGGCAGACGGACCTTGAATCCCACATCGATTTCAATGGTTGGCAGTACCTTTCCCGCAATTCCGACGGAGACCCGAGGAAGATCGACAGTAAGAAGCCCGTCGTCTACTTCGGCTCTTTCCAGGACTTATTGGGCCGCGACGAGGCGGGAAACATCAAGCCGAAGAACGAATGGCTCCACAAAGTGAAATGGGACCTGGTGGTCTTTGACGAGTACCACTTTGGGGCCTGGCGCGAGACGGCCAAGGAGCTGTTTGAGGGTGAGGAAGAAGCGGTTGCCAAGAAGGAAGGCAAGCTTGAATACGATGCCGACTTGGAAGGCGTGAATGAGGATCTCAGCGAACTCTCGGAGAAGGAAACCGAGTTTCTCCCCATCACGACCAAGGCGTACCTCTACCTTTCCGGGACTCCTTTCAGGGCACTGGCTACGGGCGAGTTTATCGAGGAACAGATCTTCAATTGGACCTATACCGACGAACAGCGCGCCAAGGAAGAATTCGCTAACAGGAATCCCGGCAAGTGGAACCCCTACGGCGCACTGCCGCAGATGCGCTTGCTTACGTATCAAATGCCGGACGAGCTAGTTGCGATCGCGAGTGCCGGGGAATTCGACGAGTTTGATCTCAACGAGTTTTTTGCAGCATCTGGTACAGGCAAGGGAGCCCAGTTCAAGCACAAGAGCGATGTGCAAAAGTGGCTGGACATCATCCGGGGCTCGTATGCCCCGCAAACAGTTGCACATCTCAAAACTGGAGCCCGCCCGCCGTTCCCATATTCGGACATCCGCCTCTTGCCGTACCTTCAGCACTCGTTCTGGTTCTTGCCGAGCGTTGCCGCCTGTCACGCGATGGCGAAATTGCTGGCCGAGAGGCACAACACGTTCTGGCGCGACTACAAGGTTGTCGTCGCGGCTGGTCTGTCGGCAGGCATCGGGCTCGATGCGTTGCCTCCCGTGCGGTCGGCTATCGGGAGCGGATTTGAGACGAAGACGATCACGCTCTCCTGTGGGAAGCTCACGACAGGCGTCACCGTTCCTCAGTGGTCCTCAATCTTGATGCTCCGCAATCTCAAGTCCCCTGAGACTTACTTCCAGGCTGCATTCCGCGTCCAGTCGCCGTGGTCCATCAAGAACCCCAACGGCGACAATCCAAACGAAGAGGAAATCCTCAAGCCTGTTTGCTTTGTCTTCGACTTTGCGCCAACGAGGGCGCTGCGGCAGCTCTCCGAATATGGGATCGGCCTGTCGCCCAACGAGCCGAACCCGGAGAATGCGGTCAAGGATCTCGTGTCCTTCCTGCCCGTGCTGGCCTATGACGGCGCGAATATGACGCAGATCGATGCGGGCGGCATTCTGGATATTGCAATGGCTGGTACCTCGGCCACGCTTTTGGCTCGCAAGTGGGAATCCGCGCTGCTCGTGAACGTGGACAACGACACCTTGCGCCGCATCCTGGACAACCCCGAGGCGATGGCCGCCGTGGAGCGCATCGAGGGGTGGCGTTCGCTCGGTGACAACATCATCGAGACCATCATTAACAAGAGTGAGAAAGTGAAGGAGCTCAAGAACAAGGCCAAAGACAAGGAGTTGACGGCCAAGCAGAAGAAGGAACTCACCGAGGAGGAGAAAGAATACAAGTCCAAGCGCAAGCTTGTTCAAGAGAAGCTAATCAAGTTCGCCACCCGCATTCCGGCATTCATGTACCTGACCGATTTTCGGGAAAATACGCTGCAGGATGTCATCACCAAGCTCGAACCGGACTTGTTCCTCGCTGTCACCGGCCTCACGGTGAAGGACTTCCACCTGCTTGTGCGGCTGAAGGTGTTCAACACAGAACAGATGAACCAGGCGGTCTTCGCCTTCCGCCGCTACGAAGACGCCTCGCTCCGCTACACGGGGATAGAAAGCCACCCTGGGCTGACCCATTATGGGCTGTACGACACCGTGGTCGCGAGAGACTGAAAAGGATGTTACGACGCAACGAGGGGTACGACAAGCTCAAGAAGCATTCACGGCTTAGATCGAGCGAGTGATCAACCGTGAAGGTGGCAAAAGCAATATCTGCTGCCTGGGAAATAGGTTGATGCCGGCAAAACTTATGAGTGAGTCAACTACAGAAATTACAAATGGGGCGAACCAGGCAATGCCGTTCGCCATTACAGTGCCGGCGAACGATATATAGTGCCATGCGCCCAGCCTACGTCAGAGTTGATCTTGGAGATCCTGCTGATAATCAGGCGCCAAGGTTCGTGGTCTCACCGGTTCCCTTCCTCTATCATGAGGGAGAGCTTCAGATGTCAGGTGGCGCAAAGCTATACGGAGCGACCTCTTACTCGGTTTTGCGTCTAGTACTAAAAGATAAATTTCAAATTCCCGATTCCATGCTCCCGCTAGCGACGTACTTCAAGCCCAAGAAATCCGAAATCGTATACGAAGATTGTTATATTTACAGGACCGTTCCGGAGGGGGCTGGGGAGCCTGAATGGCGCATGAAGGCTCGCCAAGCCATCATGTGGGCCATAGACGAGCCACGCGGGGTTTGGCCCGGAGACAGCATCTCCGTCAATGGGAAATCTTGTTACTCAATGGAAGAATTACAGCACGAACTTGAGGCCATTGCCGAGGCGGCCAGCGGCAAGATGAAAGCCAAAGACGAAGCGTATCAACCGGATTATGATGTGCTCGTGAAAGAGGTGCTCGCAATCCATCCGTACGTATTCTGTTATGAAAATCTCCCAAAGAACCGCAAGCGGTGAAAGAACAGTAGCACATATCCGGGAGGTGCTATCTCGCGTGCTGTATTACCTAACCTGGAAGTTGGCTGTCCCAGTTCCCGACCCTTTCTTTGGAGGCCACCACTGAAAGCTATGGCCGTTCGGTCTCCTCCTTTCCCTCTCCCGACACCGTCTCATTCGTAAGAAATCATAATAGCAATCTTAGAACAGGGACTATGACCTGACATGAAATCAGAGGGATAACGGTTATTGTGAAAATGTCTTGATGGGTGCTAACCTTTGCCCCTCACCTAAGCTGTTAACCTTACCGGGGATTGTCAGATGTCTTTTGCTCGAAAAAAAATCAACGTCGAGTTTTACCGGATTAATATTCTGTGTCCCAAGGACGGAAGGATGGAGGACTTTTTCAACAAGTCGATTCAAAATCCGCCTGGCTCCCGAAACTCTAGTAGGGAAGGTCAGTACGTAAGACTGCAAGAAGGCTCCGCTCATGGCCAATTCTGGTCTGGCGACATGCTCCGTATCAGGATGGAGGAATTGCCAGTAAAGGCGGCACTGAGCGGCACAGTAGAATCTTTGGACCTTGAGAAAGACGAAGGATTGGGGGAAGGAACAGCATTTCTTTACCACATGCCGAGTCGAATTTTAGCTTTACAACGCAATAGATTTGGAGTATCGGCGTCTGCCTTCACCCACTATATGACCCACCAGCACCTCGGCTTGGAGTTGGAACTTGATATTGTCATCGAGAAGGCCGCCTTTCGTAAGCTCGACCGCATGGACACCATCCGCGACTTTGAGATACAAATCGCGCCGCTGGACAACCTCAGCTTCCTCAGGAAACAAAGGCAACCAAGCGTCAACAGCATGATCTCGATGAGCCAGTTTCATCAGGCCCCACACATTGATGTCAGGTTGAAGATGGGTCGGCAAAAAGGGGGCCTTGAAGGAGTGCTTGAGACAGCCAAGCGGCTGTTGAAGATCACGGAAGCGGAGGATAAGATTGTTGAGAAGATGAAGATAACGGGGGTGCATGGAGACGAAGATCCCATCATATTGGATCTCCTGAACCATCGCATGCGTGAGCAGGTAGATGTTTCTGCCGAAGGCCCCCGCCGAACAATACCCTTCACTGAACGTCAAACCGCTGTTCGCCGTGCATGGGATAAGCGACAGCACGAAATCTTGGAAATGTTCGGCAATGTATGAACGTTGGTATCCATACGGCTTTGGATTCGTTGTAGGATGTGGTCTGTTCCTTTTACGGGGAACCATCTGTCTGCCCGATACCCTCAAAGAGTTGTTTCCAGTCGTAATCAGCATCAGCGCTATTGCCGTTGGATTTTTAGCAACAGCGAAGTCCATCCTATTGTCATTGGAAGAACGTCCAGTCGTTCGGCATCTCCGGCAGATGGGGGGATATGACGAACTTGTCCGATACCTACTCACAGCGGTCAACTGGTCTCTGATCGCGAGCCTGGCATCCGCTGTGTTTCTCCTGTTCTTGAGCCAAAAGGACACAAGCTGGTACAGAGACACGTTTTCACTGTGGGCTGCTGTAACTACCGTTGCCATTCTCACCTGCTACAGAGTTATTCGCCTTTTTTCCCGCATATTGATCAGCGGAAGCTCGACGGGGAACAGGACAGCGTTCTCCTCCGTTGGTGCAGACGTGGTGCCGAAGCGCCCTGATACGGCCTGACCCATGATGATGTGTGCCATCATGAATCCTCACGCTTTCCTGGGGATTGTTGTGCTGACTATTCTGAGGCAGGACTTCGACGGGACCCTTATTCAGCGGTCCACTCGCAATTGGGTATCCTATATAGGACAGCCTATTTGTAAGTCATTGTAAAAGCATGCATCAGATTGGAATGTTCCACCATTTAAAGCATTGATTTTACTTGTTGCGTGGGGCCCTTTTAAGGCGAGGGTCCTGGGTTCGAATCCCAGCCGACTCACCATTCACATTTGTCCTATCCGCAATCATCGCCAGTACTTTATGACTCACTAGCCGTCGCCCTTTTCTCTGTCGTTTGTCCCGCTGACTCGGCACTCCATCGTGATTCGCAGTTTCTCCCCGCCCTCTTCTCTCTGTCGCACATTCAGACACCCGCCTGAGCCGTGCGTTTTAGGGTTGAGGATGCTCCGGCAGACGTGCAAGATGTCGATTCACGTTTTTATAGTTTGCTCTGCCCGGTCACTCTCAGTACCGATCTTCAGAGACAATCAAGACCAAGTGCTCCCAACGTGGGTATCACATTGCGTGGCCAGTGGCGGCCGCGCACACGAAAGGAATGACACGTGATGACGAGACGACTTTCGAAGCAGTGGCAGATCAGGGGCTGGACTTGTGCCGTGCTGCTGGCAGCGACGTTTACCAGCGGCTGTATGCATCAGCCCGGTGGCATTGCGCCTTCGACCAAGCCGCTGGCTCCTGGCGGTTATACCGAATTGGGCAAGGTGCGCGGACAGGATTGTGTCTATCACCTGCTGGGCCTCATTCCGGTGACGGGTGGCAATGAGATGAGAAATGCGGTCGAGGATGCGCTTCGCATGAAACCCTTGGCGGATGCACTGGTCGAGGTCACGGTCGACGGCTATTTCCAGTACTTCATTCTGTTCTCGCGAGCCTGCACGCAGGTGTACGGCACGGCCGTCGAAACCAAATAAGCGCGACGGGCTCTTTTCGAATTCGACAGCAGGATCCGGAGTGTCGCGCGGGCTTCTGCCTGCTACCCTGTAGTGACTCATGCCAAGGTGAACGGAGTGCCTATGACCTCCTCGGCCTCGACGACACGGCGGATCAACCGGACCATCAGGCAGGACCCGCGTTGGGCGGCCATCCTGGCCCGCGATCCTGCCGCGGACGGCACCTTTTACTATTCCGTCAGGACGACAGGCGTGTATTGCCGTCCTTCCTGTGCTGCGCGTCAGCCTCTGCGGGAGAATGTCCGGTTTCACGCGACCTGCGCGGATGCCGAGCAGGACGGGTTTCGCCCGTGCAAGCGTTGCCGGCCCGATCAGCCCTCGTCGGTTGATCGGCAGGCGGGAATAGTGGTCGCCATCTGTCGGTACATCGAGCAGGCCGAGCACCTGCCGTCTCTCGACGAGTTGGCGCAACGCGCAAAGATGAGTCCGTCCCATTTTCATCGGGTCTTTACCTCCGTCACGGGCGTGACGCCGCGAGGGTATGCCGTTGCGCACCGCGCGACACGGGTACGGTGTGAATTGGGGCGTGATCGTCCGGTGACGGAAGCGCTCTACCGGGCCGGATTCAATTCTTCCGGGCGATTCTATGAAGCCTCGAATGCCCTCCTGGGTATGACTCCGTCACGCTACCGAGCCGGGGGTGCACAGAGCAAGATCCGGTTTGCTGTGGGACCCTGTTCATTGGGGGAGATCCTGGTGGCCCAAAGCGAGCGTGGGGTCTGCGCCATTCTGCTGGGCGATGATCCGGATGCATTGACGCGGGATCTTCAGGACCGGTTTCCCCGGGCGAACCTCACCGGTGGGGATGCCGCGTTTGAGCGGCTGGTCTCAACCGTGGTCGGCTTCGTGGAAACTCCGGGGCGAGGGTTGAAGCTTCCGCTCGATATCCGGGGCACGGCGTTCCAGCAGCTGGTGTGGACGGCCTTGCAACGGATTCCCGTGGGTTCGACGGCGACGTATACCGAGATCGCGACTCGTATCGGTTCGCCCAAGTCTGCGCGAGCGGTCGGGCGGGCTTGCGGGGCGAATCCGTTGGCGGTCGCCATTCCCTGTCATCGAGTCGTGCGCCACGATGGTGGCCTCTCGGGCTATCGCTGGGGTGTTGAGCGCAAACGGATGTTACTTGAACGTGAGTCGAGTGTGGCCCCCTGAAGCGTGCAGCGCTACACCTGTCTCGCAGGGATTCACAGTCTCTCGCCGGTAGCAACGCCGCTCGGGCTATTTCGGGCCGTACGCCATCCGCTTCTTGATGAGGACAGACCAGCGACGTTTCACGAACGACGGATCGTGAGGACAACCTCTTTGCGCCCTCAGCGCCATCTCCACGGAATAATGATGGTGCTTTTGCACCGCTGGTGGTGGGGTTCCACCACCCGATTGCATCGTTCTTAGGTTGCCTGGCCATCCATCCATGGTGAACCAGACGATTTGGCGCGACCTTGTCAGGCCCGGGCTGCAGGCGTCCTCCTTGCATTCCTTCCACGATTGAATGGGGTGGAGAAAACCCGTTGCGAAGGGCGAGGGGAGGTCACCATGGGAATGGCATGGCCGTTTGGATTGGTTGCAGACGAGAAGGTCTGTCTAGGGCGGGTGCTGGTGGTGGACGATGAGGATTCCATACGCAGTCTGCTACGCATGACGTTGGCTCAGGCGGGATACGACGTCGAGGAGGCGGAGGACGGCGGGAGGGCGGTTGAGGTCTTGAACAGCGGCGACAACCCCTTGATGGTCGATGTCATCATTTGTGATATCCGGATGCCGCGTATCAACGGGGTTGAGGCCATTGCTTATTTCCGTGCCCAATATCCTTCCCTCCCGGTCATCGTGTTGACGGGGTATCACGATGAGCAGCTGGCCAGTTCGCTACGCAAGCAAGGTGTGGTGGAGTGTTTGGAGAAACCGGCGGAACGGGAGCAGATTCTCACGTCCGTGGCGCAGGCGATTGCCGGACGACGGATCAGTTTTTATCCGTGAGGTACGGTCCGGCGAGGGGGATCGTCCCGTTGCGGCTCGCCGGGTCTGCCCGTTTCACGTCCTTCCTGTTTGATTTTCCACCGGCAGCTTCTTAGAATCCTCCGAGCGCACCCATATCGCTTGATCAGGAGGACCAGCATCCATGCTTCACTTCATCGTCCGATCGACTCCCCGCATCCCGCTTCATCACCTCGTGGCCGCAGGCCTGGTCGGCCTGCTGTTCATCGGTCTGGCCCCTTCCCCCCTCAACGCCGCCCGTGGGGGAGGCAAGACCGAGGTGTTGCCGGTGCAGAAGGCCGCGCCGGCGGCGGTGATCATTGAGGGGCTCGGCAATGAAGCGGAATTGCGACATCAGATGCGCGCCAAGAACGGGGTGGCTGAACTCGGGGCTTCAACCTCGCAAGTGATGTTTTCGCAAGCGCCGACGGGGACGTTTGGATTCATCGTGCCGAAGCTCTTAGGCCTGGCCTTGGTGACGCAAAGTCCGGATCTCGCCGTCGCTCGGGTGGCGCCCGCGGAAAACGCCTACGAGATTCACAAACTTGCCGACGGGAGTGGAATGTTGGTCGGATTCATGGGCGCGGAACTGATGACCCAGGTGGCGCCGAGCCAACGCCCGAAGAATGTTCGTATCGCGCTCTATTCCAATCCGTCGGAAAAGGCGCCACATATCGTCGCGGTCCCGCTGGTCAAGCTGGTGGCGGACCGGATGCCGATCCGGCTCGACGCAAAGAATCCGAATGGTCCTGTCTTGCTGGATATGGATCTACAGGGCAGCTCGACGCGGGCGTCGACCCAGGGTGGGCAGTAATACGAATTCGTGTCGATGAGAGACGCGGTGTCGCGGCGTCGCCTCCATCGGTGTCGTCTGGTCCGAAGCGTCGGGTAGCCGACGAATGATCCATTTGCAATGGTCAGTGTTCAATGGGACATTGAACACTGACCATTGAACAGTTCTCGCCCCAGCGCCGCTCATGATCGCCCGCCTATGAGGAGAGCGACCATGAGCCGGTAGGTCAACGCTACTCTCCCACCTTCACGGTAATGCTATCCGTGGCGGTTCCGGCGTCCTTATGATCGTGGTCGGCGATCTTGACCGTGATCGTATGATCCCCCTTGGCCACTCGTGTAAAGGTGCCTTTGAAGCCCTTCTGGTACGCGCCGTCGAGGTAGACGTGCGCGTGATTGCCTGCCGGCGCGTTCAGGATTTCATACTTGATGTCGAAGGTCTCCGAGACCGTCTCGCCGTTGCGCGGAGAGAGGATATTGATGGTCGTCGTATTTTCAGCGGCACACCAGGAATTCAGGGCGAGGGTGGCGCCGATGGTCAGTGCACAGGCGGAAAGAACCAATTGCTTCATGGAAACCTCCTCAGAGTGATGATGACGAAGAATGAGTCGTGCCGAATTGTCGATGCTGCGCGTCAGGCCCCGCTTGATTGTGGCATCGCTGCCGCAAGGTGTGTTGCCAGCTTGCGGAAAGTAACGGGCAGAGGCCCAAGTGTTCGGCCGCGGTCAGGTTGTTGCGTTCATGGTGCATGATCCGATTGGCGGTTGCGACGGTCCATTCAGGGCAGGGGCGTTCCATGAGCTGCAGACGCGCGCCCGGTTCGACCATGCCCTCTTGGATCACCCGGACATACCAGCCTGTGAAGCCGGTGCGTTCCATTTGTACGGCCAGATCTTTGATCTGCCAGCGACGGGCGAGTTTCCAGCAGGGTTGTCTGGGTTGAGAAATCTGCACGACGGCCGCGCCGGCTGAGAAGACATCGCCGATGCAGACATCGGCTTCCGTGAGCCCCTCCAGCGTGAAGTTTTCGCCGAATGCGCCGCCGGTGAGTCGCTGAGAGGTCAGGATGCCTCGCCAATACATCCAGTGTTCCGACGGATAGGCACAGACCGCCTTATCGACGCCTCCATGGTGGACGAGATCCGCCTGTCCATCTCCTGTCAGATTGTGTCGGCCGAGCCAGATCGGGCCCGGGGTCGCGCGCTTGAACATCCCGGTCGTCCAAGGCTTTGAGTCCGGATCGTCCGCACAGTCACTGTGCTCGCCGGACGGAAGCCCCACCTGAATCGATCGTATGAGCCCGGTCGTCCTCCGCACGCGTTCGTCCCTTCGTTCTCAAATGGGTCTGCCGCACCGCTCGCCTGATTCAACCTAGTGCCTGGCCGGACGAGGCGTCAAAGCGTTTGTTCTGATTAGTATCATCACTTCTATTTATGATAAAACGCGGCATGGAATTTCGCCATCTCCGGTATTTTCTTGCCGTGGCCGATGCGCTGCATTTCACCAAGGCCGCCGAAGGGCTGCCGGTTTCCCAGCCGGCGTTGTCCGCGCAAATCAAGCAGTTGGAACAGGAAGTGGGGGTGCCGCTGTTTGATCGCGTGGGGCGATCGGTTCAATTGACGCGGGCCGGATCGATTTTTCGCGAACATGCCCGGCGGGCCTTGCGGGAGATGGAACTGGCGCAAGTGGCGATTGCCGAGGAAGAGGGGCTGCAGCGGGGGACTCTCACGGTCGGCGTCGTCCAAACCGTGAATGCCTACTTAATTCCCGAAATCGTCGGCCGCTTCTCGACCCTGCATCCGCTGGTGTCGCTCAAGCTCGACGAACTGTCCGGGCCGGACATCGAGGCCGGCGTCAAGAGCGGGTCGCTGGAAGTCGGCATCGGGTTCGTGCCGGTGGTGTCGGATCGCATCGAGAGCCAGCCGCTGTTTGAAGAAGACTTTGTATTGATCGCCTCTCCCAGGCACCGGTTTGCCCGGCGTCGGTACCTGTCCCTGTCGTCCCTGGCGAAGGAGTCGTTGATTCTTCTGCCGCATATGTTCTGTACGCGCCGCTTGTTGGAGGCCAGCTTCGAGCAGGCAGGCGTCCAGCCGAAGATTATCGTGGAAATGAATTCCATCGAGGGGATTCTGGCCACCGTTCGCAGGAGCAACCTCGCCACGGTTTTACCGCGCTTGTCTCTCGGCCTGGCGCGTCACCGGACGCTTCGGGCCATTGCGCTGAAGAATCCCACACCTCGTCGAGGCATCGGGCTCTTATGGAAAAGAGGCGGCTACAGGAGCGGGGCGGCCAAGGCGCTGACCGATCAGGTGAGGGCCGTTGTGGCTGAACATTGGCATTCGTGAGCGCGTTCGCCGATTTCTCTGACTCGCTGGCCTTGTGCGTAGAGATGGGTCTCCGGGTCTTGCCGGCAGGGGCGTCGAGGCGCAATATCTGCGGTCCCGTGGTCAGATAGGGTATGATAGCGGGGGGAAATCAGCCGGCATGAAACGTCTCACTTGAGAAGCGCTCATGTCCGTGCGCGACGATGGAACGATGACCTGGCTGTTCGCGAGCGTGGACGGTCACGGGTGACGCAGCAGGCGCAGGTGACCGAGGGACGGAAGGAATAGCGGCGATGGCTGAATCCGTGCAATTTGCAACCCTGTTGAAGCGATGGCTGATCGGGCTGTGTGCGGCCTGCCTGCTTGCAGTGGGGGCGTATGTGTTGATGACCCGATCCGGTGAAGCGCAGCCACGCCAGGCGGAGAAGCGGCCCGCCATGGGAGCGCGGAGCACGCCGGTCGTGGCGGCGGCAGCCAAAACCAGCGAAATTAATATCTACTTGAACGGTCTGGGTTCGGTGATCCCGATGAACACCGTCACGGTGAAGAGCCGGGTGGACGGCCAGTTGATGCGGGTGCTTTTCAAGGAAGGGCAGCTCGTGCGGAGCGGCGAATTGCTGGCGCAGATCGATCCGCGGCCGTTCGAGGTGCAGCTGATTCAAGCCGAAGGGCAAATGGCGCGCGATCAGGCGCAAATGAAAAATGCGCAACTGGATCTGGAGCGTTACCGGGATCTCTACAAACAAAACTTCATTCCCAAGCAGCAGCTCGACACGCAGGAAGCGCTGGTGCGGCAGTACGAGGGCATCGTCAAGGCCGATCAGGGACAGATCGACAATGCCAAGCTGCAGTTGACCTATTCCAGCATTACCGCGCCGATCAACGGGCGGGTGGGGTTGCGACTGGTGGATGCCGGCAATATCGTCCATGCCAACGATCCCAACGGGTTACTGGTGATTACCCAGCTGCAACCCATCACGGTCGTGTTTGCCCTGGCGGAGGACCATTTGCCGGCTGTGTTCGAGCGGCTCAAGGCCGGAAAGCAATTGGTCGTGGAGGCCTTCGACCGGGAACAAAAGCGGAAGTTGGCCACGGGCACTCTGCTCACCGTCGATAATCAGATCGATCCCACGACCGGCACCGTCCGCCTGAAAGCGGTGTTTCCAAACGATGACAGCGCACTGTTTCCCAATCAGTTTGTGAACGCCCGGTTGCTCCTGGATATCAAGCAGGGCGTCACAGTGGTGCCGTCCGCCGCCGTTCAGCGCGGACCGAAGGGCACGTTTGTCTATGTGGTGAACGAGGCGGAGCAAACGGTCAGCGTGCGAGCCGTGACGGTGGGTGTGACGCAGGGAGAAGAAGCCGCCATCGACACGGGTTTAGCCTCGGGTGAGGTGGTGGTTGTGGACGGGACCGAAAAGTTGCGCGAGGGCAGCAAGGTGGAGTTGCGTCCCGCTGCCGGAGCAGTCCCGGCCAGTCAGGAGGCGCCGGCGCCCGGCGGTGAGGGGCGCACACGAGGGAAGCGGACGTGAACCCGTCGCGGTTGTTCATCGTCCGGCCTGTGGCGACGGTCCTGACGATGATCGCCATTCTCCTGGCCGGAGCGCTGGCCTATCGCCAGCTGCCTGTCTCCGCCCTTCCGCAAGTCGATTACCCGACCATTCAGGTGATGACGTTTTATCCCGGCGCCGGACCGGATGTCATGACCTCGTCGATCACCGCGCCGCTGGAACGGCAGTTCGGGCAAATGCCCGGGCTGAACCAGATGACCTCCACGAGTTCAGGCGGCAGTTCGGTCGTCACCCTCCAATTCAGCCTCGATATCGATCTGGATGTGGCCGAGCAGGAAGTGCAGGCGGCGATGAATGCGGCCGCCACGTTTCTGCCGCGCGATCTGCCGGCTCCCCCGGTCTATAGCAAGGTCAATCCGGCCGACGCGCCGATCCTCACCCTGGCCTTGACCTCTGCCACGCTGCCCTTGCCCCAAGTGCGTGATTTCGCGGAAACCCGGTTCGCGCAAAAGATTTCACAGTTGTCCGGCGTCGGCCTGGTGAGCATCAGCGGCGGACAGCGGCCCGCCGTGCGCATCCAAGCCAATCCCCGCGCCTTGGCTGCCTATGGATTGACGCTGGAGGATCTTCGAACCGTCGTGGCCGCCGCGAACGTCAATCAAGCCAAAGGCGGATTCGACGGACCTCGGCGCGCGTCCATCATCAACGCCACCGACCAATTGTTTGCCGGCAAGGACTACAAAGCGTTGATCGTCGCCTATCGCAACGGGGCTCCGGTCCGGCTCTCCGAGGTCGCCGAGGTGATCGACGATGTCGAGAATACCAAGCAGGCGGCATGGATGAACGAGACGCCGGCCGTGATCGTCAACATCCAGCGCCAGCCGGGGACGAATGTCATCGAAGTCGTCGATCGGGTTAAGCGGCTGTTGCCGCAGTTGCAAGGGACCCTGCCCTCTTCAGTGCAAGTGTCGGTGCTGACCGACCGCACCACCTCGATCCGCGCGACCGTTCGCGATGTGCAGTTCGAGCTGGTGCTCGCGGTGGCACTTGTCATCCTGGTGATCTTCCTGTTTCTCCGGACGATACCCGCCACGGTGATTCCGGCCGTGGCGGTGCCGCTGTCGCTCATCGGTACATTCGGACTCATGTACCTGATGGGCTTCAGTCTGAATAACCTCACGTTGATGGCGCTCACGATTTCGACCGGCTTCGTGGTGGACGATGCCATCGTGATGATCGAGAACATCGCGCGCTACATCGAACAGGGGGAGTCGCCGTTTCAGGCGGCGCTGAAAGGATCGAAGCAGATCGCGTTTACCATCCTGTCGCTGACGGTGTCTCTGATCGCCGTGCTCATTCCCTTGCTGTTCATGGGCGATGTGGTCGGGCGGCTGTTTCGTGAATTTGCCGTCACGCTGAGCATCACCATCCTCATCTCCGCGATCGTGTCGCTGACCCTGACGCCGATGATGTGCGCCCGGCTGTTGCGCGAGCGGCGGGCCGAACAACCGGGCCGGTTTTCGCAGGCCTCGCAACGGCTGTTGGATCGTATCATTGCCGGGTATGGGCGAAGTTTGCAGTGGGTACTCCGTCGTCAACGCGCCACGCTGGTCGTGACGGGAGGCACCCTGGCGCTCACCGCGCTGCTCTTCCTGATCATTCCCAAGGGTTTCTTTCCGCTTCAGGATACCGGTGTCATTCTCGGGATCACGGAAGGACCGCAAGCCGTGTCCTTCGGCACCATGGGAGAGCGGCAACAGGCGTTGGCGCGTGTGATTCTCGAAGAGCCGACCGTAGAGAGCCTGTCCTCCTTCATCGGGGTCGATGGGACGAACACCACCCTCAACAGCGGACGGATGTACATCAATCTGAAGCCTTTGGCGGAACGGATGGTCGGGGCGGGCGAGATCATCCGCCGGATTGAATCACGCGTGGCGGAGATCGATGGGATTACCCTGCACATGCAGCCGGTGCAGGATCTCACCGTGGAAGATCGCGTCAGCCGCACTCAGTTTCAATATACGTTGGAAGACGCCGATCCTGAGGAACTGAACCGCTGGGCTCCGAAACTGCTGGAGAGTCTGCAGGTACGGCCGGAGCTGCGGGATGTCAGCAGCGACCAACTCAATCAGGGACTGGCGTCGCTGGTGGAGATCGATCGCAATACCGCCTCCCGCATGGGTATCACGCCGCAACTCATCACCGATACGCTCTACGATGCCTTCGGACAGCGGCAGGTCTCCACCATGTTCACGCAACTGAACCAGTACCGCGTCATTCTTGAAGTGATGCCGGAGTTTCAAAAAGGGCCGGAGGCGCTGCAGCAGTTGGAAGTGCGCGGGAGCGGCGGGTCGGTGCCGTTGAACGTCTTCACGAGGGTCACCGAAACCATGGTGCCGTTGGTCATCAGCCGGCAGGGCCAGTTTCCTGCCGTGACGATCTCGTTCAACCTTGCGCCGGGAGGGTCCCTCGGCGAAGCGGTGACGGCAATCCGGCAGGTGACACAGGAGTTGGGGCTGCCCGCGAGCATCCGCGGGAGTTTCCAGGGCGCCGCGCAAGCCTTTCAAAGCTCCTTGGAACATGAACCCCTCCTGATCCTGGCCGCCCTGATCACAGTCTATATCGTGCTCGGGATTTTGTATGAGAGTTACATTCATCCGCTCACGATCCTGTCCACGTTGCCCTCTGCGGGAGTCGGCGCGCTGCTGGCCCTGATGTTGTTCCGTATGGAGTTCAGCATCATCGCGCTGATCGGGATCATTCTCCTGATCGGCATCGTGAAGAAGAATGCCATCATGATGATCGATTTCGCTCTGGAGGCCGAACGCAACGAGGGCAAGTCGCCGGAACAGGCTATCTACGAAGCCGGACTCCTGCGTTTTCGCCCGATCATGATGACGACCATGGCGGCGCTCTTCGGGGCCTTGCCCCTGGCGATGGGTTCGGGGGTCGGATCGGAGTTGCGGCAACCACTTGGAATTGCCATCGTCGGTGGATTGGTTGTGAGCCAGTTGCTGACTCTCTACACGACCCCGGTTGTGTATCTGGCTCTGGATCGAGTGGCCGCTCGGTTTCGGCGCAACCCCGGGCAGGCGCCTGTGACCGAGGCGGTTCCGGTAGGTCAACGATGAACCTGTCTGCGCCCTTTGTGCGACGGCCGGTCGCCACGACGTTGCTCACCATTGGAGCGACGCTGGTGGGCATCGTCGCGTTTCAATTCCTGCCCGTGGCCTCTCTCCCGCAAGTCGAATTTCCCACGATCAATGTGTCGGCCTCGCTGCCGGGGGCGAGCCCCGAGACGATGGCCTCGTCCGTCGCCGCGCCGTTGGAGCGCCAGTTCACCCGTATTGCGGGCGTGACGGAGATGACCTCTTCGAGCACGATCGGCGGGACCAACGTCACGCTTCAATTCGAGCTGAGCCGCGATATCGACGGGGCAGCGCGGGACGTGCAAGCCGCCATCAATGCGGCTCGCGCCGATCTGCCGTCGAATCTGCCGACCGTTCCACGATACGGCAAGGTGAATCCGGCCGACGGGCCCATTCTCATCCTCGCCTTGACCTCCGAACTCGTGAGTCGCGGGCAGATGTACGATGCGGCGTCGAGCATCCTGCAACAGAAGCTCTCGCAGGTCGAAGGCGTCGGTCAGGTCGCCGTGGGAGGCGGGTCGCTGCCGGCGATCCGGGTGGATCTCAACCCGGCTGCCTTGAATAAGTACGGCATTGGACTGGGAGACGTGCGCCAGGTCCTGACCAGTACGAATGTGAATCGTCCGAAAGGGCAACTGACCGGCGACGACCGCACCTGGGAAATCCGTACCAACGATCAACTCCAACAGGCGGAGGAGTACCTGCCCTTGATCGTGGCCTATCGAAACGGGCGGGCCGTGCAGCTGTCCGATGTGGCCTCGGTGGAAACGTCCGTCGAAGATCTTCGGACCATGGGGGTGGCAAACGGGACCCCGGCAGTCCTGGTGATCATTTATCGGCAGGCCGGGGCCAACATCATTGAAACGGTCGACCGGCTTCGTGCGCGCTTGCCACAATTGGAAGCCTCGCTGCCGGGCAGCATGTCGCTGTCGATCGTCATGGACCGGACGCCCGTCATTCGCGCGTCGCTGCACGACGTCGAACGAACGCTCGCCATTTCCGTCGGGCTGGTGATTCTGGTGGTGTTTGTGTTTCTCCGGAATCTGCGCGCCACCTTGATCCCGGCGGTGGCGGTGCCCGTGTCGCTGATCTCCACGTTCGGCGTGATGTACCTGTTCGGGTATAGCCTCGACAATCTTTCCCTCATGGCGCTTACCATCGCCACCGGCTTTGTGGTGGACGATGCCATTGTGGTGCTCGAAAACATCACGCGGTATCGTGAGCAGGGGCTGTCGCCGATGGATGCGGCGCTCCGCGGCGCCAAGGAGATTGCGTTTACGGTCGTGTCGATGACTCTCTCGTTGGTGGCGGTGTTCATTCCGATCTTTTTGATGGGCGGCATGCTCGGCCGGCTGTTTCGTGAATTTGCGGTGACGCTCTCGACCGCCATTCTGGTGTCGTTGGTGGTGTCGCTCACGACGATTCCGATGCTCTGCGCGCGTGTGTTGAAGTCGGAGCCGACGGATACTCATGGCTGGTGGTATCGCACCAGTGAGCGGGGGTTCGGCCTGCTGGCCGGTGGATACGCGACCAGCCTACGCTGGGTTCTCCGCCACCCGCGCACAATGTTGGTGGTGACATTGGGCACCATGGCGCTCACGGTGTATTTGTACATCCTTGTGCCGAAAGGCTTTTTCCCTCAGCAAGATACGGGGCGGCTCTTCGGAAATATTCAGGCCGCGCAGGACATCTCGTTTCAGGCGATGCGTCAGAAACTCACCGATGTGGTGGAGATCATCAAGAGCGATCCCGCCGTCGCGAGTATCACCGGGTTTACCGGAGGAGGCGGCCATGCGGGTACCACCAATACGGGCCGGATGTTCATTGCGCTGAAGCCGCTGGAAGAACGGGGCCTCAGTTCGGACGAGGTGATTGCCCGGTTGCGCCCCAAGCTGGCCAAGGTGCCGGGCGCGCCGACCTATTTACAGGCGATTCAGGATTTGCGCATCGGCGGTCGGGCGAGCAGCGCACAATATCAATATACCCTGCAGAGTGTGGATCTGGCCGAACTCAATACCTGGGCTCCGAAGGTCGAGGCCAAGTTACGCACCATCCAGGAGATCGTGGATGTGAACAGCGATCAGCAGGATCGGGGACAGCAATCGCTGGTGGTATTCGATCGCGTCACGGCGTCACGGCTCGGCTTGAGTCCTCAATTGATCGACGACACGCTGTATGATGCCTTCGGCCAGCGGCAGGTCTCGATTATGTATACGCCGCTCAATCAGTACCATGTGGTGATGGAGGTGGCGCCGCAATATTGGCAGAATCCCTCTGCGCTCCACGATATTTACGTCCGCTCGCCGAACGGCGCGCAAGTGCCGTTGAGTGCCGTGACGCGATACGAGCCGGCCAACACCATCCTCTCGGTGAATCACCAGGGGCAATTTCCCGCCGTGACGTTGTCGTTCAACATGGCGCCGGGCGCATCGCTCGGGCAGGCTGTGCTCGCTGTCGATCAGGCGATGCATGACATCGGCCTGCCCGCGACTGTGCGCGGCACCTTTCAAGGCACGGCGAAGGCCTTTCAGTCGTCCGTCGAGAATCAGCCCTGGCTGATCCTGGCGGCGTTGGTCACGGTGTATATCGTGCTGGGGATTCTCTATGAAAGCTACATCCACCCGATCACGATTCTCTCGACGTTGCCCTCAGCCGGCGTCGGCGCGCTGCTGGCCCTGCTTTTGTTTAAAACGGAACTGAGCATGATCGCGTTGATCGGGATCATGTTGCTGATCGGCATCGTGAAAAAAAACGCCATCATGATGATCGACTTCGCGTTGCACAGCGAACGGATGGCGGAAGGGAAGACTCCGCAGGAAGCGATCTACGAAGCCTGCCTGTTGCGGTTCCGTCCGATCATGATGACCACGGCGGCGGCCTTGTTGGGCGCGCTTCCGCTGGCGGTGGGCATGGGGGTGGGATCGGAGTTGCGGCGGCCGCTCGGCATTGCGATCGTCGGCGGCCTGCTCGTGAGCCAGGTCCTCACCCTCTATACGACTCCCGTCGTCTACCTCTTCCTCGATCGTCTGAGGCTTCGATGGGTACGAGCCCGGGCGGCCGCTCTGCACCCTGCCGCATAACGGGCCGATAACCGATCTCATCCGGCTCCATCCTCACAATCACTTTCTCGCCTGCACTATCCGGAATCCGATCATTCTCTTTTCGTCCGCGAAACTCTAGGCTGCTCCCTCAGAAGTCACAAGATCCCGGCATTGCCTGCAGCGGATATGTGCACGACCGCCGCGCCGACTGGCCCTGAGCAACGATGACATGAGCGCCTCACCTTCGATCGATCTGGAACGGCTGTTTCACGAGCATCAGCGCGATCTCCTGGCCATGCTCCGGCGCATGGTGGGATGTCAGGAAACGGCAGCCGACCTGGCTCAGGAGGCGTATATTCGTCTCGCCGATGTCCCCACATCGCAAATCATTGCGTCACCGCGTGCGTTCTTGTTTCGGACCGCCACGAATCTCGCGCTGGACCATTTTAGGAAACAAAAATTCCGTGGTCAGCGGCAAACGTCGCTGGAAGAAGCCGAACAGGTTCCAACCGACACGCGACCGATCGATGCCCAGGCGCATGACAAGCAATTGGTCGCTACGCTTGAGAAGGCGCTGTCCGCCCTCCCGGACCGCACCCGGGCTGTTTTTGCCATGCGGCGGGTGTACGGGTATTCCTACCAGGAAATTGCGGCGCAATTGGGAATGTCGGAGCGCGCAGTCGAAAAACAGCTCGTCAAAGCGATGACCTGCTGTCAGGAAGCGCTGCTCTCCAAAGACCTGCCGGCCTGATGGAGGTGAGGGGGAAAAGAGCGAGCTGACACGTCGGACATATGAGACTATAGTGCATCGATCGCTCTTATGTTCCCGGTTTGCCGAGCCGCCATGGGCCACCATGCCACCTGAAGACAATCGTTCGCCGGGGCCGTCCGTGCCCCAACTATCCGATTCGCAGCTGATGAACGAAGCGACCGCCTGGTTTATGCGCCAGGCCGCCGACGATTTTTCCGGCGCCGAGCGCCGCCGCCTGGACGCGTGGCGCGCGCGAAGTCCGGCGCACGCGCGCGCATACGACCGGGTTCAGGCGTTGTGGAATGCGCCTGAATTGCAGCAGGCCGCGGCTCGGAGCGTGGCGAGTGATACGATCGATGCGTTGCGTCGGCAGGCGCATCGTTCCTGGCGCAGGGGAAGCATGGCGGCTGCAGCCGTCTTTCTGCTCGTCGGCATGGCTCTCTGGAGCGGTGCGGTCTTGATGTGGCTCAGATCCGACTATTCGACGGGGATCGGAGAACAGCGCGTCGTGACCCTTCCGGATCGATCGGTCGTGACCTTAAATACGGACAGCTCGATCGCGGTGGTGTACGAGTCCGATCGGCGTCGTGTGGAGTTGTTGCGGGGCGAGGCATCCTTTGCGGTTCAGCCCAATCCGGAACGGCCGTTTACCGTTGAGAGCCGAGGAGTCGCCACGACAGCCGTCGGCACCGAATTTTTAGTCAAGGATCGCAAGACCGACGTGCAAGTCACCGTGTTGAGCGGTTCGGTCCTGGTTGCCGATGGAAAGCGGCGATCGGACCAGGCCGTTCGTTTGGCCGCCGGCGACCAGGTTTCCGTCGGGCCGCAAGGTGCCGGTGCGGTCGATCGCGTGGACACGGCTGCCGTTGCCGCATGGATGCAGGGTCGTCTGGTGTTCGTCCGCACTCCCCTGGCTGATGTGGTTCACGATCTGGCTCGCTACCATCGCGGGTATATCGTCATCTGGAATCCCGCCCTCCAATCGCTCCCGATCACCGGGATCTATAATCTGTCCGATCCTTCTCATGTCTTCACCACTCTGGCGGACACGTTGCCTATTCGTATGGTTCGGCTCACGGACCATCTGATCGTGATTCGCTAGCCGGCTGTTGGCAACGGCGGTCGGCGGCGCTCTCGCGTCGTTCACTCCTTCGACGTCCCGGAACAGTATGCCTCAGTCGTTCGCCGGCTGCGGCCTTTCCGGACGGCTTTTCTCAACATCCGCGGCAGACTCAGGAAATACCTGTGGCTCTGCCGGGTCTCGCACCGCTGGCATCCCGTTCTGATTTTTCACAGATCTACAGTGAATAAATTCGTTCCTTCTTTATCCTGCCGGGGGGATTTTCTCTTCTCCATACGTCCAGGCACAGGGAGAACACCACGATCGAGGAAAACGGATTCCCTATCCTCGAAGTCCACCGACACGGAGGTTTGAATGCGGAACAGTGCCTGTTGCCGACGCGCATCTATGAATCGATGGCATGACGTCTTTTTCACCATGCATCTACGAATCCTGTTCCTGTTCGCTCTGCTGGCATTCACCTCGACGGGTGTCGATCACGCATCCGCGCAGGGCGATGGAGCGAATGCCGGCGCGGAACCCAGGCAGAAAATGCACTATCAGATTGCGCCGCAACCCCTGAACACGGCATTGCGCGACTTTGCGTTGACGTCCGGTCTGCAGGTCAGCTTTCCCGACGATGTGACGTCGGGACGGATGTCGCGCGAGGTCGCCGGGCTCTATATGCCGGAAGAGGCCTTGTCGGAATTGTTGGCGGGAAGCGGACTCTCGTTCCGTTTTACCAGCGTCGATACGGTGACGCTGGAGCGGGCAGGCCCTTCCATTCTTTCACCGGCACCGGCTGGAAAGAGTCACAGCCCCGCCGCGAACGCGAGTCGTACCCCATCATCGGAATCCCCGGTCGCCGGCAAGCCCGTGGTCGTCCCTGAAATCGTGGTGAAAGATGTGCATGAACGAAACGAACCGGATCAAGAGTCAGTAAAGGAGATCGCGGGCGCGGTCAATGTCGTCACACGCGAGGAGATTCAGCGAGCCAGACCCAAGAACGCGGACGAAATGTTGCGGCGGGTTCCCGGTGTCAACGTGTTGGATGAATATGGCCAGGGGTTACGACCGAACATCGGAATACGGGGCATGGATCCCCGGCGCAGCAAGAATATTCTTCTATTGATGGACGATGTGCCCATCCAGCCGGCCCTCTTTGGTGATGCCTCGACGTATTACATGGTGCCGATCGAACGCATCGACCATATCGAGGTGATCAAAGGCGGAGCCTCCGTGCTCTATTCGCCCAACACCCAGGGCGGGATGATCAACTTCATTCAAAAACGGATTCCCACGACGCCCACGTTCTCCACGACGAACACGTTCGGCAGCTTCAACCTCTTTCAAAGCGACACGCAGTACGGGGGATACTTCGGAAACTTCGGTGCGCAAATGGGCTATCTCCGGCGCCAATCGGACGGCTTCAGAGACCGCAGCAAATCGCAGTTGGACGATTTCACTCTGCGGTTCGAAGCCAATCCCGACGATCGGACGCGCATCACGACGAACTTCTCCTACTACAATGAAACGACACAGACGCCGGGGAGCCTCACGCCCACCCAATATCGCAACGATCGCACGCTGGCGGGCAAGCCGCTGGATGAGTTCAAGGGCCAACGGACGGCGGTCGATGTAACCGCGAGTCGCGAGATCGATGCCCACAACACCGCCAAGATCATCGTGTATGGCAACGTGTTCGAGCGGAATTGGTATGTCCAAGATCAGAACGCCACTACGGGCGCGCTGCTCCAGACCAGCACGAACTTTTTGCGCAAGTTCAATGTCTTCGGTGTGATGCCGCAACATCAGTTCAAATTTTCCCTATTTGGATTGGATCAACAAATCACCTCCGGTGTTCGCTATCACGTCGAGCGCTTGACCGATATTCAGGGCATCGGCACGGCCGGCTCGAAGATCAGCCGTACGACGAATAATGCCGATCTGGAATCGGTGGCCTATGCGGCTTATACAGAAACGGCCATCCGGTTGACCGAGGCCTTCACGATTTCTCCGGGCATACGCTGGGAGCAGGTCAATCAGAGCCGCGAGACGATGAATGCCGTGCCGCCGGCGGGGGGCAATTTCAGAAACTCAAAAACGACCCAAGGCCTGATCTACGGGACCGGCGTGAAGTATCAACTGACGCCGGACAGCATGCTCTTCGGCCACGTGCATACCACCTTCCGCCCACCGACGTTTGCGAACGCGGTGGATCCCACCAGCGGGACAACGCAGGATCTGGAGGCCGAGCGGGCGTTGAGTTCCGATATCGGTCTTCGATCCACGATCATTCCCGGCGTGAGCGCGGAAGTCGCGGTCTTCCGAACGGAATTCAGGAATCAGATCGTGCAGCAGGGCAGCGCGTTCGTCAATGCGGGGAAAACGTTGCAGGAGGGCATCGAGAGTACGGTGAGCCTCGATTGGGGCGAAATGGTTCGCCCGTTGCAAGGATTCGTGACGCGCGGGAGTATTACGCTCTTGCGGCCCAAGTCGCTCTTCGGAGCGACCAATGGGAAAGATCTGCCCTATGCCCCGCGCATGACGTTTTATGGACTGGTGGGATACTACCACCCGACCGGCGCGTCGATCGAGGCCGATGCCATGTATATCGCGCAGCAGTTCACCGACGGTGCGAATACCCAGGCGGAAAATGCCTTAGGCACGAACGGCGCCATTCCTTCCTATACCATCTGGAACCTCAGGCTTAATTATGCGCCCCCGAAGGCGAAGTGGGCCATCTTCGCCGGCGTGCGCAACCTGACGGACGAGTCCTTCATCGCGCAACGTACCACTGCCAGTTTTATCGGCATTCAACCGGGCGAAATCCGGAACTTCTACGGCGGAGTGTCATGGCGGTTCTAAGCAGCATGTGCAGTCCCCTCCGGGGATTCTCTATCAAAGGAGTGTTGATGATGGACAGGAGAAGATGGGCGGTCGGTCTGTGGAGCGCGGTGGTGCTGTCTGTCCTTGCGGGGCCTTCTTTGGCCGGGGCCCATTTCGTGTGGGTCGAGGCCGACGCCACCGCACCGTCGGAAACGGGACAGCCATTCAAAGTCTATTTCGGCGAATACAGCGAGTTCTTGCGGGAGGAACGCGGCGGGCGTCTGGACTCGATCGACGGCGTCACGCTACGTGTGCAGGACTCCAAGCAGGGTACGACTGAAGTGGCTCTGACCAAGCAGGTCAATCACTTTGCCGGGGCGCTGCCGTCGTGTCTGCCCGGCCGGAACGCGGTGGTGGCGCAGCAGGCGCAGGTTCCGGTCCAGGATTTACGAAAACACGACATCGGCCTCGTCAAACCGATGTTCTATGCGCGGACCTATTTCATGTGCCTGGAAGAAGGCCGCATCAACGAACATGAACGGGAGCAGGCCGCGCCGATGGCCCTCGACATGATTCCCCTGACCAAGGGACTGAATCTGGCCACCGGGCGAGTCAGCCATGTGCCGGGCGGTGAAATCGTCGTCAAAGGTTTCTTCAAGGGGCAGCCCCTTCCGAATACGACGGTCTTGGTCCATGCGCCCATCGGGTGGGACAAGGAATTAAAAACGGATGGGGAAGGGATTGTGGCCTTCACGCCGCTCTGGCCGGGACGGTATGTCCTCGAATTGATTCACGTCGACAAAACGCCCGGTGAATTTCAGGGGAAGGCGTACGAGGCGCTTCGGCATCGCAGCACCCTGGCGATTCAGGTGCGGGCTGAGCGTTCAGGGGAGAAATAGATGGACCGCGGGGGGGCCGAGCGGATCGTCAGGCGGGCGCATCGATGGCTCGGCATAGGGGCGCTCGGGTTTCTTCTGCTGTCCGTCGTAACGGGGCTGCTCTGGGCGGATGCGAAGTTTCTCTATTGGGATGAGTACTACAAGGAAAAGGTACGGCCGCTCACGGGGCCGCCGGTGGATTCCGCGACACTGCCGCTCGACCGGGCGCTGGTTTTGGCGAAAGAGGCGGTGGGTGATCGTGCGCTGGTCGAGCAGGCCACATTACGCACTGACTTCGGCCGGCTCTTCTATGAGGTGAAACTGCGGGTGAACGGGGGCTCGACGATTGTGCTGATGGATGCCCTGAACGGAGCGCGGCTCTCGCCGATTACGGAGGAACTGGCTCCGGCCATTGCCATGCAATACGTGCGTCCGCCTGCCGCCGTCACGGGCGTGGAGATGGAACGGTATACGCCCAGGAAGAAAAAGCGTGCCTACGATGCCGTGCGTGTTCGGTTCGATGATGCTGATGCCACGGAGATTGTGCTGGATCGACAGACCGGTGAGATTCTTGAAGATGAGGGCCGTTGGCGAAAAGTTCACTTTGCCGTGATGCAACTGCATCAGCTGAATTTTTTCGGCTTCGAGAAAACCCTGCTCAATATTCCGGGGGTGCCGATTCTGCTGATGAGTCTATCCGGCCTGCTCTTGTGGGGATTCCATCGCGCCAGGGCGCGGCGAGCCAGGCAGGCGGCTGTCGCTGATCGGGCGGCTGCCGTGCCGTCTCGAGTGTCGGCAGCACCGGAGGAAACCACGCGCGCCTGATCCCGTCGGCATAGGGGCGGGGTGCTGTGGCGTTTTCTTTCGCCGGATGTTTAGAATGTCACGCAGGAGGTCGGCGTGACGATTCGTACCATCAAAGGCCGGATTGTACTCGCCATCGTGCTGGTGGGCTGTATTCCGCTGGTGATCGGCCTGGTACTGGCGTCGATGTCCGGCATGCGCTCCCTCCGCGATGTCATCGGCGGAAATTTTCAGGCGATTGCCGAACAGGCCGCCGATCGTCTGACCATGCTCGTCCAGAGCGAAGTGCAGGGGGTGCGGTTGCTTGCCTCCGCGCCCTTACGGGTTCGCCAGCCGGTCGAGGCCGCCAACCTGTCGTACCAAGGCGATTGGGCCGATTCGCAGCGGCTGATTCAGGAACGCGCGAAGGAGTGGGAGAAAGGGCATGACAGCGCCGCCGGCCTGCTGAATTCGGAATTGTCCCGCTTCCTCCTGGAGACCAAAGTCCGCGACGGCGACAAGATGGTGGGGCTGTTGATCACCGACCGCTATGGGGCGCTGGTCGCAGCCAGCTCGGAACCGGACCATTATTTCCTCAGCCAGGAACCCTGGTGGGAGGCCTTGCAGGCCGGAGGTTTGGACCGGGTTTACGTCAGCGGATTGATCCCCGGACAGGAAGGATCTTTCCGCTCGCCGGAAGAAACCATCGACATCGCGGTCCCCATCCTGGACGATCACCAGCATGCAGTCATCGGCGCCATCAAGGCGTCCTACCGGTTCGATTCCCTCTTCGCGATGATCAAAGAGATTCGCATCGGGCAGACCGGCCATGCCATGCTGTTCGATGCCGCCGGTCAGCCGCTCGTCTGTCCTATCCTTCCCCGGCGCGCGCATCGGATTCCCAGCCAATTGATGGCCATGATCGTCTCGTCGAATCCCGGCTGGGGCATTGCCGAGGACGACGGCCATGGTGCGACCGATACGGTGGTGGGGTATGCGCCCGTGACGGGGCTGAGCCTGCCGGATAACTCCTGGCACGTCTTCGTGCGGCAGCAACCGGAGGAAACCTATGCGCCGATTCGCGACCAGCTGCGGAATCTCGCGTTGATCGGTGTGGTCATGCTGTGTCTGCTCTGGGCCATGGGGCGGTATGTGGCGGCACGGATTGCCCGCCCGATCCAGGTGTTGAAATCGGGCGTGGAGGCCATCAGCCAGGGCACGTACGATGGTCCGCTCGATATCAAGACAGGAGATGAGTTTGAGGAACTCGCCGTGGCCGTGCACCGGATGGCGGACCGGCTGCAATCCTCGCGAGCCGAACTGGAATCGCTGAACGCAGAGCTGGTGCATCGGGTGGAGGAGAAGACGGCGGAAATTACCTGCCAGATGCGGAAACTGGAATTGTCCGAGCGCCTCGCCACGCTCGGCAAGGTCGCCAGCGGCATCGCCCATGAGATTAATAATCCGCTGGGCATCATTTTGAACCGGATTGAATGCATGGAGGCCGATGCGGCGCAGGCCGGCGTGCCGGAGCAAGTCGGACGGGATCTGGTGACGATCCGGACGCAGGCGGAACGAATTTCACGGGTCACGCGGAGTATCCTCACGTTTTCCCGCGGCACCGTCTCGATGTTGAAGCCCCTGGATCTCAACTGCGTGGCGCGCACCTGTGTCGCGATGGCCGGTGAACGGGTGGCGGCCCTGGCGGTCCGGATTGACGCCCAACTGGCCCCCGAGGTATCACCGGTCATGGGCGACCGCGATCGCCTGGAAACGGTCCTGCTCAATCTGATCAACAATGCCATCGATGCAGTCACCGGCTTCGACGGTCAAGGGATCATCACGGTAAGCACTGCGCGGGTGCCGATCGACGGAGACGAGTGGGTGCGGATCAGCGTGTCCGATAACGGGCCGGGTGTCCCGACTGCGATTCTCGACCGTATCTTCGATCCATTCTTTACCACCAAGCCGGCCGGGCAGGGGACGGGATTGGGGTTGTTCTTAAGCTATGGAATTGTCTCGGACCATCGCGGTCGCATTGAGGTGCGGAATAACGCCGTCGGCGCCGTCTTCGATGTGTATCTGCCTGCGGTGGAATTCGGGAACCGGGTTCATGAGGGAGCATCATGGGGATTACAGGAAAAATCCTGATCGTCGATGACGAACAGGATGCGCTGGAGAATTGCCGCCGGATCTTGAGTCGTGTGCCCTATGACTGTCTCACCGAGTGCGATCCCGCCCGTGCGCTGGATGTCATTCAGCGTGAGCGGCCCGGCCTGATCCTGACGGATTTGCGCATGCCCGATCTCGACGGGATTGAGGTCCTGGCGGCGGCCAAACGGTTCGATCCCTCGGTGCAGGTGGTGCTGTTGACGGCTCATGCGACCGTGCAGACTGCGGTCACCTCGATGCGGTATGGCGCGTTCGATTACATTACCAAGCCGTTTACGAGCGCCGATCTGGTGTCGGTTGCCCGTCGCGCCTTCGGGGAGGATGGAGCGGGGCCTGTCGCCGCGGCCGTCGGTGCGCACAAGCTTCTCGAAACCCCTGAGCTGGCGCGCTCCGGGAAGCGTCCCGGCTTGTCACGGGTCATCGGCGAGAGCCCAGCCATGCACTCGGTGTTCAATCTGATTGAAAAGGTCGCGCCGACGCATTCCAATGTGCTGGTCTATGGAGAAAGCGGAACAGGAAAAGAGCTCGTGGCGCGCGCCATTCACGATGCCAGTCTGCGGGCGGAACGTCCCTTCATTCCGGTGGATTGCGTGTCTCTGCCCGATACCCTGCTGGAATCCGAACTGTTCGGCCATGAGAAGGGGGCGTTTACCGGTGCGCATGTCTCCAAGCCCGGTCTCTTCGAGGTGGCGGCCGGTGGAACCGTCTTCCTCGATGAAGTCAGCGGGATGAGCCAGACTCTGCAGTCCCGTCTGCTGCGGGTGTTGCAGGAACGGCAGATGCGACGGGTGGGGGGCATTCGGTTTCTGGATGTGGATGTGCGGGTGATTGCGGCATCGAACCAGGATCTTGAATCGGCCTGCCGCCGGGGTGAGTTCCGCGAGGATCTCTATTACCGGCTGAACGTCATCCCTATTGTGCTGCCGCCCTTGCGGACTCGCGAGGGGGACATTCTCCTTCTGGCGCGGGAGTTTCTACGGCGGTTCATGAAACAGCAGCGACTGGGCCTGGCGTTCGTGCCGGAGTTGGACTCCTCGGCGACGGATCTGTTGTGCGGGTACTCCTGGCCGGGGAATGTCCGTGAGTTGCAAAACGTCATTGAGCGGGCCGCAGTGCTGGCCGATGGCCCCGTCATTACGAGTGCGCACTTGCCCGACCGTTTGCGGGAGTGCGGGGGGGAGGACGCAGCCTCCGCCGAAGCCGGTTCCTTCAAACATGCCAAGCAGGCCGCCGTGACGAACTTTGAGCGTAACTTTTTGATCGATCTCCTCAAGCGTCACGATGGCCACATGGGACGTGCCGCCCGGGAATCCGGCGTCGATCGGAAGACGATCGAACGGATGGTGAAGAAGCACGGCCTGCGCGAACTGTTCTAGCCCGGACTATTCACGAATCCCTGCTCCGGCATCCGATCCTGTCGCCCGGCGAGGCTGTTCTCGTTCGGCCTCCTCGACGGACTGCCGGTACGCCTTCGTCGGCCTGACCTGCGAGCAGCCTCGTCGGGCTTCCGTCTCGAATGCCTCGCGACGGCATTCATGAATAATCCGGACTGGCCGGGTGCGGAAAAAATCCGCCGGCCGTGTGCTCGACATCCGTAAGGCGTGAATCGTGAAGCCGATCTTGTCGAGGGCAGAGCGTATGGCTGGTGGCGTAGAGTTGAGAGTAGAGCCGTCCATTCTCGATTTCCGGGCATACGCGATGGGCTGTATGGCATAAGCGCTTTTCTGCGGATCAGAGCCGAACGTCGATTTACGAACGACGGACTATGAGCCCGGTCTTTTTGCGCATCCTCTTTACTAACTCGATACTGACAGCTACAGGCGCTGATCTCACGTAAGGCGCACGAGTCGAGTTGTTCCACAGCTCGCTACCGAGCCACTCGTCCCTCTTCGTTCACCGTTTCCAGCCACGCCGTCACCGTGTCCGTTCACGGTGCGGCTGATCACGCTTCATCCGCTCTCATCGATGGGGCGTCGATGTCCCATTGAGACAAGATTTCTGACACGTCATATTCGCTTCTAAATTCAAGATCTTTTCGTCTCGCACTCCTTCTCGATGGGGCGCCTACGCCCCATTCATGACAGAGCCCGGCCCTTCGTCTGCTGAGATTACCAAGTAAAGTGCGTTTTTCTGACGCTGATCTTCTTGGAACGGGAGTTGCTCTAAAGATGGCCGTCTTTATACGTGCAGTGGGGGACGCGCCATCGTGGCAATGCTTGCGAGCAAGGAAGTGGAAGACGATGGACCGGCCTCCGGAGTTTTCCACTCCATGAGGTGCAGGTCCTCATGGACCTGCACCGCTCGCGGTAGTCTCGTGGTGGGTGTTTATGGTTTCAAGAGGAGGTAGGTCAATGAGATCGGTACGAAGCGGGCCTAAGAAGTTCAGTCAGCGAAGGTCCCGGGCGGCCTGGAAGTATGTGCTGGGGGCGATGCTCCCCACGGTCTGCATCGGGGCATTCCACGTCGCATCGGCGGAGCCGACCGACCTGCATGCCGCGGCGCACAACCAGCCGGCTTGGGCGGAGCAGCTCAAGGGGCAGACCATCGTCGAGGATGCCAAGGAAGGGCACGTCGAGCGGACGGCCATGATGGAGCGGCAACACCAGCGCATCATGGAGAAGATCAACGAGCAGATGGTGCACGACGCCGAAGTGCAGCGGACCGGCGGGCAGTACAACAACGTCAATATGATGCACCAGTACGGCGCGGGCAACCAGGATTTGTTGTTGATGTCGAACAGCGGCGCCGAGCCCGTCTCTTCGATGGGCGGGAAGTGTCCGGCCAGTGCGCCGGTGCGCTCGTACGACGTCTCCGCGATCAACGTCGAGATTACGCTGAACATGTGGCTGGATTTTTATCCCGGCTATATGTACGTGCTGACGGAAAATATCGACAAGGTTCGCGCGGAAGAAACCAAGAACAAAGACGCGCGTGACGTGGAAGGCTACAACCCGGGCGGGGTGATGAACGGGTTGCAGAATCAATGGATTCAGCCGCTGGTCCTTCGCGGCAACCAGGGCGATTGCGTCAAGCTCACGCTTCGCAATCAGCTTGAGGGAGAGGAAGAGGTCAGTCTCAACATTCACGGATCCAGCATGGTGATGGCGGCCACGGGACAGCCGGCCACGACCACCAATCCTGACAGCATCGCCGCCAAGGGCAAAGCCGTGGAGATGGAATGGTATATCCCGCCGACTCAACAGGAGGGTAGCCGCCAGTTCCATTCCTACAGCAATGATCGCGAGTTAACCGTGATGGGCCTCTTCGGATCCTTCGTGATCGAGCCGAAAGGATCTGAGTACCTGGAGCCGTTGGGAACCGGCGATCCTCAGCCGACCAAGAGCGGCTGGCAGGCGATCATCAAGAACGGAGCCGGTCCGGACTTTCGTGAGTTCGTGCTGTTCTATCACGAGGTCGGCGATGAAGCGTTCCGTCCGTTGAACAAAAAGGGCGACTTCATCCCGCAGCGGGATCCGCTGACCGACGTCTATCGCCCGGTGGCCCGCGCGTTGAACTATCGCAGCGAGCCGTTCGGCGTCGACAACATGCAGACGCAGCACGAATATTTCGGCTTCGAAGATGAGTCGATGGCCTACAGCGCCTACACATTCGGCGATCCGGCCACGACCATTCCGCGCAGCTATCTCGGTGACCCGGCCAAGTTCCGGCTGGTGCACGGGGGCTCGGAAGTGTTCCATTCACATCATCCGCACGGAGGTTCCATCCGTTGGCCGCGCAGCCCGCGGGCGATCGATGAAATGCCGCTCTGGCATACGGCGAAGAACGGCCCGGTGAAGTATCCGGTGATCCGGACGAAGTCCGATCGCGTCGACGTGGAAGTGATCGGTCCGTCTGAGACCATGGATCTCGAAACGGAGTGTGGATCCGGCCTCTGTCAGCAGTTGGCCGGAGACTTCCTGTTCCATTGCCATGTGGCCCATCACTACATTGCGGGCATGTGGGGCTATTGGCGCGTGTACAACACCATTCAGCAGGGTGCAAATCACAACGATGTGATGCCGGATCTGCTGGAGTTGCCGGACCGAAAAGGCCGGATCAAGGTGGGGATCACGTCCGATGAGTTGATCGGCAAGACGGTCGATTGGTTCGGTAAGCAGTTTACGATCATTGAGAAGGGCAAAACCGATTGGAAGGCGAGCCCGGCTATCGTGACCCTGAAAGACTGGGTCGAGATGCAGTTCCCGCCGCAGGGCTTGCCTGGTCACAAAAAAGATGAGCGTGAGCAGACCAGGTCCTACGATGCCAGCGTGCTGAACTGGGGCTGGCAGGGCAATCGCGCCATGACCGAGCCGGAAAACACGGTCCCGAATCCGCGCTATCAGTCGGCGCATCCGAACGAGCGGCTGCCGATCGTGTTCGAGCCGTTGACCGGCAAGGTCTCCTGGCCGCACTTGAAGCCGCACTTCGGTCGCCGCGTGCCTTTCTCGAAGGGCCACAATCCGTCCCCCTGGCTGGAGATGATCCATCTGGAAGAGGATGGCCTGCCGAGTTCCTATCCCGCCAAGCCGGGTGAAAACGGCCGCTGGAGCCTGTGTCCGGAGAATGCCGGTTCGAAAAAGTACAACGTGCACTTCATCCATACGCCGATGATGCTCGCCGACAAACAAGGCGACACGCCGGCCATCATGGATGAGGGCGGGTTGATTTATGTGTTGCATGAAGAGGAAGCGGCCATTCGGAAGAATAACGACCTGAAGTTTCCGCTGGTCGTGCGGTCGAACATCTATGATTGCGTCGATTGGATGTTGACCAGCGAGTGGGACGACGACGACTTCGGAAATTTCCATGCATCGAAGGTCAATACCCATTGGCATTTCCTGCAGTTCGACAACCAGTCGTCGGACGGTGTGATCACCGGCTTCTCGAACGAACAGTCGGTGCGCCCCTTCACGATGCTGGAAAAGAAAACGGACAAGGGATTGCCCTTGCCCTTGAACACCACGTTCACGAAGGCGGGGAAGAAGGGCGATCGCGTCATCACCCTCAAGAACGCCGCGCAGTACCATCCGGGCATTGAGATCCTGATCGGCGCGGATAACGTCGGCGGGAATGAAGTCGGGCGGATCCAGTCGATCAAGGGGAACGAGATCACTCTGGTTCGCCCCTTGAAGAACGATCATCCGGTGAAGGATATCGTGACGGTGGAGTTCGTTCGGCAGCGGTTCTGGGTCGATTCCGATGTGGGCACCGTGTTCTGGCACGACCATGCCTTGGGCCGGATTACCTGGGGCCATGGCGGATTCGGCACCATGATCGTTGAGCCGGTCGGTTCGACGTATCACAATCCCAAGACCGGAGCGCCGATCCGGAGCGGTCCGTTGGCGGACATCCGCACCGCGGAGCCTGTGGGCTACGGGGTGAACGGCAGCTTCCGTGAGTTGCTCGTGCAGTTGAACGACAGCGTGCCGCACACGATCAATATCGTGACGGCCGGCAATCCTCCTGGACAGCCGGTCGAGGTGGCGCTGGAAGCGGGTAAGACGATTTCCTTCCCGATTCCCGACCATATCAAGATGACACCGATGCCGTTCCTGAACGGCGGTACGCATACGACGGGCGGCAGCCTGAACTTCCGGGCGGAGCCGATCTCCGGCCGTATGGCGGCCAATCCGGATATGTCGAAACTCTTCAGCAGCGCCGTGCACGGCGATCCGTACACGCCGATGGTGCGCGCGTACCTGGGCGATACGGTCGTCTTCCGGTTGTTGCAGACCATGACCAACGAAAGCATGGTCTGGACGCTGTCCGGACATACCTATCTGACTGAGCGGTATGCCGGCGACGCGAACCGGAAGAACTCGATCCATGTCGGCATCGCCGAGCGATACGACTTGGTGGTGCCGCAGGCGGGCGGACCAAGACTGCAGGCGGGCGACTACATCCACTTCAACGGACGTTCGTCCAAGTTCTCGGAAGGTGCCTGGGGCATCTTGCGGGTGCTGGATAAGGATGTGTCGGACCTGCAGAAACTGCCCGCCGGGTATAGCGGCCGGAATGAAATTCCCAAGGCTCCGGCGGTGTGTCCTGCCGAGGCGCCGGTGAAGAACTTCAACGTCGTGGCGATGGATTTCCCGTCCATGAAGTTGAATCCGAAAGCACCGGATGCCATCGAGGTCGATTTCGAACGCACCATCCAGATGGTCAATCCTGATGCCAAGATCTACACCTTGGAGGAGGATGTGTCGGCCGTGGCGTCCGGCGCGCAACCAATGCCGTTGACGTTGCGGGCGAATGTCGGCGACTGTTTGAAAATCAAGTTGACCAACAAGATGAAGCAAGGTCGGGCGTCCTTCTCGGCGCTGGGCCTGGCCTTCGATCCGAAGGATTCGCTGGGTGCGAACGTCGGCAACAATCCGGGCGAACAAACGGTCGCTCCGGGTGAGAGCCGCGTCTACACCTACTATGCCGATCCGTTCATCGGTGAGACTGCGTCCCTCGTGTGGGATTGGGGCAATGTCATGACCAATCCGCGCAACGGCCTGTTCGGCGGCATCGTCATCGGCCCGAAGGGGGCGACGTATCGCGATCCGAAGACCGGTGCGGATATCTCCCTGAAGAACAGCTGGGTCGCCGATGTCATTGTGGATCGGTCGATTCAGGGCTACGAGAATCGCCAGAACTATCGCGATGCGGCCCTGTTCTTCCAGGACGAAGACAACATCATCGGGACGAGCTTCATGCCCTACGTGCAGAACACGGCGGGTTTGACGGCCGTCAACTATCGCTCGGAACCGTACAAGTTCCGGGAGTCCAACGGTTGCACCTTGGGCAAGGTCTTCCAGCCTTGTTCGGTGGACAAGCCGGAGAGCATTGCCACGCCGCTCATCGAAGCGCATGCGGGAGATCCCGTGCGCATCCATGTGTTCGGTGCAAGCAATGAGCAGAACGGCATGTTCAGCGTCGAGAAGCACGAGTGGCCCATCGAGCCGTTCATGCGCGGCGCCGACCAGATCAGCGTCGTCGAGTTCTCCGCTTCGGAGACGCTCGATGCCTTCATCCCGGCGGCCGGCGGAAGCTTCCGCCTCCCGGGTGATTATGTTTGGAGCAATCAGCGGTTGCCCTACGCCCAATCAGGGCAGTGGGGATTGATGAAGGTGTTGCCGCATGACGATCAACGGATCCTCCCGTTGAGTCAGCAGGCGCCTTCAATCAAGCGGGCGGAAGTCGAGTCGGGAGATCCCACTGTCTCCAGAATGTCGAATCCGCTCCGGTAAAGGTGGGGGGGCGGCGCAGCCCTGTATAAGTGCCGCCACAAGGGTGCAGTGCCGGTCCTAATCACCAAGACTGCGGGAGAGCCCAGGTGCTCTCCCGCAGTTGCATTGAGCAGGATGCGGAAAAAGTCCGCCAGCGGCGTTCTCGCAAGACACTGCCGGCTCGGCGGCGTTCAGAAATGTGACGCGCGTGATGCCGCACGTCGTGAACCTCAGCGGCTCACCGTGCGCCGGACGGCCTTTCTGCGCATCCTACGGGTGAGTGTCAAACCGACCGGGCGCATCAGTCGATCGTACGCATTGCGCATCAATCGAATCACTTCGCAGCCTGTTAGGGTCTGAGCGCGTTCGAGACTGCACTCGCTAGGTCATTGCTCTTCCCGTCACAGGTGAGACAAGCAGGTAAGGCGCAAGCTGTTACTGCTTGCGCTTGTGTGCGACCAATTCCTGCAGCGTTTTGAGGTCCAAGGCCCCCGGTACGAGATCATTGCCGACGATGAACGCCGGTGTGCCGCTGATGCCGAGGGTTTTGGCGAGTGCACGGTTGCGATCGAGGATCGGTTGCCATTCCGGTCGGGTCATGTCCTGATCAAGTCGATTCACGTCCACCCCGGCCTCCGCGGCGATACGAAAGAGCTGCTCTTTGGTGAGATCGTCCTTCGTCGCCAGCAGGGCTTCGTGAAAGGCCCGGTGTTTGCCCTGCAAATTGGAGGCGAGTGCCGCCTTGGCCGCCAATTCTGATGTCTCGCCAAGAATCGGAAAGTCTTTGTACACCACCCGCACCCGGGCGTCGCTCTGCTGCAGTTGGGTCAGGGCCGATGCCGCTCTTTTGCAGTACCCGCAGCGATAGTCGAAGAACTCGACCACGGTCACGTCACCGGCTGGATTTCCGCTGACCGGGCTAGCCGGGTCGTTGAGCAACTCTTGCTGATGTGCCGCGAGGGCGGCCTTCTGCCGCTCTTGCTCCTCCGCTGCCCGTTTGTTTTCCAGCGACTGCAACGATTGTTCAATGACTTCAGGATGGGTTCGGATGTACTGCTCGATCATTTGCTCAAGGGCTTGCCTGGTGAGCGGCTCGCCGGACGGTCCGACTGCCCGGACCTCGACAGGCAAGAGGAAGGTGCAAGCGGCGAGTGCGAAGCCGAGGGAAAGGAGAAGGCGGTTGCTGCCCGGGTTCATTCGGCCTCCGTTTCGGATGAGGGTGACAGTGTGTCGCTCGATGCGAGAACGCGCGGCATTATACAAGAATTCATTGTCTGAGAAACTGATGGAGCGCGCAGCGAGATTCTTGAACGTCGTAGGGCGGGAGGCGCAGTGGTCGATTCCGGTCAGTTGGCCGGGTCGACCGGCAATTTGGTGATCTTGATCAAGCGGTGAGCCTCATCCAGTTCAAAACTCACGTGTTCGCCGATGCTGAGGCCCTGCAGGAGACGCCGGTTGATGACCGGGAGGACCTGTGATTCCCCGGATGGCATCCGAATGGTGAGAGTCAGGGCGTCCTGATCGATCGAAAGAATCGTGCCGCCCAGTAGGGCGACCTCCGCCGTCGGACCGGCGGCGAAACTGGAACCGACCGGAGAGCTGAGGAGCAGCAGGAGTATGGCCGGGATGTGCAGGCCCATGCCCTATGATAGCCGATGCCAATGCCTGTTCGGAACTAGCACTCTTCCCTGGCTTGTATGGACAGAGGACCTAGCCCACATTGTTCATGAGCGATTCTGCTGCACCCGTCCCGCTGCTGCGACGAGCCTTCAGCCGGCGCGCTCGCCCATCGGATCCTCCACGTACTGCCAGTGCGCCTGCGTCGGCCTTACGGGCGAGAAACTCCGGCGGGCGCTACTGAGGATTTTACGGTTGCGCTGAACTCATGCTCGCTCTATCTTGAAGCGTAGAGGAAGAACCAAGAATGTCTGAAGCCGGAAACGGGTTACCCGCAGTCCTCACCCTCAACGCCGGATCTTCCAGCGTGAAGTGGGCCTTGTTTCGTATTGGAGCAGGGCCGGTTCGGACGGCAGCGGGACAGATCGAGCGGATCGGGCTTCCGGATGGCATCGTCACCGTTTCGGATGTTGCCACCGGGCATCACGAGCGGCGAATCGAGCAGGTACCGGATCATGCCGCCTCTGTCCGGTTGCTTCTCGATCAACTCGCGCAGAGCGGCAGGGGATTGTCGGTTCAGGCGGTCGGTCATCGGGTGGTGCACGGGGGCAGTCGTTACGCAGATCCGCAGGTGGTCTCTACGGAGGTCATGGAGGAGTTGCGGCGGTTGAGTCCCTACGATCCGGAACATCTTCCGGCCGAAATCACCTTCATCGAGGCATTCGGCAGACACTATCCGCACGTGCCGCAAGTGGCCTGCTTCGATACGGGGTTCCATCAGCATCTGCCGCCGGTGGCGCGCCTCCTGGCCATTCCCCGCCGGTATGAAAAACTGGGCATCAGGCGGTATGGATTTCACGGTCTGTCCTACGCCTATCTGATGGAAGAATTGGAGCGGGTCGCCGGCCGTGACGCGGCTCGCGGCAAGGTGATTCTCGCCCATCTTGGAAATGGCGCCAGTCTGGCCGCGGTGCGGAACGGCGTCAGCATCGATACGAGCATGGGGTTCACCCCCACCTCGGGGCTGCCGATGAGCACGAGGTCCGGCGATCTGGATCCAGGCCTGATTTCCTATCTCGCCAAGACCGAAGGCATGACGGCGGAGCAGTTTCATCACATGGTCAACGCGCAATCCGGTTTGCTGGGGCTGTCGGAGATCAGCCCTGATCTTCGCGACCTGTTGGCGCAGGAGGGCCGCGATACCCGCGCCGCTGAGGCAGTGGCCCTGTTCTGCTACCAGGGGAAGAAGTGGATCGGGGCCTATGCGGCGGCGCTGGGCGGGGTGGAACAGCTCGTGTTCAGCGGAGGTATCGGCGAGCATTCACCGATCGTGCGGGCGCGTATGTGTGAAGGCCTGGATTTTCTCGGTATCCATCTGGATCCGAAATTGAACGAGGCCAATGCCGCCGTGATTTCCAGCCCGGCGAGTCGCGTGACCGCACGGGTGATCCGTACCGACGAAGAAAGTCAGATTGCGCAATCGGTCTGCCGGCTATTGGCAGTGAACGAAGTCCGTTGACAATGCAGGACGGTCGTCCACGCCTGCCGTGGGCGAGTGATGACCGACAGTCAAAACTTGAGAGAGGGAGCCCATGAATCAGACGACGCAGGCGAATCAGCCGCTGAGCCGGGAGACAGTGCAATGGATCGATGCCTACTGGCGAGCGGCGAATTACCTTTCCGTCGGACAGATTTATTTGTACGACAATCCGCTGCTGAAACAGCCGTTGAAGCGGGAGCATATCAAACCGCGTCTGCTCGGACATTGGGGGACGACGCCGGGGTTGAATTTTATCTATGCCCATCTCAACCGCATCATCAAAGCCCGGGATCTTCCGGTGCTGTACATCGCGGGTCCCGGACACGGCGGTCCCGGCCTGGTTGCCAACGTGTACCTCGAAGGCACCTACAGCGAGGTCTATCCGAACATCTCGCAGGACGAAGCAGGCTTGCATCGCCTGTTCAAACAATTTTCTTTTCCCGGAGGTATCCCGAGCCATGTCGCGCCGGAAACGCCCGGCTCTATCCACGAGGGCGGTGAGCTGGGCTATTCCCTGGCGCATGCCTATGGAGCGGCTTTCGACCATCCCGAGTTGCTGGTAGCCTGTGTGATCGGAGACGGGGAAGCCGAAACCGGTCCGCTTGCCGGGAGTTGGCATGGGAACAAGTTCTTGAATCCCGTGCGGGACGGGGCGGTGCTGCCGATTCTGCATTTGAACGGGTACAAGATCGCCGGTCCGACCGTGCTGGCACGTATGCCGCCGGATGAGCTTGAATCTCTGCTGGTCGGGTATGGTCATCAGCCGTTTTTCGTCGAAGGCGATGATCCGGCGACGATGCATCAGCTGATGGCGTCCACGCTGGACGAAATCGTCACGACGATTCGGGGTATTCAGCAAGAGGCCCGATCCAAGGGATTTGCCGGCCGCCCGCGCTGGCCCATGATCGTCTTGCGGACGCCAAAGGGCTGGACCGGGCCGAAGGAAGTGGACGGCAAACCGACGGAGGGCACGTTCCGTTCCCATCAGGTGCCGATGGGCGAGATGGACAAGCCCGGACATGTCGAGTTGCTGGAAGCATGGCTGAAGAGTTACAGGCCGGAGGAGTTATTCGATGAAACGGGGAGATTGATTCCGGAACTGGCCGAACTGGCGCCGACCGGGGAGCGACGCATGGGGGCCATTGCCTGCGCGAACGGGGGCGGCCTTCTCCGCGACCTTCAGATGCCGGATTTCCGGCAGTACGCGGTTCCCGTGGTGAAACCAGGCGTCGAGGATGCCGAAGCGACCCGGGTGCAGGGATTGTTGCTGCGCGATGTCTTGAAGTTGAACCCGCATAACTTCCGGCTGTTCGGGCCGGATGAGACGGCGTCCAACCGTTGGGGCGGAGTGTTTGAAGTAACCGATCGCTGCTCGACCGAGCAGATTCTCCCCACCGATGAACATGTGGCGCATGACGGGCGTGTCATGGAGATCTTGAGCGAGCACCTGTGCCAAGGGTGGCTCGAAGGATACCTGCTGACGGGACGGCATGGGTTTCTCAATTGTTATGAAGCGTTCATTCACATCGTCGATTCCATGTTCAATCAGCATGCGAAGTGGCTCAAGACGTCGCGCGAGATTCCCTGGCGCAGACCGATCGCCTCACTGAATTATCTGCTCACGTCGCATGTGTGGCGCCAGGACCACAACGGCTTCAGTCATCAGGATCCCGGCTTCATCGATCATGTGGTGAATAAGAATGCGCAGGTGATCCGTGTCTATCTGCCGCCTGATGCGAACACGCTCTTGTCGGTCACGGATCACTGTCTGCGCAGCCGCGACTATGTGAACGTGGTGGTGGCCGGAAAACAGCCGGCTCCGCAATGGCTGGATATGGATGCCGCCGTGTTGCACTGCACTGCCGGGATCGGGATTTGGGAGTGGGCGAGCAACGACCGCGGCAGCGAGCCCGACGTCGTGATGGCCTGTTGCGGCGATGTGCCGACGATGGAGACGCTGGCGGCGGTGGAGATCCTGCGTATCGCCCAGCCCGATTTGAAGGTGCGCGTGGTCAACGTCGTCGATCTCATGAAGCTGCAGCCTGCGAGCGAACATCCGCACGGGATGTCCGACAAGGAATTCGATGCGTTGTTCACGACCGACAAACCGATCATCTTCGCCTTCCACGGGTATCCGTGGCTGATTCACCGGCTCACCTACCGCCGGACCAACCATGACAATCTGCATGTGCGCGGCTACAAAGAAGAAGGCACGACCACCACGCCGTTCGACATGGTCGTGTTGAACGATCTGGACCGGTTCCACCTGGTATCCGATGTGGTGGACCGCGTACCGCAGCTCGGCGCGCGTGCCGCCTATCTCAAGCAGGAGATGCGCGACAAACGCATGCAGCACAAGCAGTACATCGAGACCTATGGAACCGATATGCCGGAGATCAGAAACTGGAAGTGGAGCGGGAAGCGGTAGGATATGGCCCCTCCTACGGTCGTCGTGCTGTTCGATGTCGACAATACGTTGCTGGACAACGATCGGATCACGGCCGACCTCACGCAGTATTTGGACCGGGAAGTGGGCCCGGCGCACGAGCGCGAATATTGGCGCATCTTCGACGAGTTGCGTGAAGAGTTGGGGTATGCGGACTATCTCGGGGCATTGCAGCGGTATCGCCTGGCCTATCCGCACGACTCGCACCTGTTGGCGGTGTCACATTTTCTGGTGAATTACCCATTTGCCGACCGGCTGTTTCCGCGGGCGTTGGACGTCGTGCGGCACGCCGGGCAATGGGGCAGGACGGTGATCCTTTCCGACGGGGATGCGGTCTTCCAGCCGCGCAAGATCGAGCAATCGGGCATCCTGTCCGCCGTCCAAGAGCAAGTGCTCGTCTATGTGCATAAGGAGCAGGAACTGGAGGATGTCGAGCAGCGGTATCCTGCCGAGCACTATGTGTTGATCGACGACAAGTTGCGCATTCTGAGCGCGGTGAAAGCGCAGTGGGGGGCGCGTGTCACGACGGTGTTTCCGCGTCAGGGGCGCTATGCCAATGATCCTGAGGCGCTGCGGACGTTTCCGTCGGCCGATCTCACCATCGACTGCATCGGCGATCTCTTGACGGTCGATCAGTCGCGACTGTTCCCCGGCCCCGGCCATCGGTGAGGCCGGTGCGTGGCGGCAGGATTGACAACGCCGTGGGCCGGTCGTAGCCTACACACTCCACCTCAACAGGGCAGGTCATCGATGACGCCCAAGAAACCCGACCAATCGATCTGGTCCACTTCACTCGACCGTCGCCAGCTCTTGAAAGGGCTCGGCGTGGCGGGATCGGTCATGGCGCTTGGCGGCCCCGGCCGCTTGGCCGAGCTGCTGGCCGCAGACACTCCTTCTTCGGGTACCTCGACGGGTGACATTCCGCGCCGCCCGTTGGGCAAGACCGGGGTGCAGGTGTCGGCGCTCTGTTTCGGCGGAGCCCATTGGGGCCGACTGAAGGACGAATCCGAGGCCTTCCGCATCATCCACGAGGCCATCGACGCAGGCGTCAATTTTCTCGACAACGCCTGGGAGTATCACGGCGGGCGATCGGAAGAACTCATGGGGAAGGCGTTGCAGGGAAAGCGGCAACAGGTTGTGCTCATGACCAAGGTCTGCTCGCACGGTCGCGATAAGAAGGTGGCCCTGCAGCAACTCGACGAGTCGTTGCGCCGGTTGAAGACCGACTACCTGGATCTCTGGCAGATTCACGAAGTCGTCTATGAAGACGATCCCGATCGTCACTTCGCGCCGAACGGGGCCTCTGAGGCCCTGCTCGAAGCCAAGCAGCAGGGGAAGGTGCGGTTCATCGGGTTCACCGGCCATAAACATCCGCAGATCCATCTCAAAATGTTGGCGCACGACTTTCCGTTCGATACCTGCCAGATGCCGCTGAACGTCTTCGACGGCACCTATCGGAGTTTTGAGCGGGAGGTGCTGCCGATCCTGAATCAACGCGGAATCGCGGCCCTGGGCATGAAGAGCCTGACCGGGAATGCAGAGCCGATCAAGCAAGGGATCGTGACGCCGGAGGAAGCGATCCGGTATGTCTTGAGCCTGCCGATTGCTTCGCTCGTGAGCGGCATCGATTCGCCGCAGGTCCTCAAGCAAAACCTCGACATTGTCCGTCGCTTCACTCCCATGACGGTGGCCGAAATGGAAGGGGTGCGCGCGCGCGTGGCTTTGTATGCGATGGATGGCCGATACGAACTGTTCAAATCCACCAACCGGTACGACGGCGGCATCGGCCGCGCCCAGCACGGGATTTCCTAGCAGGCTGCTGATAAAGCCCCCGGCGGCGTTCCCGGTCGCGCGCCTCCCTGTGCCGTGCTCACACCCCTCTTCGTTCGCACCGCGCTGGTGGACCGCAGATCTCGAAACACGTAACCGGTTCGCCCTCACCGCCATTCGACCGCCCCGAAACCTGAGTTGCCGAGCAGGACATACATCAGACTGACGGCGCCGATTGTCTGATTGCGATAGTCCACGCTCGGGTAGTGGGCATCCCGGTGGGACAACGTGTATCGAAGCGCGACGCCGTGCCGCTCGAAGACGCGAAGGGTGAGGGCAGATTCTGCGCGGATGATGTTTTCTTGCCCGTGCCGTTCCGGCGACAGAAAATTACTGACATAGTATTCCCGCCCGGTCACTTCGAACATCAGGCGATTGGCATAGATCAACCGGAGCGCGACCAGGGCCTGCGGGGTCGTCCCATAGTGGTAATCCCGTTCCTCTGTGCGCTGGATGCTGCCGGCCGCGCCATACCCGGCACCGCCCAGCAGGGTGCCTTGGAGTGCGATGTCCTCCGACAGCCACGACTGCCAGACGGTTCCCAGGGAGAGGGCGGTGCTGGACACCCGAAACACCTGGGGCGAGATATAGTCGTAACTGCCGAAGAGGCCCCAGATTCCTCGCGTCGTAGCGCCGGACGCGTAGGCCTTGCCCAGCAACAATCCACGGCTGGTGATGGTTTCCAGCGTATTGGCCGTGGCGGCAGAAACATGAAAATCGAAATAGTCGAACGGGCGGGTGTACCCGTAACCGGACTTGCCTGGAAGTCCGTACGTGAACGTGAGCTCACCGACCGCGCCATGTTCGTTGACGCTCGAGGAGACATTGCTGGTTGACGGAGAACTGATCGTTGTCGAACACCCATTTCGAGTCCGTCAGGTGTTCACGAATGGTCGTGCCGGTGGTCCGGTACACGTCCTTCGGCTCAGTGAAACGGCGGTCATACTGATTCAGCAGGAACAAATAGGTGAGTACTTCAGCGGCTGGAATAAGATAACTGCGCCCTCGCCCGCTCTCCCAATCCAAGCGGCTGGCCTGGTCTTCGGGCAGGGGGGAACGTTCCCGAGGTTGAGTACTGTGGTTCACGGGTCCGATGAGTCCGGCCTCGCGCCCCGGTCCGGCTTCATGTGCGCCTGAACTTTGTGCCAGGCCCACACTCGACAGAAGCGACAGCCATGCACAGACAAGCACGGGTAGATTGACCCACAGGCTGTGCGAACGCCAACGAAGCATGCTGTGTCATGTGCCTTCCCTCCTGAGTTGAGCGCATTGGGCTATCGCCTGGGTACTCGTAGGAACCCTAGCCCGGACTATTCATGAATACCTACTCCGGCGTCCGATCCCCTCGCCCGGCTGGGTTTTTCTCGTTCGGCCTCCTCGACGGACTGCCAGTACGCCTGTGTCGGCCTTACGGGCGAGAAACCCCGGCGGGCTTCGGTCTCACACGCCTCGCGACGGCATTCATGAATAATCCAGGCCAGTCCATGCTCAATCGACCTGTCCTGGGTGGGCGTCCGGCCTTCGCGATCAGCGGCCTCGACCGCCGCTGTTGCCGCGAGACTGTCCGTTGCTGCCATGTCCGGAAGGGCCGCCCAGAGGCCGGCTGATCGACGGGGTCTGCTGCGTGATGGAGGGCGCGGTATGAATGTTCGGAGGGCTTGGGCGCCAGAAATGGGACGGGTGCAACTGGTAGGGCTGCGGCTGCGGTGCAGACTGGTGCATCACCGGTGGAACGGAGCGCGGTGTGGGAATGGTCACGATGTCTCCCACTTTGGCCGGTAGGCCTTGCTGGTTGAGCAACGGCGGGGTTTGACGGCTCTGCGTCGATGGCGATGGTGCGAGCAGCGAGCGGCGGAGCGGGGAACTGAAGGCGTGAGTCGGGGCCGGCGCGAGCGTGCCGTTCTGCGTGGCAATGGTCTGTTGCGCCTGCGCGAGGTGACGATGCAGGGGAGAGAGGCGCTGTGCCTGGAGTAGTAAGCCGTTGGTCCCAGGTCCTGCGATCCAGGGATAGGAATAGAGGCCGAGTGTTGGGTATGCCCAGCTGGTCCAGGCTTGTGACACCAGCGCATTGGCCTGCAGGTCGTTCAGCATGTCGTCACGTTGGCGGGTGAGTTGCTGGACTTCATCCGCCGATGGGGCGGCGGCGAGGGCGCGATTGGTGGCGTCAAGCTGTTCCTGTAGCCGGTCGGTTTCCGCGCGGAGGGCCGTGAGCTCCAGTATGGCGTTGTCGTGCTCCCGCAAAGCCGCAATGGCCTGTGCGACTTCATGCGGGTCGATCTCCGCCGTCAACTCGGCACGGATGACGATACTCTCGTTCTCCACCCTGGTCGTGATGGTCTCCTCCAACACGGTGACGATGCCTGCCGTGTAACTCCGGATGTCATCTCGTGTGAGGTTCATGTCGTGCACTTCCGTGACACGTTCCAGATAGGTGGCCACCTGTTCGAGCGCATCTCTCTTGGCGGCTTCGACCGCCAGACGCGCGCCATCCGTGCGGGTGTCGTGATCGCCCAAGCGATATTCGCCGCTGGCGGTGACAACGCGGGAATCGGCAGCGCGCGTCGGTGATTCGGCAACGGCACGAGGCGGAGCAGAGGAAACGGCCGGAGGCCTGTCGTACTCCTGTGAGGTCAGGCTGTTTCGATATTGTTCGGGGACGGACTCAAGTTGGTTCGTGAAGGTTTGAACGCCCGCGTCGTCGATGTAGGTATAAATCGAGGCCCGGCTTTCCGATAGGGTAATGACTTGGGTGGAGGCCCCGAGTAGAAAGAAAACCGACAGTGTGAGCCCGCTGCGGGAGAGAGCCATGGTGATCCCCCGTCTGGTTACGCAGTCAGGATAACACAGCCCAGATCGGGATTCTGCACGGAAGGCTTCGATATGTTGGGGGCAGGAGGGGAGGGTTTTGTCGTCTCGCCTTCGTTTGCAACTCCAGCTTCGTTCTCAGAGCCTCGCATCATCTCCCTATTTCCTGGCCCCCATTCCAAAACACGATAGGATGGCGGCAGCCTATGCTGCTCGTTCGACGAATTGCTGCTGCGCTGCTGGGACTCGTTCCCCTCGTACTCATTGGGGTGGGGGTGGCATCGGTCCTGAGAGAAATTCAGGCTCATGATCCGTTGATGTACTCGGTTCAGGGTCAGAAGCACCTTACCGACGCAGTCATGTTCGCTTGTGCGGGCTGCATCGGACTATTCAGCTGCCATCGGCTGTGGCGGGCTAATGGGAGCTGGAAGTGGGTGCTCGTGCCAGCGGCGGTGATGATCTTTGCTGTGGTCTATCCAAATATAGAACGCTGGCCACATGGAACACCGGTGGGGCGGGCGTCCTTCAGCGCGCTGCAACGGTTGAGCGGGTTCGCCGGTTCAGCGACTCAACTCGCCCGGGAGCAAGGAGAATTTGTCTGTGACAGATCCGCAACGCCCTCCGCGTCCTCTCTGTTTGCTCGGCAAGGTCAGGCGCTTCCCTATGTGATCCACTGTGTGTCCGGTGCAACCGGGCCGACACTTGGTACGCTGCCTGAACGGCCCGGCACCCTCGTCTTTGCCGTCAGCCAGGATCGGACACGAGCCTGGTTCACGGCGACTGTCTTGGCTCGCAGCGTCGATCGGCATGCAACCTGGTTGACGAGACAAGGTCAGCCCTTCGTCATTGCCGCACAGCTACAATCCAAATCCTAGCCCGCATTATTCACGAAGGCTGCTACTGCAACCGCCGAGAGGCCGCTCCGACAGGCCTGACGGCGGGCGGGCTCGCCCAACGTATATGACTGGTTCCCTTCGTGAACCAAGGTCTTGGTGCTCCTCTCTTCGCGCCGGTGCAGGCTGTCGCAGGTATGCTGGTAGAAACGATTTGGCAACGGCGCCGGAGGCTGAGGCTCCCGCTCCGCTTAGAATCGAAGGCCCAGTGAGACCAGCGCGAAGTTGTACCAACCGAAGGCATACCGGTCGTTATCCACTCCACCTTCGAACACACGGTACCCTGCGGTCATGAACCAGTGGTCGGTGAGGTCATACCGAACTTTCACTGCCGCATCGATGGCACGACCCTGCGTGCTGACGAGACCATCGAAGTCCAGGAGCGCCGTCCAGCGCGGGGCGATGTCGTATTCCAGGCTGCTGCTTAGCAGGGGTACGAATCCCACATTGCTGTCGGAGGCGAGCACGCCCTGCTGGCGGAGTTCCACCCGCGCATCGCGAATAAAGGCTGTGGCGCCGATGCGCCAGCGCCAGCGTTCAGATTCGTGGAGAAGGTATCGATAGGTAAGACGGTAGGAATCGAACTTGTACTCGGAATCTATCGGGCTGCCGGGGGTAAACGTGCCGCCGGCGAAGCGCACCGGCTGTCCGAACGTCCCGGTCCCGGAAAATCCGAGCGGGGCGTACACGAAGCGGAGTGAATGCCGATGCGCCATGTTCCAGGTCAACTCGACGCGGCGCTGTGCTTCCGGACCATGGCCTTGGAGCTCGGTCAGCGCGAACCTCGTCCCGGCGCTGCTGTCGGGAATCTGAATCTGATTGCGCGATTGCCATACGGCCCCGGTTTCGAATTCCAGGGAGAAGGGCTGCTCAGGATGCGCGGCTTCTGCGACGGAGGACAGAGCGCTGAAGATCATGCCTATGACACAGAATAGAACGAGGATCGATGCCCGGTCGGCAGAGCGTCTGTTCACGTTGTGCGGGAAGTCGTTCGTGAGCACGTGCGACTGCTTCACGTCAGGGAGCACTGTCATTCAGAAACTCCTCTCTCAATATTCCATAGATCTCCACATCCACAAATTGGCCGAAGCGGATGTAATGCTCGCGCATGCGGCCTTCGCAGGTCATCCCGACTTTTCGTAGGACCCGCCCTGAGGCCGGGTTGTTGTGAAAGTGCGGGGCGTAGATGCGACGGAGTGACAGGCGGGTGAAGCTGTAGTCGAGAACTGCCTGTACGGCTTCGGTGCAGTAGCCCCGGTTCCAGTAGGCGGTGCCGAGCCAATAACTGAGGCGCGCCAGTTCGTGCTCGCGGGCGATTTCCATCCCGATTGAACCGATGAGTTGTTCCTCTTCAGCGAGGACGATGGCGAACGTGATGGCGTTGCCCGCAGCGAAACTCTCCTGTTGCTGAGCGATCCATTGTGCGGCCGCTTCGAGGTCGTAGGGGTGGGGGAGCAACGTGCCTGCGGCGACTTCTTTCGCCCCTGCCAGGCGTTGCACGGTATCGGCATCAAAGGCCTGGAATTGCCGGAGAATCAGTCGTTCAGTACGGAGCGTGGGAAAGACATCCATCATACTGATCACAGCATAGTATCCAGCCTAAAACAACTGCTGCGTCAGGCCTCGACCGTGGTGGACGTCATGAAAGCCTGTCGATTGACAGCGCCTCTCCACCCCCGCCAGAATCCTGATCGTCGGAACAGGCAAGAGAAATGTTTCGGTCTTGCTTGCGAGATAACGACAGGTCGAAACGGTCGGAGGCAAGTGATCATGACGGGGTTCAATCCACTCGTTGCGCTGCGCTCTCCGCGGGAGACGTTGGATGGGTACATCATCCTCCCGCGATTAATCGACAAGGTGCGCACGCAGGCACGAGGCGAGCTTCCGGCGGCATACCAGAGGAATCTGTTGCATCGCGGGGGCACGCTCGATGGGCGCTTCCTTGCCTTTACCGGGTTGGAAGGGGAGGCCTTACGGGCGGTCATTCTCTCCTGCGAGACGGATGAACCGGTGGCGCAATGGGTTGCGCATCATGCCACACGACATTCCACCGAAGAGAAACAGCGGTGGGCCGCCGAAGTTGAGGGCTATCGGCCGGCCGGCCGTGTCCTTTTGTACCTGCAAGCGACCGTGCCTGAAGTGGCAGCCCGAATTGATTGTGCCCTCGTCAGCTTGCTCGATCTCATCGATATGGACGAGGGCCGGCTTGCGGTCCCCGCACCGGGTGGCGTTGCAGATGTCGAGAAACGACGCTTCTGAGCGTACGCCCCTCGGGGCGATGATTTGGGTCCCGCGAGGACGAGGGAGGCGGATAACGGTGGCTCAACGATACAAGGAACTTTCACAGGCCCATATCGAATTCATGACCACACAGAAGCTGTTTTTTGTCGGGACGGCCACGGCAGAGAGCCGGGTAAATGTGTCGCCGAAAGGCATGGATTCGTTGCGGGTACTCGGCCCCGCTTGCGTGGTATGGCTCAACGTTACCGGGAGCGGTAACGAATCCTCGGCCCATGTACAGCATGACCCGCGTATGACGATCATGTTCTGCGCCTTCGAGGGTCAGCCGCTGATCCTGCGCCTCTATGGCAGGGCGAAGGTGCTGCACAAGGGCGACTCCGAGTGGCAGGATTTGCTCGGCCTGTTCCCTCCGATGCCCGGCGCCCGTCAGATTTTCGATGTGACCCTCGACCTCGTGCAAACCTCCTGCGGCATGGCTGTGCCCTATTTGTCGTACCTCGGCGACCGGGAATCGCTCAGCGCCTGGGCCGAGAAGAAAGGTGAGGAGGGATTGAGGCGCTACCGGGAAGAAAAGAATCAACTGAGTCTGGACGGTATTCCCACTCACATTGTCGCCAAAGAGGGGCACTGATTCCTTCTCGATCCGCAGCATGCGCCTCCGCTAAGAACGCACCCCGCGCATTTTTCTTCCGTTTCTTGACGCGTTTCCGATTCGCGAGTAGGGTTTCGTTGGCCTTCTACGTAAGTGGAAACAATGGATGTTGCGCAGGTCTTAATCGCGATCGTCGGTCTGGGAGCGGCGGTGACGACGTATTGTCTGCTGCGGTTCCCCCACATGCGCCGTGAACGCTTCAGGCGCTACGGGGCGTTTTCCATTGCGGTGTCGGTTCTCGGTGCACTGGCGGTCTTGCTGTTCTGCCTGGCCCTGCTCATTCTGCAGAATGCCTGGCGAGTCGGGTGATGTTCGGAAGAGTGTCCCTCTGCAATGGCTCCCTGCCGGCGTCCACATTCTTCCCGTCCGGGCATGATTCTTATGGTCATGTGACCACCTGCATTGCACCGCTCGGTCCACGATTCTGAAAAAAGCTGTTCAGGCCGGAAACGTTTCCTCTCCCTGTTCGTCTTACCAATAGCCACAATCTACAGATTCGCTGCATTCGTGTGTGATTTGCCGGCTCACCTGTTCGAATGTGACACAGTGTCGCAGGGAGGCAACAGTGCGCGCTTGCAGGCATGGGAATTCCTGGGAGGGGCTGAGTTCTTCAGCGGCCGAGGGTTGATCTCACCGTTTCGGTCTGTTAGGAATATTGAAGTGCGCACCTGACAGGAAGCTCGTCGTTCTTCTCCAACTGAGCCTCCTCTCCTCGCTGCAGGCCCCCAATCGGGCTTGATCCGTTCCCTTGAAATCGCCCGAACCTGGCGCGTCATCGAGCTGCGTCGCGAATTATTTTTTAGCAGGATGCTCCGCAGTATGGGTTTAGTCAGAACCAGTCGCTCGCTTCAGTTGCTTCCTCGCCGCGAGCCGCTCGCTCAAGCGGAGAGCCCGGGGTTTCCGACGAGCTCGTTCAAGTCACCACCCCACCCGATCAGGATGGACCGGACGGATTGGGTCTTTGCCGGGTTGCTCGCACTGTCCGTGGCGATCCTGTGCCTGCTGATTGCGCGATCCATGCCCTCGTTCCTGTTTCAGTCGATGGACTTCTGGTTCGAGGCCGACACGCTGCGCGAAATCTCGAACATGAGCCGGGTGCACGATGACCACTATCGGACGTCTGTGCATCCGCTGTTTTCGTTGATTACCTTCATTCCGGTCTATATTGCGAAGCATGCGTTGACCACCAGCCCGCTTCGCGCGGTATTGCTCATCACCGGCGTGGTGGGCGGTATGTGGGCCGGGACGTTGTACCTGCTGTTTCGCTTACTCGGCTGCCGGAGATTGGATGCTTCGGTCTTCACGCTGCTCGGGCTCTGCAGTGCCTCGGCCCTGTTCTGGCTTCCGGTGCCCAACTCCTATTCCTGGGGATCGCTCTCGATCATGCTGGCCCTCGTGCTGCTGCTGTTCGCCGAGCAACGGCCGTTCGGGGCTACGGCCTATGTGATCGCGAGTGCGCTGACGCTGAGCTTTACCGTGACGAACTGGATGGCGGGTCTGCTGGTGACGCTGATTCGATGGCCCTGGAAGCAGGCGGTGCAACTCTCCGTCAATGCGCTGTGTGTGGTGGTCCTGCTCTGGGGCGTGCAGAAGTTCATCTTTCCCACGGCCGAATTTTTTATCGGCCATCGCGAAGAGGCGGAGTTCATGAATCATCCCCAATCCGGGGGAGTCGCCAATGTCCTGTCATCCCTCGTCTTCCACACGGTGGTTGCCCCGGATGTCCGGTTCATGAAGGACGATGCATACACTCAGGCGAAATCCGATTCCTTTCGCCTGTCCGAACGTCTGTCGTTTCAGTTTTCCCGCCCGGGATCGGCCGGTCCGCTGGGGCTGCTGGCCGTCGGACTCTGGTCGGCCTTACTGTTGAATGGACTCTGGCGGCTGCTCACCCTCGATCACCATCTTCGATTTCGCCTCGTCCTGGCCGGCCTGCTGGGGTTTGAGACGCTACTGCACCTCCTCTACGGAGAAGAAACCTTCGTCTACAGTCTGAACTTTCTTCCGCTCCTCCTCGCCGTTGCCGCCCTGGGGGCTATCAGTCCAGGTCGCCGGGTAGTTGTCCCCCTGGCCGCGTTGCTCGCGCTCTGTGCCGGACTGAACAACTGGCATCAGTTTCATGAGGCGACGCGTTCGGCGACGCAGTTCACGCCGCAGCGTGAGCTCATGACGACGATGATGCAGCAGGATCCGGATCGACCCTGGCCCCGCTCGGTGGGGCATGTGCCGCTGGCGCTGCCTGGAACTCCCGAGGGCGGCACGGCCTATCACGAGCCGGGCGGAGATTTCAGTCCGCATGTTCCGAGTTTCGGCGTCTCAATCTGGCTCTGCGATGCCGACGGGTTTCCGGTCGTCACCAGCCAGGCGGTGCCGCTCGGCGATATCCAGCAGCGGCTCGCGCCCTCTACGCATCCGAACATTCCGGCCATTGTCACGAAGACACCCTACTATCAGGCGACCTGGTCGCGTGTGGACGCCACGCATTGGGAGCTGCGGTTCAAAAATTATACAAACCATGTTCCCGCGATTCTCATTCGAAGCGTGGGGCCGGCCGGAGGACCCGTGACCGCGTTGGATTGGGACGGGAAACAGATCGGGATCAACCACCGTTGGGCCGTGAACGCGACGCCTGCTCCCGGATCGATCACCCTGGGGGACGAGAATACGCCCGATTGGATGACCGCGCAGTCATCGGCCCGGTCCTGGAGCGGTGAGTCGGGATGGGGCTATGCGCGAATGAAGTTTGCGTCGGCCTCAACGGGGAAGGACGACGAAGTTCGTGTGGTGCTTGCCGACTTGCAGCCGCCCTTCGAAATCCAGACTCACTACACACATCCCTCGAAGCGGGCTCGTCTCGCGCTTCCCGAGCCGCGCCTGCAGGCCTCCATGGACGCGCAAATCACGCATCTCATGATGAGTCTCGTGGACGATGAAACCCGGCCGGGCGATCCCACGTTTTATTACCGCGCCTGGCATCGGCAGGGGGCATACATTACGGCCGCTCTCGCGCGGGCCGGCGATCCTCAGGTGAGCCGAGTCCTGTCGCAATTTTTAGCGTCGCATGATTTTGCCGGCGGCTCCGGTCCCGAAGCCGATGCCCCTGGGCTGGCCATCTGGGCGTTGGTCGAGTCGGCTGCGTATATCGCCGATCCGGTCCACGATCAGTGGCTCTGGCCGCATATCCTCCGGAAAGCCCAACGGATCGAAGGTATGTTGACGGCCAGGGCTCCGCTTGTCGAATCGTTCTGGATACCTTCGCCCCACGACTTCAATCACAGTCGGCAGACCAGGACGGCGCTGTTGGCCCAACCGGCGCGTGACGGCCTGATCGTCGGCCGCGTCGGAGAGGACTGGCCGCTCTTCTATGTGAATGCCGTCAATTATCGCGGGTTGCTCGCTGCCGCCGACTTCGCCGAGCGACTAGGGAAACGTCAACAGGCGGCTCGTTGGCGACAGCATGCCCATGGGTTGGAAGAGAGTTGGCAGCGCCAGTTTCCAAACGGGTCGCCGGATAGTGTCACCTCCCTCGTCAGTGTTCGTGCATTGGCCGGGTCAGCCACCCGCCGCACCCAGTTGGGACAACCGATGACGACGTATCGTCCCCCTGCGCCGTCGGGGACGGCGGCAACCCAACTGACTCAGGCACATCGGGCATTGCGGCTTGGACGACCGGAAGCAGTCTGGGCGACGCTTCATCAGCTCTGGAGTCAGCAGGCCTCGCCGGGCCTGTATACCTGGGATGCGCCGCGGCCGACGCAGGAGGAAGTGGCGGATGGCTGGCAATATGCGCGGGGGTGGCACAATGAAACCGCCGTCTCGCCGGACTATGAGACGGCGGCGTTGCTGCTGTTATTGCAACAGGACATGCTGGCCTATCTCGATGAGGCGGCGGCGGAGCCCACAGTGGTGCTCGGCACCGGCATTACTCCGGCCTGGCTGTCACAACCGATGGCGGTGTCCAATCTCGCCCTTCCCGGCGGCTCCATCACGTGGCAATGGGACGGGCAGAAGATGCGGGTGACACTCCGTGGACCCGCGCGGAAGATTCAATTGGGTTCGGCATTTCCGCCCGGCACCGAGCTCGCCGTCGTGCAGAAGCCGCTGCGCCCGTGACTCGGTCGTCTGCCATTCAGGTGAGTCTTTTGCGTTCAGAATCCCCGTCCACCGCCGCCGCCGAACCCGCCGCCCGACGATCCGCCCCTGCTGAATCCCGACCCGCCTGAACTGCGCGGGGCCGAGGTCATGGTGGCGCCGGTTCGCGCGGCCATGTCGCCCATGCGGTTGGTAAAGCCGCTGGTGTTGAACTGCGCCATCTCGGCTCCCTGGTACCAGGCAGGCGAGTTCGTCACGATGGATTCGAACGCCCGTGCCCAATTCTTCTCCACTCCGAGCGCCATCGCATAGGGAAGAAATTTTTCAAACAGCTCCGGGGTCTTGATGACTCGATCGAAACGGTCGGCCTCCACGCGGGTGAGAAACTCCTCGAATCCCAAGACGCCTTCCAGGGCCCTGCTCCCTTGCCGCGTGCGCGCCGGCATGATGCGTCCGAACCCGACTACGATCAGGCCGGAGAGGATGCCGGCCCAGACGAACGTCAGGGGCGCCATGCCCGATCGAGCGGCCAGCGCGGAGAGGGCAAACGTCAGCAGCATGCCCAGCACGATTCCCCCGACCAGATACCCCTGCTTCACCCGATCGGGACGTTGGGCATAGTACTTCCGTCGTAGGAGCGATTCGAAGATCGCGTCCTGAATAGGGGGGAGGGATTTGTAGAAGCGATTTTCGAGCGAGCTCAACGAGACGTCATCGGTGCTGCTGTCTTTGAACAAGGCTTCCAGCAGGAGCCGTTCGCAGGCCGGTAAGGTGGCCCACTCCAGGGCGGGCTTGGTGCGATGAAAGCGATAGTCGGTGCTTGACCAGAGGCCGAACAAGTGCTCGGCCTTTTCTTCCACAATCCGGAGGTATCCCCGCACGGCAAGATCGACGACGGTAGCAGTGAGGTCGCGAGTATCGGGACTCTCGTCCACGAGTGTCCCGGCTTCGGCCGGGGTCAGTCGATCCGGTGGTTCGTAGAGCACTGTAATGGGCCGGAGCCGCGGATCCCTGCCTCGCGTGGCCCACAGGCGATACATGACGATGAAGACGAGCAGGGGAATCCCCAGTGCCCAGTTGCTCACGAGGAACATGTGTGTCCGATCCAGTGCGGTCGGAGCGGCCACGATGCCCTTGTCCCAGCCGACGACGACGGTGAGACCCTCGCGAAAACCGAGGGCGCGTGTCATGGTCATCTCCACGCCGGCCCCGACAATCTCTACCGTCGCTGCCGACTCGCGTGCCCCGTAGGCGCCTGTGAAGGCCTGGGCGCGGATACCCGTCGTCTGCGGCGGCAGGATGATTCGTACGGAAGCCTGTTCTATGGGCACGTCCCATTCGTCGCCGGTGACGTTCCAGTAGAGTTCGTCGTGATCCGAGAAAAATTTCAGCCCGTTTCTCACGCGATACTTCAAGACGAACGTACGGGTGGCATCGGTCGCGCCGGGAATCCAGATCCGGACGTTCCGGTAATGCCGCTCCCGGTTGCTTTCGAATGTGAGCGGAGTGCCCTGCTCGTCGGTGACGGTGACTCGATCCAGCAGAAGACTGTAATTGAAACCTTGCGGGGTCTGATATTCGACGGGAATCAAGCGCTCGATTCCGTTCCATGCCCCTTCGAACCGGGGGCTGACGGTCTCCGTCACCAACAGGTCGCCGCCGGACAGGACTTGGAGTTCAACGTCGAACCGGCTGAGCACGAACGAGCGGGCTGCCGCAGGGAGGAGTTGGCTGAAGGTAAGCAGACAGAGCAGGGGGACGATGAGCAGGTGCGGGGTATGCCTCGGTCGTTGCCCGGCGCTCGCCTGTGGACCGGCGGGTCGGCCCACGCTAGAACTGCACCTTGGGTGGCTCGCGCTGGACTGTGTCCGTGACTTCGAAGAACTGGCGGCCGACGAAATTGAACCAGCCGGCGATGAGGTTGGTGGGGATCTCCTGGGTCTTGGCATTGTAGTCGCGGACCACGGCATTGTAGTAGCGCCTGGCGTTTTGCACGGCGTCTTCGATCTGGTTAAGGCTGCCCTGGAGTTGGTTGAAGGCCTCCACCGCCCGCAATTGCGGGTAGGCCTCGGCCAGCGCAAAGAGTGATTTCAGCGATTGGGTGAGTTGAGTTTCCGCGGCGCCTTTGGCCTCCGGCCCTTGTGCCGACATGGCTTTCGCCCGGGCGTTGATCACGGCTTCCAGCGCGCCCTTTTCATGAGCGGCATAGGCCTTGACGGTCTCCACGAGGTTGGGAATCAGATCGTACCGGCGCTTCAACTGCACGTCGATATCGGCCCAGGCGCTGTCGCAGGCGGCCCGGAGGCGGACGAGCGAGTTGTACATGCCGATGACGATCATCACGAGCAGCACCAGCGCGACGACGACGATCCAGCCCATTGGTGTCTCCTTGCCGGTTCTGGTGAAGGTACGTATGGAGCCTGATGATAGCCTGACCTTCAAGATCTGTAAAGCCGACGCGGTTTCCTCGCCTTGTCACGGAGCCCGGCGCGCGGGGGGCCTGTGCATCGAGTAGTCTGGGGAGGGACTGGGTCGCGCGTGACTTTCTGTGGTTCCCCAGGTATCCTCCCCGCGACGTGAATCGGGGAATCGCCCCCCCAGCAGGCAGTTACGCTGATGGTCAATGCAAGGAGGCTTGTATGCTGCGTCGTGAGGGACGAATCGGACTGGGTTTGGCCGTGCTGCTCCTCTGTCTATTTGGCGGGTCTCCTGACACTGTCCCTACCCTGTTGGCTGAGGAGCCGACGGTCGAGCTCAACAGTCCGGAGGTCGTGCGGCAGGTCCTTGAACAGCAAGTAGGCAAACGGGTGAAGGTCAAGCTGCTCTCAGGGCAGGATCTCGACGGGAAAGTGGCGAAGGTCGGGACGCAGGCGGTGGTGCTCAGCGAGCTGGGTGGAATGGAATTCTTCGATGCCACCCTGCGCCTGGACCAAGTGGCTGCTGTCGTAGTGAAGAGCCGTACGAAATAGCGCCGGTGCCGGCTGCCTCCGGTTGTTCGACCGCTGCAGCATCGTCCTCTCCACGGCAGGGGAAACCATTCTCTAGTTGCGTCCGGACATCCGGACTCTCCATACTATTCCCCATGCGAGACACCCTTCCGACCGAACTCGAAACGAGCGCCGGCGATCCGCGCAAGGCCCTCCTGCAGGTTGCCGAAGCGATTTCTCTGCACAGGGATCTCCCGGCCCTGTTTCGAGACCTCGCACAACGGTTGCCTGCTGTTGCCCCGTTCGATTTCATCGGCCTGGTGCTGCACGATCCGGCAAAGCAGGTCATGAAGGTGCATGTGCTTGAAACGGTTGAGGCGCGGGGGGTGACGAACCGACTGGACGGCATGGAAATCCCGATGGAGGAGTCCGCCAGCGGCTGGGTCTGGTCGCATCAGCAGCCGTTGATGATCCCGTCGCTGGCCGATGAAACGCGGTACAAGCCCGGGCTCGGCGCGCTCCGGAGCATCGGTGTGCAATCGCTCTGCTTCTGTCCCCTCACCACGGCGATGCGGCGGCTCGGCGCGATCGGATTCGGCAGTCTGAGAACCTCCGCCTTCGGTGATGCCGATGTGGAGTTTCTCAATCAGGTCGCCAAGCTGGTCGCCGTTGCCGTGGACAATGTGTTGCACCACCAGGCCTTGAGCGACGAGCGCGATCGGCTGCAACTGCTGCTGGACGTGACAGAATCAATCGCCTCCCATCGTGACCTCACCCGACTGCTTGAGGACTTGGCCGGCCGGTTGCCCCAACTCGTGCCGTTCGATTTCATCAACGCGGTGCTCCATGACCCCGCGACCGACAAGATGCGCTTGTGGCTGCTGGTGACCTCGGAGCCCTCGACCCTTCGTCCCGGGCTCGAAACTCCCATCGAGGAATCGCCCGGCGGCTTGGTGTGGAAAACCCAGCAACCGCTGACGGTCCATGATGTCGCACAAGAAGCTCGCTTTCCCGGATTGATGACCTTGTTTCGCGAAAATGGAGTACGGGCGTTTTGTGTCGTCCCGCTCACGACGGCGCATCGCCGGCTGGGCGCCATGGGGTTCGGCAGTCTCCAGCCGCGGGTCTATGAGAAACGTGAGATTGCTCTCATGCAGCAGGTGGCCAAGCAGGTGGCGGTGGCCCTGGACAATGCGCTCAACGGCGAAACGGCCTTGACCTATCAGGGGCAGCTGACGCGGGAGCGCGATCGCCAGCGCCTGTTGCTCGAGGTCAACAATGCGGTGGTGTCCCACCTGGATCTGGATCAACTGTTTCCAGCGGTCAGCGCCTGTCTGCGCCGGGTAATTCAACACGATGGCTCCAGCCTGCTCCTGTGCAATGACGAGACGGGGCAATGGCGCATCCACGTTCTCGATTTTGAACGGAACGAAAGCTTCATCGAGGAAGGACGGATCGAAGAGAGCCCACGCTCTCCCTCGTGCCAGGCGATCACGACCGGCCAGGCGGCCGTATTCGGGGAAAACGAGCTCAGAGAAATGGCAGACTCTTCGCCCATGGCGCAGGAACTCCTGGACTTTGGCGCCAAGTCGTTCTGTTCCTTACCGCTCCTGTCGCACAATCGCACGCTCGGGGCCTTGAACGTCTGCCGGCGCGGTGAGGGAGGGTTCAGCCCGGAGGACGTGCAACTCCTGGCCCAAGTCGCCCAGCAAGTCGCGATCGCGGTGGAGAACGCGCTCGCATTCCGGGAGATTGCCGCGTTGAAGGATAAGCTCGCCAACGAGAAGGTGTATCTCGAGGAGGAAATTCAGACCGCGTACAACTTCGAAGAGATCGTCGGGGACAGCCGCGCCCTGAAGCAGGTGCTCAGACAGGTTCAGACCGTCGCGACTACCGATTCCACAGTGCTGATACTCGGTGAAACGGGCAGCGGGAAGGAGTTGATCGCGAGGGCCTTGCACAGTCTCAGCGATCGAAGGGAACGGACCTTCGTAAAACTCAATTGTGCCGCGATTCCCACCGGCCTGCTGGAGAGCGAACTGTTCGGGCATGAAAAGGGAGCCTTTACCGGGGCCATCGCAACGAAGATCGGGCGGTTTGAATTGGCCGACGGCGGAACCATCTTCCTGGACGAAGTGGGAGAGATACCGTTGGAGCTTCAGGTCAAGCTGCTGCGGGTGTTGCAAGAGCAGGAGTTCGAGCGGTTGGGCAGCACCAGAACCATTCGTGTCAACGTCCGGGTGATCGCCGCAACCAATCGGGATCTTGGCCAGATGGTGGAGGAACACAAATTCCGCAGCGATCTCTACTATCGGCTGAAGGTGTTCCCGATCACGGTGCCGCCGCTTCGCGAACGTGCGGAAGATGTGCCCTTGCTGGTCCGACACTTCGTCCAGAAGTTCGCCGCGCGCATGAAGCGACGGATCGAAACTGTTCCGGCTGAGGCCATGAAAGCGCTTCAGGCCTATTCCTGGCCCGGCAATGTGCGGGAGCTGGAGAATTACATTGAACGGGCGGTGATCCTGTCTTCCGGTTCCGAGTTATTCGTCTCCACCGCTGAACTGAAACGCGCTGCCCCGGTGGGGAACGGATCGGCCACGACGCTGGAGGATGCCGAGCGCGAGCACATTCTCAAGGCGTTGAGGGAGACGAATTGGGTCATCGGCGGCGACGCCGGGGCTGCGGCCCGCCTGGGTATGAAGCGCACCACGCTCCAGTCCAAAATGCAGAAGCTCGGCATCGCGCGCCCTCGATAGCGCCGATCTTTCGACACCTGCCGACATCTCGGCAGTCATTCCGTCGGCACGGCATTCTCCTCATCTGAGACCCCAACGCTCCTTACTGCGTAACTCCCCGTCCTGCAAGCAGTCTCCCTGCACGCCACGGATTCCACATCGCTGGAACAGTCTATGCTCTCTCCGACTGATATCCGAGCATGACCTCAGTCTTCATTCCGATGCGATGAGAGGAGCGCCCATGTCATCCATAAAGAAACGACGGTGTGTATCCATGGTTGCTGCAACGTCGAGTCGGGCGAACTGCCGCCACGGACAGGCCGATCGAGTCGCGGGACCGTTTCGCACCGTGGTCGACGACAGCGGATCACTGGTAATCACCGCCTGGACCTGCGCCGCCTGCGGCGATGTGATTGAGGCACTCCATCTCCTCTCGCGGGATGGAACGGCTCAGCCCTATCCCATTCGCCGGGCCGTGGCATGTCAGGCGGAAACCAGGCGGTTTGCTGCCTTGCCGGTCTCGAGGTAAGCCGCGGGTATGGTCATGACGAGACGTATGGTCGTCGAGGCCGGGAGATTGGGGTGACGTGATGGAATCCTTAACGAACATGCTGGCTCAGCACGGAGCACTCGTCCTGTTCGCCGTCGTGTTTGCCGAGCAAGTCGGACTGCCCTTCCCGGCGCTGCCGCTGCTGGTGGCGGGAGGGGTGTTGGTCGGCACCGGCCATCTGGCCTGGAGCAGTGCGCTCGGTGCGGCGATCCTTGCCACGCTGATGGCGGACGCGATCTGGTACCTGGCGGGACAATGGCGCGGCCGTCCCGTCCTCGGTCTGCTCTGCCGGATCGCGTTGGAGCCGGATGCCTGCGTCCGGCGCACGGAGGACTTTTTCCTTCGGCACGGACCGAAGTCGTTGATTGTGGCGAAATTCATTCCCGGGTTGAGTACGATCGCCCCTCCGCTCGCCGGCATCGTCGGGCTGAGTGTGCCCCTGTTTCTGCTCTATGACACCCTCGGGGCGTTGTTCTGGGCGGGATCGGGGATGGGGTTCGGCTATGCGTTCAGCGGTCAGATCGAGCAAGCCTTCGCCTACTCGGAGCAGGTGGTGCCTGCCTTGCTGCTCATGATGGTGTGTCTGCTGGCCGGTTTCGTTTCCCTCAAGGCTTGGCAACGGCACCGGCAGCTCCGCCTTGTGCCGCGCATCACGGTGGCAGAGCTCGCGGAGAAGCTTGCGGCGGCTGAACCGCCGATGCTGATCGATGTCCGTCCCCGCGCGAGAGCGGAGGCGGAACCGGGCATTCCCACGGCGGTGCTGATGTCGTTGGATGAATTGGCCCGTCGTTACCGGGAATTCCCGCGTCATCGCGACGTGGTCGTGTACTGCGGATGTCCGGCGGATGTGGCCAGCGCTCAAGGTGCGCTTCTTTTGCAAAAGCAGGGGTTCACTCGCGTGTGGCCGCTGGCCGGCGGCATCGAGGCCTGGCGTGCGATCACCACGCAGAGCAGTGAGAGGGCTCAGGGGTTTGTCGGACCGCAGGTTGCGGCCTGAGCGAGCGAACGGCAGGCCGGCTCTCCTTCATGGAGGACGACATGGAACTGAAAATACCGAGCCCGGAACAGGCCTATTGGGGACTGCGCGCGATGAAAGCCGTGGCTCTGGCCGATGGTAGGCTCGACGATTCCGAACGGCAGGTAATGCAGGCCGTGCAGCGCGTCTTCGGCACGAATCATGAGGTGGCGGGCCTTGAGCCGATCACGCCTGAAGAGTTGGCCTTGAACCTGCCCGATCCGCAAATCAGACGGCAATTGGTCAATGGACTGATCGTGATGTCGCTGATCGATCGTGAGGTCAGTCCACGGGAGGCCGAGCTGGTCGCGCAATTTGCCGCGGCCCTCCAGGTCACGGCGCCGGAGGTCGCGAATCTTCGCCATGTCGTCAAGCGAGAGCTGTTTCATTTGCGTCTCGACCTGGCCCGGCGCTTCTGGCTCAGGGAAAAGGTGACCGAGATCTGGAAGCAGGAAGGCCTGCGAGGACTCGTCAAGTTCGCCGCCGGCATGGTCGGGAAGTATGAAGATGGGTCCGTCGCCGCTCGTTACCAGGCTTTGGAGCAGTATCCTGCCGGTTCGTTGGGGCGGAGTTATTGGGAGTATTGCCGGAAGAACGGCTTCGCGCTTCCCGGTGAGAGGGGGGGTGCGCCCGAACCTATTCTGTTTCACGATTGCGCCCACATCTTGTCCGGATATGGCACGGCCCCGGAAGAAGAGGTGCAAGTGGCCTGCTTCAGCGCGGGCTTCCAACGGCGTGATCCGTTTCTCTTCGTGTTTTTTGTATTGCTTCAATTTCATGTCGGCATCCGCATGACGCCGATTACCGAGGCGAGAACCGGATTCTTCGATCCCGAGAAGGCCCTGATTGCGATGCGCCGCGGCGCGGCGATGAATGTGGACCTCAACCATGGTTGGGATTATTGGCCGGTTATGGGTGAACAGGTTGAAGAGCTACGGCGTCGATACAACATTCTGCCCATCGAGGCATTTCGCACGAGGAGTGAGAGCGAATCGGAGCCGGTGCGCTGATGTCGGACGACTCCTCAGTCAGTAAGTGTGTGAGTCGGTTGAACGCTGCCGTTATTTCGGCAGATGCCGAATGGCAGGCAGGCGGGTTTCGTCATTCGCCTCAGCCATGAACGCTGTAGGCGCGGACGAGAGCGTATTTTCTTCATTCGAATGGGCACTTGCTTCGAATGTGTTGGACGGCCTGGCGGGAACGGTCGTTGCTAATTACGGATGAAAGAGTTTTGTGATGGAGCGGGAGAGTTTCAGGTCCATCTGCAACCTGCCGGGAGGGCAACTGTCATGAATCGTCGAAGTTGGATCGGGTCTTCGTTGCTGCTCCTGACCGTGGCGTCGGCCGGTGTGGGCCTGGCTGCGTGGAAGTACGGCAGCATTCAGGCGAATGCAGCGGCCTCGGCGAACCAGCCGGAACCGATGGAATCGGTGTCGGTCTCCGTCGCCAGGGATGTCGAACATCATCAAACGGCCACTTCGATCGGCACCGTGTTGGCGTTGCGCTCGATCACGCTACGGAACGAACTGGCCGGTACCGTCAGCCAGGTCAAGTTTGTGCCCGGCCAGACGGTCGAGGCAGGAGCCGTGCTCGTGGCGCTCGATGTGTCGGTGGAAGAAGCCGACTTGCGGGCCCAACAGGCTCAGGCGGTCCTGGCGAAGACCGTGCTGGATCGTCGGCGGGCATTGACGCAAGACCAAGCCGCGGCTCAGGAGGAAGTCGATCGGGCCCGCGCAGACCTCGATGTGGCGCATGCCCAGATGGCGCGCACGAAGGCCCTGATCGCCCGCAAGACGATCCGTGCCCCGTTTCGCGCCCGTGTGGGACTGGCCGACGTGCACCCCGGGCAGTATCTCAACGAAGGCACGCAACTGACGACGCTGCAGGGCCTCGATGAGGCGGTCCATGTGGACTTTGCGGTTCCGCAGCATGTCGCGCTCGGATTGCGGCAAGGGGCGACCGTCGAGGTCTTCACCGGTGACTCCTCTCCGGTGGCCGCCAGGATTGTGGCGATCGATGCCCGCATCGACCCCGCCACGCGCAATACCATGGTTCGCGCCAGGATCGAGCATGCCGCCGCCGTGCCCGCTCCCGGCGCCGCCGTGCGGATCAGGGTGCCGGTGGGGTTGGCGCGCAAGGCTGTTGCGGTTCCGGTGAATGCGTTGAAAAAGGGGCCGGGTGGCGATCAGGTGTTTGTCATTGAGCCGGACCGCGAGAATAAGCAGCGCGCGCATGTGCGCCAGGTCGAGAGCGGGGCGATGCTCGGCGACGACATCGTCATCTATAGCGGTCTGAACGCCGGCGAGCGGGTGGCCGCGTCGGGGGCGTTCAAGTTGCGCGATGGTGTGCTCGTGGTCGCCTCCGGCGAGCCGGCGCGTTCACCGGAACCGGATCACCTTCTCAGCCAACAGTAAGCCAGGGGAGCAGGCCCATGCGTTCGTTTACCGATATCTTCATTAAGCACCCCGTGCTGGCCGTGGTCGTGAACCTCGTGATCGTCCTCGTGGGCTGGCGGGCGCTGACGACGCTGCCGGTGCAACAGTATCCGAAGATCGAGAGTTCCTCGATCATCATTACGACGGTCTATTACGGAGCCGCGGCAGAGACGGTGCGGGGATTCCTCACCACGCCGATCGAGCGAGTCGTGTCGGCGATCAGCGGGGTGGATTATCTCGAATCCACCAGTCGCGCCGGCGTCAGCACCGTGACGGTGCATTTGAAATTGAACCACAACAGCACGGCGGCACTCGCTGAAGTGACGGCGCGGTTGCAACAGGTCCGGTCTGAACTGCCGGCTGAAGCGGAACCTCCGGCGGTGGAAGTGCAGCGTGCCGATCGCCCCTATGCTTCGTTCTATCTCAGTTTCACGTCTCCGGAGCGGACCGTGCCGGCGCTGACGGATTGGCTGTTGCGAACCCTGCAGCCGCAACTGGCCACCCTGACCGGGGTGCAGCGGGTCACAATTGAAGGTGGACGGCAGATCGCCATGCGCGTGTGGATCGACCCCGATCGTCTCGCGGCCTACAACCTCTCTCCCGGTGATGTGCAGGCCGCGTTGCGGCGCAACAATTACCTGGCCGCCGTCGGCCGGACCAAGGGTAACCTCGTGCAGGTCAATCTGCTCGCAAATACGGACCTGCGTTCCGTGAACGAGTTTCAGGAACTCATCGTGGCGGACCGTGGCGGCGCCATCGTGCGGCTGAGGGATGTGGCGCGAGTGGAAAAAGGCGCTGAAGAAGCGGAGATGGTGGCGAAGTACAACCGCCTGGAGGGAGTGTACCTCGGGGTCTGGCCGCTGGTCGGCTCCAACGAGATTGAAGTAGCTCACCGGTTGCGGGAGGAAATGGATCGTATTCGGCCGACCCTGCCGAAAGACATCGACATGCAGCTGGTCTGGGACGGCACCATGTTCATGGAAAGCGCCTTGAAGGAGATCACCAAGACCCTGGGCGAAACGATTCTGATCGTGGCCACGGTGGTGTTCCTGTTCATGGGATCGATCAGAACCGCACTGGTTCCGCTGGTCGCCATGCCGGTGTCGCTGATCGGAGCCGCCATCTTCATGTATGCATTCGGCTTCAGCCTGAATCTGCTGACCATTCTCGCGATCGTGTTGTCGGTGGGCTTGGTGGTGGACGATGCGATTGTCGTCGTGGAAAACGTGGAACGGCACGTGCGTGAAGGCAAGTCTCGGATCCAGGCGGCGTTGATCGGTTCGCGCGAGTTGGTCGGTCCCATCATCGCGATGACCATTACCCTGGCTGCAGTCTATGCCCCGATCGGGTTTCAGGGGGGCCTGACCGGATCGCTGTTTCTGGAGTTTGCCATCACCCTCGCCGCCGCTGTGGTGCTGTCCGGCGTCGTGGCGGTCACGCTCTCGCCGGTCATGAGCTCGCGGTTTGTCCACCCGGAGGGCAAGGAGGGCAAGTTGACCCGTCTGGTCAATCGCGGGTTCGACGTGACGCGGGCGGTCTATGGGCGGTTGCTCGACGGTGCGTTGGAGATGCGCTGGGCGATCGTTGCGGCATCGTTGCTGATCATGGTGGCGGCCGTTCCACTGTATCTCTTTTCACGGCAGGAGCTGGCGCCTGTGGAGGATCAGAGTCATATCAGTCTTTTTCTGGAGGCCTCGCCGGACTCAACGGTCGCCGCTACGAACAGTGATTCCTTGAAAGTGGTGGAAGCGATCCGTGCGTTTCCGGAAGCCCGGTTCATGTGGTCGCTGACCTCGTCGTGGGGCGGATTCGGCGGCCTGGTGGCCAAAGACTGGCGGGAACGGACGCGCTCCACCGAGTTGATGTACGGCGAAGTCTTCGGAGCCGTGTCGCAGATCCCTGGGCTGCGGGTCTTCCCGCGCCTCGATCCGCCGTTACCCACGCCCGGTCAGTACGATGTTGAGCTGATCCTGGCGAGTGAAGTGCCTGCCGAGCAACTGCTGGAGATGACCGGCGCGGTCCTGGCTGCCGGCTGGCAGAGCGGCAAGTTTCTGTATGTCGACACCGACCTGAAGATCGATTTGCCTGAAGCCCGGGTGGTGCTCGATCGCGAGCGACTCGCCGACCTGGGGTTCGACCTCGCCGGGGTCGGGCAGGAACTGGGGACGCTGCTCGGTGGCGCCTATGTGAATCGGTTCAATTTTTATGACCGCAGTTACAAGGTCATTCCTCAAATCGGAGACAAGGATCGCGCGACGCTGGATCCGCTGCTTGATCTCAAGATCAAGACCCCGAGCGGCCAACTGGTGCCGGTCTCGACGTTTACGCATATAGAAACGAGTACCGCGCCGCGGACGTTGAATCGTTTCCAGCAACGCAATGCGGTGCGTATCTTCGGCGGGGTGAAGCCCGGGGTGACGAAGGAGGAGGGGCTGCGTGTCCTGGAGACTGCGGCGGCCGCGGCCGTCGGTCCGCGGGTGGCACTCGACTTTGCGGGAGAATCGCGCCAGATCCGCCACGAAGGTTCGGCCTTGACGGTGACACTGGGCTTTGCGGTGGTGCTCATTTACCTCGTGCTCGCCGCCCAGTTCAAAAGTTTTCGGGACCCGCTGATCGTCCTGTTGGGCTCGGTGCCGTTGGCGATCTCGGGAGCGCTGGTGTTCAGTTTCCTTGACCTGACGACCATCAACATCTATTCGCAGGTCGGGTTGATTACACTGGTGGGGCTGATTGCGAAGAACGGCATCCTGATCGTCGAATTCGCAAATACCCTGCAAGAGCGGGGGCTGTCGAAGACGGCGGCGTTGCGCGAGGCCTCCCTGACGCGATTACGCCCGGTCTTGATGACCTCGGCGGCCACGGTGTTCGGGCACCTTCCTCTGGTGCTTGTCTCGGGACCCGGCGCCGCGGCCCGCAACAGCATCGGCATGGTGTTGGTCACGGGGATGACGGTCGGAACCATCTTCACGCTGTTCGTCGTGCCGGTGTTTTACTCGCTGATTGCGGCCCGCCATCAGCCGGCCGTGGATGTGGAAGAGTCCGAAGCGGGTGCGTTGCAGTTGGCAGCGGCCAAGGGATGAACTGATCCCGGCTTGTTGAGGGCAACAGGAGGACATGCACGATGCTGAAGATTACGTCCGAGCAGACTTCCGATTCCGTGCGTCTGACCTTGGAAGGGAGTCTGAGCGGGCCCTGGGTGACTGAACTCGAACGGGTGTGGCAGCAGGTCAAACAAGCCGGCACCGTTGCTCCCGTGGTGGAACTGACGGACATCACCTTCATTGCCGAGGAGGGCAGGGCCCTGCTGACCCGCATGTGGCGGGAAGGCGCTGCCTTGGTCGCGAACGGGTGTTGCACCAGACACATCGTGGAAGAAATCACCGGGGAGGGAGGCGGCCAGGCCACCCCATCCGTCCGCTGTGAGACGAGATAGGACGGTCATCGCATGCGCATGCTAGCTCTCCTCATAAGTTCCGTTCTCCTGGGTGCCTGTGCCATCGGGCCGGATTACTCCCGTCCCGATCTCGCTGTGCCGGACCGATTCCGCATGGCGGCGACGCAGCAGGAAACCGAGTCGTTCGCCAACCTGCCCTGGTGGGATCTGTTGCAGGATGAAGAACTGCGGCGTCTCATTCGAGTGGCGCTGGCCGAGAATAAAGATTTGAAACGGGCGGTTGCGTCGGTCGAAGATTTTCAGGCCCGCATGCTGATCGCAAAAATGGATTTCGCGCCGAAGGCCGATCTCACGTCCAACGCGCCCTTGTTCGGCCGCAAGGCAAACTTTCTGTTTCCGGGCTTTCCCAATCCGTTCAACTACTATCTCCAGGGGAATCTGTCCTGGGAGATCGATATCTGGGGGCGGATTCGTCGATCGAACGAAGCGGCGCGAGGCGATCTTCTGTCGCGTGAGGAGGCACGACGGGCGGTCGTCCTGCAACTGGTGAGCGGTGTGGCGGAAGCCTACTTCGACATGCTGCAGTTCGACATGCAGTTGGCCGTGGCGCAACGAACGCTGAAGTCCTGGGAGGAGTCGGTCAGAATTGCCGAGGCCAGGCTGCGGGAGGGCATGATCTCCAAAATCGACGCGGACCAGTTCGCGGCGGAACGCGCCAATGCCGCGGCGCGGGCGGCAGAGTTGAGCCGGCAGATGGTGCAGAAAGAAAACCAGCTCAGTGTGTTGCTGGGGCGTGTGCCGGGTCAGATTCCGAGAGGCCGCTCTCTCACCGATCAGGTGATGCCGCCGGAGGTGCCGGCCGGCCTTCCTTCGGAATTACTGCAGCGTCGCCCGGATCTTGTGCAGGCGGAGCAGGAACTGGCGGCGGCCACGGCGAGAATCGGGGTGGCGAAGGCAGACCGGTTTCCGAAACTCAGCATCACGGGGATCCTTGGGGTCGCCAGTCCGCAGTTGTCACGCTTGGTGGCGAATGAGACGGCGTTCGGTGTCGCCGGTCCCGGGCTTACCGGTCCATTGCTGAATGCTCAGATTCTCGGCTTTCAGCAGGACGCGGCTGAGGCGCAGAGCCGTGAGGCGCTGGCACGGTATGAGCAATCGCTGCTGGTGGCATTTCGTGAAGTGGAGGATGCGCTGGTCGCCGTGCGCACGGTGCGGGAGCAGCGGACTGCGCAGGTTGAGCAGGTGGACGCGTTGCGTTCGGCTCTGCGGCTGGCCAATTTGCGGTATAAAGGAGGACTCGCGAACTATCTCGATGTCCTCGTCGCGCAACGCAATCTGTTCGAAGCGGAACTTGCGTTGACCAGCACTCACCGGTTACAGCTGGTGTCGGTCGTGCAATTATATAAGGCGCTGGGAGGCGGATGGTCCCCGCTCGATACGGCCCAGCAACAGCCGGGGCAAGCTCCGGCAGAGCCGGGAAAGGCGGGGCGCGGCTGACTCACAAACCTCGGGTGAAGAGGGCGGCGTGACGGGAACCGGGACATGACGCAGGAGGCAAAAGAGAGAGGCCCTCTCGCGCGATTCCTCGTCGAAGACCATCGACGGCTCGACGTATTGTTGCAGGCGGCGGCGACCCAACCGGCCCAGGTCAATCGCGAGGTCTACGATCAATTTCGTGTCGGACTGCTCCGGCACATCGGCATGGAGGAGAAGATTCTGTTCCCTGCCGTCCAACGGTGGAGAGGCGGCACACCGCTTCCGATCGCTGCCAAGCTTCGACTCGATCACGGCGCGCTGGCCACGTTGCTCATGCCTACTCCCACCCCGGCGATTCTGGCGACCATCCGGCGGCTGCTCATGGACCACAATGTGCTGGAAGAAGGACCGGGTGGCGTCTACGATCTCTGCGATCAGCTGGCAGGCTCCGAGGCCGAGTCACTGCTGAAGGACCTGCTCGCGGCCCCGTCGCTTGCCGTGATGCCCCATTCCGACAGCCCTGCGGTGATGACCACGCTACGCCGCACATTGGAACGCGCCGGTTATCGCATGGAGGCGGACATCGGTAGAGATGTGCCGGTGACTCCGGTCCGGGAATCCTGACGGAAAGTTTACGCGCCAATGGTCGTCCGACATCCTCACCGTCTTCCGCTTCTCGCCTTGGGAATGCTCGCATTGCTCACAGGACTGTGGGCGGGGCTTTCGCGGCTCGGGTGGGATGTGTCGCTTCCACGGCCTGGATTGTCGTCCCTGCATGGGCCGCTCATGGTGTCCGGCTTTCTGGGTACGCTGATCGGCTTGGAGCGTGCGGTGGCTCTGAGCCGGCCTTGGGCCTATGCCGCTCCGCTGTTGACCGGACTCGGTGCTGTGGGCTTGATCGTCGGGGTTCCTCTCCTTGCGGCGCAATTGTTGATGCTTGCCGGCAGCCTTGTGTTGGTTGCAATCTTTGCGGCGATCATTCGCCGGCATCCGGCGCTGTACACGTTCACCATGGGAGGCGGGGCAATTGTCTGGGCTCTAGGCAATCTGCTCTGGTGTCTCGGGTGGCCCGTCTTTCTGGTCGTCTTTTGGTGGGCGGCGTTTCTCGTGGTGACCATTGCCGGTGAACGCCTGGAACTGGCCCGGTTGCAGCAAGTGAGCGGGGCCGCGCAGGCGATGTTCCTGCTGCTGCTCGGCATTCTGCTTACGGGGTTGTTGCTGCTGGGCTGGTCGTTTGACGGGGGTGTTCGTCTGTTCGGGTTGGGGTTGACCGGTCTCGCCCTGTGGTTGGGGAGACATGACATTGCCAGGAGAACCGTCAAACAAACAGGGCTGACGCGGTTCATCGCGATCTGTCTGCTCACCGGATATGTCTGGCTCGGCATCAGCGGTTTGTCCGCCATGTGGTTCGGAGGTGTTCCCGTCGGTCCGCAGTACGACGCCACGCTGCATGCCTTTTTTCTCGGGTTTGTCTTTGCGATGATCTTCGCCCATGCGCCGATTATCTTTCCGGCCGTGCTCGGCGCAAGGATGGCCTATCGGCCGTTGTTCTATGCGCATGTGGTCCTGTTGCAACTCACTCTGTCCGTGCGTCTCATCGGTGATGCGGCAGGGTGGAGCGCCGGGCGTAAGGTCGGCGGCCTGCTCAATGCCGTGACGCTGCTCCTGTTTCTTGTAAACACAATATCGGCCCTTCGGAGCCTTCCGGATCGGGCGGGCGCAACGCAATCCCGCACGTCGTGATGCGGTTAGAACGTCGGTCGTGTTTCGCCCGGGAAAGGAAGTTCAAATGACGGCAGAGAATCAACGTGCTGGTTCCGATCCACGAGTGCTCGACGCCCTGCGGCAGGTGGTTGATCCCGAGTTAGGGATCAATATCGTGGATCTGGGATTGGTCTACGGCAGCGAGGTGCGGGACGATCAGGTCCATGTGTCCATGACGATGACCACGCCCGCGTGCCCTATGGAGGAGCTGTTGATGGAGATGGTGCATGCGGCGATTTTACGCGAGATGCCCGAGGCGCGTTCGGTCGAGGTGGATCTCGTGTGGGATCCCGCCTGGAAGCCGGAAATGATGAGTCCGGCGGCCAAGGCGCAGCTGGGCCGGACGTAAGGATGAGCGGGTGAACGCAGAAGGCGGCAGACGGTTGTACGGCTGAAAGGTATTTCGACCGTGAGCGAAAACCAGTCCAGGCAGGTGCGCGAATTGGTGGAGTCGGTGTACCGCTCGGACTCCCGCCAGGTGCTCGCCACCTTGATCCGGCTGCTCGGGGACTTCGATACGGCTGAAGAGGCCCTGCATGATGCGTTTGCCATTGCCGTGGAGCAGTGGGCGCGGGAGGGGGTGCCGGCCAATCCGAGGGCCTGGCTCGTCTCGACCGGCCGCTTCAAGGCCATCGACGGCCTGCGGCGGCGCGCCCGCTTCGACGCATCCCTGACGGAACTTGCCAGACACCTGGAGCTCAGCACGAGCGATCCCGAAGACTGGAACGACGAGGCGGTCGAGGATGACCGGCTCCGACTGATGTTCACCTGCTGCCATCCGGCCTTGTCGCCTGAGACGCAAGTGGCGATGACGTTACGCGAGGTCTGCGGCCTCACGACCGATGAGATCGCGCGCGCATTTCTCAACAAACCCGCCACTATCGCGCAACGCATCGTGCGGGCCAAAGGAAAGATCCGTGACGCCCGCATTCCCTACGAGGTGCCCTCGGCGACCGATTTGCCTGACCGGTTGGAGGCGGTGTTGCGGGTCGTGTATCTCGTCTTCAATGAGGGCTACAGCGCCTCATCGGGAGAGGCACTCACGCGGCACGATCTGTCCGGGGAGGCGATTCGCTTGGGGCGACTGTTGATCGGGTTGTTGCCGGAGCCCGAAGCCCTGGGCCTCCTGGCGGTGATGCTGCTGCACGACTCGCGCCGTGCCGCGCGCACCTCGCCGACCGGCGATCTGATTCTCCTGGAACAGCAGGATCGCTCCTTGTGGAACCGGGCGCAGATTGCCGAAGGAACGGCCTTGGTGGAGCGGGCACTCGCATCGCGTCAGGTCGGTCCTTACACCATTCAGGCCGCGATTGCTGCCGTGCATGCCGAGGCCCCCGATGCCGCATCGACCGACTGGGCGCAGATCGTTGGTCTCTACGATTTGTTGGTGCAGGCGGAGTCGTCGGCCGTGGTCGAGTTGAACCGGGCGGTGGCTGTGGCCATGCGCGACGGCCCGGCGGCGGGGCTGGCCTTGGTTGATGCGATACTCTCCCGCGGTGAACTTCTGAACTATCACCTGGCGCATGCAGCCCGTGCCGACCTCTGTCGGCGAATGGGGCGACCCGCAGAAGCCCGCGTCTCTTATGAGAAGGCTTTGCGCCTCACCCAGCAGGAACCCGAGCGGCGGTTTCTGCAGGGACGGCTGGCCGAATTAAGCTAAGCCGTCTGGTGCAGCGCGAGAAATCACCGCGGCGAAGAGGGGCTGTCCAGGTTGCCGCTCGCGCATCAGGATTTCCGTCGATGAATAATCACGGAATTTCCATCCGGGTCGGAGACGATGGCCATGTGGCAGACGGGCATTTCCAATGGCTCGAGGCGGAACTGGCATTGGTATTCCTTAAGGCTTGCGATAGCCGCGTTGAAATCTTCCACTTCGAGACCGACCGGATGGTTGCAAAAATTTGTGTTGGCGATCGAAGCTAGCGTCGTTCGAGACGGAGTCAGCCCATAACTAAGTGAATGCAGCGGCCCGAGTCCGTTATGGGCGCACGCTGAGCCTCACGAAGGAGGAATGCGTTGTCGCGTTGAACCGGTTACTACTTGACCCGCTCAAAAGTATATCCGTGGACTTTGTCATCACGCTCTTCTTTCATATGAATGAGGTAGAGATTGTCATCGTTTAGCAAGTGAATGGTATGTGAGTTCAATAGAATTCTGGTCTCCTCCATCCACCTAGGAATTGATTTGTCGTAGTATTGATAATCGGTTTTCCTCCCATATGGATTGTCCGAATGCATAATTCCGCCGCATCTTTCATATACTTTTAGGAATTTGTCTTTGGTTAGAAAACCGTTCGTTATGTCTTGCAGATCACTGGTTACACCTGGCTTCGCTCCAGGCAATTCTCGAACGGGTTTTGGATAAAAGTGAGGGTTTAGCCTTTCCAAATCATTAAGGATGAGCCTTGCGTTCCATACTTTTGCGAATTTGTCATTTTGAGAGGCAAATTCGGTCTTGTTCGCGACAAGCGACGCCAAGGCTATCAGTTCGAGGATCTTTCTCACTTGCAGACAAGCTGATTCTATTGATGTGGCTTTGTAAATGGTCGATGATTTCCCATTTAGAAACGATCCTACAACCGCTGATCGCCGTTTGATCTCTTCCATCACGCCGCAGTAAAGATCTATATCTGGTGGCTTTCTCGTCATGTCACTCATGCGCAAAGTTGCTTTGGAAAGTCTCCACACCTGGTGACTGTATAATGCAACTAAGTTCGCTAGAGGTCCTCTAGTATGCTGGGTTAGGTCTCAATCACATCTATGGCTGCCTCACCTATCGCCCGTAGCAGTGACGCCACTGAACTCAAGATTTGTTGGTCTCGCGATCCATTTGGTGTCTTGAATCCATGCGCACGGCGATTACGGACGCGCTTCAGAATTTTGACTAGATTTTTCAGGGCGCATTTTGGTTCGGCATTCCGGCACTTGCGTATGATGCCCATTTCTTGAGCTGTTCGAGTCTTGTCGAGACGCTCGTGCGGCATGTTGAGAACGGACTCAAGCGGCGGAGCGAGATTCAGTAATGTGTCTACTGCTTGGTGCGAAAGGATCGTCTGAATCCGTTCAGACGGTAGAGAATCTAGCAGTGCAATCAGACGTTTGTACTCAGAGTCCCCAGGCAACAGATTAGCCAGTTTGATCACCGCCAACCAAGTGACATCAGCCGCCTCGTAGGGCGGAAGGTCATGGCTACGTTTCAGTTCACCATGCGCTGTAGCACGTTGTGTAGCGGTATCCAACATGCCGGTTAGGGCACACTTTTAAATGAGCTGGTAGAGCGTCCCCGATTCAATCGGCCTTTTCGAGACAGCCGTTCTTCCCCTATGGCCCCTCTTGCATGCCGAATTTTACTCCCTTCCGGAAACTTTTCAAGCGACGCAATTCATTGGAACCCTGACGTTTTAGCCGTCTGTCTCGCTCCGATTCGCCGCCGCTGACTCTTTGCTAAGCCCATGTCGATTTCTGCCTTCCCCGACGACTATCTTATGTCATGGGGCTTACAATCCCGGCTCGAAGGCGGGTGCGATAGAAGTAGTCGATGTCGATTTTGCTCAATTCCGACGACTAACTTCTGTGACGAGATGGCGAACAGAAGGAGGACATGATGGCGACGAGGACCAAGAAGCGGGCGGCAAAGAAACCACAGGCGGCGGCCAGTGTTGTCTGGTTTGAGGTGCCTGCCGACAATCTCGACCGGGCGAAGAAGTTTTACGGATCGTTGTTCGGCTGGCATTTTGCGAAAATCCCGGCCGCCATCGACGACTACTGGCACATCGATACCGGCGGAAAAGATGCGACGCCCGACGGCGGGCTAATGCCACGTATGTATCCGGAACAATCCATCACCAACTATGTGAGCGTGCCGTCGGTGACGATGGCGATGAAAAAGGTCGAGAAACTCGGAGGGGCAATTTGCAAACCCAAGACGGCGGTGCATGGCATGGGCTATTTCGCGATCTGTCGGGACACGGAGGGCAATACATTCGCCCTGTGGGAGATGAACGAACGCGCCAAGTGAGCATGCTGCCAAAGCCCTCCAGCGTCGTTCTCGTATCGCTCAAGGTCTCGACGTACGGAACAGAGTACGCCTCGGCCTTTCGCTCACTGCGGCCTTGCTGGACTGGCTTTTTCAGCATTCTCAATGCAAGTCGTCGCCCCTTCGCACCGTGAACCCATTGGAGAGAGGAGCGGTCATGAAATATCTCTGCCTGGTGTATGTCGAAGAAAAGACGTTGAATGCTATGTCCCGGGATGAGCGAGTCGCGTTGTCGGACGAATCCATGGCCTATTGTGATGAGTTGCAAAAAAACGGTCAGCTTCTGGGGGCCTCGCCCCTTCATCCGGTAGAAGCTGCCACGACGGTGCGGGTACGGGACGGAAAAGTCTCCACGACCGACGGGCCCTTCGCAGAAACGAAGGAACAGCTGGGCGGGTACCTACTGATTGATGTCAGAGACCTCAACGACGCCGTGCGGATCGCCTCGAAATTTCCCGCCGCTCAGTACGGCAGTATCGAGGTGCGGCCGATTAAAGAAGGCGGTTGTGCCTGAATGTTCGCTCAACTGAGGTAACGGATCGACGAATCTTGCGGAGGCGCGGCATGAAATTCATTTTGCTAGTGCATCACGACGAAACGGCATTCGAGCAGATGAGCGACGAGACAAAGAAGGGCCTACTGACGGAATCGATCGGGCTCTGCCATCAATTGGATGCGAAGGGGGAGTATGTGCATGCCTCTCCGGTTCACCCGGCTGCCACGGCGACCCTCGTGCGGGTCCGGGACGGGCGTTCGCTGGTGACCGATGGCCCTTTCATCGAAACGCGGGAGCAGATGGCGGGCTATTTTCTGATCGAGGCGAAAGATCGTGATGAAGCCGTTGCGATTGCAGGACGGGTTCCGGGGGCGAGCATTGGAACCGTCGAAGTTCGGCCAGTGATCGAAGTCACCGGCCTGCCGGAATGAGTATTCCGTCCATGTCGGTGTGAGGGTTCTTATTCGATTGAGAGATAGAATCGAACGACGGGAGTCTTCTCACGAAGGGCGCGCATGCGGGTAGTTCAGTCGATGGCTTCTGCGTATGGGAATCTCGGCTCGCATCGTTGATTCCGTTGAGAAGGTAACAGGCTCTCGATTTCCGCCCGGCGCATTCGACTACTGACCTAAGGATTCGCCGAGCAAAGTGGCGAAGAGGCGATCGAGTGGGGGTGGTGTTCCCTGGTCAAACAATGAAACGGAGGGTCCGATGCGATATGTCGATGGATATGTTCTGCCCGTTCCGAAGAAAAACCTCGATGCCTATCGCCGTATGGCGAAGAAGGCGGCGAAGATTTGGCGAGAGCATGGCGCGCTGGACTACAAAGAATGCGTCGGTGATGACCTCGATGTGAAGTTCGGGGTACCGTTCACGCGCCCAATCAAGCTCAAGCCAGGCGAGACGGTGGTATTTGCGTATATTCTGTTCGCGTCGCGCGCGCAGCGCGACCGCGTCAATGCTAAGGTCATGAAGGATCCGCGCCTCGCAGATTCGATGGATATGAAATCGATGCCGTTTGATCACAAGCGCATGGTCTACGGCGGGTTCAAGGTTCTCGTGGAGGCGTGAAACACGGCCGGATGGGTAGGTAGGGGAAGGGCATGGGGCTGAGAACACTTCCGGCGCGCGTCTATCATCTCGCCGAAGCGGCCAACTGGCCATCCATTCGGCGCAGCGGACTTCTGAGCACGACAGCCTTACTGGATCAGGCCGGTGTCCAGGGCAAAGAACGGGAACGGATCGAACGGTCCCAGCGTCTCCAACATCTGGTGTTGCCGAATGGGGTGCAGGTGCGGGATCAGAAGCCGTTGCCGGTGCGCGCGCTGGCCGCCTGCCTTGTCGGCATGCTGCCGCCGGAATGGTATGGGCTGATCAATTCTCAGGTATTTTTCTGGTTGGACATGGATCGATTGAATCGGCAGCGGCTTGCCTGCTGATCCAGGCCTCAGGTCGTGCTGGTCATCGATGTTGAACGACTCGTGGCTCGGTACGACGAGCGAATGGCCCTGTCGCGGATCAATTCGGGGAATGCGCGCCGTCGGCCGGCGAGGCGAGGACGATGCACCTTCGTGCCTCATCGTGAGTGGGTGAATTCGGGCTGGTTGAGCGAAACGGAAGGTCTTGGCCTTTGTCTCCGAGAACGAAACCATCCACCGGCCGAGCTGATCGTCGCCGGGGATGCAACGGATATCATGAACTGCGTGATCGACGTCCATTGCTTAAGCCCGGGTGAGCTGCTCCGCTCTCCATAGAAGGTCGGACTGGCTGCTCGCTTCACGTCACGACACAATATTTGTCGATGGAATCCTCCGAGGGAGTCGGTCGGCACGACGGATATGAGATCCGAAGGACCGGACACCGGAGGGCGGGGATGACTCACGCTTTCACAAGGGAAAGGTAGGAATACGATATGAACAAGGTACGGGTACTTGTTGGGACGAAGAAAGGTGCGTTTATCCTCACCTCGGATGGTACGAGGAAGCAGTGGGATGTGCAGGGGCCTCACTTCGGCGGCTGGGAAATGTACCATCTGAAAGCGTCGCCTGCCGATCCGAATCGGTTGTATGCCTCGCAGACCAGCAGCTGGTTTGGGCAGGTGATTCAACGTTCGGATGATGGCGGCAAGACCTGGAACCCGCCGGGAACCAAACCGGAAGAGTTGATGGGAACGGATGGAATGCCCAATGGCGCAAGTAACATGTTCGTCTACGATGCGTCGGCGGAAACCGGCCAGCCGCTGACCACCCACCAGCATTACGACGGCACACAGCGGCCGTGGGAATTCAAACGTATCTGGCACCTGGAACCCTCGCTGACCGATCCGGACACGGTCTATGCCGGTGCGGAGGACGCAGCAATCTTCAAATCGTCGGATGGGGGGAAAACCTGGAATGAGCTGCCGGGGCTGCGCAGCGCGAAGGGCCATCTCTGGCAACCCGGCGCCGGGGGGATGTGTCTGCACACCATTCTGTTGGATCAGAGTCAGCCGGATCGCATGTACATTGCCATCTCTGCGGCGGGCGCATTCCGCACCGACGATGGCGGCAAGACCTGGAAGCCGATTAATCGCGGTCTCACGTCACAGTATGAGCTGCCGGATCCCGATGCCGAGGTCGGCCACTGTGTGCATCGCATTGCCATGCATCCGTCACGTCCGAATGTATTGTTCATGCAGAAGCATTGGGACGTCCTTCGCAGCGACGATGCCGGCGACTCGTGGCATGAGATCAGCGGCAACCTGCCGAGCGATTTCGGGTTCCCGATCGCGGTGCATGCCCATGAACCGAATACGGTGTATGTGGTGCCGATCAAGAGCGATTCAGAACATTATCCGCCGGAGGGGAAACTCCGGGTGTACCGCAGCAAGACCGGCGGCAATGAATGGGAGGCCCTCACGAAGGGGCTGCCGCAGCAGGATTGTTATGTGAACATTCTGCGCGACGCGATGGCGGTGGACCAGCTTGAGCCTTGCGGCCTCTATTTCGGGACGACCGGCGGGCAAGTATATGCGTCCCGCGACGGCGGCGACAGTTGGACGGCGATTGTACGGGATTTGCCGGGGGTCTTGTCCGTAGAGGTCCAGGCGTTGTAGCGGCTGCTGAAAATGGCCGCCAGCGGCGTTCTCAGTCGCGACTCTCACTGCGACGTACCCCGAGGGTACGCCTCATTCGCGTCGCTCCCTGCGGCCTTGCTGGACGACCATTTTGAGCAGCGTTATAGAGAGGAAAACCAGGTACCGCTTTTATCCATCCCTGTGGCTGCCACGATGATTGAGCGTTGAGTGCGGACTGGCAACCTGCTTCGCCCGCGAGAAACGAACGATGGAGGATACATGATTCGTGTCGTATTGCCCGCACACTTGCGGACGTTGGCGCGTGTGACGGGGGAAGTGGCGCTGGATGTGACCGCTCCGGTGACGCAGCGAGCGGTGCTCGATTCGCTTGAGGCGCGATATCCCATGTTACGGGGAACCATTCGCGACCATGTCACGCACAAGCGGCGGCCGTTCATTCGGTTCTTTGCCTGCGAGCAGGATTTGTCGCATGAGTCACCCGACAGCCCGCTTCCTGAGCTTGTCGTGACGGGCGCTGAACCGTTGCTTGTTGTGGGGGCGATGGCGGGCGGGTAAGCAGTCTGTTGAAAGTAGCCGCCGGCGCTTCTGTCGGCTGTGGCCTTGCTGGACGACTATTTTGAACAACCTGCGGCAACCGTTGCAGGGGCAATTGTCATATGTCGGGCACCGATCATCCGTTATCAGTTCTTGAGGAGTGAAATGGTATGCAAAAGATAGCGCCATGTTTGTGGTTCGACGATCAGGCAGAAGAAGCAGCGAAGTTGTATGTGGCGACCTTCAAGAAGGCGAAGCTTGGTCCCATCACCTACTATGGAGAGGCCGGCGCGCAGGTTTCTGGAAGACCGAAGGGTTCCGTCATGACCGTCGCCTTTGAGGTCGATGGCCAAGAATTTCTCGCTCTGAACGGCGGCCCGATCTTCAAATTCACTGAAGCGGTTTCGTTGATGGTGAAGTGCGAGACGCAGGAAGAGATCGATCACCTATGGGAGTCCCTGTCCCAAGGCGGGGAAAAGGGACAATGCGGGTGGCTCAAAGACAAATACGGCCTTTCGTGGCAGATCGTGGTGCCGCAGTGGGATGAGATGTTGCGCGACAAGGATGCCGCAAGGGCGGAGCGGGTCATGGCGGCGATTCTCAGCATGACCAAGCCGGATCTGCAGTGCGTTCACAGGGCGTACGAGGGCCGATAACGGCCATCATGGCAGGAAGGCACAATTGAGAACCCAATGCGCTGTCGATTTTCGCTTGTGCGGGCGACTAATGAGTAGATGGCGGCCGGTGCGGGAACGAGGCCATCGCACAACCATTTCACCAATGAAGGAGCGCGTTCCATGCGATTTATCGTATTCGTCAAAGCCACCAAAAATTCAGAGGCGGGTGTGATGCCGAGCCAGGAGTTGCTGGCCGCCATGATGAAATACAACGAGGAGCTGGTACAGGCCGGAGTGATGCTTGGAGGGGAGGGGCTTCACCCGAGTTCGAAGGGCGTGCGCGTGAAGTTTGCGGGGAGCCAGCGGATCGTCACCGACGGACCGTTTGCCGAGACGAACGAACTCGTCGCCGGCTACTGGCTCTGGCAGTGCACATCGAAAGAAGAGGCCATCGAGTGGGTCAAGCGTTGCCCTAGTCCGATGCCGGGCGAAGAATCTGAAATCGAAATTCGTCCCTTGTTCGAGGCCGACGATTTTGGAGCCGAGTTGACTCCTGAGCTCAGAGAGCGGGAAGACCGGTTACGGGCGCAAGCAGCCGGCAAGAAGTAGGACAGTCATGGGAGTCTTTTGCCGCATGGATACGATGGTCGGCAAGGATTTCGAGCATGGCCTGGCTTCCCTCAAGGCGTTGCCCGAGAAATACCCGAGAAATAACAGTGCAGGGGTATTGTCAGGCTTGATCTGATCGTATGAGGCGAGCATAGTTTGAGGAAAAGATACTCAACACATCTCAGTCAGACTCAGGAGGCCATTATGCGACACATCACGGTGACACTGGTTGCGCTTGCGTTGGTCATGAACACCTCGCTGATTGAGGCCAAAGAAAAGAAGCATGACAAACCACTGGACCCGCAGGCGATGATGGAACTCTGGCAGAAGTTGGCCCAGCCCGGTGCGCCGCATAAGGCATTTGCCGGCTTAGCCGGCAGTTGGACGACGACGACGAAGGAATGGATGGAACCGGGTAAACCTCCCGCGGAAGCGAGCGGGACGGCTGAGATGAAGATGCTGCTGGACGGGCGTTTCCTCTATCAGGAGTTCAAGAGCCAGATGATGGGGCAGCCCTTTTCCGGAATCGGGATCGATGCGTATGACAACGTGCGCAAAAAATATGTCACCGCCTGGATGGACACCATGGGGACCGGCATCTTCATTATGGAAGGCACGGCAAGTGCCGACGGGAAAACGATCACGCTGAAAGGGTCGCATCCCGAACCGGGCGGCGGGCAGATGCACCATCGTGCAGTCTGGAAGTTGCTGGACAACAATACGCAGACGTTCGAGATGTACGGAAACCACGGGCACGGCAAGGAAGAGAAAATGATGGAGATCACCTATATCCGTAAGCCGTAAGGTGCTCGTCTTCGTCGTTCTGTTGCGCGAAGTGAGAGGCTCAGAGGGCCGGGACGGAATGAGGGCTTGGATGCGGTGATTGAGGTGTAGCCCTGTGAGTGGTGAGTGCGTGTTCAATTCTTTGAAGGGAGGCCTTTATGCAACGGACGATCGGATTCCTCGCGATCGCGCTCATTCTGACAAGCTTGAGCGGCTGCAGCTATCTCTTTTACCCGCGGGCGGGAGACTATGCCACGCAGGCGAAGGGGGCGAACGGAGTCGAAACCATGACGAACCTCACCAGCATGATGGAGGCGACCGCCTCCAAGGCGAAGGGTGGAAAGGGTGTCGATACGGCCTTCGACGATCTCCACAATCAGTTCCATGCCTTGAGTGATTCGTTCTGCGGTGTGACGGATGCACAAAGCAAAACGCCGGCCTATGCGTTGGCGGTGACGCATAAGAAGGAACTCGGTGCGATTTTCAAGCGGCTGTGGAAGTTCAAAGACGATCAGCCTCAGCGCGACCAACATCTTGAACTGCTGGCCGCCGAATTGAAAGAGCTTCGCGAGACGTTGCAGACCATTAAGTAAGGTTTGTTGCAGAGGCGGTGACAGCAGCCGATTCCGGACCAAGGGCCGACGAATCATCGTGTAGTCTGGTCGGCTTCGGATGACATCACCGGGACCGTCGTGACGTGCGGCACGCTTGATCGTCTTCAATCAGGCAACATGAATCGGGGGCCGAAGCCAGGCGTCGGGAGCAGGGATTTCGCGCCCCTTTTTCATGATGTGCATCTCCATCCGCAGATACCCCCCCCAGGCGGTACAACCCTCGAGTTTGGTGCTGGGCATTCGTGAGCTATGGGTAGTGCGCTGCGTTCGGCCGGCCTATGACTGATGGTTGAGCCTGCGGTGCCGTCGCTCCGTTGCTTACACCGGAGCCAACCAGTAAGATGGGGTTGCGACCGCATCCCGTGAACTGCGTATTCAGCTTTATCAGGGAGTGATCATGGCCAGGCGACCCCGAATTTCTACCATAGCCTCGATAATGTTCGGGTGTTTTGCGCTGTCGTTGCTTGTGAGCTGTAAGCAGGAGGTCGGTTCCTCCCAGGCTCCTCCGGTGCCTGAGGTCGGCATTGTCCTGGCGACGGCGCAGGACGTGCCCGATGAGCCGGAGTTCATCGGACAGTCGGAGTCCTCGCGGCCGGTGGAAATCAGATCGCAGGTGACAGGGATTCTCAAAGAATGGTTCTTTAAAGAGGGGCGCGACGTCAAAAAAGGCGACCGCCTGTATCAGATCGACCCGGTGCCGTTTCATGCCGCGATGTTGAGCGCGAAAGCGAAAGTCGCTCAAGCGGAGGCGCGCCTGGTTCAGGCCAAACAGAATTTGGCCAGGGTGAAGCCCTTACTGGCCGAGCAGGCCGTGAGCACAAAAGATGTCGATGACGCGGTGGCCGAGGAGATGGCGGCGAAGGCGAATCTCGAAGGCGCCAAGGCGGAACTGGTCAAAGCCAAGTTCGATCTCGACAACACGCTGATTGTGGCGCCCATCAGCGGCATGATCGAGCGGACGCGCGTCTATGAAGGGCGGCTGGTGTCGGCCCAGACCGATCTTCTGACGATCATTCAGCAGGTCGACCCCATGTATGTGATCGTCAGCGCACCGGAAAGTTTCCTGTTGAAGCGGCAGCGCGACAGTACGGCCAAACGGATTCAGCACCCCGGCGTCTATCAATTGCGCGGCGTCCTGACCTTCGCGGACGGGACCACGTACGGGCAGGAGGGAGTGTTGGATCTCTTGGATGTCGGACTCAAGACCGATACGGGATCACGGCAGGCGAGGGTAGTCTTTCCCAACCACGATCGCGTGCTGCTGCCGGGACAGTTCGTCCGGGTGCGATTCAAGGGGACGGTCAAGACGGGCGCGATTTTAGTCCCGCAACGTGCGGTACAGCAAGGCGCCAAGGGTTCCATCGTGTTTGTCGTCGGGAACGAAGACAAGGTCGAGATGCGGGAGGTTCAGGCGACCAGCTGGCAGGGCAATCAATGGATTGTCGAGCAAGGGTTGCACGTGGGGGACCGCATCATCGTGGAAGGTCTGCATAAGATCGCGCCCGGCGCCCCGGTGAAGCCTGTGCCGCTGCCCGCTCCTGCCGCGACGACCGTTCCGACTGCCGCCAAGCCGCAGCCGGAGCGCGCCTCGTGATCTCTCATTTTTTTATCGATCGCCCGATTTTTGCGTCGGTCCTGTCCATCGTCATCATGGTGGTCGGCCTGGTAGCGCTGAAGGCGCTGCCCGTCGCTCAATTTCCTGAAATCACTCCTCCCGTCGTCCAGATCGAAGCCGACTACCCGGGTGCCAATGCGGAGATCGTCGCCGACTCTGTCGCGCGCCCGATTGAGGTCCAGCTTCCGGGCATCGACAATCTGCTGTACTACGACTCCACCAGCACAAATGACGGGCACATGTCGATCAAGCTGACGTTCGAGATCGGCACCGACGTAGACATCGCCCAGGTGCAAGCTCAGAATCGGGTGAAGCTTGCGGAACCTCAGCTCCCGCCGGAAGTCGTGCGTCAGGGTATCAGTATCAACAAGGTCTCTCCGGATTTGCTGGCAGTGGTGGCGCTCAGCTCCATCGATCCGACGCATGACACGGTGTATTTGTCGAATTATGCCATTCTCCGCGTGCTGGACAATGTGAAACGGTTGCGTGGAGTGGGCAATGCGGTGGTCTTCGGCTCCCAGAACTATTCAATGCGGCTCATCCTGGATCCTATCCGGATGGCCCAACTCAGTTTGACGCCGACGGACATCGTCAATGTTGTTCGCGAGCAGAACCGGGATTTCCCTGCCGGGACGATCGGCCGTGAACCGGCGTTGAAGGGCACGGAGCTGACGATTCCCGTCATCACGCAGGGCCGATTGACGGAGGTGAAGGAGTTCGAGGAGTTGATCGTCCGTGCCATGCCGAATGGGTCGATGATCCGCTTGAAGGACGTGGCCCGCGTCGAACTGGGTGCACAATCGTATACGCTGGAAGGGCGTTGGAACGGCAAACCGAACGTGTTTTTGCTCACCTTCCTGTCGCCCGGCGCCAATGCGCTCGAAACGGTGAAGCGGGTTCGGGCTGAACTGGCCGAGGTCTCCAAGAGTTTCCCCACCGGCGTGTCCTACGATATTCCTTACGACACCACACGCTTTATCGATGTCTCCATCAAAGAAGTCGTGAAGACGCTGGCGGAAGCGATGGTGCTCGTCATTCTGGTGGTCTATCTCTTTCTCCAGAGTTGGCGCGCGACGTTGATTCCCGGCGTGGCGGTGCCGGTCTCCCTCGTCGGCACTTTTGCCGGGATGCAGGCGCTGGGTTTCTCGATCAATACCTTGACCCTGTTCGGCATGGTGCTGGCGATCGGCATCGTGGTGGATGACGCGATTGTCGTCGTGGAAAATTGCGAACGGCACATGACTCAGGGAGGGCTTTCTGCCAAACAGGCCGCCAAGCGGGCGATGGAAGAGGTGACGGGGCCGGTCGTTGCAATTGTGTTGGTGCTGTGTGCGGTATTCGTGCCGGTCGGATTCCTGGGCGGCATCACCGGCGAGTTGTATAAGCAGTTTGCGATTACGATTTCGATCGCGGTCATTATCTCCGGATTTGTCGCGTTGACCCTCAGTCCCGCGCTCTGTGCTCTCGTTCTGAAGCCAGGGCAGGAGCAACACCATGGATTTTTTGGCCTCTTCAATCGTTCTTTTTCGTGGATGCAGCTACGGTATATTTCGACGGTCGGCCTGGCGCTGACTCGACGTGTCTTGTCGGTAGCGGTGTTCGCAGTCCTGTTGATCGGTGTGTTCATGTTGTTCAGGGTCATTCCGAGCAGTTTCCTGCCGGAGGAAGACCAGGGCTATTTCATCACCATCGTGCAGCTGCCTGACGGCGCCTCCAAGCAGCGGACGGATGCAGTGCTGAGTAAGATCGAGAGTTATTTCCTGGCCAGTCCGGCCATCCATTCCACCGATGCCCTGTCCGGCCAGAACTTCGTCTTCAATACGCGCGGGCCCAATGCCGCCACGATGTTCGTGCCCTTGAAACATTGGGACGAGCGCACGGCTCCGCAGCATCATGTGAAGTCTATTATCGGCGCGGCCTACGGAGAATTTGCCAAGATTCCCGAGGCGCTCATTCTGGCGTTCAATGCGCCTTCTATTCGAGGCCTCGGTGCCACTGGAGGCTTTACTCTGCAGCTTCAGGATCCGAGCAGCGGGGATTTCAATAAGTTCTCCGCCGCCGCCCAGGAGTTCGTCGGCAAGGCGCGGCAGAATCCGGCGATCGGCGCGATCGGCACGAGTTTTCGCGTCAGTGCGCCGCGCATCCTGGCGACGGTGAATCGCGAGCGGGCGAAGGCGCTGGGTGTGCCGATCTCGGAAGTCTTCGATACGATGCAAGCGTATTTCGGCAATTTTTACATCAACGACTTCATCAAGTTCGGCCGCGTCTTCCGGGTGCAGACCGAGGCCGATGCGCAGTATCGATCCACGCCGGAGGATATTTCGAAGATTTATGTGCGGGCGAGTGGCCCTCAGGGTACCACCATGATTCCATTGGATACCGTGGTGAACACGGAGTTCACGAGTGGTCCCGACCCTGTAACGCACTTCAATGGCTACAATACCGCGCTGGTGTTGGGGGCCGCAGCCCCTGGATTCAGCTCGGGCCAAGTGCTGGACGCGCTCGAACAAGTGGCGAAAGAGGTGCTGGTTCCGCGGGGATACGGGATTGATTGGAGCGGCATTTCCTATCAGGAACGCATGGTCGGCAGCCAGTCGCTGTATGCGTTCGCGTTTGGGCTGTTAATGGTGTTTTTGGTGCTGGCTGCGCAATATGAAAGCTGGGTGGTGCCGTTTGCGGTGATTCTGGCGGTGCCGATCGGTCTCTTCGGCGCGCTCAGCGCAGTCTGGTTCAAGGGCATGACCAACGACATCTACTTCCAGATCGGGCTCGTGACACTGATCGGACTCTCGGCGAAGAACGCGATTCTAATCGTGGAATTTGCGAACAAACGGTTCGAGGAAGGCCACCCGTTGCTTGAAGCAACGATCGAGGCGGCAAAGCTCCGGTTTCGTCCGATTGTCATGACGTCGATGGCATTCATTCTCGGCGTGGTACCTCTGGTTATTGCCACCGGCGCCGGCGCTGCCAGCCGGAACTCCATCGGCACCGGGGTGTTCGGCGGGATGCTGGCGGCCACCTTTCTAGCTATCTTTTTCGTGCCGTTATTCTTTGTGCTGATCCGCTCGTTGAGTCGCCGCTTGAAAAAGGAGACTCCTCCGGCACAGGATGCACCGGACAATCCCGCAAAGGAGCGCGACGATCAACATGCGTAGACTGGCCCTGGTTCTTTCCTCGACCCTTCTGACGGCGTGTGCTGTTGGCCCAGACTTTACCAAACCTGACGCGACGACTCCGGAGGCCTTCCGCATGGCGGAGGCAGGTGGGAATACTGCCTCAATCGCGAATACGCCCTGGTGGGAGCTGCTCAAGGATCAAGAGCTCCAAAAGCTGATTCGTACGGCACTCGAAGAAAATAAAGACCTCCAGCGAGCGGCGGCGGCGGTGGAAGAGTTTCAGGCCCGCTTGTTTATCGCGAAGACCGATTTCGCCCCACAGATGAATGTTACGTCGAATGCGCCGCTGTTCGGTCGAAAGACCAATTTCCTGTTTCCCGGCTTCCCCAATCCCTTCAACTATTACCTGCAAGGAAATTTGTCCTGGGAGATCGACATCTGGGGACGCATTCGTCGATCCAACGAGGCTGCGCGTGGTGATCTGTTGTCACGGGAGGAGAATCGGCGCGCGATTGTGTTGCAGTTGGTGAGTGGCGTCGCGGAGGCTTACTTTGAGCTGTTGCAGTTCGACATGCAACTCGACATTGCGCGGCGTACGCTCAAGTCCTGGGAGGAGTCTGTCAGGATCGCTCAGGCGCGATTGCGACAGGGAATGATTTCCAAGCTCGATGCCGATCAATTCGAGGCTGAACGGGCCAACGCTGCGGCCAAGGCGGCGGAGTTCGAACGTCAGAAAGTACAGAAGGAAAATCAACTCAGTGTGTTGCTGGGCCGGAATCCGGGCCGGATTGCCCGCGGGCATTCTTTGACGGAGCAGGTGATGCCGCCGGACGTGCCTCCCGGCCTTCCTTCTGAGTTGTTGCAGCGGCGTCCTGACATTCTGCAGGCAGAGCAGGATCTTGCCGCCGCCACGGCTCGCATCGGGATGGCAAAAGCTGATCGGTTTCCGAAGCTCAGTATCACCGGTATTCTGGGTGTGGCGAGTCCGCACCTGTCTCGCTTAGTGGCCAATGAAACCGCGTTTGGTGTCGCGGGGCCAGGCTTCGCCGGACCATTGTTGAATGCTCAGATTCTCGGTTTCCAACAGAAAGCTGCCGAGGCGCAAGCGCGACAAGCCGTGGCTCAATATGAGCAGTCAGTGCTGGTTGCGTTCAAGGAGGTGGAGGACTCGCTGGTCGCCGTTAGCACGGTTCGTGAGCAGCGCACGGCACAGTTGCAGCAGGTCGACGCGTTGCGTTCAGCACTGAGTCTCGCCAATCTTCGTTACAAGGGTGGTCTGGCAAATTACCTGGATGTGTTGATTGCGCAGCGCAATCTGTTTGAGGCTGAGCTGGCGCTGATGGGAACCCATCGGCTCCATCTCGTCTCCATTGTGCAATTATATAAGGCTCTTGGCGGTGGTTGGACCCCGGAAGGGCAGCCGCCGGTTCAGGCCCTGCCGGCGGTCTCTGCACAGGAAAAGCGATAGTGACGTTGCCTCTTGAGGCGTAGGTCCAGCCTGTTGCTATGCTCCGATACTTGTTCGCTCGCCTGCTTTCTCGTCGATTTCCCATAAGCTAAGCTGCAACCCCTTCACTTCGATTCACCCTGAACGGTCCCGGACTTTACGGGCCGTGCTTCCGTTGCCTGAAAGACCTTCACGTTCGACGATTGGCTGCGGATGTCAGGGTAAGGATCATGGCGAGACTTCCACCTAAGGACGCCATGAGCAGGATGGTGAGGCCGCTGTGTATCCATGCTGAGCTGGTTTGGAGTCCCAGTACGATGTTCGTAAGGTTGAAGGTCCAGAGGGTGACCGCCACCCATGCCAAGTGTTCCGCTCGGTTGGCGGAGAGGCGAATGCCCGCCAGGGTGAAGCCGAGCACTCCTGACAGCAAATTCCAGAGATAAGCGGTAAAAGAATTGTTCTCAAGAGTTATCCCGGCTGCAGCCATGCACAGCCCCGCGGCAAATGTTAGCCCGTACACGATCGCGGCATCGCGTACCACAGTTTTGGCGGTGGAGGTCACTGCAGCCTCCCCTGTTGGTGATCGTCTCCTGGCCGACTGACTTCCAATTGCTTCATGATCAAAAAGAGAAGAGTTGGAGAGATGGCGCTCGAACGAGTGCTCGATACTGACGCACATTTCATGCTCTCGGCCGGACGACGTTTCACCTGTGCCTCCTTTTGAATCTCAGCGGAGCGTGCAATTGGAAACGAACGCAGAGGAGGAAACGACCGACAGTAGCCGGGCTCCTGTTCTTCGCGGGGACGAGGTTGAATGACAAGGCGCTCCGACGGGTTGTCACAGCCGTTTTTTCTGAGTCGAACTGAGAGACGGGGGGGTAGACGGTGATTTTCGGTTACGGAGCCAACGGCTCAAACGCCGAGACATCGCATACACCAGGTTGTCAATTGCGAGTACGACCGCGCCGATCAGGAACAGCCCCAAAATGAGAGCGAGCTCTACATCAATGGACATTGTTTATTCCACCGGTCTGGGTATGAGTGAGTTGTGAAGGGAAGCGCTCGTTATTTGCATACATTTCACTGCAAGACAGTTGTGACCAGAATGCCTCCGGACGGGATTCCCTTGGCATTCTGGTCTTTGCATTGGGACTAGGCAGCCAAATCTGCTCTGCCTTCTGATTCAAAGTAGACATGCGTACCGGCTGGAGTCGTGACAGCGGATATGGAGGGATGCAGTGCGGCGCCCTGAGTCAGTCGGTTGTGCTCCAACACCTTCTCGGCCACATTTCCGCAGTTCATGCAGCGATTGGCTTGAAGCCACATGGGTCCCGATGAGTCCTCCATGTCCAACAGGAAATCTTCGACCATGCATCCGTTACAGCGAGAGCACGTCATAGTGGCTTCCTCCATTGTTCATTGCCTATGTGTAAGCGTAGAACCGGAAGACCTTCTCCGACAGACCTGAATGAAGTACCTCCTTGGTGGGATCCCGGGACTGAATGCTGTTGACCGGTGGGGATATGACGATAGGTGCCTCGAATCTTCGCTTGCCGGGAAGCGCGGAGATCCAAGTCATTCGGCCTCATGGTCACCTTTCTCGAGAGCACTATTTCTGCTGCCTGTACGTGTGGCTATTCCGCTGCTGTAATCGTGAGTTCTTGATGTGAGTCTTGAAAATCCAGTTCTAGGGGAAGGTGTTCTTCGAGAAAACCATTCAGTCGAGCCCGTTCATCAGCATCCATCATGAGGAGTTCCACTCCGAATCGGTTTCCCTGTGCCCAGGTGACTTTCGCCAAACCTACCGAGACCGGTCGGCAATCTTCAGGCACCTGCAGTTTGAGCGCTAGGTAGTCCCCGTCGATGAGGCTGTGCGAGGTTGGGTGCGGCGCACCGACGAGACCGGAATCGATGATGCGCCCTTTTTCTGCGCAGCCCATGGCCGCAGCAGAAAGGATGCAGTGAACGACGAATCTTCGATGTGACGAACATGCCATGCGAACCTCCTGCTTATGGCGAACGAGCGCAACGAAACTCCGGAGATGAACCTATCTCGGCTATGGCGGATCAGATAGTCTGCGAAGAGGGTACTTCTAACGAGGGGCAGGTCAGGGTCCGGGGAGCCTTAAGGAGCTGCGGCGAACGTCCCATGGTTGAGCGAAATAGGCTATTGAACGATACGAATTAACCGGCAGTAGGTGTGTCTGTGGAGGTGCGCGTCGACGCACTCGATGGGGATTGTTGTTCAGTCAGGTAACGGTCTAAGGCTGTGCCGTCCTATCTTCAAGGAGTCGTGTTGCGGGAGGTCGGTAGATTTGATGAATACAACAAGAGTCATTCAAAATGTAAGACGCTTTTCAATCCCTCGTTTTTCGGTCGATAATGGGGCGTGTGGATGAGGCGTGTATGGACGGAGCTGTCCAGCACTTCGGTATTCGTTCCCGTTTGCATGACCGGTCGATAGAATCGTGAATGAAACCACTTTCGGATCCTTCCAAAACACTCGCTAAACGAATCATGTATCGGGCTTAGCGCATTTGGCTGCAGTGGAACCGAACGGGTTTCAATCGCCAATCCCTTCTCTATTGAGTGCCGCTGCAGCCAGGCCAAGGCGACATCCGCCAAGTCCCGTTCCGGGTAGGTCCCGCCAAGGTCACCATGCGCCCCTGCGAACCAGCGTTGTTCAATGGTCTGTCCAGAGCAGGCCGGCGAGGTCCACAGAGTCGCGTTGTGATCTGCGCGGTGTTCGTCGATGGCGAGTGCATGGTAGGCCTGCCTTACGATCGAACTCAGTTCGGTGTCGTGAAAATTATACCGGTGGTCGTTGAGCCACTTAAGTGCGTTGGTCGGAATTCCAAGTGGGCCGACGGTTTCCCACAAACCGAGTAAGGTGATCGGGACTTCCAGTGATCCTCTCCATCTCGCCGAAGTAGGTATTCCTGCAAGGATATCGCCGTGTCCCTTACGATAAAGGCGATAGGCATCGTCGAGGGCCTGGTTGGAGGGCTCCAGAATCATCTCGTGCAGGCATTGTCGAAGAGCAGTGGCTGTTGGAGTCGAGGGTGAGGGATAGGAGGCGGCCTCACGCACGCGCCTGACAAGATCGGTATGTAAGAGTGAAGCGGGGATGAGGCCAGCTATGGTGAGCAGGCCAACGAGGGAACGTGCGGTATACGCACCTCGACTGAAGCCATAGACGAACAGCTCATCACCGGGTTCGTAGGTGGCGGCGAGGTAGGCGTACGCGTGAAGGATGCTCTGATCCACTCCATACCCAAATGAGCCGGCCCGGAACCGATAAAACCAGGGAATGTCGCTACCGGAGTCATACCATTTCTGTTGCGCGCGTCCGTCCCGCGTCTGCGGAAGGATTGAATGGTAGAGCCGCAGTACATTCGTGGCGGGCGATGAATGACCGTGGGAGGTACGTAGGGTTTGTGTGTTGGGAATTCCCGATGAGGGCAACTGCTTGCCAGGGTCTGGAGGTAAGTCCCACATGCCATCGAAGCATAGAATCAAACGCTTGGACACGCGGCTTCGTTCTCCTTGGCGCACGAGGAACGGTTAGGGCTGTTCGTATGATCCGCTTGGTTCGATAGGAAGAGTAGCAGGCCAACCAGCGCCGTACCCTCATTGCTCGCCCCTGGGATAGCAAACTTAATGCCACTATTGCTTGGTGTCAGGGTGAGTTGGAATTGTGTCGGCGCATGTGATCAATAACCCCGTGAACCACTCAATCGCTGCCTTTTAGGCTGAATCATGAGGACAGGGAAGCAATAGAGATTTCTCTCATGATAGGCCTGTATCGAATCAGATACGGATTCGTATCCGAAAGCATACGTGCATATGCGTCATGTGTGCATGGCGCATGAGTCGAGGTGGAGTTGAGGCTATGGCTCAAAGCAGATCTGACAGGAGAGTCTACCGGTGAGTAGACTTGATGACAAACTCACGATCTTGTTCAATCTGAATGGCCAATTGGTGCAGGGCTTGAGCGGTGGCCTCGGCGATCGGCTCTTGATCCGATGCGGTAATCCATCTCACTGAGGAGCCATGGGCTTCACCTTCGGCCGCGTATGTCTTGAGGGGGCCTTGTCCGGAAAAGACAAGGTCGGATTCCAAATGGACCCGATAGAGATAGCGGTCAGGCGCGCGAAGCATGAGCCAGGCTTTCACAACCAGACGCATGTCGCCGGCTTCTGTTCCGATAGACGTGAAGGTCTGGCGCTGAGTGAAATACTCGACAATTGTTTGTTGTAAGTCTTTCGACGGCCATTCGAGGAGGGGAATGCCCGGCATGTGATCCGCCCCTTCTATTGCGAGGAACGGTACCTCAAGCTGGACAGTCGCGGGGATCGAGGCTGCAGCCCGGTCACTCGATGGTGGGGTGACGTGAATATGATGCACACACCCGGCTCCGACCAGGTAGGTGCCAAACAACATGATCGTGAGTCGATATGTGAGATTCCGCATCGGGCGACACATTCCGAATTCCATCGCTAGCGGGAGGAAGGGGGTGGGTTGAGAATGTCTAAATCACGAATGGCTCGAGCCGCCTGCTCCCGATAGGTCCGCTCTGTCGCGCCGGTGTAGGTATCAATGACACGTTGGTAGGTTGCCCGGGATTGCGCATATTGCTTCTTGATCGAAAGATATTGTCCCAAAGCCAGCCAGTTCTGGGCGGCCGTCTCGTTGGCGGTGCGGAGGTCGGTCCATTCGCGATCGACCTGGTTGGTTCCTGGACGATTGACGCGCCGAGAGATGATGTCGCCTAACTGGGATGAGAGGTGTTCGATCGCCTCATTCTCCCGGACGGCCGCTGCCACGCGATCATGTGTCAAGTGATCGTAGAAGGCTTCGACATGATCCTTGACGGTGTCGGCCCGTTTCTCATGGATGTCGTGGGAGCAGTGCGCGAGAGTGAGGCAGGTCATGAGCAATACCAGCCCGTGCCACATTACAGTTGCGCGTGAGCGAATCGCCATCGTCGCCTCCTCGGTAAATCGGACGGTTGAGGTCCGATATTTGTCGTCTCGTGTCGCGATCCTACCGTAGCTGGGCGTGGAAAGGCGAGCCTAGGGACGGCGCTAGGAGGGGGCCTTGAAGAACAGCACAGAGAGCGGGGGCAGCGTCATGGCCAACGAGTGTGTTCGATCGTGGGCCGGAATGGGCTCAGCCGAGAGGCCGCCGAGATTGCCAAGACCGGTGCCGCCATACATGGACGCGTCGCTGTTCAACAGTTCTTTCCAATAGCCGCCTTGTGGGACCCCGACGCGATATTGCAGTCGGGGAACCGGCGTAAAATTACAGACGACGGCGATGTGTTGCTGTGGTGTCCGGCCGTGTCGCAAGAGACTGATGACACCGGCATCCACGTCCTGGCAGTCGATCCACTCGAACCCTCGCGGGTCGAAATCGAATTCATGCAGCGCCGGCTCTGTCCGGTAGAGATGGTTCAGATCGGCGACCCACCGTTGCAGCCCTTGATGAGGCTGGTACTGGAGCAGGTTCCAATCAATGCTGTCGTCGTGGGCCCATTCGCGCCACTGGCCGATTTCACCACCCATGAAAATCAGTTTTTTTGCAGCCTGGGCGTACATATAGCCGAACAGCGCTCGGAGGTTGGCGAATTTCTGCCAATCGTCGCCGGGCATTTTGCCCAGGAGCGAGCCTTTGCCATGGACGACTTCGTCATGGGACAGGGGAAGTAAAAAGTTCTCTTGGAACGCGTAGAGCATGCGGAAGGTCAGGTTCCGGTGGTGATGTTTGCGGTACACGGGGTCCAGCGCCATGTACTCCAGCGTGTCATGCATCCAGCCCATGTCCCATTTCATGCCGAAGCCCAATCCGCCCGCATACGTCGGGCGTGACACCGACGGCCAGGAGGTGGATTCTTCCGCAAAAGTTTGCACGTCCGGATGGCGGCGATAGATTTCTTCGTTGAGTTGCCGTAAGAAGGTGATGGCCTCCAGGTTTTCCCGGCCGCCATGCCGATTGGGAATCCACTCGCCTTCTTTTCGTGAATAATCCAGATACAGCATCGACGCGACGGCATCCACTCGCAGCCCGTCGGCATGGTATTGCTCCAGCCAGAAGAGGGCGCTGCTGATCAGAAAGCTGCGGACTTCGTTACGACTGTAGTTGAACACCGCCGTCCCCCAATCGGGATGGAGGCCCTGGCGGGGGTCCGCATGTTCGAAGAGGTGGCTGCCGTCGAATCGACTGAGCCCGTGTTCATCGGTCGGAAAATGGGACGGAACCCAATCCAGAATGACTCCGATATCGTGCTGGTGGAGCTGGTCGATGAGGTACATGAGGTCCTGCGGCGTCCCATAGTTGCCGGAGGGAGCAAAGTACCCGGTCGTTTGATAGCCCCAGGAGCCAAAGAAGGGATGGTCCATCAGGGGCAGAAACTCCACATGAGTGAAGCCCAATCGCTGCACATACTCAATCAGTTTCGGGGCAGCTTCGCGATAGCTGAGGGAGCGGTTGCCTTCTCCGGGAACCCGCATCCATGAGCCGAGATGGACTTCGTAAATGCTGATCGGAGCATCCAGCGCATTGTGCCGTGCCCGAGTGTGCATCCAGTTGCTGTCCTGCCAGGTGTAATCGAGGTTCCAGACCACGGATGCGGATTTCGGCGGAATTTCGTTCAGTCGTGCGAACGGGTCTGTCTTGATAAGTACCGCCCCATGGTGCCGTGACCGGATGTGAAATTTATACAGTGCGCCGACCCCCACGCCGGGGACGAACCCTTCCCAGATGCCTGAAAATTGACAGGGGTGGAGTGGGTGGCGAGCGGGGTCCCAATGGTTGAACGTCCCGAAGACTGAGACCTGCTCGGCTTCCGGCGCCCACACGGCAAAGTGCGTGCCCTCGACACCCTGCAAGGTCGCGGGATGCGCGCCGAGTTTGTCGTAGAGGTGGAAATGAGAGCCTTCATTAAAGAGGTAGAGATCGTCCGCGGTGAGCAGACTATGTTTCTCGCCCGTAGATTTCATTCCTGGCGAGATGGAATCGAGCTGTTCGCCGGGGCGATGATTGACGAGTGGATCCACAGGTGCAGAGTACTGTGGTTGAGGGCAGATCGTCAATTGGCCGGCGGCTCGGTCGGTCGGCAATATTTTCGATTGCGAGACTCTTTGGGATCTTGCTCCAGACTAGTGACACTTCTCGATCAAGTATGGTATGAATCAACCCGCTCATACGGAATTCTCTTCGTCCCCATCGTCTAGCCTGGCCTAGGACATTGCCCTTTCAAGGCAGTAACACGGGTTCAAATCCCGTTGGGGACACCACACAAGGGGTGGCAAGCTGACTCGGTAAGAGTCGAAGGTACGAGCCTCTCCCAGTCACCTTGTAGCCTTTCCGTCCATTCTCCTCAAACGCCTCACACATCAAAGGTTCTTCGAGAAGTTTCCTCAACATCTGACGAGCTTGTGCTGGATGGCGACCGAGAAGATTTTTCGTATCTTTCACTCGATCCTGGAGCTCTCGTTTTATTCGTGCTTCATCAATCTCCACAACACTTGCTGGTCTCATGAGATGAGACAGTTCTTCAATCAATTGTTTTTTCCGCTGTTCTTCTGCTCTCAGTTTAGCCAGCAGCGGGTCCATATTCTCCCCTCTGGCTATTGCATCAACCAGATTGCTTTCATGCGCCTCAATCAGGGATAGCTCGCGTTCGACCAAAGATTTTCGACTGAGTCGTGTCTCGTCGCCCGCGCGGATGCGAGCGAGGGCCTTTTCGATCGCGACTTCAGTCAATCTTTCATCTAGAGCCTCACTCATTGCCTGCAGCACGATTGTATCCAACACATCTTGATCGATCCTAAGAGCATTCTTGCAGATTGAAGCTCCTCGTTTTCGATGGTAGGCACAGCCGTAGGTCCGTCGCTTTCCCCCACTATCCCTGCCACTGGCATCGATTGGGCCGCCACAAGTGCGACACCGAGCCAAACCACTGAGCAAATATGGTGAGTCGAAATCCCGCATCGCGGGACGACCGAGGAGTTGCCCCTGTGCCGATGTTTTTCGCACAAATACGTTCTGAACCTGCTTGAGCCGAGCGGTCACCCGCTGCCACAGTTCGTCTGAGATAATGCGGAGATCCGGTGCCTCTAATTTTATTAGTTCGCCACTTTCTCTTCGGCGTCGTCGTTTGGTCCCGCCACGCTCAATCTTCTGGTACTCGTTCCAGACAATTTCGCCTCTGTAGAGTGGCCGATAGAGCATCTCTCGAATTGCGGAAGGCGCCCAACCTGCCCTATTCCTCGGAGACGGTACGCCTTCAGCATTGAGCGTCTTCGCAATACGGGTCAGGCCAATCTTGGAGGCATACATTTCAAACACTCGACGAACTGTGGCGGCCTGCTCCTGATTAATGACTCGGATCACATGCAATCGTTGGCCGTCCGCTGTGGCTATCTCTCGATTGTCATACCCATAGACACGACCGCCGGTGACATGCCCTGCTTTGGCCTTCCGTAGGAGTGCGTCATATGTGCGCTGTTTGGCACGTTCTCTTTCTACTTCTGCTGCGAAGTTGGTCAGAGAGAGCATCACTTTCTCCAGTGCGCTGTCCAATGTTCTCTCGCGGTCTTCCAAGTAGAAAAACACTCGGACCCCTGCGTCTGTGATCTGCTTGAGTGCATAGGCAGTTTCGATTTGCTCGCGACCAAGACGAGATTCCTCAGACATAATAAGCACATCGAAAACAGGTCTGGGTTTGAGTGCATTCATGAGACGAAGGAAACCCGGACGCTTCACGAACTCCGCACCGGAAATGCCATCGTCTACAAAGATGTGTTCGTCCGCGACTTTCCACCCCTTGCGCTCAGCATAAGCTTTTGCATGTTCCACCTGCCGAGTGACGGATTTCTCTTCTTCGAGTACTCCAGTTTGTTCCGTGGACTTCCGTGCGTAGATAGCAGCATTCATGGTGTGATCTCCTTGTCCGATTGCAGTCTTGCAAGCGTCATAGCGCTCTGGAGGTTATCCGTCAATGAACATTTATGGCCAAATCCAGGAGGGGTTTTGGCCATAGATTCGCTATGTTGTTGAAGATCCGTAAGAAGAACATCGGCAAGGATTGAAGAAATTTCATCGTGGAGGTGAGTAGGGAGTGCAAAGTCCTCCGTTTCTGGATGGCGTTTCCTCTCCTTTCTTTTGGGGTGCAGTGTCGGTTCCGCCCGTTCCATTTGAATATTTCCTCCTGAACTGACCCAACCGGGGGAGTCTCACGACACCCCCATCCCCCCAACTGAAGCGCCCGCCGTTCCGCCGGCTTCGGACGAAGAGTGAGCCCCCAGTGGGTACGACTCGGGGCCGGGGAGCAGCGGAGCAGGCCTTCCCGGTCCCCTCCGTCCCGGTCTCCGCCCCTCCAGGCCTGCCCGCCGCGAGAGCCCCGCGCCGCCTCCTTCGTTACGCCCCACCCTTGGTTTGTGAAGGGTGGGGCTAGAACATAATTTCAGAAGGAGGCGGACATGTCCGTTGATAGCTCTCTCGGTTCCTCGAACGGTGTACGGCCACTGAGCCCGAAATCTCGCTACGGAGTGCCCCGGTATCGTGTCACCCTCGTGCGCGAGGGCCGTGCCATGCCGGCGGCGGAATCGGTGCACACATCGGAAGGCGCGGCGGCCATCCTCCGGCCTTTGTTTGCCGGTCTGGACAGAGAACAGTTCCTGATCTGTGGTCTGGACGCCCAGCATGGACTCATCGGGATCAATATCGTGTCCACCGGTTCGCTGAATCTGACCATCGTCCATCCTCGCGAGGTCTTCAAGCCCCTGATCCTGATGAATGCCGGTGCCTGGATCTGCGCCCACAATCACCCCTCCAGTGACATCACGCCGAGCCCCGAAGACCGCGCCCTGACCAAGAGGCTGCGCGAGGCCGGCGAACTCTTTGGGATTACGCTCCTCGATCATCTGATTCTCGCTGAGGAACGCTACTACAGCTTTGCTGACCAAGGCTGGCCCGGCGCTTAGCGCAGGAGCCGCAACACCCAAGCGGCCCCGGCTGCCACGAGTGCGAGCCCGATCGCGGCCGTCCCCCACGCGACCAGGTCGGCAGCCAGCGCATTGCCAATAGTCTGTATCTGTTGCGCCGTCATGGTCCCTCTCCTTCGTCCTCGCTCTCATCCTTAGTTTTTTTTGCTGGATAAAGGAGGCAGGCTGCTGCCAGCCTGCCTCGATGGGCTACTGCTCAGCCCACAATGGCGCGTACGCGCTTAAAGGCGTAGATCGCCAGCGCCACGCCAATCAAGGCCGTGGCCCACAAGAGCAGATCGGCCCGCACCGTGGCCACATCTGCAGACACCGGAAACAACTGCGCAAACGACAGGTCCGGGACGCCCAAGGCGAACACGAACGCCATGAGCAGGCCCCCGAGCCCTTTGACCCAACCCCATCCCTTCATACGGCACCTCCTTGTGCTGTTGGTGGTTCCGTCCACCCACGCCGCCGGATTGATCGCCGACGGTCGAGTGCCTCAGTGGTTCTGAGGCAAAATCAGTTTGATGATCAGGCCGACCGCAAAGCCGCCGAGCCAGAAGATGGCCGTGTAATACGTCATCGCCTCAATCGCCGGCAGGTCCATAGAACACTCCTTCGCCAATCAGCCGCATCGAGCCGTCCTCATAGACCTCCGAGACCGACAACCCGTATCGTCCCGTAATCTGAGCCGCCGTCAGGATCTCCCCGCTGTCCAAGAGATACCGCCAACCTTGACGATCCTTGCTCATTCCCGCGCCGCCGAGGATTCGAACGGGTCGCTTGGGCGGAGCCGGAGTAGCGGCGGATGCCGGAGCCAGTCCCAATGGGCTGAGCAGACTGCCTGAGTTGGGAAGGGCTGGTCCTGACGCCACAGTCGGCGTAGCGGTTGACCCGGCGGGAATTGGCTTGGTCGAACTCAGCGACGACCAAGGCCGCCACACCATGAGACCGATGGCAAAGAGGCCTGCCGCGATGCCGATGGCCACACGGGCCGACTTGAACACCGTATGGCTCCGTTTTTCTTCCCGAATGGCGGCTGACGCATAACTCGAATAGTAGGCATAGATCGCTGGCGAGTAGGTCCCGACGAAGGCCCGGATCACTTCGTGGTCTTCCGGATTGCCGCGCACCTTGCCTTGATATTTTTTGGACAGGCCCACAAACGCCAGCTTGCGAAACTTCACCGTGGCTTCAACCAATCGGGTGACGCCCTGGGACATTTGGCGGAAATCCTGGCTCATGAGCAGAATATCGACGCCGTAATGCCGATGGGTTTCGAGCCACCTGAGCAATCCTGGCTCGACCTTCTGCATAGACCGGAAGACAGTTTGGGCTTCGTCGATAATGACGGCGGAGCCCGGTTCGACGTGCGGAAAGGCCTGGAGGACTTCGACCGAATCTTTCCAGATCGTGATCTGTTGTTCGAGCACTGACAGCTCGATGCCGGTGAAGAGGGAAAGCCGGTCCAAATAGATGCCATCGACTGCGATATAGAGCCGCCGGCCTTGTTTGACCCACGGTAAAAACTTTTCGCAGATCGCGTGATAGGACTTCCCAGAGCCCGGCACGCCTTCATACAGTTCGATCATCGAAGACTCCGGAGACAGACCCAGATCCAAAGAGCCAGTACGACAGTCCAGGTATAGGCCCAGCCCATGACGAGTTGCTTCATGAGCCCCACCTGACGAAGGGAATCGTCTGTAAGATGAAGCGGGTCCCCATGGCGCTCGCCACGATGGCCAGCGCCTGACTCATGCCCGTCGCGCCCAGCACCCACGCATATTGATCCGGGATCACTGGCAGGGTGAGCCCTGCCGTACCAATGGTGGCGAGCGTGCTGTCCGCCACGGAGAGCAAGGAATCCCAGATCCCGAGGCCCCAGTCGGTCAGGGAAAAGAAGAACTCCTGCAGCCAGCAATAGATCAGCGTCAGAATCGCGGTCATGCCGTTTGGCCTCCTCCCACGAAGATGATGCGGTAGGCCGCAATGGAGGCCGTCGCAATGACCAAGGTGCGCAGGACGGTGAAGAACCAGGCCCATTGATTGAAATCGACCTGCTGACTGCCAAAGAAGGCTGAAGGCAAGGCAATCACCGGCAAGGTCGAGGGCCACGTGAGCGATTTCAAGAGATTCAGCGTGCCGAGTAAGCCACTGTTGGACCAGATGGTTTGATGCGCCTGCAAGACCGTGCCGAAGGTTCGGTTCTCATGCGATCCCACGGCACAGGACGTAGTTGCTTGGGTCTCTTCATGCTGTGTCGTCGAGCCGTCCGGATTCTGTGTTGTCGTCGTGGTGGTGGTCGTCGTCTGCTGTTGCGTGTTCTGCTGCGGCGTGCTGGCCGGAGGCGGGACCGTGTCTACTACCACGATGTCGCCCGCTGGCACGGGCTTCGGCTTCACGGTCGTCGGCATCTCGGTGGGCGTCACCGCCTGGGAGATGGTGGTATCCGCCGGCTGTGTCGTGCCGGTGGTGCCGATCGGATTCGTATGGACTTCGATTGACTTCGGATCACTGGCCGGGAGTCCCCCGACGAAGTTGGCCACTTGCTGCTGCGTCGGCGGAATCAAGGCATCTTGAATCGGTGGGGTGGAACCGGGCACCCCCTTACGATGGCAGACATACAGGCTGTAGCCGCCGACCGCCGGTCCATTCACGAAGAAATTGCCGGGAAAGAAGACGGCTGTGCTCAAGCTCTGAAACGGCCCAACAACCCAGTCGTGCTGATATTCGCTGTCCACCGCACACAGGGGGACATTCGTCGCGCTGAATTGAATCGTCGCATTCGGATAGGCCGGATTGCCGGGGGTGTTCGTGCCGAAGCCTGGAAAGGTCTGCGCGCCCGCGTTCGTGCTGGCGACTTGCCAGCCGCCTGGCGTCGAGGCGGCGGTTTTGACAGCCGAGAGGTCACTCTGTGAGTAATACATCTGAGCCAGCACCAATCCGGCACTGACACCCAAGGCCGCCCAGCCAACCGGACCAGCCACCATGCGCACCGCCATCGAGGCAGCCGAAGGTGCGAGCGCGGCCGTCGCCACCTGATTCGCCAAGGCCGACCGCTGCGCGGCGAGGTAGGCAATGCGTTCGGCTTGGGCGACCACCCTCGAATACTGCGTCGCGGTTTGCGCGAGAGATTCTCCGGGTGCCAGACAGAACGAGACCAAGAGGCCCCAGATGAGTGAGAAATAACTGGTTAAGCTGAAGAGTTTCACAATCGTCCGACTCCGAGGCCGGTGAGGAAGGCCAGTAATAAGACCGCGACAAGAATAATCGTGAGATCCACTGACCTTCCTCCCTCCGCCGTTATTTCATGACTTCCAATCCGTACAAGTCGAAGAACACCCGCCCGGTCTGTTCGAATTTCCGCACTTCGATGGAGACTTTCGCTTGCTTGCCCTCGGCTTGCTTGCAGGCGTCGATCAAGGGCATCTGATCGTCCGGAATCCCCAATCGAAGCACCCCCGGATCTCGGCCCTTCACATAGAGATCCACCGAGCGGTAGACTTTCCCCTCTCGACTTCTCCGCTCCACATACCCCTGGACTGCGCCCTCCGCTTTGACTTGCATCGTCGAGACCTCCTGAAAAGTGAGTGAATTTCGAGTCAGCCAAGCGCCTGACCCACACGCCCCGGCCTTCGGACCGGGCTTTTGGCTTGAAGCAGAATTCCGAATCGCATGCCGTGCAGCTCAGATACAGGGCCCCCTGTATCCACTTGCACCGACAGCCTCGCGTGCCACATCCTGGACACATCC
>WBZT01000044.1_pt1 | contig 102025 bp, 102 predicted proteins | sample 5204241 | NCBI WGS metagenome assembly WBZT01 (sample SAMN12344358, study PRJNA552823) | activated sludge metagenome | biome: Activated sludge suspended growth; feature: Nitrification reactor; material: Wastewater; isolation source: activated sludge from nitrification reactor of wastewater...
GACACAAAAATGACCACAGTGTTGCGTGTGTCGGAGAGTGCTGTCGTGCAAGTGGTTGAAAAAATGGTGGGCGATACAGGTATCGAACCTGTGGCCTCTTCCGTGTGAAGGAAGCGCTCTCCCCCTGAGCTAATCGCCCACGCGGCCAGAGTCTAGCATGGTCTGGCAAAAGGGAGCAACAAACTCAGAGGGCCTTTTCCAGCCCGCCTTCGATTGATCGGCGTCTGATGCGTCATGGGCAGGGTCATCGGGAATCAGCCTTCCGTTTCTTGACATCGAGAAAAGGCGATTCCTACAATGAGCCTCCTTCCATCTTTTCAAAGGTTTCCCATTCATGCGTGAAGACATTGTGATCATCGGGGGTGGTCTGGCCGGCACGGAGGCCGCCTGGCAAGCAGCGAATCGCGGGGCCAAGGTGACGCTCTACGAAATGCGCCCCAAAGAGATGACCAAAGCACATAAAACAGGTGATCTGGCGGAGCTCGTGTGTTCGAACTCCCTTGGATCCGCCGATCCGCTCAATGCGCCCGGCATTCTGAAGACGGAGATGCGTCGCCTGAACTCGCTTGTGATTCGTGCGGCGGAGGAGGCGCGTGTGCCGGCCGGCTCGGCGCTAGCAGTTGATCGCGAGCAGTTCGCCCGGGTGATTACACAGGCCCTGGAGGGGCATCCGAATATCCGGATCTTGCGCGAGGAAGTCACGGAGATCCCGCAGGACGCCGTCTGCATCATTGCGACCGGTCCGCTCACGTCGGAAAAGTTATCGAAAGCCATCAGCGAATTGACGCACGAGCGGCATCTCTATTTCTTTGACGCGATTTCGCCCATTATCGATGCGGAGTCGATCAACATGGACATCGTCTATCGTGCGTCACGGTACGGCAAGGGGGGGGCTGATTACCTCAATTGCCCGCTGGATGAAGCGGCGTACAATGCGTTGTACGACGCGATGATGACGGCCGAGAAGGTCCAGCCGAAAGAGTTCGAGAAAATTGCCTATTTTGAAAGTTGTATCCCGATCGAAGTCATGGCCGAGCGCGGTCGGCAGACCATGCAGTTCGGACCGCTCAAGCCGGTCGGGCTGGAGCATCCAAAGACAGGCGTGCGCCCGTACGCCGTGGTGCAGCTTCGTACCGAGAACGCGCATGGGACCTGTTACAACATGGTCGGGTTTCAGACCAAACTCACGTATCCGGAGCAGCGACGGGTGTTTCGTCTCATTCCGGGGCTGGAGAATGCCGAATTTCTACGATTGGGTAGCCTCCATCGCAATACCTTCATCAACTCGCCGCAATTGCTGCGCGACACGCTTCAGCTCAAGTCCCGCGGCACCGTATTTTTTGCCGGACAATTGGTCGGGGTCGAAGGGTACACCGAGTCGGCCGCGATGGGAGGGATTGCAGGTATCAATGCGGCGCGAGGCCTGGCGGCCCAGCCGTTAGTGACTCCGCCGCCGAACAGCGCCCACGGCTGCTTGATTGCGCATATTACCAAGAGCGACCCGGCTCACTTTCAGCCCATGAACACCAACTTCGGGCTGTTCCCACCCGTCACCGTCAAGACGCGCGACAAGGATCAGAAGCGGCGTCTCATCCAGCAACGAGCTGTTGAGGATTTTGACGCATGGATCGCGCAATCCGGACTTTCCTAGACGTCCTGGCTGTCCAGCAGAACGCGTCCTCCCAAACTATTCGTGCCTATGCGTCCGACCTGGCTCAGTTCCACGCCTTCGCGCTCGGCGTGCCACAGCCTGGTGGGACGCTGGTGCCCGAATCGGTCACGCCTGCTCTGATTCGTGAGTTTCTCGCTGCCCGTGATCGAACGGGCGAAAAAAAGACGTCACTCGCGAGAAAGCTGGCCTGCTTGCGCAGTTTCTTCCGGTATCTGGTGCGCATCGGGCAGTTGGACGTGAACCCCGCAGAGGATGTGCGTGCCCCGAAACTTCCCAAGCACCTTCCCCAAGTCCTCACGAAAGATGACGCCGGCGCGTTGATGGAGTTTCCCGGTGGAACGGAGCGGGTGGGGTTACGGGATCGCGCGATTCTCGAGACGTTGTATTCCACGGGGGCTCGTGTCAGCGAATTGGTCGGCATGAATTGCGATGATATCAGTCGGAGCGAAGGGCTGGTGCGTCTGCGAGGGAAGGGGCGGAAAGAACGGGTGATTCCGCTGGGAATCATTGCGCTGGAGGCGATCGATGCGTACCACGCGCAGATCCAGGCGGTGCCGGGACCGTCCTCCGGGAGGTCGGACGCCGTGGCCGTCTTTCGCAATAGCCGCGGGGGCCGATTGACCACCAGAACCATTGCGCGCATTGTGGCAAAATATTCGCGGCAACTGACCGGAGGCGCGGTCCATCCCCACACGTTGCGCCATTCGTTTGCCACGCATTTGCTGGACGAAGGTGCCGACCTGCGCGCCATTCAGGAAATGCTGGGTCATGCCTCGCTCAGTACGACCCAAAAATATACACATCTTGCGACGGACCAACTACTCGCGTTATACGATCGCACGCACCCTCGTGCCGTGGGTGCCACGGAGGCGAGCGAGTCCACCAAGCAGAAGGGGTCGCGATGACGATTCGATCCACGACGGTGTTATGTGTGAGACGAGGCAGCCAGGTGACGATGGGCTGTGATGGACAGGTCACGGTCGGCACCACGGTCATGAAGCACAATGCCAGGAAAATGCGCCGTATGCACGGCGATACGGTGTTGGCGGGGTTCGCCGGCGCCACGGCCGATGCCTTCACTCTGTTTGAAAAGTTTGAGGCCAAATTGGCCGAGTACCGTGGAAATCTCACGAGAGCCGCCGTGGAACTGGCGAAGGACTGGCGGACCGATCGCGTATTGCGGCGCTTGGAGGCCTTGCTGGCCGTTGCCGATCTCGATCACTCCTTCATCATCTCCGGAACGGGAGATGTCGTTGAGCCGGAAGACGGCATCCTGGCGATCGGATCGGGGGGACCCTATGCATTGGCCGCCGCCCGCGCATTACTAGGGCATTCCGAACTGGTCGCCGAACAGGTCGTGCGGGAATCCCTGATGATTGCCGGCGGGATCGACATTTATACCAACCAACAGATTGTGATCGAATCGCTCTCGCGTTAGGATCTGCCTGCCATGACGACCGAATCGACGCCCCGTCCTGTCAATGTGAATAGTCTGACGCCCCGGCAGATCGTCGAAGCGCTGGACCGCTATGTGATCGGTCAGCACGATGCCAAACGCATGGTCGCGATTGCGCTCCGTAACCGCTGGCGCCGTCAGCAGCTGGCTCCTGAGCTGCGTGATGAGGTCATGCCGAAAAACATCATTATGATCGGGCCGACCGGCGTGGGGAAAACCGAAATTGCCAGGCGTTTGGCGAAACTCGCCGAAGCGCCTTTCATCAAGGTGGAGGCCTCCAAGTTTACGGAAGTCGGGTATGTCGGCCGAGATGTCGAATCCATCATTCGCGATCTCACCGAGCTGGCGATCAGTTTGGTGAAGACCAAACACTTGGAAGAGGTGCAGGGGAAGGCGTCGCGCCACGGAGAAGAGCGGCTGCTCGATCTTCTGTTGCCCGGTGCACCGTCCCGTCCGACTTCCCCTGGATTTGAACCTTCCGGGGCGCGTACCGATGCCTCTGAGCAGACCGAATCGGCTGATGCCACGCGATCCAAGCTTCGTCTGCAACTCCGCGAGGGCAAACTCGATCAGCGATCTGTGGAAGTAGAGGTGAAAGAGAGAGCATTGCCGCTGGGGGTGATTTCCAATGCCGGCGGCATGGAGGATCTTGAAGGGAATCTGCGCGACATGCTGGGCGGCATGTTCCAAGGGAAGAAAAAGAAACGGATGATGAAAGTGCCCGATGCGCTGAAGCATCTCACCCAGGAAGAGGCGCAAAAGTTGATCGATATGGACGAAGTCGTCCGGGAAGCCATCACGAAGGTCGAACATACCGGCATTGTCTTTTTGGATGAGATCGACAAGATCGCCGGGCGTGAGCGCGCGATGGGACCGGATGTGTCCCGCGAAGGGGTGCAGCGCGACCTGCTGCCGATTGTGGAAGGTTCCACAGTCAGCACCAAACATGGCGCTGTGCAGACCGACCATATTCTGTTCATCGCCGCCGGTGCCTTTCATGTCGCCAAGCCGTCCGATCTAATCCCCGAACTGCAGGGCCGCTTCCCTATCCGCGTCGAGTTGGCACCGCTCACCAAGGACGACTTCGTGCGTATCCTGACCGAACCGCGGGGTGCGCTGGTGCGTCAGTATCAGGCGTTGATGGCGACAGAAGGGCTCACGGTCGAATTTGCTGATGACGGATTAGCGGAGATTGCCGCAACGGCCGTGCAGGTCAACGAACGGACCGAAAACATCGGCGCCAGGCGGCTGTTTACGATCATGGAGCGACTGCTGGAACAGGTGTCGTTCGAAGGATCCGAGATGAAAGAAAAGACCATCGTCGTGGACGCCGGGTATGTGCGGGAGCGTTTGCAGAATATTGTGAAGGATCAAGACTTGAGCCGCTATATTCTGTAGGCGGCAGGCAGGAGCGGGGGGAGCGCATGAACAAACTGATTAAAAAAGCGGACGTGCTGATCGAGGCCCTGCCCTACATCCGCACCTTCAAGGGCAAGACGGTCGTCATCAAGTACGGGGGGCATGCGATGACCGATGCTCCCTTGAAGGAGCGGTTTGCCCAGAACGTGGTGCTGTTGAAATATGTGGGGCTCAATCCGGTGATCGTGCATGGCGGCGGTCCGCAAATCGATCAGATGCTGGATCGGCTGGGAATGGTCGCAAAGTTTCGTCACGGGGTTCGGGTGACCGATGCGGCGACAATGGAAATTGTGGAGATGGTCCTGGCGGGTCGGATCAACATGGAGATCGTCGATCTCCTGAATCGGCACGGCGGGCAGGCGGTCGGGCTCAGCGGCAAGGACGGCGGGTTGATGTTGACCAAGCCGCTCACGGCGAAGGCCTGGGCGGAAAGCATTGAAAAGGACCTCGATTCGGATGGCTCGGATGCCGATTTCGGGTTTGTAGGCGATGTGAAATCGATCGATCCCACGCTGCTCCTGAAGCTGCAGGAAGACAATTACATTCCCGTCATTGCGCCGATCGGAACGGACCGGGAAGGCAATACGTACAACATTAATGCCGACCTCGTGGCGGGCGCGATTGCTGCCGCGTTGAAGGCGGAAAAACTCGTGATGTTGACCGATGTAAAGGGCATCCGCGATGCCAATGGCCGCCACCTGCCGACGGTCTCCCGCAAAGACGTGCAGCGGATGGTCAAGCGCGGCACGATCAGCGAGGGCATGTTGCCGAAAGTTCATGCCTGTCTGGACGCATTGGCCGGGGGGGTGGGAAAGGCGCACATCATCGACGGTCGTACACCCCATGCCATTCTGTTGGAAATCTTCACTCACAAGGGGATCGGCACAGAGATCGTCGCGTAGTCGTTCATGACGCGGCGCTTCAACGATCCGCAGAGGGAGGTCGTCGCGTGGACTCGTGCGGCGGTGTCACGGCCCTGTGCCGTGCCGGCCGGTGGCTTCAAATTTGCGACGAATCTCGGACGTCCGCCTTTCCATCACGCGCGATAGTTGACTCTCAATCTGATGAGCCCGGTTGTCGTCGGCGCCGGGACAGCGGCAACAGGTGTGGCCGGTATGGAGCATCATGGTTCGTAAACGGAAGAACGTGGGGACGGCCGTTCGGCGGGCGACGAAGGATATCTTCGCGCGCCTCGACTACGGGCGACTGGGCCCGATCTATTGCGACGAAGGCGGGGATGAATTTTGGGCGGCGAAGCGCGGGCTTTGTCAGCGGCTTGGTCTGAAGCTGGCGAAGGCGCTCCTGCCGCGGCTTCAGACGGGCGGCACCAGTTTATATGTGGGCGCGGGGGTGGCGGAAATTCCCCTCCTTCTGATGGAAAGCCTGGATCTCGGGAGACAGGTCCTGGCCTGTAATCTACGCAAGCAGGAAGTGCAGGTGCTCAATCGTGCCTGTGTTGGGTTCCCGATCCGGTTCCGTCATCAGGACGCCGGGTCCGTGAAAGATCGGGTGGATCACCTCTGGCTCGTCAGCGTGCTAAACGATCCCGAGCGGTTTCCGGAGTTATCGGCCTTGTCCTACGGTCGTGCGAATCCGGTGACGTTCGATGCGCGAAAGTTTCTGCCTCAGCAGCGCATGGTCGCCGCCTTGGTGGATCGGTGCTTGAATCGATTGGTGATTCCGGGATCGGTGACAACGACGGTTGAGGAGGCTGTGTGGGTGGCCGAGTGGTGTCATCGGCGGGGAGTTCGTTACCGGATCGACCAGCGTACGTATGCCTCACCGACGGTTGGTGACCCCATCTGCCTGATGCGGTTGGGGTGAGAAGTGAACTGATGGTATTAGACCCAGAATCCGGGGCGAGGCTTGTCGGGGCCGGAGAGGTATTGGCGGGAATAGCGGATGTAGTTTTGCGCCGACTCTCGGATCCAGGCGTGTTCCTGGTCGGTGACGGGGCGTTTTACTTTGGCCGGTGAGCCCAGGATGAGACTCTTGGGCGGGACGACAGTGCCTTCGGTGATCAAGGCTCCGGCGCCGACTACTGAGTCTTCTCCGATGACCGCTCCGTCCATGATGATAGCGCCCATTCCGACCAGCACGCGGTTCTGAATGGTGCAGCCATGCAGGACCACGTTGTGTCCGATGGTCACGTCGTCGCCGATGATCAGGGGATGGGTGTCGTGTGTGACATGCAACATGCAGAGGTCCTGCACGTTCGTGCGGTGCCCGATGCGAATGTAGTTCACATCGCCGCGAATGACGGCATGAAACCAGGCGCTGCACTCTTCGCCCATGACGACATCGCCGATGACCACGGCGGTCTCTTCAATAAAGCAGGATTGCGGAACGGTCGGGGTGATACCCTGAAATGTCCGTATCATGCGTTCAATTTAGGATAGCTGCAGACGGAATAGCAAGAGAGCTCGTTTGACAGAGTTTTCCGGCGTCTCGTAGACTGCCAGGTTATGGCCTCGTCATTGATTACCCCGTCACGCGCGAAACGCGACAAACCCACGATCGGTTTTGTGAACCTCGGTTGTTCAAAGAACCAGGTGGACTCAGAAGTCATGCTCGGCACATTGGTCGCCGGAGGCTTCCAACTCACGGGCGACGCGCGCGCCGCGGAGGTCGTTATCATCAATACCTGCGGCTTTATCGAGGAAGCCAAGCAGGAATCGATCAACAGCATCATCGAACATGGGCGGTTGAAGAAGTCCGGATCCTGCCGCGTCCTGATTGCCGCGGGATGCCTGGCCCAGCGGTACCAGGGCGAACTGTTGAAAGAATTGCCTGAGTTGGACGGCGTCGTGGGAACGGGCGAGTTCGGGCGCATTGCGGAGATCTGCCGCAGTTTGCTGGCGCCGAAAGCTCGTCAGCAGCGACTCTGGATCGGACAACCGCCCTATCTGTACGATGCCGAGACTCCACGCATTCGCCTCGGAACTCCCCACAGCGCCTACCTGAAAATTGCCGAAGGCTGTAACCGGAACTGCGCGTTCTGTGCGATTCCCATCATGCGGGGCAAGCAGCGCAGCCGCCCGATTGAGTCGATTGTGGCTGAGGCCGGACGGTTGGTTCAGGAAGGGGTGAAGGAACTCAACCTGATTTCGCAGGACACGATCAACTACGGGGTGGACCTTGGATTGAAGCAGGGGCTCACGGCGTTGCTTCGGGAACTGCTAACGGTGAAGGATGTGCGCTGGATCCGGCCCTTCTATCTATACCCGCAACAGGTGACGGATGAGTTGCTGGATCTGTATGCCGGAGAGGCGCGTATCACCAAGTATCTCGACATGCCGTTGCAGCATATCAGCGACGGCATGCTGAAGCGGATGCACCGGTTGGGAGACCGCAAACACGTCACTCAGCTGGTTGAACGTATCCGCGCCAAGATTCCCGGCGTCTTTTTCAGGACGGCGTTTATCGTCGGGTTTCCTGGTGAGACCGATGCCATGTTCGAGGAGCTGAAGCAATTCATCCTCGATATGGAATTCGATCGTGTGGCGGTGTTTCTCTATTCTGATGAAGAAGGCACGTCGGCCGTCGATCTCGACCGGAAAGTCGACCTGGCGGTAATGGAAGAGCGGCGCAACGAGCTGCTGGCTCTGCAGGAGTCCATCTCAGAAGCCAAGAATCGTGCCTATCTCGGCCGCACGATGGAGGTCCTTGTGGATGGGATCTCAGAAGAATCTGACCGGCTGCTTGAATGCAGGCACGAAGGGTTGGCGCCTGAGATTGACGGGGTGGTCTTCTGTGATCGCAACGCGGCGAAGCCGGGTGAGTTTGTTTCAGTCACCATCACCGATGTGGCCGGATATGATCTCATTGCCCAGCCGGTTAGCCGGGCCGACGCGCCGACTGCTGCGCCCGCTGTTCCGACTCTCCTCATGCCCAAAAAATCCGGGGCAGGCTACCGATAAGCCTGCGCTCACCAGTCGCCTGCCCCGCTCTATTCGGACCCCCTTAGATCTTGGCGCTGAGGTATAGGGACGCGCCTCTCCGATTGACCAGCACCAGCACCGTTTGCCCCTTCTTGAGGTCCGATGCGGCCCGATCGAAATCCTTCATCGAGGTGACCGGTTTGCGGTTGATCTCCCGGATCACGTCGCCCGGCATCAACCCGGCGCGTTCCGCGTCGCTCTCCGGATCGACGGTCGTGACCACGACGCCTTGAATTTTGCCTTTAATCCCGAGTTCCTGGGCAGTTTCCCGGTCCAGCTCCTGCACGGCGAGTCCGGCCAGCGGTTGTTCCGACGGACCGGTCTCCGCCTTCGCGACCTGCGGGTTGTCCGGCAGTTCACCGATCGTGACGGTCAGGTCCTTTTCACGACCCTCTCGCATCACGGTTATCGTCGCCTTGCTGCCGACGGAGCTTCTTGTAACGGCGCGCTGAAGGGTGACGGCGTCTTCGATCGGAGTTCCCTGAAAGGACAGGATCACGTCTCCCTGCTTGAGGCCGGCCTTGTCCGCAGGCCCCTCTTCTTTTACATCGGTGACGATCGCGCCATTACTTCCTTTGACGTTGAACGACTTGGCCAACTCCTGATTCAGATCCTGTATCCCGACGCCCAGATACCCGCGTACAACCTTTCCGGTCTTGACCAGACTCTCATAGATCGGTTTGCTCATGCCCGTGGGGACGGCGAAGCCGACGCCCTGGTAGCCGCCGGTCTGAGAGAAGATCGCCGTGTTGATGCCGATCAACTCCCCCCTGGTATTCACGAGCGCGCCGCCGCTGTTGCCAGGATTGATCGCGGCATCCGTCTGAATGAAATCTTCGTACTGCGTAATGCCCATATGCCCGCGGCCGAGGGCGCTGACAATGCCCAGTGTGACTGTGGAGTTCAAACCAAACGGGTTCCCGACAGCCAGCACATATTCACCGACCTGGAGGCGGCTGGAGTCGCCCCACGTCACTGTCGGAAGCTGAGTGCCATCGATCTTGACCACAGCAATATCGCTCTTGGGGTCGCTACCGACGATACGCCCTTTGAACTCCCGCTTGTCCGGAAGGGTGACGGTGACGGTTTTGGCTCCTGCAATCACGTGGTTATTGGTCAATACATACCCGTCCGGGGTGACGATCACGCCAGATCCCTGCCCTCCGCCACGACGTTCCCGGGGCTCCATCGGCGGCCCGAACCGGCGGGGACCGAACGGCGATCCGAAAAAGTCTTCCATCCGGCCGCGCGGGCGTGTGGAATCAGCCACTTCTTCTGCGCCGCTCGTGGTGATGTTCACGACGGCCGGGGTGACCGTCTTGGCCACATCTGCGAATCCGGCTGCGGGAAGGGTTCCCGTCAGCGTGGCCGGGCGCTCCTCTGCGGCCGGTGAGGGATTCGAAGCGTGTGAGGTGGTAAGCGGGAGATAACTCCATAACAAGGCAGCGCCCAGGGCGGCGATGCCGGCAATGGCACTGACGGACTGCGTAGGTCGTTTCATGGGGCTCCTCCTCCTGAAGTCGGTGATCTGTGTGCGCGGGAGAGATCCCGCAGCAGTCACTTTGGAAAGTAGCAACCGTGGATGAGAAACCAATTAACGAGGGATTAGAAGTTGTTAAGCTGTCGGCGGAGCGAGGGGCAGCACGATGGTGAAGGTCGACCCTTTGCCGATTTCGCTCTGGACCTCGATGTGTCCGTGGTGTGCCTCGGCAATCCAGGCGCAGATGGCCAGGCCGAGCCCGGTGCCCTTTTTCGTGTGGGCGCGCGCGTCGTCGGTGCGGAAGAATCGGTCAAAAATTTGTTTGTGCGCGTCCTGGGGGATGCCGATCCCGTGGTCCCGCACGGAAAGGCGCGCCGTGCGGCCTTCCACCAGCAGATCGATATCCACCGTGCCCTGCGGGTAGGAGTATTTCACGGCATTGTCCACGATGTTCAGAATGAGTTCCCGCAGGCGGAGTTCGTCGCCACGGACGGTTGCCGGTTGAATGGTGCCCATGATCACGTCTACCCCACGCTCTTGTCCGAGCAGGCAGGCTTGACGCTGGATATCTTCCACCAATGCCTCCAGGCGGACCGGCTCACATTCTGTTTTGACCTGGCCCAGATCCGCCCGCGAGAGGAAGAGGAGTTCCTCCACGATGCGCGACATCCGGTCGATTTCTTCCAGGTTGCTTTCCAGGACGGCGATATAGTCTTCGACGGGACGAGGACGACGGAGAACCAGCTCGCTTTCGCCCTTCATGACGGTCAGCGGGGTTCGGAGTTCATGCGACGCATCGCTGCTGAATTGCCGGATTTGCGCGAAGGAAGTTTCCAGGCGCGCGATCATGTTGTTGAAGGTGTCGGTCAATCGTCCGATTTCGTCCGTGGAACGTTCCGAGGTCAGGCGCTGTGTGAGGTCGCCTGCGGCAATGCGTTGCGCGGCGATGGTGATGGAATCGACGGGCCGGAGGGCGCGTCCGGCCAGAAACCATCCTCCCACCAATGAGACCACCAGGGCGATCGGCGCCATCACCACGAGGACGAGCAAGAACCGGCGGAGGGTTTCCTCGACACCTTCCAGGGTGGTTCCGACTTGCACGATATAGAGCAGGGAGCCGCGGTAGATGATGGGAACTGAGACCAGGCGGAGAGGAGGTTCGTTGGGATACCTGGCCGATTCGAAGACGGTGCTGCCCGTAAAGGCGGCCTCCAGCGCATGTCGGCTCAATGGCACGTCATGCTGCCGGATGTTGGGAGAGCGGATGGTGATGGTGCCGGTGGGACTGAAGATCTGGAAGAATTTGTCGATGCGGGTCAATTCGGGGAATTGGCTCAACAGCGCGTCTTCGTCGATCAAGGGGAGAAATCCGCGCTTCTCCAGTGAACGCACGGCTGCCGAGGCGGTTTCTTGGAGCGACTCATCGACTTGATCTCGGAGGCCGCGCGCTGTGATCGTATAGAGCACCACGGAAAAGGTCAGCAGGATGAGAGCCAGGGCCGTTCCGTACCAGAGTGTCAGCCGGACTCGAAGCGGCATCAGTCCACCTTGAGCATGTACCCACTCCCTCGAATCGTATGGATCAACTTTCGCGCGCGTCCGCGATCGATCTTATTCCGCAAGTAGTTCACATAGACGTCGATCACATTCGTGAAGGTGTCGAAGTCCTGATTCCAGACATGGTCTGAAATCATGGGACGAGTCAGTACCCGCCCGGCATGGCGCATGAAATATTCCAGCAGCGCATATTCCTTCACCGTCAGGTCGATGCGTTGTCCGCCGCGCGTGACTTCGCGTGTGGCCGGATTGAGCAGGAGATCGTCGATCTGGAGCGTGCCGGAGGATTCGGCCGTGCCGCGTCGCAACAGGGCCCGCACACGCGCGAGCAATTCATCGATGGCGAAGGGCTTCGTGAGGTAGTCGTCCGCGCCGGCGTCCAGTCCCTTGACCCGCTGGTCCACTTTTGATTGCGCCGTCAGGATCAGCACGGGGGTCTGAATCTTTTCCTTGCGGAGGCGCGTGAGCACTTCCAGCCCGGGCAGGCTCGGCAGCATGAGATCGATCATGATGAGGTCGTAACTGCCGCTCAAGGCCATGTCGAGGCCTTGCGCGCCGTCCTCGCAGAGATCGACGGCGTAACTCTCCTCCTCAAGCGCTCGCTTGATGAAGGAGCCTACCTTGGTTTCATCTTCAACGACGAGGACACGCATGTGTGTAGCTCACAAGTCGGAGGATTATAGCAGAGGCCGTCGGATGTGTGAGCAGGGGAATCGCGGCGCTAAGGCAGGTCGAGGGAGGCTGAGGCGGAAGGCCCGCCGGCCTGCAGGCGACACAGTGAGCGTATATCTTTCCAGTCTTCTCCGGGAAGAAGCCGTTGGGCGTCGGACGGAGGAGGGGCGGCCAGTGCGATGAGCGTGGCGAGCCGTTCCCCCATGTCCGGATGGGTGGAGAGGAAGGCCGGCGGCCCGACCTGATCCTGGGCACCTCTCTCCATGGTCCCATAGAAAGCAATCATGGCGGCGGGATCGAGGCGGGCGGCCTGCATCATACGAAGTCCTTCGAGATCGGCCTCCGTTTCATGAGTACGGCTATAGTGCAACGAACCCATCGTGCGAGCCCCCTCCAGGCCCCAGGCGAGCCCGCCGGACATGTCGCCGGAGACGGCGGTCAGCAGCAACGTGGCGGCTGTCTGTTCCAGAATGGCCTTGGTCGTATGACGTTGATAGATATGTTGGAGTTCGTGGGCGAGTACTCCGGCCAGTTGATCCGGGCTGGCTGTCCGTTCCAGCAGGCCGCGGAGAATCACCACCCGGCCGCCTGGTGCGGCGAACGCGTTGACGGTCGGGTCATCGACGACGGAGAGGGTGATCCGATAGGGGGACTCAGGATAAGTGGCGGCCAGAGTTTGCACGATGAGGTCGAGTTTGCGCAGTCGCTCCGGGTTGCGACACTGCTGTGTTTCCGGCGCAAGGTGTGCGACGACCTGCCGGCCAAGGGATTCTTCCCACGCTACGGGTATGTAGGGCGTGGCGGCGGAGGCGATACCGGGGATGCCCCATCGATAGAGGCCCACGACCATGAGGGTGACTGCCACTGCGGCACCCGCGGTCCAGCCGATGCGCGCGTTTCGTCTGGCCGGGTTATGGAAGTGCCGTGCGAGAGCCGGCGCCGCCCCGTGAATGTCCTTCAGCAACGCGGCTGCGGAAATTACGATGGCTTCGGCCGGTTCAGGCCCGAATTCCAGGCGGACCGGTTCGCCGCGGTAAGTCCCCTGCGTCTGGCGGATCTCGTCATAGGGCCATTGTTTGGCACTGCCGTCGGGCATCGCAATGTGCAGGGTCGCGGGGGTGACCGTGAGGGTGACACGATGGCGCGTGGCCGTGCGACCGTCGAGATAGTAGGCGCTCCGACTGGTGGGCATGCGGGTTAATCCATATCGAAGCCGGTGTCGAGCAGGTTCGACAGGCCCTCTCCGGTGACGGATGTTTCGGTGGTGTCTTGCAGGACGCGATCGAGATCCGTCACACCCTGCAACGAAAGCGTGCCGGTGAAGAAGCGGGCGTTGCGGACGGTCACCCATGGCCAGGCCCATCCCAACGTGAGCAGCAAGAGGGCAAGGTTGCCGAGGTAAAGGCCGAATAGTTTTTGCCAGGTGATGCTGGATGAAAATCGTGCTTTGCCGAACGTGGTGTGATCCCAGTAGTACTTCTGTTTCTGCCCGAGGAGCCACACCCACACCGGACCGAGCACGAAGGGAATCAGGAGCAGCGTGAGCCCGGCGTTCGTCAACTGGAGGGCCAGGGCGAGGCCGCACAGGCACAGTACCGCGTAGGTGGTGAAGAGGGTGACGGCAAAGGGCACCATCAGGCCCGATCCATGTCCGGCAAACTGGAACCGCTGATTGCCGAAATAGGTGTGGGAGTGGAGAAATGCCTGTCGCTCCGTCTGGAAATAGGGATAGTAGGTGCCCAGGGTCAGGAGGGTGAAGAGCCACCCTTTGAAATAGAGCTTCAGGAAGTCCGCCGTTCGTCCTCGGAACGAGAATCGGATGCCTCGCCAGGAGGTGCGCGTGCAGCGATACCGCCGCGCATTGACGATGGCGACCGGGACATAGAGGAACAGCACCAGAGCCGCCATCGCTTGTAAGAGGACGTCGACCGCTTGCGGGAGGGCCAAAAAGCTATGCGCGGCGCCTAACGAAAAATAGGGAATGCCGAAGACCAGCATCGCTTTCAGGAACCCCTGATACAGTTCCTTTCCGGTGCCGTGATAGACAAACCGGTCTCCCGCGAATGCGGTTTGACTGAACAGGTACCGGCGGATCTTCGCTTTGGCCCAAAAGTGGTAGGCGCCAAGGGTGACGATGGTCAGGCAGACGTTGACGATCTGCATGCCCAGCAAGGTGCCGCCGGTTCCGTGAAAGGACCCGCGTCGCATTGAGGGCGTGGGTTCAGGGGCGTCGGTTGCCGGAGGCGGGAGGAGCACCGGCGAAGGGACCCGCCCTTCAATCTGCCGTTGATCTACAGCAGGTGCGGCGACCACGACGGCGAATCGCGCTCCGCAAGTCGGGCAGATGCTTCGAGATTTGCCCGTCAATCGGTGTGCGTCGCGAATCCGATAGCGGCCGAGGCAGCGATTGCAGGTTACGCTTGGGGCGCGGTCGTCGATCACGGTAGGCTCGTCGGTTGTGGTCATGGTTCAGCAGGCCGCCCGATGTCCGAAGGTGCAGGCCTGTTGCAGTTCCTGCAAGAAACCTTTGTGGTCCCCCTTCGCCCGTTTCACGATCGCTCGTTCAAAATGGGCGCGGCCGTCCTGTGGTCGTTGTGCCAGGTATCGGCTCCACAAGGCTAAGGCCTGGTCCCACTGTCGGCGGGCATTGTGCACCGAGGCCGCGGCGCTATAGGCCTCGAGGAAGGTTGAATTGAGGCGGATCGCGGCTTGAAACGCGATGAGTGCTTCATCGGGGGAGTCCTTTTCGAGCAGCGCGGTGCCGCGGTCGAAATAGGCTTCCGGATCGTCCGGGTCCAGGTTCAGGGCTTCGGCATACGCGAAGAGCGCCTTATCGACTTGTCCCTTCTTCTGGAAGGCCACGCCTTGGGCACGACGGGCCTTGGCCTGGGAGAATTCTCTGCCTCCGTACGCGCGCAGCAGCGCGATCAATTCCCGATCCTCATCGTGCTGCGCGATCTCAAGGGCGGTCTCTCCATGGCTCTTTTGGTTTGCGGCGATGCCCTGCTCCAGCAGGACTTGCGCGGCAGCCAGATGCCCTTTCCGTACGGCCCGGTGTAACGCCGAATCGCCACAGGTGCACAGCGCATCGATATCGGCGTTGTGGGACAGGAGCACGGCAATGGTGTCGGCATGTCCGTGTTCAGCCGCCGTCAGGAGCGCGGTCATGTTTTGTTTTATCTTCGCGTTGGGATTGGCTCCATATTGCAGCAGCACCGTGACCACCGGTGTCTGACCGCGCTTGGCTGCTTCCAACAAGGCCGTTCGTCCATTGTTATTGTGTCGGTCGACCGGGCTCCCGTCCTCCAGCAGCGACGTCACCTCGGAGACATCTCCTCGTGCCGCAGCGAGGTGAAGCGGTGTCCAACCGTTGGCTTTCAAGATGATCGGGGAGAGCGTCAATTCATCGATGTCATAGGGATCATGCGTCGATTTGATCTGATTGAACATCCAGGACGCCATGCCGGCCAGCAGGGCATAATTCAAGACGCAGGCCAACACCGCCACAGCGAGGCCCACGAGTCGCCTCGACATGTCCGTGGCATCAGGCCCGTCCGCTGACGATGGGGCGACCATGTCCTCATCGGCTGGTTGCCCGTCCGGGTTGAGAATCAGCAGATTTTCGTTGCAGGAGTGACAGGGACATTGACGCAGGGGGACGCCGGCAACAGGCGAGCAAGAGGTGACGGTTTGGCAGAAGGGGCAGACGATCGCCTGCGTCGAATCCGGCGGCGAAGGGATGGCGGACGCAGATATCGCTGTGCCTGGGTGAACGGTTGCCATGGTGCCTAACGACCCTTCGCCCGGGCGTATTGTGAACGGTCCCGCGAGTGGAGCGATCGGTGATTATTGAAAAGGATAGCGCAAAACGGTAGGAGCGCAACCGGCCCGACGGCCTGAGTCGGGCCGTCTCAGAGACAACTCACCGTACAGAGGAGTGCTTGTGCGGAAATTGAGGCGTTATGCGGGCGGGAATCGTGTAATGGTGACGGGGGCATAGCTCAGCTGCGGGCCGTCCTCCTGACGGTGGCTGACGGTGTGACGGAGCCACACACTGTCGTTTCGAGTCGGGAAATCGGCCCGATAGTGGGCCCCGCGGCTTTCTTCCCGTCCGAGGGCGCTCACGACGATGGTGTCCGCGATGTCGAGTAGGCACTGGAGTTCAAGCGCCTGGATCAGGTCGGTGTTGAAGATCCGTCCTTTGTCCTGAACGCACATCCGGTTTGCACGGGTCTTGAGGGCTTGAATGGCCCCCAGAGCCTCTTGCATGGACTGTTTCGTGCGAAAGATGCCTAGATTGAGGCTCATGGTCTTACCGAGGTCATCCCGTATCTGCCAGGCCCGCTCCGGGCCTGGATTGGTCAGCAAGGTGTTCAGTCGCTGTTCTTCACTCTTGAGGACGTCTTCGGGAACTGGTCGCAGGTCATAGTCGCGGATCGCGGCGGCGGCTCTCGTTCCGGCACGGCGCCCGAAGACAATGGTTTCGAGGAGTGAATTCCCTCCCAGGCGATTGGCTCCGTGCACACTCACGCACGCGCATTCGCCTGCGGCGAAGAGTCCCGGCAGGCCGGTTTCTCCCCAGGCGTTGGTTTTCACGCCGCCCATTTGGTAATGGGCGCCGGGCCGGATGGGAATGGGCGTTTCGATCGGATCGAGTCCGGCGAATTCCAGGGCCAACTCTCGAATCTGCGGGAGCCGCTCCAGAATACGGGTACGGCCGAGGTGTCGAAGGTCGAGCAAAACGCAGCCGTCGACGCCGCGTCCTTCTTGAATTTCCTGGCCGATGGCCAGCGACACCGTGGATCGGGTCGCCAGCTCCATCTGCTCGGGCGCATACCGTTTCATGAACCGCTCGCCGAGCGTGTTCAGCAGATATCCGCCTTCGCCGCGCGCGCCCTCGGTGATGAGAATGCCGGTGTCCTTCAAGGTGGTCGGATGGAACTGGACGAACTCCATATCTTCCAGCGGGAGGCCCGCGCGATAGGCCAGGGCCATACCGTCCCCCGTGTTGATGACGGCATTCGTACTCGTGGAAAAGACGCGGCCGCTCCCTCCGGTGGCCAGAATGACGGCCTTGGCGCGCAGGGCCTGCAGGCCTCCATGGACCAGATCCCAGGCCATCACTCCGCAACAACGGCCCTGTTCGACCAGCAACGCCGTGACGTACCATTCTTCATAGACCCGGCAACGTCGCTTCATCAGCTGTTCATACATGGCGTGCAGCAGCGCATGTCCGGTGCGGTCGGCGGCGTAGCAGGTTCGTGGAAATCCGGCTCCCCCGAACGGCCGTTGGGCGATTCGCCCTTCCGGGGTGCGGCTGAAGATGACCCCCATGCGTTCAAGCTCTAAAATGTCTTGCGGAGCTTCCCGGCACATGGCCTCGATCGCATCCTGATCGCCCAGGTAAAGTCCCCCCTTGGCCGTGTCATAGGCATGGGCTTCCCAGGAGTCCTGCTCCCCGATGGCCGCGTTAATCCCGCCTTGGGCCGCCACGGAGTGGCTGCGGACCGGATGAACTTTGGAGAGGAGTGCCACATTCAGGTCAGGCGGTGCGGCAATAGCCGCCCGCATTCCGGCGAGTCCCGCTCCGACGATCAAAATGTCATGTGTGATCATGGGTCTTCGTATCCTGGCCACCGTGTAGCTGTGCGATCGACGTCCCTGGAGGGACATCCGATGTCACTATTACGCTATGGAATTTCGGAAAACAAGCGATGGCGATGGCGGCTGAACGCTTGGAAAACTCGGTCCTGCATGATAGGTTAGCTCACACCGCTTCGAATGGACGAGCGCGCCAACTTTTAGCAGGATTTCACCCCCATGCCACAACCCAATTTCCTTGAGCCGACCGATACGTTTGTGCCCCGCCATATCGGCCCGACGGATTCCGACATCCAGGAGATGCTGGCCACATTGAGCCTGCCGTCGTTGGACTCACTCGTGGAGGCGACGGTCCCGTCCGATATCCGCTTGCAGACCTCCTTGACGGTGCCCTCCCCGCGGGGCGAGCAGCAGGTCCTGGCGGAATTGCGTGACATGGCCGGACAGAATCAGGTGTGGCGGTCTCTGATCGGCATGGGGTACTACGATTGCGTCACCCCGTTGGTGATCCAGCGAAACATTCTGGAGGATCCCGGATGGTATACGCAGTACACCCCGTATCAAGCCGAGATTGCGCAGGGGCGTCTCGAAGCACTGGTCAATTTTCAGACCATGGTCGCCGATCTGACCGGGTTACCGCTTGCCAACGCATCGCTCCTCGATGAGGCGACTGCCGCCGCCGAAGCGATGACGATGTGTGCGGCCATGTCTCGAGCGGCCGGGCATGAGCGCAAGAAATTCTTCGTCTCTGAAAATTGCCATCCGCAAACGATTGCGGTGGTGCAGACCCGTGCGGAACCGTTGGGTATCGTCCTGCAGATCGGTACGTTTCAGTCGTTGGATCTTTCCCGGGACGAGTTCTTCGGGCTGTTGCTCCAATATCCCTCGACGGACGGGTACGTCGGTGATTACAGCGAGTTCATCACGCGCGCGCATGCCTCGGGGGCCTACGTCGTGGTGGCGACCGACTTATTAGCGCTCACGCTGTTGCGTTCACCGGGAGAATTCGGTGCGGACGTGGCGGTCGGATCCAGCCAACGATTCGGTGTCCCGCTTGGATTCGGTGGGCCCCATGCGGCGTTTCTTGCCACCAAGGAAGAGTTTCGCCGACAGATGCCGGGCCGGATTATCGGCGTTTCGAAAGATGTGACGGGCCGCGTGGCCTATCGCTTGTCGCTGCAGACCCGGGAACAACATATCCGGCGCGAGAAGGCCACCAGCAATATTTGCACGGCGCAAGTGCTGTTGGCGGTCATGGCGGGCATGTATGCGGTCTATCACGGTCCTGCAGGGTTGCGGCGGATTGCGGAGCGGATTCACGGTTTGACGATGGTACTGGCCGAGGGGTTGCGCCGGCATGGTTGTGTCGTCGGCCTGGAGCCGGTGTTCGACACGTTGCGTGTTCCGCTTTCGCCGGCACAATCGGAGACCATTCTAAACCGAGCGCGACAGCAAAAGATCAATCTCCGTCGGTACGACGATCAGAGCTTGGGGCTTTCGTTGGATGAGTGGAGTACGGTCGAGGAAGTCCAGCAAGTGCTGGCACTCTTCGTCGGTCATGAGATTCCAGCCGAAGAATTCAAGGCCATCCTTGCCTCGGTCGATGTGCGTTATCCCGCGCCGCTTGCGCGCACGAGCCCCTATCTCACGCATCCCGTGTTTCACCGGTATCATGCCGAACATGAACTCTTACGCTACATCCGCCGGCTTCAGTCCCGCGACTTGTCGCTCGTGCATTCCATGATTCCCTTGGGGTCCTGCACGATGAAGCTGAACGCGACGGCGGAAATGTTGCCGGTGACCTGGCCGGAGTTCGGGCGTCTGCACCCGTTTGCTCCGTCCGAACAGGCGCAGGGCTACCAGGCGCTGTTCCGGCAGCTCGAAGCCTGGCTGGCTGAACTGACCGGGTTTGCCGCCATTTCGCTGCAACCCAATGCTGGGTCGCAGGGGGAGTATGCAGGGCTGATGGTGATCCGTGCGCATCATCGACATCGCGGCGAAACGCAACGCGACGTCTGCTTGATTCCGGTGTCGGCGCACGGGACCAATCCTGCGAGCGCGTCGATGTGCGGAATGACGGTGGTCCCGGTGGCCTGTGATGAGGGTGGCAATGTGGATCTGAACGATCTTGAGGCCAAAGCCACCCAACATCGCAACCGTCTCGCGGCGTTGATGATCACCTATCCCTCGACCCACGGTGTTTTCGAGGAAGGGATTCGCCGCATGTGCCAGATCGTGCACACGCATGGCGGGCAGGTCTATATGGACGGGGCCAACATGAATGCCCAAGTCGGGCTCTGTCGGCCGGCCGACCTGGGGGCGGATGTCTGTCACCTGAATCTTCATAAAACGTTCTGTATCCCTCACGGAGGTGGCGGGCCAGGGATGGGACCTATCGGAGTCGCCCGTCATTTGGTGCCGTTCCTGCCCGGACACCCGGTCACCAAACTGGGTGGCCCGGAGTCGATCGGCCCGATCGCCGCCGCACCATACGGGAGCCCGAGCATCCTCACGATTTCCTGGGTCTATATCGCCCTGATGGGACGAGAGGGCCTGACCAAAGCCACGCAGGTGGCCATTCTGAACGCCAACTACATGGCCAAACGATTGGAAAAGTACTATCCCGTTTTGTACACCGGCACCCGTGGTCTCGTTGCACATGAGTTCATTTTGGATCTGCGTCCGCTCAAGGAAAGCAGCGGTGTGGAGGCGATGGACGTGGCGAAGCGTCTCATGGATTACGGGTTCCACGCTCCCACGGTCTCGTTTCCGGTGGCCGGCACCTTGATGATCGAGCCGACGGAGAGCGAAGTGAAAGCGGAGTTGGATCGGTTGTGCGAAGCCTTGATCGCGATCCGGGGCGAGATCGAATCAATTGCCGAAGGCCGGCAACCGCGTGCGGGCAATGTTCTAAAAAATGCTCCGCACACGGCCTTATCTGTGACCGCGGCTGAGTGGACGAAGCCGTACTCGCGTGAGCAGGCGGCGTTCCCCGCTCCGTGGGTGCGTGACAATAAATTTTGGCCGAGCGTGGGTCGTATCGATGAAGCCTATGGCGACCGCCACCTCTTTTGCACCTGTCCTCCGATGGATCCTTCGTCCTAATCGATCTGTGGGCGGTGGTTCCTCGACTGAACGCGCGACACATCGCCTGCCACAGGTGCATGCCGCACTTTCGGTCTCCGCCAGTTGTCTCCTGGGGATCTTGTTTTTCTCGCCGCCGGCTTGGGCTGATCTGGAATCGGGTGCGGCTGCGGAGACGCCACAGAGCAGTCCCATCCTCGATGTCGATCCCGGTGTGACGTACCGCGCCGGCGCCAGGCTCAGAATTCCAGGGACCGATTGGTCGTTCCTGGTGCCGACCGGTTGGCAAAGTACTCGCCCCGAGGATTCGGAAATGCCCTTTCTGATGGCAGAGGAAGGGAAGGGCCTGGGGATGATGTTCCCCCTCACCGATGTGACCCGGGAGACAGTCCGTGATCACCTCAGTCAGCCCCTGTCGCTGTTGCACGGGTTGTCGTTTATTCCTGCCGGTTCTGACGTTGAGACCGATCTCTCGATTGCCCGCTCATATCAGGGTGAAGACCTGGCCGGTCGTGCCTTGGCAGTCCTCGGGCCCGGCAATACGTCGGTGATATATTTTCTCATGGGCCCTCCCGACGAGGCGTCCGGATATCAGTCCGTTCTGGAAGGACTTGGGCAATCTACCCGATTTTCCGCGCCGGTATCCGGGCGTGACGTCGGCTTGTAATAGGGATCGATTCCCTCTCAAATCTTCTAGGCATGCAGAGACCCTCTCCCACGAAAGTGATTCTCGATACCGATCCAGGAGTCGATGACGCCCTGGCGCTGTTACTGGCGTTCGCCTCGCCCGAATTGCAGGTCGTCGGGGTGACCACAGTGTGCGGGAACGTGCCGGTGGGACAGGCGACGAAGAATTTGTTCCGCCTGCTGAACGTTGTGCAGCCACCCGCGGGGCTGTTGGTCGGACAGGGCGCGGCGCGGCCTTTGGAGGAGGATCTTGTGACAGCGGTCCAGGTCCACGGGAGCGACGGGCTTGGCGAGCTCGACTCTGTCGTGGCCGAAGAGGGGGTGCCGCGATATCCTCAGGTCCGGTTGCCGTCCGTGCTCTCAACCGCTCAGGATGTGTGGAATGAATGTGTCCGCCGGTATCCCGATGAGGTCACGTTGATCACATTAGGACCACTGACGAATGTGGCCGTGGCACTGAAGGTGAATCCCCTGACGGTTCAGAAGTTCCGTTCGGTGATCGTGATGGGGGGCGCGATCGGCGTCCCCGGCAATGTGGCCCCCGCAGCAGAATTTAATATGTATGTGGATCCGCACGCGGCGCATCGGGTGTTTCAGGCCTCGCTCCCCCTCACGCTCGTTCCGCTCGATGTGACGACACGCGTCGGAGTGACACGGGAAAGCTTGATGACATGGGTCGCTGAGTCGCGTGCCCCGCTCGCCCGGATGACGACCGACATGACACGGAAGGCATTCCAGTTCGCGGAAAAGGTGGAAGGGCATGGGCTCTTCTATTTCCATGATCCGTTGGCCGTTCTGGCCGCCGTCGATTCCTCCTTGTTGAAGGTGGAGCCATTGCACGTGTCGGTTGAAATGGCCGGGCGAGTGTCTCGCGGGATTACCATCGCCGATCGTCGTCAGCGCACACCGGAGGAGAAGGCACGGCCCAACATGCGCGTGGCCGTTGATGTCGATGTCGACCGGACGCTGAGTCTCTTACGCAACCGGCTGTGCCCATGATCCTAGTGGTCGGGTCCAGCAATATCGATTTGGTCGTGTCGGTCGATCGTCTGCCGGGTCGAGGAGAAACCGTCCTCGGGTCCCGTTTCGCCCAATCATTCGGCGGCAAGGGTGCGAATCAGGCCATAGCGGCAGCCCGCGCCGGTGCGGATGTCGCATTTCTCAGCAAGCTGGGGGCGGATGCCAACGGACTCTTGATCGAACGGCACTTGGCCGAGCAGGGGCTGTTGCGACCGATCCTTCTTCGCGATGCCGAATTCCCCACCGGAGTTGCGATGATTCTCGTCGACCACTCCGGAGAGAATCAGATTGCGGTCGTGCCTGGGAGCAATGGGCGTCTGACCCCAACTGATGTGCTGCAGCACCGTGAGTTGATAGCCGGGGCACGAGTGCTGCTGGTTCAAATGGAAATTCCGCTGGAGACGGTTCTTGAAGCGTTGAGGCTTGGCCGCGAATGTGGTCTCACCACAATTCTTAATCCGGCTCCGGCTGCTCCATTGACGCCGGACCTCCTGCGATTGGTCGATATCCTCACTCCCAACGAAACCGAAGCACAGATGTTGACCGGTTCAACGGATCCGGAGGAGGCCGCACAGATTCTTACTAGTCGTGGGGTCGGCACCGTGGTCGTGACCTGTGGCCCAGGCGGGGCGTTCCTGACAACTGGTAACGGCGTAATTCATGTCCCCGGTTTCCGTGTCGAGACGATTGATTCGACGGGTGCCGGAGATGCGTTTAACGGTGCTTTGGCCTCTGCTGTGGCTGAAGGGGTACCGCTCACGAGCGCGATCGAGCGGGCCAATGCAGCCGGTGCATTGGCCACCGCCGGACGTGGGGCGCAGGAGTCGATGCCGACCAAAGATGACATCGAGCAGTTATGTCGATCCAGGATGAGGTAGATGGAACCGCCGCAGCGTTCGTAAGTCGGTAGGCCTGAATTCAGGCAAGTGGGAAAAGCGGGCGGCTCAATTACCTTTGGCTGCCTGGGCTCGCAACTGGGACAGGACTTGTCGGGCTTCGGGAATGAAGTCTGCGCGCTGAAGGCTTTGCGCGAGATCCAGTGCCTTTGTGGCAATGGCAACCGCTTCTTCATGCCGCCCATTGGCGCAGTAGCTCTTTGCCAGGCTCAAACGGGCATTGACGGAAGCCGGTTCCCTGGCAATGACCTGACGCAGCAGCGTCTCCCCTTTTTCTTTATCCCCACCCATGAATGCCGGAATGCGCACCAGAACGGTTCCCTTGGCTGAGAGGGCATCCAAATGATCCGGAGCCAGTTCGAGGGTGCGGTTCAATTCCTTCATCATGCGTCGGAAGCCGAAGAGCGAGGTCAGGCTTTCTCCGTCGATCCGCAATTGCTCACCGAGGTTACAAAACAGCGAGAAATGGGCATCGGGCGATAAGTCGTCTTTTTCGACCGCCTGTTCTCCAAACGCTTGACCTTGTGCGAAATGTTGAACGCGCTCCGTACGAGTCTGAGCCTGACGGCCCAGCGCACATTCGCGCATCGCATCTGCTGTGAGTTGTTGCACAGGGGTGCCTGCGGAAGCCGGATCGGCAACGAACAAGAGAGCGATCGCAAGGCTCAGCGTGATGGGAAAACATTTCATGGAGTGTCCGTTTCGGTGTACCTGAGGAAAATCAGCCGCAGATTTTACAGCAGGTCCCCGGCGAAATTCCAGCAGAGCATGTGGCGTGGCATGGATCGTCAGGGACGACTCTTGAGGCGGCTCTTCGCCCACGGTGTCAGTGTACGAAAAGCCTCCAGCATGGAATGGTAGGGATAGGATGCGTTTCGCCCGCTCGGATTGGGGAGTAACACGATTGTAGCGTCGCACAGTGTCGTTGGTTGCGGACCTGGTTTTCGCTCTGTTTGTTTTGGTTCGAGCGGAAAGAGGATCGGGTAGAGCGTCATGCCCAGCAGGGCGACGACACGCGGCCGATATCGGAGAATTTTCTCCATGAGCACAACTCGGCCGGTCGCATAATCCTGCAGCGTGAGACTCGCCATACTCGCGGTCGATCGGCTGACCAGATTGGTGAGTCCCAATCCCCATTCCGGTAGTCGCCCGTCATCTCGGTAGCTGAGTGGTTCCGGCACAAGGTTCGCATCGTAAATCAGTTTCCAGAAACGATTCGAATGTCCCGCATAGTGATGGCCCAGCTCGGCTGAGCGTCGCCCAGGATTGATGCCCACGAATACGATGTTGAGTTCCGGGCGGAGATAATCTGGCAGGAGAGGTTGTTTTGGCATGATGGTCGTGAGAGCGTGCCTTGTCACGTCTGCTGAATCGACTGATGAGGCGGTTTAGTATCGTCCAGGCTATTCTGCCACAGAATCGAGCCATGGTTTCTGTAGCATTACGAAGCGTGATGAATGACATGTCCGAAAAAACAACAGTTTAGATCTGTGGGTGTATGAGGCAAGGACTTTGCTTTACCGAACATCCGTCGGTCGTTGGTAATTTCAAACCTAACAGGAGGTGAGTCAGTATGAAGAAGATGATGTTGACGGTGATGGCGGCTGCATTGTTGGTGGCGTTCAGCGCTCCTTCGTTCGCCGGTGACGACAAGAAGAAGGAAGAGAAGAAGGGCGGCCACTTCTCCCAGACCCTCTTCGGCGATGACAAGAAGAAGGAAGAGAAGAAGGGTGGACACCTGTCCCAGACCGTGTTCGGCGAAGACAAGAAGAAGGACGAGAAAAAGGGCGGCCACTAAACACAACACCGTTTCTGGCGAGGCTAGCTGGCTTGGGAGGTCTCCCATCCTGGAGGTGGGAGACCTCTTGGGTCGTCTACCGGTATCGCTCCTGCCGAATATAGACTGCTTGTAGCCCTACGATCGTTTTTCCATCCCGAATGGTTCCATCCTCAATCTTCGAAATGGCCTCGCGGAGAGGCATTTCGACCACTTCCAGAACTTCATCCTGATCCAGATTTTGCGTGCCGATCGTCAAGCCCGTCGCAAGATAGATGTGGATGACTTCATCCGCAAATCCCGGAGCGGTGAAAATGCTGGAGAGGAGTTCGAATCGACCGGCCTTGTAGCCGATCTCTTCTTCGAGTTCGCGAGCCGCACAGTCGAGCGGGTCTTCTTTCGGATGGAGTTTCCCGGCGGGGATTTCATAAATAAAACCGTTCGCCGCATGACGGAATTGGCGGATCAGCACCACCGTTCCATCTTCTTTCATGGGGACGACGGCGGAGGCACCGGGATGGCGGATGACTTCCAGATCGATTGTATGGCCGTTCGGCAGGCGCACCGTATCGACGTTGAGCGTGACCACCGTGCCTTTGTAAATCGGTTTCACCATGAGTTACGGCGTGCCCGCTGCTTTCTTGTAAAACGGTGGTTTTACGACGACGGCGGGGCATGCCCTGCCTCGAATATCGATCAGAATGGACGATCCCGGTCGAGCTGTAGCAGACGGGACATACCCCATCCCGATACCCTTTTGCAGCAAGGGCGACAAGTTTCCGCTGGTGACCTCGCCGATTTCGGTATGAGGTGTCTGCGCGCTCAGAATTTTGAATCCATGACGCGGCACAGCCTTTTCGACGAGCTCGAACGCCACGATCCGTCGTGCTGTTCCCTGTGCTTGCCGGGCAAGCAATTCAGTTCTGCCGATGAAGTCTCCCTTCTCGAATTTCACGACCCATTCCGCCCCGGCCTCGATGGGAGTTGTCTCTTCATTCATGTCGTTGCCATAGAGCAGGTAGGCCATTTCAAGCCGGAGCAAATCACGTGCGCCCAACCCTGCCGGCTTAATGCCCAGTGGACGTCCCGCTTCGAGGAGTTGTTCCCAGACCTTCGGCGCCCCTTCGGCCGGAAGATACAACTCATATCCCAACTCGCCGGTATACCCGGTCCGTGTCACCAACAGTGAATGACCACCGAGCGTGGCATCCAGGCAGTGACGAATTTTCAGCGTGCTGAGATCGGCAATGCCCGCGGCTGCCAGGATGTCACGTGAGGCCGGACCTTGGATCGCGATTTGCGCGAGGGAGGGTGACTGGTCCTGGACTTTGCAACCCTGGGCCTGCTCCACCTTCTCATGCAGCCATGTCACAATCTTTTCCCGGTTGGAGGCGTTCACGCAAACCAGAAACTCATACGGCTTTACGTGGTAGACGAAGATGTCGTCTTTGATGCCGCCGTTCGGCGCGCAGATCATGGAGTAGTGCGATTGCCGCACGGAGAGTTTGGACACATCGTTCGTGGTGACGCGCTGTAAAAACGCCAGCGAGCCCGGTCCGCTGACGCGGATGCGCCCCATGTGACTCACATCGAACAGTCCTGCGTGCCGGCGGACGGTCTGATATTCGTCCACCACGCCGGAATATTGGATGGGCATTTCCCAGCCTGCAAAATCGACGAGTTTGCCCTGGGCTTTGCGGTGCGCGTCGATGAGGGGTGTCTGTTTCATCAGGTGCGTCTAACGTTCAGGGTGGTGAGTGAATGCCTGCGCGTGTAACACGATTCTACCGGACTTCCAGCAGTTCCACGTCGAAGACGAGGGTCGCATTCGGCGGGATCACGCCGCCGGCTCCACGCGCGCCGTATCCAAGTTGCGAGGGAATGGTCAGTTTCCGTTTTCCGCCGACTTTCATTCCCGCGACGCCTTCATCCCATCCCTTGATGACCCTGCCGGCACCGAGTGGAAAGGAGAACGGCTCGCTGCGGTCGACGGAGCTATCGAATTTCTTCCCGTTGGTCAGCCAGCCGGTATAGTGGACGGTCACCAGGTTTCCCGAGGCGGCCTCACGGCCTGTGCCCACTGCGACGTCTGTGTAAGTAAGGCCGGAAACGGTTGTGATTTCAGGCGTTGAGGCGGGTTGTTCACTCTGTGCCATGATTGGTCTCCCTATGCTCAGAAATAAGAATCCCACGATACCGCAAGTCGTCAGCCAGAAGCGAGTGTTCATAAAGGTGTCCTTGTCCAGTCTGCAGGTCCGGTGGCGTGACCTGCAGGCGCTGATGGTAGTCAATGTTTCGAGGCTTGTGTGTCTGATCGATCCGGTTCAGAAAAGATGGCGATGCTCGCCGTATAACCGTGGAGAAAATTACGTCCGCCGACCGGTCCCAGCTCCCCCTGTGCGAAAAATCCCGCCAGAGGAATAGCGCCCAATTGTTCCCCCAGGACAGACGCGTCATGGTTGGGAACCCCGAAGAGCCCTTTCCCGCGTCCGCAACAACTGAAGAGCAGCGCCCCCAGTGGTCGTTGTGATTCATCGAGACGGGAAGCCGCGAGTAAGGCGTGGAGATCCTCATCTGCGGACTGTGCGTCTCGGACTTGGAATTGAACGGTTTGTCCTTCCTGGATGACGTCGCCGACGACGATGGCCCCGGTTTGCTGGTCTGCGCCAAGTAGATTGCGGATCAGAAAATCCCCGCGGGTAAATTGCGCGCGTTGCTCATCCATGGCGATGCCGATATGGAGCGCCCGTTGGGCCTGCGCGCGTTCATCCATGGAGAGTTGCCCGAAGACGGTCTGCAGACAATGCAAGGCCGGGATTCCGCCGAGTTCTTGAATGACGTTGTGCTCCGCCTTTGTGACGATAAACCGGTCTCCGATCGGACGACAGCCTTGCGAAATAACGGTGCGTACCGAGATGTTTCCGGAAAGCGCGACACCGACCAAACCGTCGCTATACACCTCGTCATCTAGAAACAGGCGATTCTCGGCAAGATCCTGCCCGCCACCTGCCAGCCCACCGAGCGCACGAGCCTGCGGGTAACGCTCCTCAATGAGGCCCAATACGTCTTGCAGCGGGGTGGAGAAGGGATCTGCGAAGAGGAGCATGACGGGGGCCGACTCGCCTCCATAGTCCAGGTCGGGCCAGTCACGCAGTGAAAACTGATCGTGGACGCTTGAAAACGACAGTCGTAACGGATGTGCGATGACTCCCGGCAAATGGGCTGCCCACAGGGTTGCGGCCGGTCCTGTTTCGACTTCTCGTCCGGTGGCAATGACTCCCTCTCCTGTACAGCCGACCAGGGTATCGGGGCCGAGTGCCGTGCGGAGCGCATGCGAGAGCGTCTCGGCCTGATCGGCATGTTGGACGGAGATGAACAGGAAGGCGACGTCGATGCGTGAGGAGCCTAATTGCTCACGAATAGACCGGATCAACTCGTCGGCTGCAGTTTGCACGTCGGCGTGACGGGTGAGAGCGGAGGCGAACCGCAGTGTTGATGGAGGTGTCAGAATCACAGGTCTGTCTTTACCGATAGGATCAGGGAGTAACTTGCCTGGCTCGATTAGACGCCAGGATTCATGCGCTCAGGTCGGTCCGACGCGAGTTTTTTGTAATAGCGCCACATATACGAATGAAAGTCATCGAGCTGGGCGAGCAAGTAGTGGAGTTCGGTCGGGTCCTGGGCTTCCAGTGCTTGCGTCATGCGCGTCTGCAAAAATTCAGCGAACTTGCCGTTTTTTTCGAGCGCGGTCAGAAGTGTGAGGCCACCTCCGATAGGATAATCAGCCATAGCCCTCCGGATGACATACTGATAAGCCAGGAGAATAGCCGTGAGGCCCTGCAAAAGCAAGGTATCGACGGCTCAGTCGGGGAGACGGCGGGCTGCTAGCCCGGCCTATTCATGAATACCTGCTCCGGCGTCCGATCCTTTCGCCCAGCGAGGCTGTTCTCGTTCGGCCTCCTCGACGGACTGCCAGTACGCCTGCGTCGGCCTTACGTGCGAGCAGCCTCGGCGGGCTTCCGCCTCGAACGCCTCGCGACGTCATTCATGAATAATCCGGGCTAGGGCCCGGGCGTGGCACCGGGGGAGAGGAGTTCACGCAGACGAGGGATGGAGATGGCTTCGGCCCGAAACCCGTCGCGCCCGGTGACGGTGGTGGCTCCGGTGAGCGCATTCAGAATCGCTTCTTCTGTGGCCTCAACCGTGGCGGTTATCACCGGATTGAGGTGGGTGTCGGCCAGGTGTGTGAGTGAAAAGGTGGGGTCGGACGGGTAATGGGGGATGACGTTGCCGGTGGAGAAGGCCAGCATGAAATCCCCGCTCCCGTGGCGGGCGGTTGAGCCGGTGCGGGCGAGTCCTAATGCGGCTCGTTTTCCGAGGCGGGTGAGTTGCCGACTATCCAACGGCGCATCGGTGGCAATGACGACAATGATCGACCCTTCGGCGTTGCCGCTGGTTCCTTCGCGGGAAGTGTGAAGGGAGCGCGAATACGGATCCGGCGACAGGCTGGATTGGGTTGGAGCGGCACCGTACCGTTGCCCAATCGGTACCCCGCCCATGGTGAGCTCCGGTCTGCGGCCATGGTTGGCGTTCACCAACACCCCGATCGTAAATCCGCCATTGGCTTCAGGGAGCCTCCGCGAGGCCGTGCCGATGCCGCCTTTGAATCCATAGGAGATCATGCCGGTTCCGGCTCCCACGCTGCCTTCCTCCACTGGGCCTGCGGAGGCTTCATCCAAGGCCCGCATGACGTCGGTTTCCGAGACGTGACGCCCTTGAATGTCATTCAAGCGTCCGTCGTCACATTCCGCCACGACGGGGGTCAGGGTGTCATCGGTAATGCCGATGCCCGGATATTGCTTGAGCATCCAGCTGATCACGCCATTGGCCACCCGGGGCACATTGAGGGTGTTGGTCAGCGCGATGGGGTATTCGAGAAAACCCGATTCTGCGACCCAGGATAGCCCCGTCATTTCTCCGGTGCCGTTCAGGACAAAGGCTCCGGCCGGGACTTTCTTGTGCCACACATCATCCCGTGGCACGATAACCGTGACGCCGGTTCTGACCGGTCCCTGTCCGGGCTGCAGGGGGCCTTCCCCTTGCCGCAGCGTCACCTGGCCGACCTTGACCCCCGGCACATCGGTGATGGCATTCAAGGGACCGGGCTGAAATTGTCCGGGGTGCAGCCCCAATGCGCGCGCGCGGACTCGGCCCTGGTCCACCGAATCGGGCGATCCCTCCAGGCACCAGGCCTGAGACACGCAGGCAATCAGCAGAATCACGGCACAAGCCCGTACCGCATTGAGAATCGTTCTTGGCGGGTTCATGACTGCCGATTTCCTCCCTGAGTGGGTGTGCCCGAGCAGCGGGGCTAGATCTCGTATATGCTCTCTTTGGCCGGGACCACGACAGCCATCCCGGGGTGTTCTGTCTGAATGGCCGCTCCCAGCGACAAGGCTTGCTTTTCTTCTCCGTGGACCACGAACACTTGCTGAGGGGCGGGAGAGATCGCCCGCACGTATGCAAGCAGATCGTTCCGGTCCGCATGGGCCGACAATCCATTAAAGACGACCACCTGAGCGCGGCGCGGCGTCGGGATTCCGAAAATCGGCACAACATCCCATCCTTCAACCAGTCTGCGCCCCAGCGTATGTTCGGCCTGAAAGCCCACGATGGCGATGATGTTGGCTTCGTCCTGGATGCCATGTTTGAGATGGTGCACGACGCGCCCTCCTTCGCACATGCCGGAAGAGGCGATGATCACGCAAGGGCCTTTCATCTCATTCAGTCGTTTGCTTTCTTCCGGCGAGGAGACATACCGAATATATCGGGCCGCAAAGGGATCCCCTTCCGATGTGAACGTACGGAAGGTCTCCTCGTCGTAACACTCGGGGTGCTTTCGGAAAACGTCTGTCACTTTCGAGGCCAGCGGCGAATCGATATAAATCGGGAGCGGGTCGATTCGCCCCTCCGCCACCAATCGTTTGATCCGCATGACCAGGTCTTGCGTGCGCCCGAGCGCGAACGCGGGCACGATGATCTTGCTCTTATGTTCCTTGGCATGGGCGACCAGTTGCTGGGCTTTTTGGGTCAGCGCCTCCCCGGCTTCTTCGTGCAGGCGGTCGCCGTAGGTGGATTCGATGATCAGCACATCGCAGCTTGGCGGCGGGGTCGGATCGCGGAGGATCGGCATCTGCGAGCGTCCCAGGTCACCTGAAAAAAGTACCGTCGTACTGTTGCCGCGCGCGGAGTATTTGAGGCGAATGGCGGCGGATCCCAGAATGTGCCCGACGTCGTGAAAGGAGGCGGTGACGCGAGGGGTGACCTTGATAGTGTCTCCGTACCGCGCGCCCACGAAGCGACGAATGATCGCGCGGGCATCGCGGCTCTCATAGAAGGGTTGCAGGCAGCGCTTGCCCCGACGGTTTTCTTTCTTGTTCAGATAGGCGCAATCGTTTTCCTGCAGACGGGCCGAATCCTCCAGCATCACCGCGGCAAGGTCGACGGTCGCACGGGTCATGTGCACATTCCCGCGGAACTGATGTTTGCCCAGTACGGGAAGAGCCCCGGAATGGTCGATATGGGCATGGGACAACAACACGGCTTGGATCGAGCGCGGGTCGAATCCCAGAAACCGGTTTTGACGGTCCGCTTCCTGGCGCTGTCCCTGAAAGAGGCCGCAATCCAGGAGAATTCTATTGCCGGGCATTTCGAGCAGATGGCGGCTTCCCGTTACGGATCGTGCGGCTCCGTGGAATGAGAGTTTCATCGGGCGGACGGGCCTCCATGGCTTCGGCTGATGAGATCCCAGGCCTGCTGAGCCGTTTCTGCAAAGTGGAAGAGCGAGAGGTCCTCGGGGCCCACCAGGCCTTCTTCAATCAACAGCGGCCAATTGATGAGGCGCTCCCAAAAGGCTTGCCCCATCAGGATGATGGTGATGTTGCGCGTTTTGCCGGTCTGGAGAAGGGTCAGTGTCTCAAAGAGTTCGTCGAGTGTACCGAACCCACCGGGGAACACGACGAGGGCCCGGGCTCGGAGGAGAAAATGCATCTTGCGCAGCGCGAAATACCGAAATTGAAAACAGAGGTCTGGAGTGATGTAGGGATTGGGCCGCTGCTCGTGCGGTAGCGTGATGTTGAGCCCCATGGACTTGGCGCCTGCGTCCGCGGCTCCACGATTGGCCGCCTCCATAATGCCAGGGCCGCCACCCGTGACGATGACGTAGTCGCATTGCCCGTCGATCTGGCAGGTTGAGGACACAAGCCGGCCGAATTCCCGGGCGACATCATAGTATCGCGAGAGGGCCAGACGGCGTTCGGCTACGGCGACACGTTGCTGACAGGTTCGATCGTCGGGACAGGCCTGTAATGCTGCCGAGGCTTGTTCCAGCGCTTGGCGTGCGCGCGATGGCTCCAGCAGTCGTGCGCTCCCGAAGACCACGATCGTCGAGCGGATACCCTGCTCTGTTTGTATCAATTCCGGCTTGAGCAACTCCAGCCCGAGGCGCAGGGGGCGCAGTTCGTCGCGCTGGAGAAAGTCGATGTCGTGATCAGCCGGGATATAGGAGGATGATGTGCCGGGGGCCTGTTGGCTCGATGACTCGTCGGAAGAACCTGCACCCATGAGCGGCATTATAACGAGATGTGCAGGGGGCGGCAATTGACCGATTCGGCACTCACTGAAGAATGGTCAGAAGGGATAGGGTGTGAATGGCGGTGCCGGGCGGTGACGCACGAAGGCGTGGTGAGTGACAATCCAATGGTCGTCGCACAGGAGTTCGAACGCGTCTGTGCCCAGGCCGGAGCGCGAGAACACCAGGTCGGGATCCACGGGCGACCAAGGTTTCAGTAGCCAGCCGAAATTGACCCGCGAATATTTGGCGTTGAGGAACCGGTAGGTGACGATGGTTCCTGTTTCCGTATCGGTAATGGAATCCGGTGCTCCGAGTGTGTCGACGACATCGGCCAGTGTGGTGCGGCCTTCCGCAATGAAGGCGACCGATTCCGGCGTCAGGGGGGTGTTGATCGTGAGGCGAGCCACGTTACAGCCGGACAAGGCCAGGGCAATGACTGCGGAGCACAGCAACGTGACGGAGCGGTTCCAGCCGGTCATGACCTTAATCTCCGAATGGCCAGAAGCGGAATTCCAGGCCCTCTGTTCGTTTTGAGGCGATCACTTCCTCGACGGTCCCTTCCCGATTGATCACCACAAACAGATCATCGCTCTTGATCGAGACGCGCGAAAAATTGAGCACGATCAACAGCAGACTGCCGACCTTGGCATCGTACCGGTAGTACTGAAAGAGATCACGTCCGTTCAGTTGAAGGAGTCGGTCAGGAGCGCCGAGTAGAGCCAGGACTTCCGACCTGGTGGTTACTCCCTTCTTGATGGAGTTGACGGTGTCGGTCTTGATCTCGTCGCCGAGGGTGCCTCGGCTGAACGCGCAGGCGTTCAATGTGATGAGCATCAGAACCAAAAGCACACTCACTCGTCGCATGTGATCCTCCTTATGCGGACATCGATCGGACTGGCTTACGCCTTTGTGCCGACGCTGTGTGGTCTGGGCAGGACAAAGTCAGATTCGTACACCTGGTAGCTGGATGGCAAGAGCCCGACTCGTTCATAGACGCATTTGGCGATGTGATTGTCGCCTTCGACGTAGAGCCGGACGCCGCACACCCCTCTTTGCGATTGCGCGAAGTTGATGATGGCGCCATGCATCGACCGATAGATGCCTTTGCGTCGCCAGTCAGGGTGAACATACACACTCTGGATCCACCAGAATTGGGCGTTCCGCCAATCGCTCCACTCGTACGTGATGAGCAGTTGGCCTACGGTTATTCTATCGGCTCGCGGCTTTGGCCGCACGTCTGCCACGTAAAACTGCCCTCGTTCAGGCTGTTCAAGAACCGCTCGGGTGCCCAGGCGTAAGCGTGTGCGATCCAGTATGCGTTGCTCAGTTTCCAGAGCCATGGCGGCGCTGAATGTCGTGAGCGCGTCGAGGTCGTCCAGTGTGGCGGGACGTACGGTCAGGCTATCGACTAGGCTCATGACGGGTTCCGTGCCGGCGACGTCAGCCAGCCTGATAAGGGACGATAGAGTCCCGCTGAAAACTCCAACTTCAATGCCTCTTCCGGCAACAGGTTCAGCGGGTGCAATTGTGTCTTGGGAATCATAGCCAAGTATCCCGTGAAGGGATGGATGGCGGTCGGGACAAAGACCATCACCAATTCCACCATCGGTGCGATTTGAAGTGCCGCCGGTGGAGAGCCCATGACGAAACCCAGGGCCCAAAGGCCGTCGCGTGGAAAGGGGAAGGCCACCACGGTGCTTTGTCCGAAGCGTGCCCGGTAGTTCAGCAAATCCGTCATGCCCTTGAGGGTCATATAGATGCTGCGAATCAAGGGGATCCGGTCCAGGGCGGCCTCGGTCCAATGCACCACTCGTTGCCCAATGACTTGCGTGGCAATGGCTCCGGTTGTGAGTACCATTCCAATGAGCAGCAGGAGGCCAAGGCCCGGGGCATAGGGCTGGATCTGCCGGCCGATGAGATTGAGCAAGAAGGAATCCAGTGTTTCGAACAGCGCGGCCAAAATGAGAAACGTTGTCCAGGCCGGAAGGAGCACGAGGAGTCCGGTAAGGAAAATGCGTCCGAGCCGATGCGAAGCAGTCACGTCGCGTCCCGATGTTGGTGAGTGAAGGGGGAATAGATCAATGACGATATCAGAAAGGAGGGCGATTTGGTATCTTCTTGATCTGTCGATCCATTTGGACTATCTTTCCCGTAACCATCAGTCACCCCTATCGGGTGAGATTGTGAGAGATATTGTGAGCAATGCCGCAGGAAAAAAAGTGAATCTCGACAAGGATCTGTTAACCATACTGTGTTGCCCCGAAACAAAGCAGGCCGTGGCTCTGGCCGACGAGCAGTTGATTCAAAAGGTGAACGGTGCGATTGAACGCGGGGTGCTCAAAAATAAAGCCCAAAAGCCGGTGACGGAGAAACTCGATGGAGGATTGATCCGGTCCGACAGCAAGATTCTCTACCCCGTTCGAGAAGACATTCCTGTCATGTTGATCGACGAAGGTATCCCTCTCGATCAGGTTTCCTGATTACCCTCCCTCGGTCCTCTCTTCCTTAGCGCGAGTACTCCCTTGGCAGGCGCTCGCGCTTTGTCATGGGTAGTGATGTCCCCGGCGTAGGGTTCGGCGTGTTATGGGTGAACGCACATGCTGGAGTGATCGTTTGACCGTAAATGGCGGCCCGTTTGCTTACGGGGCGAGCAGTCCACCTTCTGCCGAACCACTTTCCGTCTTTGAGCCGGTTGAGGCTCCGCATTGAGCACAGAAGTATTCGTAGAGATTGCCTGTCGGCAGGACGAGCAGGAGCCGTTGACGTGTAGGAGTTGCCTGGCGGCATTGTCCGCAGTAGAGCAGGGAGGCATTAAACGAGTCATATTGATCTGTCTGGCGGTGGCCTGGCTGTGACGATGCGGGGCGCGGTCGTATGGCGCGTGGCGGCCAATTGGGCGGCGAGGGTCTGTTCGAACGTGGTTGCATGAGCGGTATTCTACTGAGGGAGATCGATGCGGTGCAACAGGACGATGCCTGCCTGATTGGAATCAAGAATGGCCGATACGTTGATCCTCGGGTGATTCCGGCTCCTCAGCGTTCCTGCCGCGAAAAATCCACCAGAGTGAACGGATGACCTGAACCACGACATAGAGCGCGACGCCTGAAAGCAACCCGTAGAGCCAGGCTTTGCTCCATGGCCACAGGTCAGGCGCGTGCAATACCACGGCAAGGGCAATATGGCCTCCCAAGCCGAGACAAACGGCGAAGATGATCCACTCACGGGCCATAGTCGCCCTCGGAGGAGGCCATGACGAAGGATAAGCCTGGAGACAATCGACAGGCGGTTACACGGAGGTTTTGGCGGATTCGATCTCAGTTGCCGTGATCAGGCTGGACAAGTAGTCCGCCACGAAGGTCAGGGCTTCCTCGCGTCCGTCGGCCCGTCGGCCTTTTTCGCGTCGCTGTACGGAGAGCTCATGATCCAAGTCCGATTTCACTTCCGTCAGGACACGTTGCAGTGTCGTGGGAGTGATATTGGCATCCATGTCCTCCAGCTCCTGACAGCGATCCAAAACCCAGTTCAGCCCCTCGATCCGCCCGGCATAGTGCTCCTGCTCGGCAGTGTCGATCCGAGACATGGTGGTGGCAAAAGTCTGGGCTTCGTACACCAGATTATAAAAACTCGTAACGGCGCGCTGTAACGTGGGATTCATAGTACTCCTTGGCTCATTAAGAGGTTCTCGTGATTATACCTGAGAATGGGAGGCCGACAAGGTATTTTTTTACTGGGTAGTGACTTACGTAAACAGGAGGGAATGAAACTCGTTCATGAATCCATAATACAGCGGGGCAAAATCTTTCAGACTATCCGGACTATTTTCTTTCAGTCGCTTGAAGAAGAAGACCTGGGCGCGTGGATCCAGCTCCTCGAGAAGACGACTGAGTTGTGCCATCGTGTAGCTCCCGGCAGGAACGCTCAGTACGTAGTGAACCAATCGCTCAACAAACTGTTGTCCGATGTATTCACTCGTGAGAAGCCCCTCGGGGATCTTGCCCGAAGCGAGATACTCGTCGAAGGGAATAGCCTGTGCTGCAAACGGAGCGGACGGCTGAGGACGTGAGGTCACGCTAAGGGTACCTCGCTGATGAGGATGGGGTGGGCCGACATTTGACTCACTCTACTCAAGCCTCGCAGGTCCGTCAAGTGGACAGAAGAAGCACGCAGGTCTGAGTCGAAAGGCTGTATCTTTTCGAGAAGAGGGGCCATCCGCGCTTCGTGCAGACGGTCGGTTGTGATGGTGGCTCTGCGTAGGCAGATACGTAGAGTCGCGGTAGTGAGGATATTTCTGCTGCCTGGCTTGACAGTCTTTACGCATGGCCGGTAGAATCCCGCTTCCTCTGTCGGTGGAAGCGGGAATAGCTCAGTGGTAGAGCATCGCCTTGCCAAGGCGAGGGTCGCGGGTTCAAATCCCGTTTCCCGCTCCAATTTTCTCAAGCACTTACACAGCACTCACCGACGGTTCCACCCTCATTGTGATAGTTTTGTGATATCTGAGGGTGAACGCGCTCCAGAATCAACACTCCCTCTCTTAAACTCTCCGGCGAATGATGCGCATAGCGCTGCGTCATAGCTGCTGTTTTGTGCCCCAACAGACGTTGCACCTTGTACAAATCGACACCAGCTTGTGCGAGCCGAGTGGCAAAGGTGTGTCTCAAATCGTGAAAGCGGAAATCGCTCAGCGCTGCCTTCGTTGCCGCGAGTCTGAATGATCGCGTGAGGTTTCGAGCGTCGAATAGCGTCTCAGCTGAACTCGCAAACACGAACGTGCCTGCTGTCCTCTTTGACGCCTTTCTCTTCAGCAAGTCCGTTAACCGACCGTTGAGCGGGACAGTCCGCTTCTCGCCATTCTTGCTTCGCATCACCACCAGGACCTGCCGATTGAGGTCGATTGCTTGCCATTGCAAGTTGAGAATCTCGCCTCGCCGCATGCCTGTGTTTAAGGCAAAGACAATGATGTCCTGCAGCCACGGTGCCGAATGAGCCAGTAGTCGGCCCTCTTCATCCGAAGACAGCCACCGGTCGCGTTCGTTGCGTACTTTCTCCATGCAGACTCTCTGCATGGGATTATCCCTACACCATTCCCACTCGCGGATAGCCACGTTGAAGCTATGCCGAACCAAACCGAGTTCTTTATTGACCGTGGCTGGCTTGGCCGTCTCACGCCTCTTCGCCTTGTAGGCCGCAAGAAGTTTCGGTGTGACTTCTGCAAGATTTAATGTGCCAAACGCACTTCGTAAATGCGCGAGGCATTGCTCGTCCCGCTGTCGGCTTGCCGGAGCCTTCGTGATTGATCGCTCTTTGAGATATCGATCCATCATGTCGTTGAACGTGTGGTCTTTGGCTTCCAACGTGTCAAAGAATCGGCCCTCGACAATCTTCACGCGTATTTTGCCGAGGATAGCCTCAGCGAGGCGCCTGTCTGTTGTTCCCGTGGACCGTCGTACCTGCTGGCCCTGATGAATGAACGTCATCCACCATACTTTGTTGCGTCTAAACAGCCCCATCTGCATCCTCCTTCCGGATGAGGCTTGACTGAATGGTTTCCCCGTGACGGGGAGTATAGACCTCGCGTTTTGAGGCTTCAATGAGCTGGTCGAGGTCGCGGGTATCGTGGCGAGTCGGCAAGGAGAAAGGCTTGCCGGGACTCGCCTCAAAGCTTTTCAACCAGGCCTGGATGGCCTCAGGTTCAAAGCGGACGAGGCCATGTATGCGACGGCAAGGAATCTTGTTCTTGGAAACCCAGAGGTAGAGTGTGGACGGCTTGATATTGAGCCAAGCCGAGAGCTCTTTGACGGTAAGCATGATGCAGATACACCGGGGGAGTCTGCCGACACCCCCCAGTCCCCCTAACATGGGCTGCCCGCGTGACCGCCGGCAGACCGGTGAAACCGATTGGGTGGTTGCTTGAGCAAATTGCGGTGTCGGTCTTTCCACCGAGCAATGCCCCTGACAATTTCCTGTAGTAGCCATTCTTCCCCTCCAGGGGTGGCACAAATGACCGCCAACATCGGCGTCAGGGTGTCACTCACCCATCGTTTGACGTTCTGCAGGGTCTGCACCTGCTTCTCCTGGGCCAATCGCCCCTTCTGAAATCCCTCCGTCAGGAGGGCGTACCACTCCAAGACTGGAGCCCGGTAGCGTTCTTCTTCTTCAGTCTCTTTCGTGATCTGTCGGAAATCCACATAGGACCGGAGCAAGCCAATCACCAACTCCTTCCAGTCGGCTTCGTCTAAAGTTGCCAATGCTCGGGCACACTGTTCGGCACGATCCTTCTTGAGTTCTAGCTCCCATCGAGTCCCATACTCCTGCCAGTTCTCTTGACCTTTGCTTTGAAGTTCAAGCCGCTTGTCATAGATGCGGAGTAACGTCTGACTCTGCGGACTGCCAAAATACATCGTCTCACCAGTCGTCGCCCCGGTCCCATGCGTGAGGTTGGACACGATATGCCGGACCTGCGCGGCACGAGTTACACATTGGCCTGCCGATACCGCTTCTCGGATTGTCGCCACCGGCACTGCGCTCGCTCGGTCATCCAGGGCACAGTCGATACGTGTGACGTGTCCTTGCTGCTTATGCACCCACTGCAGCAGAGTGCGGATTTGATCCAGTGTCAGGGCGGACGCCAGGCCGCCAGACAGATCCACATGGATTTCATTCGGACGACGAGGGGCATTCGTACCCAGTTTGCCGACGCCGCTCAGGCCGTCTACCCGCATCCACGACAAGGGATACCCTCGGAATCCGCCTTTGGCCTTGCTCCAGTCTCCGCCAAGCACCTTCATAGTCTCTTGGGGATTGCTCGCCAGGACCGTAAACGCCAGCCAATCAATCGTGAGGGTGAACCCAGAATCCATCGAATCTATCGAACCTCTGTACAGAGCGCTGTGGGTAGCGCCCCCGTGTTACCAAGACGGGGGCCATTCCGCTCCGCCCCGCAGCCTGCCGGCATGCGGCGCGGACCGGCTTCGCCTCTTGATGGAGAGACGGATAGCACCGTTCTCAGCGTCCTTCCTGTGTCGGTCTGACAAGCTTTTGTCGGACGACGCCAAAGGCCTTTTCTCCGACCTCTCGCGCCACGATCTTGATGGCCTCGGCCTTCCCATCCATAACCAGACTCATTAGGACCGCCCCGCGCACATACTTAGAAACAGTCGTCCCTTCCTCTGTTGCGCATCTCTCAATCAATTTACGTTCTTGTTCTGTTACCTTGAACTGCAACGTTTCCGTTTTGGCGTCGTCAGATTTCATGGGCCCCTCCATATGCATATAGTATATAGTATAGTATGAGTGAGTCAAGCTGACGAATCGCTTTCGATGGTTTAGTAGGTCCATAGATGTTTGGTTTTTGCGATTAGTAACGATGAAGAGCAAGACCGTTTAGGAAGGGCCGCTCGGCCATAGCATCGCTCCATCTCCCTCTCGCCCCTAGGTGGAAGTTTGATTTATCGAAGTGGAGCTAATGTGAGCTGGACGGGAAAGGAAAAATCGAGGCTCACGAGCAGTAAGTCCATTGCCCGCTTAATAAAGTGTGCAATTACACTGACTGTACATGACGAATTATGAATAACGACGAGTTGGACAGCCGTTTCAGTTCCGTGTTCTCTTCGCAGCATAACAATGTCTTTAGTACCGGTAGTGATCCTATCTATGTTTATGCCCTGTATTTCCGATAACAGATTCCGCCTGTTTTCGTGCCAGGGACCTGTTCAATCAGATGCTTTTCAACCATCTTACCAAAGATAGTTTTGACCCGATAATCTTGGGCAATGTAAGTGATCTGCCGTGCTTTCTTGTTATTTATCGTCGGATGAGACTCTAAATAATCCATGATTGCTTCCTCTGGGGATGCCAAGGACTCATGCCTAATAATAACAACGACGTTGTTCTCTTTTTCAATAATGACCGGCTCTTTTAGTCCTAGCTTTGTCATAGCGGCGAAAGCTGTATTCAACCCCTCGCCAACATCTTTATTAGGTGGATCGGGAAACTTATTTAGAAGGCGAACGAGCGCCCCATTCCGGGGAGCTCTTTCATCAAGAATATTCTTAACTGTTATGTGCGCTGGCAATCTGCCCGGACTCTTAATCTCAATACGATTATCGAACACGGTAATGTGGACATCGTCCGACATGCTGTAATCTCTATGGATGAGTGCATTGGCTATAATTTCATGCAGCGCCTCTGGAGGATAATTTATCTTTTCCAGTGCACCTTCTCCCATTTTAGGGATGGCCTCAACGATTTCTGTTGTTAACTTTACAGAATCTTTAATTTGGTTATATAGGCAACCCTCAACGGTTTTCGGAGTAAATGCCAGGGCTTCCCGAAAGCCCTCAGGTGCAGTGGTTTTGTAGCGATATATCTTCACCCCACATCGCTTAGGCATAAGGGCCTGCGGTTCGTCAGAGAAGAGCAGAGCGCACGCGACGGTTGGCCTATCACCACTCAGGAGGGCTTGGTTTTTTAGATACTTTTCTGGAGTAGTGGTTGGCACAACGTCTCGGATGAACCCCTTAATGACCTCTGATTCCGTCACAGTCTCCTTTGAGGCATTTATGGGTTCCGATTCAAATGAAGTTACGCCTTTCGCATATTCGAGTCGCCTAACCAGTTCCGGGGTATCCTGAGGAAGATTCTGAGCGCCTCGACGAATATAATAAATTCCATTCGAAGCCCGCATGATTCCTCTTGTCCTATTCACATGAACATGCAGGACAAGTCCCGGACGGGCGGTGCATTTTAAGAATGTGTAGCCGAAATCAGTTCCTAGCGGGAAGAGGCTCTCAAATGCTTGAAGATGACCGTTGGCAGCTTCTTGATTGGCAAATCCGGCCCAGGTTCTAACGATGAGAGGCTGTGTTTCTTCAGAAATTCCGATGTACAAATCGCCCCCATCACTGTTTGCAAGGGCCGATATAGTCTTAGTTAATTTCGCAGGCGTGATGACGGTTCCCTTCACATCTGAAAACTGCCCCTCTTCGGTGAGTCTAATCTTCTCGGCTTGAGCCTCTGTAATTTCTTCGATCAGCATAGGCATTAATGAATTGGTTATGAATTACGGCGATAATACTTCAAGGCGAAGCAAAGTTCACCTGGACACTGTTCCGGCTAACCAATTTCTAATGCAAGTTTTTCAAGCGCAATCCAAGGCGAGAGGTCTAAGAGATGATGGACATCTGACATGCTGACCTATCAAGTGCGCCCCAGAATATTTAGGTCTGACGGACCACTACCGCCCTTTCCATCTGATGTTTTGATCCGGTTTCATTTCCTGCCCCTTCAACCATTCGGCATGGAGGCTGGCGGTGGACGAACCGCAGTTCGCGGCGTTTCGGCACGCGCTGTTTTTAACGCCAATACTGGCGCGCATACCATTCAATCAAGTCGGTCACTTAGCCCTCTTGAAGTCATAGTGGACGATCTTCTGAAGGAAACCGGGAAGCCCTTCCGCCGCATCGAGCTCAAGGGGAATTTGCTTCAGATTAGCCAACGCTTTAGCAAACTTGCTGGTGTACACACGCTGATCGAAGCGGTTTATTTCGGGTTACCTTTTCTACTTAATCTTGAGTTTGCCGATCCGCCTGTGATTTCTCACGTGAATGGGAAAGTTGCCAATACTGAGTTCCGGTGGGAGCTGGCTGATTGGGAAATGCAGCTCCGTACTACAACACAAGAAGAGCAGGAAGGTGCCTTTGCACGAGCTTGGGAGAGAATAACGGCTTTCGATGAGGGGCCGCAGGACAGACGATTGGCGGCGGCTACTCACTATTTCTATGTCGCTTGTCGGCTTGCACGGCAAGCTGGCACACCTGGAGAATTCCTGGCAGAAGTACTACTGAACTTGGCAAAGATATTAGAAGTGTTGTTTCCGAGTTCAAAAGACGTGGGCAGTATTGATTCAGCAAGGCAGGGTTTAAATGCTTTGGGATTGTCCCAAGAAATTATTGAAGGGAGCCTCCTTCCAGCTCTGGCGCTTAGGAATCATATAGATGTGGGACATGTTGGGCTGGCTCTTTTTAAAATCGACCAATTGAAAGTATTGCATGCATATACGGAACGGGCTGAGAATGCATTCCGAGACTTACTTGTTCATATTTTCAAGGAGAAACACGCAGGTCGGTTCAAGTTACAGCATTACGATGAAACTCGACCAAGGCGCGATGCATTGGCAATCATCGACCGCATGCGTAAATACACGCCAGATCATTTTCTTGGAAAATAAATCCGAGAAGCTCTAAACGTTAAAAGTTACTATCATCAAAATAGCCAAGGGGAGAGTCACCAGTTCAATCAAGTCTACGGTGGGGGCTTATGTGCGCATTGCTGCGCTCATGACGGCAGAAAATGCGTGTCATCATGAACAGACGCCAATCAATGACGATCTTCTTCTCGACAAGCGGATCCAGTACTGGGTGTTCTGGTACCCAGGGGGGAAACTTGCTAGAGTTTTTAGGCAATAGCTGGATTTTACGTGTGCTAGATTTGTGCTAGAAGTTGTCAGAATCTCTCAATACCGTCAGAAACTATCGACTCAATAGACAGCATCTAAACTGAGCCACTATAAGGAAAAGTCGGGGAAACCACGGCTCAATCAAGCCCTTACGAAATTACTCTTTTCAGAATTGCCAAGGCGAGGGTCGCGGGTTCAAATCCCGTTTCCCGCTCCAATTCACACTCCTCTCTAGCTCGCTCGTGGCCCATATCGTTCTGGACAACAACGGTCAGTCCTTGGCCCGTCTCTTTGCCCGGTGAAATCCTAGCTGAGCATCATCTGTCGTTTTGTTCGCCCTGTCAGGACTTTCCGGCCGCGCACGCCCTTTTCTTTCGCTCCCGGTTATTCTCTTGGTGTCTCAGTCGACGGCTGAAGCGTGGCCTCACTCAGCACTATTGTGGTGAGCGGGTGGTCGCTCGTTCCAGTGTGCGGAGCCTGCGCAGCAGGTTTTCGGCGGTGCTGTAGTCTTCGGGCGTGAGGGAAGCGTGACCGAATCGGACTCGAGTATAGAGTTGTGTAAGGGCATCAGCGAAGGGCCAGGCTTCAGCCCATTCTTCTTGAACATGGCGAAGCAACTCCATGGGGGTCGTGCTCGCTGACTTCACGATGCCCTGTTGCGCCAGGCAGTGCAGCATATGGGTGTAGAGCGTGACGACAGTGCGTTGATGGGCTGAAAGCGCATCCGGCAGTGACGTTGTGTTTCGGGACGACCGCCGCAGCAGTCGACCCGCAGACGCCGCGCCGATGGCCAGAATGATCACGAGTAGAGCTTCCGGCATACCGGCCGTTGTGAACGAGGACATGAACCGCCTGAACATGGCGGAGCTTTGGGCGGAGAGGGAGTTGAGAGATTCGGAGAGTTTTGTCCGAACGGCTACCCCGCTCTCCCGAAGGCCTTGTACGACAGTGAGTTGATCGTTTGCGCTGAAATGGACGAAGAGGCGATCCCATTGAAGCCGGACCGAATCCATCACACGACCGGCGGATTGCCACCAGGTTTGCCCGATGCTTTCCGGAGCAGGCGGCGTCGGATCCATCGTAATCCAGCCTGACTGCGGGAAATACACCTCCACCCAGGCATGGGCGTCCCGCTGTCGAACCGTATAGTAGCCGCCGAACTCATTCCATTCAGTCGCAAGGAATCCTGTGACCAATCGGGCCGGGATCCCGGTGGCGCGGAGCAGCACCACCATCGCGGTGGCGTAATGTTCGCAATAGCCTGTTTTCCGAGTCAGCAGAAAGTCTTCAAGCGGGTGAGCCGATTGGAGCGAGGGCACGTCCAGGTTGTAGCGATAGTTGGCGAGCAAGTGCGAGTGGATCAGGCTGACGGCCTGGGAGACACTAGTGGCTGGTTGAGTGACCCGATGGGCGAGATCAATGATCTGCGGGCTGACGGCTGGAATTTGTAGATACTGCTGAAGAATAAACTCCGGATACGGCACGGCGGCGGCGACCCGTTCCGCCGGATTGAGGGTGGTTGCTACGGAGTAGACCGTGTACTGGATGCGGCTATGAGCAGGAAACGCCAGGTGCAGCGATCCCATCAGATCGGATTGGACCGAGTGGAAGTCGCCCTTGACGGCGAAGGCAAGGGGGGCACCGAACAGCACGGCCGTATCGAGCGGTTCCAGTAGAATATCTTGTCGGAGTGCGCGTGCCTGGGGCGGCGGTTTGGCACCCGGTGTTCGGAGCGTGAAGGTACCTTGGGGAAGTTCCGTGAGCATACGGCGGTGCAGCAGGTTGTTGCTCCAGGATTTTCCGTCATATCGATTGTAGGCGACGCCACGGAGATACAGCGGCCCCCGTGCCGAGGGAGTTCCGGGACTGTCCGGCAGCTCCACGCGCATGACAATACTGGGATCCTGCTTCACCGGGCCTATGACGCCCAGATCGACCTGCTCTGAAAACCCCGTCGTTCTCAGGCTTTCCCCATGGGAGTGTTGCAACAGGCCAACCCCTACCCGTGGGATCGAAAAGAAAAAGAGCAATGTGAGGCCGAACGCGCCGGCTGCCACTGCATTGGTCGTCCAGAAAAAGCGGGCCGTCATGTGCGGCAGTGTCGAGTCAGGCGGTGCTGCTTGGCTGCCGAGCACCTGATGACCGGTACTCTCTTCGTGTTCCTGCAGCAGGTGATACAGGAGCAGCGTCCAGACTCCGGCCACCAGATAGACAAAGAAGAAGGGGGCGTACCAGATTTGCGTGGTCAGCGCGGCGGAGGCCAGAAGCGTGATGAGGCTAATGGCATAGAGGTGAAGAAAATCCCGCCGCTGGTCGAGGTTCGAGAGTTTATTCACCAGGAGCAGCACGAGGAAATGGATCCCGGCCGGGAGAAGTTCCTGCGAGACGAGTAACAGATCGATCCAGAAGCCCGCGAAGGCGAGGAGGAGGAAAATATTCCAGGTCAGAGCCGAGAGGCGGACCTGTTGCAAGATTCCGGACAGGCCTGAGGGGAGATTCACTCTCAGGAGTGCCACGGCGAAGGCTGCTCCGGACAAGACGAGAAGCCAGAATGGCAAGGCGATCGCGAGCGTCAGGCTCGCGAAGCCGGTTGCCGCCAGCAGAATTGAGCTAAGCCGAAAGGCTCGATCCAGTGTCATCGAAAAGCTCTCTGTGGGACTGAGGAGACACGATGTAGTCGACCGAGGGAAATTCCTCATTTCGGGCAGGATCGATCCAGGGGGAGAGCAGGATCGTTGGGCCTTCATGCGCTTCTGCAAGCGCCCGGGCCATGGAATGTCGGATCACAGCTCCCGTTGCCGTCGGGCATCGCTCGCAGAGCGCCAGGGCGTGAAATAGATTCAGGGATTGGTCGGTGCCGCAGGCGAGAAGGTCCTGCTGATCGCCCAGTATCAACCGGACTTGGTACCCGTCTCTCAGAAAGTGATCAATGAGGGAAGCGCCGATCGAGAGCCCCCGTTCGAAGCTGTTTTCCGCCTCATCCGGCGCAATGGTCGAGATAGCCACCGTGATCGATCGTCTATCCTCCGCCTCGGTTTCCTTGAGCATTAATTTCGCCGTGCGGGCCGTGGTCATCCAATGAATGGCGCGGGAATCGTCCCCCGGCCTGAATTCGCGCAAGTTGTGCAGTGAGTTGCCCGGCCCGCGCCGCGCGCGCGCGTGATCCTGCCCCAGGGCATTCACTTCCAGCAGTTGCAGCGGCGGAAGGGGAATGATTTCCGGACAGACGATCAGCGTGGCTTCGAGGGGATAGAACGATTTCTTGTAAAACAGGCCGAACGGAAACGGGGTCACGATACGGATCCCGTCGAGCCGGTATGGTCCACGCTGTCGCACCAGTAGCGGGTACGAGCAGAGGGTGGAGGCGGCAGGCGCGAGGTGCGTGATATGAATCCCCCGATCGAGATCGTTTCCGGCAACGACATCAAGGAGGCGTAACGAGACACTCGGGAGTCGTGATTTGTAATTGACGACTCGAAGCGTTGCGGTGGTCGGCTGATTGACAAAGAGGTAGTCCGGGAGGTGCCGATGGAGATCGAGTCGCCGCACGCATTGTTCCGACAGCAACCCGGACAGCACGACCAGGCTCAGCATCATGGCCAGCAGGAGATAGAACAGATTATTGCCGGTGTTGACGGCGGCGATCCCGACGGCCAGGGTCAACAACAAGAAGCGGATGCCTTCCGTTGTCACCCGGATGGTGCGGTCCCGGAACAGCCGGCGAAATAGAGCCTGGAGGGTGTTGGTTGCCACGCTGATGGACTACTGCCGGCCAGACCGCATTACTTGCGACATTTCGCGCTGCCGGCGTTCGACCCCTGGCGGTTGTTACACGGGAACCGGGACTGTCTCAAGGATGTCTTGAATGACCCGTTCCGTATGTTCGACGGCGTTCGTGCGCATTCCCTGGGACCGACTGAGCATGACACGGTGCGAGAGGACGGTTGGCGCGAGCTCTTTAATGTCTTCGGGGAGGCAATAGGTCCGGTCGCGCACGAGAGCCAGGGCTTTCGCTGCTCTGCACAGCGCAAGGGCGCCCCGGGTACTCACGCCTAACGACAGCAGTTCGTTGTGCCTGGTGGCGAACACGATGGCGAGGAGATAGTCCATCAGGCTGTCTTCCATCCGGACCTTTTCCGCCTGCGCTTGAAGATCGACGATATGCTGCGCGCTCAGTACCGGTTGAATTTCGTCGGCCGGGTGCAGCAGCTGGGGACGATCCAGCACTTTCTTTTCCTCATCCGGAGTCGGATAGCCGATACGAAGTCGCATGAGGAACCGGTCGAGCTGGGATTCAGGAAGCGGAAAGGTGCCGTGATATTCCGCCGGGTTTTGTGTGGCGATCACCATGAACGGCTGCTGAAGCGGATAGGTTTGGTTGTCGACGGAAATCTGGGATTCGCTCATCGCTTCGAGGAGGCTGCTTTGAGTCTTCGGCGTGGTGCGGTTGATTTCGTCGGCCAGGACGATGTTGGCAAACAGCGGGCCCGGCATGAACTCGAACGCTTGCTTTTGGCGGTTGAACATGGAAATGCCGACGATATCGGAGGGCAAGAGGTCGCTGGTGAACTGAATACGTTTGAAGGAGCAATCCAGGGAGCGCGCGAGGCTATGGGCCAACGTGGTCTTCCCGACTCCGGGTACGTCCTCGATCAGGAGGTGTCCGCGTGCCAGCAGGCAGACAACCGCCATTTCGATCACCCGTGGTTTCCCTTTGATGACCTGCGCGATATTGTCCTGTAACGATTTGATAGATTGAGAAGAATTCACGATGGGATGTTTCTGACGCGGGTTACGGTCGGCACCAGAGGCGTTATGCCCGAAGTCTAACAAAGGGTCTGGAGACCGTCAATTTATACGGACTTTCACGCGGCGGGACATGCGGAGGTTGTGGGGGCTGCTAGGTTGACGCGACTTTTGCGGGCCTGTCACGCGGTCGGCACTGGTTCAGGAACAAGAGTAAGAAACCAGGGGGGAGTTTCTTCCGCCATTCCCTGAAACCGTCGGGCCGTGCTGCTGGCGGGACGACCTTCGAACAGGGCGCCGCGCTGAATGGTCACTTGTCGGAATCGGTAGGCTGCGGTTCGGCCGGCAGGGGTGCGCAGTACCGAAGGAAACGCCCGGCGCAACGGTGTGAGGTCGGACAATGGGCAAGAGCCGCCGATCGGGAGCGCTGAGAGCTTGTGGTAGGTCTCTCCGAAGACCTCGGGCAAATTCTGCGCAGACAGGATGAGATCACGGGGTCTGACCCGAGGATCTTCGATCAATTGCGACAGGGTTTCCCAAAATACTTGGGAGTCAACAGCTCCCAGGACGCAGAGCGCCCCGCGTGTGGCCATCAATTCCAAGAGGGCAAGCGGGCCGCGGATATCGAATTTCCAGGGTGGAAAGAGGAGACTCCGTCCTCCGTGTTGGACTTCGAGGGCGGACTCTTTGCCGTGTCGGACTTGTCGGGACTCGCCCTTTGTGCGTCGCAGTTCTTCAGTGAGGCAGGCTGCAGAGAGGCGCGTGGGTTCATAGGCAAAAGTCGGGGTGGCCGGTGCCCAGCACGTGACGATCAGGTAACGCTCGGCAAGACGTTGATCCTGTTCGAGCGGGTCGAGTGCAAACATGTCTTGATCGCCGTAAAACCGAAATTGCAGTCCGGGCCTGGAGCGCAAACGGTTCAGGCGAAGCGGATGAGCGTGCAGGGGGCCGCCCAGTTGCGAGCCGGGATCCAACCGGTCAAGGCAGTGTAATATGAGGGGCCTGCTTTGGGCGGCAAGTTGAGGTTCGTACTGGGTGGCCAACTCTTCGGCAAACGACAGGTCGCCGGCTCCGAGATCCAGGACTGAAGCCGGGGACTGCTCTGTCAGCAGGTCGAAGGGGTTGTGGTGCCGCCGGATACACATGTCGACGGTATCTGCTGTGACTGCGGGTAACGGCCATTTCGGGGATGGTTTCGAGCGCACTCCAAAAAAAATGCACAGAGCTCGTAAGGCCTTGGAGGTCGGCAGTCCCGTCAGGTGCTTGAGCGATTCCGCGGAGGCGATGCGGTTCGTGCTCTCGTGCCCAGGCGGCAGGGCTTCAACAAGGCTGCGTTTGATCGTATCCGGAACAGTCGAGGTATCGATCGCGTTGACCAGCGCTTGAAGGGTTATCGGCCAGTGAGCCGCGTTGACCAGGTGACGCGAGGCCTCCCAGGCTTGTGCATCCAGTGACCGTGCCGAAGTGATCTGTTTCCGAAAGGCCGCCAGGTTGTCAGAGTCAAGGTGCATGATTCGATCAGCGGTGTACGGATTACTGTGTCGCGTGGGGTTACAAGCTGCTCTGTGCGTGCGGGCAGAGTATCGGGCGCGTCGTGAGGGAGTCAAGAGAGCCGCCTTGCGACCACTGGGGCCATATGTTAGGTAGACCATATGAATACATTGACTACAGCGTTGGTTCAAAAGACTCGCCCAGTGTCCGGCCGGTTGCTTATCCTGCTGGGTTTTATCCTGGTGATGTTCGGTTGCCAGGCGAAAGATCGCTCAGCGATTGTCACCCATCAGGCTTGGGACGACTGGGCGGTGGGGCAGGTGGTGGATGCCAGGACCGGTCTCGCGGTACCGATGCAGCCGTGGTTGGAGGCGCTGGCCACATACGATGTGATCTACCTGGGAGAAGAGCATCACAATCGATCGCATATTGACGCGGCGTTGAGGGTGTTGCGCTCCCTTATGAGCCACGGTCGTCGGCCGTGGCTCGCGATGGAAATGTTCGGGTGGGACGGTCAGCCGGCACTCGATCGTTATCTGCGTTCGGAAAAGATTGTTCGCTCGGAGTTCCTGGAGCAAGTCTTGTGGAAGCAGAATTGGGGCGGCGCGTTTGAAGATTACGAGCCGTTGATGGAGTTTGCGAAAGACCAACATCTTCCGCTCCTGGCAATGAATCCGCCCAAAAGTCTAATCCGGCAGGTGGTGAAGCAGGGCTTGATCCAAGCCAAGGAACAGCCGGAGTGGCGTCAATGGGGCATGGAGGGGGAGGACATCCTGGATGCACCAGCCTACCGGTCCCGGATTTTATCTCAACTGCAGGACTGTCACGGCGGTGGGTCGCCCGAGGACTACCAGACCATGTATGAAGCCTCCATGGTCAGAGACGAGGGGATGGCGAAGACCCTGGCCGCAGCGGTGAAGCAACTACGGGTCGATCCCAGCTCTGGTCAGGGCCCCCTGCTCAGTTATACGGGCGGCGGCCATGTGCAATATCGGCTGCCGGTTCCGGATCGGGTGGCTCGACGGGTTCCGGAAGGGCTCAAGCAGGTCACGGTCTATATGGCCACATTCGAGCGAGAGCGGGCTGCGGAGCTGCATCAGGCCATGCAAGAAGGGATTGCTGACTATGTGTGGCTGACCCCCCAGGGGGCTCAAGGACCTCCTCGACGCTGCCGATAAGAATCTCCAGTGGCGGCACAAACATTCTGCTTGGCCGCGATCCATTCCTCACAATTCCCCCCGCCTGCGGGATGGCCGTTCAGGAGAGCCTGTCATACACTCAGGTCTCGCCGGGCAGGTGGACGTCAGAGGTGGTGATTCCATGACACTGCGGCGATCGCTCGATAGGCTGCAAGGACGACTTGGCGGTACCAATCATTCCACAGGTGGCACTATGAAGGGCAGAATCGCGTGTTCGGCCGATCGTCTGAGTTTGTTGGAAGCGTCCATGATTAGCTCGGTGGTGGAGCCCAACGCGTTTCAGATCGGAAAGCAGTATCAGTCGGAACGCCGCGTGCAAATGACGGATGCGTCGGATACGGAAGTGACGTCGTCGGTGATGGGCAATTCCGGGTTGTACGAGCAGACGATTCGTCTCATTGATGGTCATCTGGAGGCCAGGTGTTCGTGCACGTTATCCGAGCAGCCGATCTGCCGACACGGGGTGGCCGCACTGCTTGAGTATCAGCGGTGGTCAAAGGCTCGCATCGTCCCCAAGCCCAGAGTCGCCGCTCCCCGCCTCGAAACAGAAAAACCAGTCGCTTCTGCCGTGCCTTCCGGTGATGTGAAGTTGAGCGAATTGAACCAATTTACAGAGTGGATGCAGCGAACCGTTCAGGCGATTCAATCCGGCAAGCCCCTTCCTGACCAACCTCCTATCGGACCGGGCCTCGTGTCGACCTGGACCCAGGTCATCCAACAGATGGATGACCGCAGGCGAGAGAGCGAAGGCGCTCAGGTTGAGCTTGATGCGGACATTCGCAATCGAGAAGCTGTCGTGGCGCGCCTCACTCAGGATCTGGAGGCTTCAGTCAAAGAATCTAAATCCTTACAGGTCCTTTGCCGAGACCTTCAACGGGAGATAGAGGCGCAGAAGGCTGCGGCAGGCAAGACGACCGATCTTGCCCGGCAGGTTGAGCAGGTCGAAGTCGAGGTGAAAGCGATGTCCGCCCTGTTGACGGACAAGGGGCGGCGCTTGGAAGGTCTTTCGGATACCTGCCGAGAGGTGTCTTTGCTGCTCAAGTCTTTGGGAAAGGCCTGATTCGCCGGTCGGTCGTGCTGGAAGCTCCCACCCGATTTCCCTCCAATTCCCTCTCTGCGAAACCCCCTTGCGTCATCCAGGGTCACTTCAGTACAATGCGGGCCTCTTTGGGTATTCCTTGATTACAAGGGGGGATCATGAACAAGCTGATAGCAGGATTGATTACCGGTATCGGGGCGCTTCAGGCAACCAGTGCGTTTGCCAATGTCAGTGAAGGTCCACCGGACTACAGTGGAATCACGGGCCTGTATTACACCTTGATCGCTCTGATTTTGGGTTTCGGGGTCTACGACACTTTCTTCAAGAAGAGCTAAGCAGCTTTCAGGACCTTGTGGCGTGAAATATTCCTCCGCATGATGTCGCGGGGTGGATGTTTCACGCCTTCTTCTTTTTCGCTGGCGAGTTGTTGGTTGAGGCGTCTTTTAACACGGGGAGCAAGCTCCGGAGCACGTTCTTGACCACGATTCGATACCCTTCTCCCGTCGGGTGGATGCCGTCAGCTTGATTGAGGGTTCTTTCTCCTCCGACTCCCTCCAGCAGAAATGGGATAAGCGGAAGCTCATACAGCTGCGCGAGATCCCGATACATGGCTTCGAATCGAGCGGTATACTCTTTCCCGTAATTTGGGGGAAGCTTCATTCCCGCTAAGATCACTCGCACGTGCGCATCCTTTAGCTGCCGGATGATCGCGTCGAGGTGCGACCGGGTTTCAGGCAACCCGAGGCCCCGTAGTCCGTCATTCCCGCCCAACTCAAGAATCACCACCTGCGGCTTGCCGGCAAGGACCCAGGATACACGGCGGAGTCCTCCTGCTGACGTGTCCCCGCTAACCCCTGCATTGAGTACTTGATAGCGATAGCCTAAGGCGTCGAGTTGTTTCTGAAGCTGGGTCGGGTAAGACTGCTCCGGGGCGACTCCAAGTCCGGCAGTCAAACTGTCTCCAAACGCGACGATGCGGGGTCGATCGTCAGGAGGCGGAGTCGGCGTGGCCGGAAGCGATTTGCGGAGGGGCGTGTGTTCGGCGGATGGAGGCGTTGCGGACGCAAGGCCGTCGGACGAGGACGAAACAGTGGATGTATTCGATTGATCGCATCCTGATAGTCCGCTGAGGACCCATGCCAGAAGGCAAGCCGTTCCCGGGCGCGCGATAAACTTCAAAAGCTCCGAGCAGGTCAGCATCTGTACAGTATAATATGAAATCGTTTTGCGGGTACTCCACGGAGGAATCATCCAAGCAATGATTGCTACTCAGCATGTGACGATGCAACTGGCCGCAGGCGGTCAGCGGGTGACCATTCTTGACGATGTCACGATAGACATTCCGGAAAAGCAAACGGTGGCGATTATCGGGCCTTCCGGGAGCGGGAAGTCCACACTCTTGGGTCTGATTGCGGGGCTCGACCGACCGACATCCGGAACCATTTGGTTGAACGGGGTCGAGATCACGGCGCTCACTGAACAGGCGATGGCGCGGCTGCGCTTGGCCAACGTCGGCTATATCTTTCAATCGTTTCATCTCATTCCAATGCTCACGGCTCTGGAAAATGTGTCGATCCCGCTTGAACTCGCGGGTGACTCTCTGGCCTCCAAGCGAGCGGAGGAATTGCTGCACGCTGTCGGGTTGGGACATCGGATGTCGCACTATCCGGTTCAACTGTCGGGAGGAGAGCAACAACGGGTCGCAGTGGCGCGTGCGTTTGCCTGTCGTCCGCCGATTCTGCTGGCCGATGAGCCGACCGGCAATCTGGATTCCTCCACAGGCCAGCAAGTGATCGAACTGATCATGGCCTTGCACCGTGATGCCGGGACTTCCCTGGTCTTGGTGACTCATGACCAGCACCTGGCGGCCTCCATGGAACGGGTGATTACGCTCCGCGACGGGCGAGTGGCCTCAGATCGACTCGCCTCACTTCACCAGAGGATGCCTGACCTGGAACCATGATTCCCTTCTGGCTCATGATGGCCTGGCGGGAACTACGTTCCGCCTGGCGGCACTTTCTGTACTTCCTCGGCTGCATTGCCCTGGGAGTCGGGGCAGTGGTCGGGGTCTCACTCTTTTCTACCAATGTTGAGCGGGCCGTTCTGAAGGAAGCGCGCGGCCTGCTGGGAGGGGACCTGGAGATTCGTCTGTCCAGACCTGTGGGTGCGGCAGGCTCGGCTGTGCTGCAGGGGCTCACAGAGCGAGGAATCGTACGCACACGAGTGAGTGAACTGGTCGCGATGGTGGCTCGAGTTGATCGCGCACAAGGCACGGCAAATGTGACGCAGTTAGTCGAATTGAAAGCGATCGAATCAGGGTATCCGCTGTATGGAATTGTCCGGGTTGAACCTGACCGGCCGCTGATGGAATTGCTGCGCCAAACTGGAAACAGTTGTCGAGAGACCTGCCATGGGGCAGTGGTTCAGGAGAGCCTTCTGATTCGGTTGGGGTTGGTCGTGGGCGATGCGATCAAAATCGGACAGGCGTCATTCCACATTACCGGCGTCATTCATACCGAGCCGGATCGAATGGCGAATATGTTTAGCCTGGGACCGCGCGTGTTGATTTCCCAAGACGGTCTTGTGGCAGCCGACCTCGTCAAACCAGGAAGTCGCCTTCGCGAACGGCATCTCCTCAAGTTACCCGCTGCCATGGCCCTGACTCCGCTGCTCCATGAGCTCCGTGGGCGCCTTTCCGCGGAGTCCGCACGGCTGTCTTCCTATCGGGATGCTCAGCCACAGCTCAAGCAGTTTCTCGATCAGCTGGCCCGGTACATGGGGCTAGTAGGGTTGACGGCGTTGTTTGTCGGCGGGATTGGCGTGGCCTTGTCGATTCAAGCGTTTGTTCGGGAAAAACTCCAGTCGATTGCGATTCTCAAGACATTGGGCGCCGATACGAAGACCATCATCTATTCGTATCTGGGACAAGCAGTCGGATTGGGATTGCTGGGCAGCGCGGTCGGTATTGGAATAGGGCTCCTGTTGCAAGCCGTGTTGCCGCAGGCCGTCTCCACCTTGCTTGCGACGGATGTTCTGCAGCAGGTCGAGTTTACGTCCGTGCTGTCTTGGACGGCGCTGGCGCCGCTCTCGAAGGGCTTGGGCTTGGGGGTGCTGACCACACTCTTGTTCAGTCTGTGGCCGCTCCTGACGATTCGAGCCATCAAGCCCGCGGTCATTTTCAGGCGTGAGGTAGAGGGGGCAATCCGTCCCGGGGTTCGGCCTGAGACATCGCTGTGGCGCCGCGCGATACGGGTAATCACGGCGGATCCTGTTCGTGCCGTCACGGCGTCCGGCATTGGGCTTGGTTTGGCGGGCCTCTCGGTGTGGCAGGCCGGGTCTCTGGCGATCGGGGGGCTTTTTATCGGCGGCCTCCTAGTCGCTGTAGCGGCGTTAACCGTGACCGCGAAAGCACTCCTCCTCGGGATACGTGCATTGCCCAGCCCGCGCGCGCTTTCCCTGCGCCAGGCACTCGGCAACATTCAACGTCCCGGAGGCCAAACTCTGGGGGTGATGGTCTCCATCGGTGTCGGGGTCATGGTGATTCTTGCGATTGCGTTGCTGGAACAGGCCTTGGTCCGTCAAGTCGGCGAGAACCGACCGAACGATTCACCGACCTTCTTTTTTGTCGATATTCAGCCGGATCAGGCGGAGGGCTTCTCCGCCTTGGTTCATCGGCACACCGGCGATATGGCTCCTGATTTGACTCCGCTCGTGCGGTCTCGATTGCATGCGATTAATGGGCACGCGGTCACGGCCGAGCGGGAGTCCGAACAGGAAGACCAACCCGGCCAGTCGCGAGAGGAGAAGCGGAAGAACTGGTATGTGAATCGTGAGTACGTGCTGACCTTTCTCGATCAGCTGCCTAAAGACAATAGGATTGTCAAAGGCGCCTGGTGGAAGCCGGGGCAGGTCTTTCCGCGACCGCAGGTGTCTGTCGAAGAAGAAGCGGCAAAGAGTCTCGGCATTGATGTGGGCACCACGCTGGACCTCAATATCCAGGGGACGATCATGCGGGCTGAGGTGAGCAGTATCAGAAAGGTCGAGTGGGGAAATTTCTCCACGAATTTCTATATGATCTTTTCACCGGGTGCATTGGACGGGGCCCCGATGACCTATGTCGCGACGGTGCGAGTGTCCCCGCAGGATGAGGTGGCGCTGCAGTCGGCCGTGGTCGCCGCGTTTCCCAACGTGACGGCGATTAACATCGGCGAGGTCTTAAGCAGCTTCGCCCGGGTTCTCGACCGTCTGTCCCTGGCCATCCGAGCGGTGGCGCTGTTCTGTCTGTTGGCCGGGGCACTCGTCATGGCGGCGGCTCTGGCGGCTACGCGGTATCGTCGTCTCTATGAGGCCGTGATTCTCAAGGCTCTCGGCGCGACTCGTGCGCTAATTGCCCGGTCGTTTGCAGCGGAATATGCAGTGCTGGGATGCGTGGCGGGGGTGATCGGCGTCGTCCTGGCCAGCCTCTTTTCGTGGGCGATTCTGCGCTATATTCTGGAGTTGCCCTGGTCGCTGGAACCGTCATTGCTGGGCATCGGGCTGGGTTGCACCGTCTTGCTCACCCTGGTCGTGGGATTCCTCAGTACGTATCGTCTGCTCGGGCAACCACCCTTGAGCGTGCTTCGGCACGAGTGACGGCCGGCTTGCCGAATCCGACCGTTCCCACTACATCGCTGTGCGTGCCAGCACGGCGCGAATGGCGTCGCGGTCGCGTTCACGGAATCGCACGGCGATGTGCAGCTGCTCCAGATACTGCTCCAGAGTCTTTCCCCCCAGGTCGATCTTCCGGGATGCGAAGAACGCTCTGACGTCCCGCTCCAATTCCGGAGTCGAAAGGCCGGTGATCCCCCCGCACATGCGGCGCAGGCCGCTCTTGGGAAACTGCCGGTCCATGCGCTCCCAATTGGTCTTCACAAACTCCCAGGCTTTTTCACGAATGTACACATTGTGTAAGAGGCTGCTGACGAGGAAGGGCGCATCTTGAGTGCGGATCTCGTCGGTCAGGGTTTTCGCCAAAGTGCGCTCCAGCAGTTCGGGTATCCGGAAGGCCGCGAGTGAAAAGAGATAGCGGCGCTCTTCCTGCGGGGTGGAGGCCTTGTGGAAGCGGGTGAGAAATTCCTCGTAGCGAGCTGCGTCGCCTGTGAAGGCCAGAATGGAAACGAGCGCCGGGATCACATTGGGGTCGATCGGTCGAGTCTGCTGCTGCAGAGCGGTATAGGCTTCCAGCGCCTGGGCTTGCACCGTCTGGTCGCGACCTAATGTGCCCAAGGCGCGAATCATGTCACCGCGCAGTTCTTTGACGAGATCGCGCTCATCGGCCTGCGGCGTCCATCCCAGATCCTGGAATGTCGGGGTGAGGCGATTGCGTACAAAGGCAGCCAGCAGCGGTCGATCCTCCTCGCTCAGCAGGTGATTCATGGTGGAGAACGACCCCAACATCACGGCCCAGACATGCGGATCCTGTTCGCCACGGAAATGTCCCGTCAAGCTGAGATAGTCGGCGGGTGACACCATGCCGGCGATGGTGGAGGCCCATGTGTCGTTCAGGAGATTAAACCGTTCCACGGGAGCCATGGTCTGAAGCCCGGTCTGTTGCAGACCGTTGAGGAGCTCGGTGCTGTATCGAACCCGATAGAATCCGTGCCCGCCCTCGTTCGCCAGTACTGATGTCCAATCCTTCGGGAGCGGGATACGGTTCTCCCGATCGCTGAGCAGCACACGCCGGGTTTCAGCGCCCCGGGCGGTCTGGATGCGCAACTGTATCGGAACCTGCCAGAGTTGCGCAGGTGCTCCGGACGATGCCGCCGCGGAGTCTTCCGCATATGTGAAGCGGCGTTGCGTGAGTGTCAGGGTTGAGGAAGAGTCGACGGCGAGCGAGAGTAAGGGATATCCCGGCGAGAAGATCCATTCGTTCATGAGTGCCGGAACATTCTGTTGTGAGGCATGCGCGAGCGAGACCCACAGGTCGGTAGTCTCTGCGTTGGCGTAAGCATGCGTCGTCAAATAGTGGCGGACGCCGTTTCTGAATACCGTCGGACCGATATGCTGTTCCAGCATGCGCAGGACGGAGGCTCCCTTTTCATAGGTCAGCACGTCGAACATGGCTTCGGCTTCTTTGGGCGCGCGCACGGGGAACTCAATCGGCCTTGTGCTCAGCAAGCCGTCGACCGACAGCGCGGCAGCGCGTGAGACGCCAAAGGCGGTCCAACGCTCCCACTCCGGTTTCCAGGCATCGACCACCAGCATTTCCATGAAGGTGGCAAAGGCTTCGTTGAGCCAGAGCCCGTTCCACCAGGCCATCGTCACGAGGTCGCCGAACCACATGTGGGCATTCTCGTGCGCGACCACGTCTGCGATTCGTCCCTGTTCCGCATGTGTGGCCGTGCGCTGGTCCAGCAGAAGGGCTGTTTCACGGAACGTGATCGCACCCAGATTTTCCATCGCTCCGGAAGCGAAGTCTGGAATGGCGATGAGATCGAGCTTGTCGCCCGGATAGGGGATGCCGTAGTAGTCGGCAAGAAAATCGAGCGAGTACACGGCGATTTCCTGACCGAACGGGGTCAGGTGTTGTTTGCCGGGCACGGACCAGAGGCGGACCGGGGTCTGCCGGGCCATGGTGGGAGCTGTGGCTTGGAGGTTCCCGACGATGAAGGCCACGAGATACGTGGACATCTTCATGGAGTCCGCGAAGCGCAGCACTCGTTTCCCCCCCTCTTGTCGATCGTCCACGATCCGGGTATTCGAGATGGCAGTCAGCGCGGGATCGATGGCCAGGGTGACGGCGAAGACGGCTTTGAATTGCGGTTCGTCCCAACAGGGGAAGGCCCGCCTCGCGTCAGTCGCTTCGAATTGGGTTGCGGCCAGGCTGTGCGAATTGCCCTGGTCATCCTTGTAACTACTGCGATAGAAGCCGCGCAATTTATCGTTCAGTGTGCCGCGAAACGCCAGGCTCAATTTCCAGGCGCCGGGTTGAATGACCGACGGGAAGGAGATGTGGCATCGCTGGTGCTCTTCATCCATCCGCACGGTTCCGGTGCGCGGCGACGTTGTTTCGCCGGACAGTGTCGCCGTCGAGACTTCCAATTCGGTCGCATTCAGGAGAATCTCAGTAGTCGGCTCGGTCACCGTCAGTGTGACGACCTCGTGGCCGGTGAATGAGTGTGCCTGGAGGTCGGGCTCCATACGCAAATCGTAATGAGATGGAATGACGTGGCGCGGGAGTCTGTATGGATCGTGAGGCGTCATAGCGGTACCCATGGTGTGTGTTTTCGACTGTTGGTGGTTGTGCGGTGGATTCGGGCGGCTCCAGGCCACGGGCATGAAGAACAATGCGGTGGCGCCGTGCCAGGCACCTAACCAGGCTACTGCGTTGGTGAGGAACCGGGTGGCTAGTAGTGCCGCATGTCGTCGAGTGACGGGACGGTCGGCCTGGTGGCCCTTCATGACTCCGCTGCAAGGGTGACATCGGCACCCTGTGCATGGCCGACGATCAGGATGCTGGTCCTTCCAATGAACAGTCCGGTTTCAACGATGCCGGGAATCTGGTTGAGTTCTATTTCGAGGGTGGCCGGATCATCGATCTTGGGCATGTGCAGATCGAGAATCACGTGGCCTGCTTCGGTCTGGAACACGACGCCGTTTCGCTCGCGTAAGACCGCTTTGCCTCCAGAAGTGTGTTCGATGTTTCGTGCTGTGCTGCCCCATCCGAACGGTACGACTTCAATCGGCAACGGAAAACTGCCGCCGAGTGCCGGCACGAGTTTCGTGTGGTCGACCATCACAATAAAGCGCTTCGCTGCGGCGGCCACGATTTTTTCCTTGAGCAGCGCGCCTCCGCCGCCTTTCACGAGGTTCAAGGCGGGATCGACCTGGTCGGCTCCGTCGATGGCCACATCGATCATCCATGCGTTATCGGATTCGATGAGGGGGATGCCGGATTGCCTGGCCAGAGCCGCTGTGTCGTGGGACGTCGGTACGGCGTGGATTCGGAGCCCTGCGCGCACCCGTTCGCCGAGCGCGATGATCAGATGCTTCGAGGTACTGCCGGTCCCCAACCCGACGACCATGCCGTCGCGTACATATTCGGCGGCTTTCATGGCCGCCCGCTGCTTTTCGGAATCGAGATCAGATGATGGTTTCATGATGGATGGTGTCATGCTGAGGCCGATGATGAGAGTTGTGCCGCCGTCGAGGCGGCGCCGAGCAGAGCGGTTTTGTCGTTCATCACGACCTTCACCGGGATCTGGCTCATGATCCGTTTGTAACGGCCCTTATTGGTGAATCCGCGCATAAACGAGCCGTCCTGCAGCTTCTTCAGCAATTTGGGCGCGATCCCGCCGGCGACATAGACTCCGTCGAGTGTAAGCGCCTTGAGCGCCAGGTTGCCGGCTTCCGCACCGTAAATGGACGCAAATAAATCAAGGGCCTGTTTGGCGATTTCGGCCTGTCCCTTGAGTCCGGCATCGGCAATCTCGGCGGCGGGATTGCCGACTTTGATCTTCTCCGCCAACCAGGTCGGCTCATTTTTCTTGGTGTCGCGGAGATATTCGTAGATGGCATGAAGGCCCGGCCCGGATACGATGCGTTCGTAACTCACGTGCAGGTAGCTGCCACGCAGATGGCGAAGCAAGTCGATTTCGCTGTCGCTGTTCGGGGCGAAGTCCGTATGCCCGCCTTCCGACGGCATGGGGCGGTAGCGAGTTCCATCCCAATAGAGAATGCATTCACCGAGACCGGTACCGGCCGCGATCAAGGCGAGGGCCTGTTTTTTCTTCGGCGGGGCGCCGGCGTTCAGCACCACGATTTCATCGGGATTGAGGAGGAGGAGGCCATGGGCCGTTGCTTCGAGATCGTTGAGCAGGCGCACTTGGGGGATGGCGAATCGTTCCGCAAGTGTCGCTCCATCAATGACCCAAGGAAGATTGGTGGTGCGGCAACGGTTATCGATCACCGGTCCTGCCACGCCGAAGCACGCCGCCGTTAATTTGATAGGCTCTGGGGGAAGCTCCGGTGCCTCCGTAGTTTCTTCTGCCGGCGCTTCGACGGGCTCGTTTCCCGGCTCGTCTTCTGCCGGGGGCTTGGGCAACGGTGCACTGAGAAATTCCTCGATGATTTCTTCGAGGGTCTTATAGTCCGCGCTATGGAAGCTATCTTCCCGCACCGGCTCGACCCGTTCAGTCGTCCAGTCGTAGAGCGCCAGATTGGTTTTTGTGCCTCCGATATCGCCTGCCAGGATCATGGTGCCTCTTGCGTTGACTAATCGTCTGTTGTTGGGGTCAATTCGGATGCCGCGGCGTGGTCAAGATACCACAACAGTCGTCCGGTCTCAGGCCGAACCAAGGCTGCGGGATATGGGCCTGGATCACCGGGCCGCTGCTCCAGTACGCGTCGCACGACTGCGGCTTTGTTCCTTCCGGCGACGAGGAACAGTACCACACTCGCGTGATTGATCACACCTAGGGTGAGAGTCACTCGTGCCCGCGTTCCCTGGGGAGAAGTGCCGGGAACCACCCAACGCGTCTCTTCGGTCAGTGATGCCGTGCCGGGAAAGAGGGACGCGGTGTGGCCATCGTCGCCCATGCCCAGAAGGACAAGATCCAATTGTGGCCATTGTCCGGGGACGGCTGCAGTGAGGTGGCGCAGGGTAGTTTCGTAGTGAGCTGCCGCCGCTTCAGGCGGGTCTTCGCCGCGTATCCTGTGAATCTGTGTGGAGGGAATGTGCAAGGGGCTGAACAGCATGGCGTTTGCCATGGCGAAATTGCTGTCGGCATGTGTCGGCGGCACGCTCCGCTCGTCGCCGAACAGAAAGTGCACCTTGCTCCAGTCGAGTTGCTGTGCGTGGTCCTCGCTGGCCAGGATCGAATACAAGGTCTTCGGCGTTGAGCCGCCCGAGAGAGCCGCGAGGAAACAATTCCGCTGGGCGATCGCCTGCCTGCCCACTTCCAGGAAGAGCCCTGCAGCGGCACGGGTCAGTTCCTGGGTGTCAGAGAAGCGGTGGATTTCTGGAGCCTGGGACATGTCAACGGTGAGTGCGGCGTTTGGGCAGAGGACGTTTTTTTTCAGCGGGTTTACGACGGCCGGCTTTGGCCGGGGTGAGCATGGCAATGAGGCTTCGGATGGTGCGCACGGGATTGGGGCCGAGGGCGATACGTACGGCCGGGCGCTGATGCGTCTGCAACGATTGAAGGTCCCCGACGGCTTGCGCCTGTGCCAGCGTGCCGAAGGAATAGAACTTTTCGGGGACCGGAACGTCAGGTTTCATGCCGTCCACGAATTCGAGGAACAGGCCGCTGTTCGGGCCGCCTTTGTGGAGTTGGCCTGTGGAATGCAGGTACCGGGGACCATAGCCCGCCGTGGTGGCGATGTGGTGGCGCAGCATCACCGCTTTGCGCAACGCCCGTATCGAAGCATCCAGTTGAGGGCTGGGAGTGGTGTACGCCAGCATGGCCAGGTAGCGATTGGGCGCCGCCTGTTCGAGCAATTGGGTCAGTGCCTGCTTGGGCGTGAGCATCGGCAGTGAAGGGAATCGTCCCTGCGTCTCAACGTCTTTTAAGACGCGAGCGGTGTTGTCTTTGCTCTCCTGCACGTTCGGCTGATCGAACGGATGGATGCCGAGCGCATGTCCTGCGACCGCTGTGGCGAATTCCCAACGGAAGAATTCTCCGCCGAGGTCGTAGCGGTCGGCCAGGTTCAATCGAAATACCGGATGCCCGGCCCGTTGCAGCGCGATGATGGATCGATCCAACGCGGCATTGCGGTCGCCTTTGAGTCGAAGCGCGACGAAGAGCCGATCGGCTCCATAGGCAGTTGGGGAGGCGAGGGGTTCTCCTGCCACGGGAACGATCCCGGTTCCTTCCTTCCCGGTGCTTTCTGCGAGAAGTTGTTCCACCCAGAGTCCAAACGAATTGAGCGCGGGGGAGGTCAGCAGAGTCACCTTGTCGCGCCCTGCCATGGCCATCGCGGCCATCATCCCTCCCAGGGCTGCTCCCGGGTTGTCCCTCGGCGATGACGTGTTCCGACAGGATTCACGCATGGTCAGGGCCCGGCTGAGGAGTTTGCCCACGTCGAGTCCCAGCAGTGCGGCGGGTACCAGGCCAAAGTAGGAGAGGACGGAGTACCGCCCGCCGATGTCCGGCTGATTGGTGAACGTGCGCCAGAACCCGCGCTCGCGCGCCAGCTGTTCGAGTCCGGTGCCGGGGTCCGTGATGGCGACAAACTGGGCTCCCCCGCGATTGCCCTTAGTCCGCCGGACAAGTTCCCAGAAGTGAGCGAAGAGTGACATCACTTCAATGGTGCCCCCGGACTTGCTGGCCACGAGAAAGAGGGTTCGCGCCGGTTGAATCGCTTTCGTCACCTGACGGACCCAACCCGGGACGGTGGAGTCCAGTACCCAGAGTTTGGGAAACCCTTTGGCAGAACCAAATGTGCAGCGGAGGACTTCGGGCCCCAAGCTGCTTCCACCCATTCCGAGAAGCACGACGTCGGTAATGCGAGCTTCCCGGGCAGCCTTTGCAAAGCTCCGTAGCTCGGTGAGCCCGTCCTGCATGTGGTCGAGAACCGTCAACCAGCCGAGCCGATTATCGATTTCAGTCGGACTGGACTTCCAGAGGGTATGGTCTCGTGTCCAGATACGCTCGATCGTATGGCTGCTTGCCAGGTCGTCCAGCGTTTTGCTGATGATCGGGTTGTCGAGCAGGAGCGATGCAGTGGGACGGGTCGGCATAACACGCTCTCTTCCGTTAGTGGAGGAACGAATCGATGGACCTCGGCTCGTTCGTATCTTAGGTTCGAGCGTGTAAAAAGGCAAACGAAGAGAAGCCAGAGGTCGAGTAGGAGTGTCTTGAACGAAGGGGCGTGGTTGCTGTGCGGTTGGAGCGGTCGCGTGGAAGGATGGGTCTCTTAGGTTTCTTCTTCCTGGTCACCCAGATCGGCCAGCACGAGAGAAATGGAATTCTGCGATTCCAGTGCGCCGACAATGGTGACAGGTGTTCCAACGGAAACTTGGTCAAAGAGCGCAGCAATCTGAGGATTATCCAGCAGGATGCTGCCGTACGGTTGATCCGTGATACCTTGTGCGATGCCATGGAGCTGGATCAGGCCGGGCATATGCTGACTCTTGGGAATCAAGCCTGATTGCTGTGCTTCCTCAAAGCGGCGTCGATCGTCGGCATTGGGATAGTCGAGAATCAGGGCGCGGAAATACGGGGTCTGTCCCGACCCGCGTTTGCGGTGAATGCGATATTCGCCTTCGGGCGTTGCGCCGTCGCCGTAGTGCTGTTTCGCCCGGATGCCTCGCGACCCCAGGCGGATGGGATAGGTCAATACTTTCTTGCCGTTCTTGTACAGAGACAGCACTCGGTCGGCCTTGCTGATGACAATGGCTTGCGCACGATGGGTGCGCGACCACTCAATGGTTCGTTGGGCTGATTCTCGCCAGGCTGCAATGAGGTCGTCATCGGCATACCGGCCCAACTCGTTTGTCAGCAAGGCGGTTTGGGTGAGAAGTATTTTCCCCGCACGATCTGAAGCCTGGATGGCATGGTCGAACTGTCCCTGTTCAATGAACAGGCGAGCTTGTCGTACAAGCAGTTCGGTTTCAACCGGATGTTCGCCGAGTACCACACGGCTGCCGATATCTCCCACGCGGGTGTTCAAGAGGCGGAGCCGTTGCTCGACCTTGGCGAGTTTTGTTTCGGCGGTGGTGCGTTGGGCTTGGAGGCGCGTGTTCACGTCGGCCACGAGCTGCGACCCTTCGACTTGCAGACTTTCCAGGTCGGTCTCCAGCTCATTTTCTTCCCACGGCCAACGGACGATATTTTCTTCGGATTGAATGCGGGCTCGTAAAGAGATCCATTGGCGGGAGAATTTTGAATAGGCTTCGGGGCTGATGTCGGATGCCCGCAGCGTCACGAGGTCACGATCGATGCTTTCGATGGCTTCCACGAGCTCGTCGGGGACTGTTTCAACGCACCCGCCCACGCTCATCGACAGGAGTCCGACGAGGGCTAGGCTACAGAAGGTGCGGCAAATGTGGTTCAGGCGTCTCATTGTTTCATTCTATCCCGCAGGGAGCGATTCTCGCGAACTCTTCTCGTTTTTGTCACTGACACGCGCGGACAAGCATGGCCGGTTCAGAAGGCATGCATCTGGTTTCTGCGGGAGCATTGCAGGCCGCCAGGCATATCTCCAATCCGTGGCGGCCCTACAGCTCCGGGCTCTACTCACGCAAGCCGGATGCCAGGGTTGAGATTGTTGCAAGCTGGACCGATTATCTTTCCAGAACAATTAGTTAGATCAATGCGGCAAGACGCGACCTTTGCCCGTTTCTGTGGCATGTTTGTCACAGTCGGGCAAGAGTGCCTCAAGAGTTCGAGGTGAGTAGCGGTCGCGCGGTCAGAAACCTTTCCCCATTTCCAGTTCTGATTCTCCTTCCGTGCGCCCTTCCAGGGCTGATTGAAGCGCGCAGGTTGATTGACACCCTCCTGTCCCGCCCCTATAATGCGGCCTCTTCATTGAAGAATGATCTCTCGACAAGGAGTGCGCAATGTCGTTCACTTTTAAACAACCTTCGAATCTCAAGCGCAAGCGGGAACATGGATTTCGGAAGCGCATGAGTACCAAGAACGGCCGAAAAGTTATCGCTCGTCGTAGAGCCAAAGGCCGCGCTCGTCTCACCGTCTGATTCTTTCCTGCCGCTAGGCAATCTGCAAGTAGGCAACATCCAGGTGGTGGATGGTACACCTGGGGTGGGTCCTGTCGTCTTAGCCTGGTCGTAGTAAAAATGCGGCGACGCACAGTCTTGGCACGTGGCTTCCGGTCTTGGAGGCCTGGTCGGACTGGTGACCCACAGGCAGGTGTGTTATGTCGGCAGGGCAAAGGGCTGTTCCGTTTTTCTTGAAGCGTAGCCGGGATATCCAGCACATCAAGAAGAACGGCCGACGGGTTTCAACAGGACTATTCAATCTCCAGATTTGTCCGGGCCTGTCCCAGGATGCGATGTTGGGGATTGTGATCGGGCGACGGTTCGGGACAGCAGTGCGTCGGAATCGGGCAAAGCGCCTGTTTCGGGAATTGGGCCGCGCGGTGCGCCCGGCATTAGTCCCAGGTCACGCATTTCTCGTGTTTCCGAAGCGAGAGTGCCTGAATCTGCCGTTTGCGGAGCTGCAGAACCTATGGCGAGGCACATTACAAAGGCAGCGGTTGGCCCGTTTTGGGGAACCCTCGCTCTGAGGCGGCTGTGCATTGTCCTCTTGATGATCTATCGAGCCTGTCTGTCCCCATTGCTCGGGCCTGCGTGCCGGTTCCATCCCACGTGTTCCGTGTATGCCCAGGATGCCATCGAGCGGTATGGCGTTCTCAAGGGGCTTCTCATGGCGGGTAGGCGCTTGCTGAAATGTCATCCCTTCCATCCCGGCGGAGTGGACCCGGTACGGTAACCGTCGTGGCAATAACTCTTCAGCTTCTGCTCAGTACATAAATCCCATGGAAAAACGCGTCATCGTCTTCCTCATCGTCTCCCTGGCCGTGATTATCGGTTACGACTACCTGCTCAAGGGCATGGGGCTGTTGCCGCCGTCTGAGCCGGTGCAGGTGGCTACGAACCCAAGCCCTGCAGCCGAGACAGGCAAGCCTGGGGGAGGGGCGGGAGATTCGGCGAAGTCTGTGAGTGCTGCTCCGGTCTCTTCCGTGAATGGTGCGCCCGCTTCTCCCGGCAATGCGACCGGGGCGGCAAGTGAAGAGCAAACGGTTGAAGTGGACACGGAACTGTTTCGTGCCAAATTCAGCAATCGCGGCGCCGTGCTCAAATCCTGGGAATTGAAGCGATACAGTGCAGCTGTCGAGCAGAGCTCGACGCCTGTGCAGTTGGTCTATAGCGGAGGACGGTTCAAGGGACCTCTGAGCCTGGTGACCGGGGATCAATCCATGACCAGCGACCTTGGATCTGCCCTCTATCAGGTCACCCAGGATCTCTCGCATCTCGATAGCGCGCATCCTGTCGGTCACCTCACCTTCCGGTACCACGATACCCAGAAGAATGTTGACGTTGAGAAGGAGCTGACCTTTCACCATGGGTCCTACGTGGTGGACATTGCGATTCGTACTCAAGGGCTGACGACTCCGGTGGATGTCACTCTCGGCACCAATTTCGGCATTGTGGAGTGGGGGGAAGGTTTCATCGGGCTCATGGGGTCGGCGTCACTAGTCGACGACAAGGTATTGAAGGAAACGCCGGACGGCGAGGCTGAGCGCAAAGGCGACGTGAAGTGGTCGGCCATTCAGGATAAGTATTTCTTAAGCGTGTTGATGCCGCAGAAGGCTTCGGCTGCCCTCGCGAAGAAGGAAGGGGACAAGCTGGTGTCGGCCGGTGTCCGCTTCGCCACGCCCGGCAACGGGGCGACGATGGCGATGCAACTCTACGCCGGTCCAAAAGAGTACGACACGCTGAAACGCTTAAACGTCGGCCTGGAAGATACGATCGATTTCGGCTGGTTTGTCTTCGGGAGTTGGGGGTTGGTGAAGGCGGTGGCCAAGCCGATTTTCTATGTGCTGCGATTCCTCTACGAATTTACGCACAACTACGGGATCACGATCATTCTCTTGACCATGCTGATCAAGCTGATGTTCGTGCCGCTGCAATACAAGAGCTACAAGTCCATGAAGCAGATGCAGGTCATCCAGCCGAAAGTGCTGGCCCTGCAGGCGAAGTTCAAGGACGATCGTGAGCGGCTGAACAAGGAACTGATCAAGCTCTATAAAGATCATCGGGTGAATCCGGTCGGCGGCTGTCTGCCGATGGTGCTGCAGATGCCGGTCTTCGTGGCGCTGTTCAATATTCTCTATATGACGATCGATCTTCGGCAGGCCCCGTTCATGCTCTGGATCAAAGACCTGTCTGTGCAGGATCCCTACTACGTGCTGCCGATCGTCATGGGCGCCACCATGGTCATTCAGCAAAAAATCACTCCGACCACGATGGATCCGACGCAGGCGAAGATCATGCTGTTTCTGCCGGTGTTCATGACGTTCCTGTTCGTGAACTTTCCTGCCGGATTGGTGCTCTATTGGCTGACGAACAATACGCTCACGATCACCCAGCAGGTGGTGACCGAGCGGCTGTTCGGGAAGAAGTGGCAGGTGGCTGCGGCGGATGCCGATGCGGTCACCGGCGACGAACCGAAAGAGCAGAAGAGCAGCGGCAAGCGGCGCAACAGTCCATCCGAGTAATTCCACACGATTGGGTGCGTCATGCATGGCGCGCTGGACGATACGATCTGTGCTATCGCCACCCCTCCCGGCGAAGGTGGAATCGGGGTGGTCCGCATCAGCGGGCTTCACGCCTGTGATGTCGCGTCTCAAGTCGTACGCCTCCGATCCGGCAAATCCCTTCACGACCTTCGAACTCATGTCATGGCGCTGGCGGACGTAGGCTCCCCCGGTGCGACACGCGCCGTTCCGTACCATACGGAATCACGCCCGCATGGGGTGCTCGATGAAGCGCTTGTCGTCGTGATGAGGGGGCCGCATTCGTATACCGGCGAGGATGTCGTCGAGGTGCAGTGCCATGGGGGGCCGGTCGTGCTGGATCAGCTGTGCCGGAGCCTGATATCCGCAGGGGCCAGGCTGGCTGAGCCGGGAGAGTTTACCAAGCGCGCCTTCCTCAAAGGACGATTGGACCTGGCGCAGGCCGAGGCCGTGCTCGATACCATTCGTGCGAAGACTGCGCGCAGTCTGGCGATTGCCCAATCCCAGCGGCGCGGTGAATTGTCCCGTGAGGTGGAGGAGACGAGGTCGGGTTTAGTCGTGGCGTTGGCGCATATCGAAGCGGCGCTCGATTTTGCGGAGGAGGATATTGCATTCGTTCGGCAGGACGAACTTCTGCGGCTTCTTGACGAGACTTTGATTAAGCTGCGGGGTTTGGTTCAGTCCGGGGAGGAAGGCCGGATCTGGAGAGAAGGCGCCGCAGTGGCGATTCTCGGACGTCCAAACGTCGGCAAGTCGAGTTTGATGAATGCCCTGTTGCGGAGCGATCGCGCGATCGTCACCCCGATTCCAGGCACGACGCGGGATTTGTTGGAGGAGGTCGTCAATATCCACGGCATTCCCGTGCGACTCTTCGACACGGCAGGCATCCGCACCACGGATGACCCGGTCGAAACCGAGGGCATTCGTCGGAGCCACCTCGCATGGGAAGACGCGGATCTGGCGCTGATTCTTCTGGACAGCTCGCAACCGATGCTGGAAAGCGATCTGTTGTTGCTTCGTCGTTCGGAGGCTGCGCGGGCGTTGCTGGTCCTGAATAAGTGCGATCTGCCATCTCGCATCTCGAAACAAGACCTTACCCGCGTCTGCCCCGTGAGCGCCGGTCTGTTCGAAATCTCTGCGAAAATGCACATCGGGCTGGATGGATTGCGGGATGCGATCAGCAGCCGATTGATGCCGAGGGGTTTAGAGTCCCGGGAAGGGGTTCTTGTGACCAATCTCCGGCATGCTGCCGCCTTCGAGCGTGCACTGCAAGGGGTGGAGCAGGCCAGACAGTCGGTGGACGCGGGACGTGCGGGCGAATTGGTGGCCATGGATCTTCGCATTGCCGCCGATGCCTTAGGTGAAATCACCGGGGCCATCACCACCGATGAGATTCTGGAGCGGATCTTCGCCGAGTTTTGTATCGGGAAATGAAAGGATTCTTGTCGTGAGTGAACAGTGTGACGTCATCGTCGTCGGGGGTGGCCATGCCGGGTGTGAAGCGGCGCTGGCCGCAGCCCGCATGGGGGCGCGTACGATCCTGCTCACGATGGATCCTGACCGGATCGCTCAGATGTCCTGCAATCCTGCGATCGGCGGCATTGCCAAGGGACATCTCGTCAAGGAGATCGACGCGTTGGGCGGAGAAATGGGGCGGAATACCGACCAGGCCGGCATCCAGTTTCGCATGATCAACACCAGCAAGGGGCCGGCGGTCCGTGCCTTGCGCGCGCAATGCGATAAAAAGGTCTATCGCGAAGTCATGCAACGCACGCTCCGTGCGCAGCCGGCACTTGAGATCAGGGGCGGGACGGTTGATCGCATTCTCACCAGAGCGGGCGGCGTCACCGGGATTGTGACGGATGCCGGCGTATCTATTCATGCGCGGGCAGTGGTGCTCACCTCGGGCACGTTTCTGAAGGGATTGATCCATATCGGTCTCAATCATTTTCCCGCCGGTCGAGCCGGGGAGGCCTCCGCGGAGCACCTGTCCGATTGCATGCGTGATTTTGGCTTTGAGGTTGGCCGGTTGAAGACTGGGACTCCGCCCCGACTCGACCGGGATTCTATCGATTTTTCTGTGATGGAGGTGCAGCCGGGAGACGACCCTCCACCGCCGTTTTCTTACCGGACAAGGCGTGTCTCCTTGCCGCAGGTGCCCTGCCACTTGACGTACACGAATTCTCAAACGCATGATATTATTGCGAAAAATATTGATAGATCGCCGTTGTTCAGCGGGGTGATTGATTCTATCGGTCCCCGGTATTGCCCGTCGATCGAGGATAAGGTCGTGAGATTTGCCGATAAAGACCGGCATCAAATCTTCATTGAGCCGGAAGGGTTGGATACGAACGAATTTTACCCGAATGGAATTTCAACCAGTCTCCCGGTCGATGTGCAGGCGGCCATCCTGAAGACTATTCCCGGGCTTGAGAAGACGAGAATGCTGAAGCCTGGGTATGCGGTCGAGTACGATTATTTTCCTCCCCGCCAACTTCACAATTCGCTCGAGACGAAATTGGTTGCCGGGCTCTACCATGCCGGCCAAATCAACGGGACTTCCGGATATGAAGAGGCCGGTGCCCAGGGGATCATGGCCGGAATAAATGCCGCCCTGAAGCTGCGAGGTGAAGCGCCGCTCGTGCTGGACCGGTCGCAGGCCTATATTGGCGTGTTAATTGATGATTTAATCACGAAAGATGCCAGGGAGCCCTACCGCATGTTCACTTCGCGTGCGGAATACCGACTATTGCTCCGCCATGACAATGCTGATCTTCGCTTGATGGATCTCGGACACCGCATCGGGTTGGTATCTGATGAGGTGCACGGGAAGCTGGAGGCGAAGCGGTTTGCCATTGAACGGGAAGTTCAGCGTCTCAAGGAAACCAGGCCGAAAATAACGTCTGATGTGAAGCGGCTCATGGAGGAGGCGGAGGTAGGAGCTGTGGGTCCAACCCAATCCTTGGCTGAAATCCTCCGGCGTCAGGAAATGAGCTACAACAAGATCGTCGCAGTGTTCGGTGGCGCTGATATTGATGATCCTGACATCACCGAAGCGATTCAGCTCGAAGTGAAATACGAAGGCTATATTAAGCGGCAGCTGCAGCAAATTCAGCGATCAGAGAAGTTAGAGCACCGCGCCATCCCCGATCAGTTTGATTATGACGGAATCACCGGTTTTTCGAGCGAAGTCAGGGAAAAGCTTAAGCGGGTGAAGCCGGCATCGGTAGGGCAGGCTTCGCGTATTTCCGGTGTAACACCTGCCGCTATTTCCATTTTGCTGGTTGCAATCGAGAGACATCGTCGGCAACCATCGGCATGAAATGGACGTACCGGATCGCGTGGATAGAGGTAGCGTGACCTTATGTCCGACTCATAGGGGAGAACCTGCTTGACCACACAGGTTATTTTCGCGTAAGTGTTCCACGTGGAACAGGACGAAATTCAGTTCGCAAAATCACTTCAATCCCTTGCAGCGGATCTCTCTAGCTCCATTCCTGATCTCTCTATCTCTTATTTCTTTCGCTATCTCGTCGAGTTAAAGAAGTGGAATAAAGCCATTAATCTCACGGCCATCGACGATGATCGAGAGATCCTGGTGAAGCATTTTATTGACTCAATTGCTGGCCTTAAAGTCGTTGATATTAATGATGAAACTGAGTTGCTTGATGTTGGGGCCGGGGCTGGATTTCCTGCCCTTCCTCTCAAGTTTGTGCGGCCTGAGCTGTCGGTTGAGTTGCTCGATCCGAACGAAAAGAAGGGAGCATTCTTGCGGTACGTCGTGGGAACGCTTGGTCTGGTAGGTGCGACGGTTGCGACGGCCAAACTGGAAGATTATGCCAGCCGAGGGAATGTTCAGGCGCGATTTGACTACATCGTGGTCAGGGCCTTTAAGGTTGATGAGTGTGGCTTGGCGCTCTCGACACTTCTGAAGCCGGACGGAAAGCTTGTTTTATACCGTGCGGAGAGGGTTCCTGGAAGTTTTGAGCTTGCCGGCCTTGCTTTGATAGAGGAAGTCGAGTATGAGCTTCCTGCTAAGTACGGTCATCGAGTGTTGTCGGTTTTTTCAAAGTCATCCGGATGAGATGGTGTTCCACGTGGAACATTGGGGGCGCGCATATCTTTAGCTGAGTGGATAGGGGAACTACATGGCTCGAATCATAGCTGTTGCAAATCAAAAGGGTGGGGTGGGGAAAACGACCACCTCTGTGAACCTTGCCGCAGCGTTGGCAATCGAGGGAGGATCAGTTCTCCTGGTCGATATTGACCCTCAGGGAAACGCGACAAGCGGGCTTGGTGTCGACGCCATGTCGCTCACGAAGACGATCTACAATGTATTGATTAGTAAAGAGAGTATTGAGTCTCTCGCCATGCAGACCGGGGTGAATGGATTATCGATCGTCCCGGCAAATTCCCATCTCGCCGGTGCAGAGGTCGAGCTGGTGAATATGGAGGACCGTGAGCAGCGACTGAAAGAGGCCCTGGCTGACGTGTCGGACCGCTACGACACAATACTGCTGGATTGTCCGCCCGCCCTGGGCCTTCTGACCATCAATGCGATGGTCGCGGCGCATTCCGTGCTGATCCCGGTGCAATGCGAATACTATGCGATGGAAGGCCTTGGTCGGTTGATGGAGAGTATTCAGCGTCTTCGGCAATCCCTGAACCCTGGATTGGAAATCGAGGGCATCGTGCTCACGATGTACGATGCGCGCAATTCGCTGGCCCGCCAGGTGGTCGAACAGATTCGCGGGCATTTCGGGGCCAGCGTGTATCAAACGATGATCCCGCGCAATGTGACGTTGGCCGAGGCACCGAGCTACGGTCGCCCGGCGTTGTTGTACAACATGGCATCAGCCGGTGCTCAAGCCTATCTTTCCCTAGCCAAGGAGTTTGTGGTCCATGGAGAAAAAAGCCCTCGGTAGAGGACTCGACGCGCTATTGCCGACCGGTCGAACCACGGCCGAGCCGGAACGTGGCGACGTGCAGGAATTGCGGCTTGAAGCCATTGTTCCGAACCGCTTCCAGCCTCGGCAGCAGTTCTCCGAAGTCGAACTGGCTGAGTTGACCGCCTCGTTGAAGCAGAACGGCCTGCTGCAACCCATTCTGGTGCGTCGAAAAGGCGATGGCATTTATGAGTTAATTGCAGGCGAGAGACGCTTGAGGGCTGCTAAGTTATCGGGAATGCAGAAGATTCCAGCTCTTGTTCGAAACGTGTCTGATCAGGAGTCTATGGTGTTGGCGTTAGTGGAGAACCTCCAGCGGGACGACCTGAATCCCATGGAGACCGCACGGGCGTACCAACGCATGCTGAATGAATTCGGGCTGACCCAGGAGGCGATTGCTCAGAAGGTGGCATGTGATCGGTCGTCCGTGGCGAACCTGCTGCGGTTGATGGCGCTCCCCTCCGAGGTGCAGCACATGATCGAATCCGATCAGCTCTCTACAGGCCATGCCAAGGTCATTCTCGGGCTCATGACACCAGCCGCGCAGATCAGTCTGGCGACGCAGATTGTGGATGGGCAACTCTCGGTTCGTGAAGCTGAGCGGTTGGTGCAGGAACATGCTGAAGCCAGGAAGCCGGGCAAGCGTCCGGTTCGTGCGCCATTGCGGTCGGATCTTGAGGAGCGATTGCAGAAACGTCTGGGCACCAGGGTGGATGTGCAGAGGGGACGGCGCGGCGGTAAGATCGTCATTCATTACTTTTCGCCTGAAGAATTGGACGGCGTCGTCGAGCGGTTGCTCAATTCATAGCCGAGACATTTTCAGGGCAGATTTTCTTCGAATGACCGGAGTAGAATGCCGTCAGAATTCTTGAACGGGGAGTGACATCGGGCAGCTGTAGCAGTCATGTCCTTCGGTCAGTGCGTGAGTTGTTGTTATTTGTGGGAGGTGTAACAAATGGCGTGGATCAATAAGGACAAACAGGACGGGAAGCGTCAGGCAGGACAAAGCGAGGGAACTGAAATGGAAAATTTGGAGTCTACGGCACCACGCGAGGGAAACGAAGAAATTAATGCCTTTGTCGGGAAGGGCGTCAGCTTCAAGGGCGTCATCTCCTATAACGGCACCGTACGCATCGATGGCAATCTTGACGGAGAGATTCATACCGAAGGGGTGTTGCTGGTCGGTGAGGATGCCGTCCTGACGGCAAAGATCACGGCCGGTACCGTGGTGTGCAAGGGGAAGATCACCGGCGACATCAGCGCCCGGGAGAAGGTGAAGTTGCGCGCCCCTGCCGTAGTCAATGCCGGCGTAAAGGCGCCGCTGCTGGCTATGGAGGAAGGGGTGGTCTTCAACGGCACGTTGGAGATGAGCCAGTCAGGCACGCGCGAGCCGCAGGGGCAGGGATCCACGCGCGGCCAGGGCGTCAAGTTGGTCAACGGATAACGTTGGCTCAACGACAAATTCGTTGGACAGAGTGTGGCTTGCCTTGTAAGCCAGAGGTAGGCAGAGGAAGGTTCCATTCAGTGGCGCCCTGGTCTCTAGGATGCGTGGGGTGCGCGAAGGAGGATGCCGATGTGGGGTGAGACCAAAAAGCAGCCGGTCGCGGAAGACGATAAGTTTACCTTCCTCGGCAAGGGCACCAGCTTCAAGGGCATTGTCACGTTTGATGGCACCGTCCGAATCGATGGCCGGGTCGAGGGAGAAGTGCATACGGGCGGGGCGGTGATCGTCGGCGAAAGCGCCGTCATCAAGGGCGTGATTGCCGCCGGGTCCGTCTCGATCAGCGGGCGCGTGAAGGGGTCGGTGACGGCGCTGCAGAGGGTCGAGATTCAAAAGCCGGGGATTCTCATCGGGGATATCCAGAGCCCGGTGATCATGATCGAGGAAGGCGCGCATTTTCACGGCATGAGCAATATGGGCGCTGAGAAGTGGACGGAGGACGAATCTTCTGAGTTCGGTGCTCCGCAGGATCCCGGCGTACGCGACCTCGTGGCCCATCGCGGCAAAGTCAAAACGCAAGAGCCGTAAGTGCTCGGCGCATTCTTCCCCCGGTAGATTTATGGCACGTCAGACCGTACTGCTAGGTATGAGCGGCGGAGTGGACAGCTCCGTTGCGGCGTCGCTCCTCGTACAGCAGGGATACGATGTCCACGGCATCACGCTCCAGGTATGGGAGCATGAGGATGACCAGATCGCCGTCTCCAAGCGCTGGGAAGAGCGGGGATGCTGCAAGATCGGCATCGCGAAGTATGTCGCGCAGCGTCTACGTATTCCATATGAGGTGGTCGATCGGCGCGAAGTCTTTCAGCAGGGCGTGATCGATGATTTCGTCGCCGGGTATGCTTCCGGCACCACGCCCAACCCCTGCGTGCGGTGTAATGAGCGGGTGAAATTGCGCTCCCTCTACGCCTTGGCGCAAGAGCGAGGCATGGACCATGTGGCGACGGGGCACTATGCTCGCGTGCAGCAGGTCAATGGACAGTGGTCGCTGCACCGGGCGCTCGATGCGCGCAAGGACCAAAGTTATTTTCTCTATCGAATCAATCCCGCCTGGTTGCCGCGTCTACTCTTTCCGGTGGGCCATATGCAGAAGTGTGATGTGTGGCAGGAGGCCGAATCGCTTGGATTGCCCGTTGAGGAACTCAAGGAAAGCCAAGAGATTTGTTTCGTGAGCCACGGTGACTATCGAACGTTCATCGAGCAGGAAATGCCGGAGGCCAAGAAGCCCGGCTCCTTTGTGGGCGTGGATGGGGAGGTTCTCGGGCAACACGAGGGCATCGCGTTCTATACACCCGGGCAACGCCGAGGCCTGGGTATTGCCGTGGGGCAGCGGTTGTACGTGCAGAAAGTGGTACCTGAGTCGGGCCAAGTGGTGTTATGTGCGGAAGATCAACTAGTGCAGTCGGAGTGTCAGGTCGCCGATCTTAGTCTGTTTGATCACGCCCTCGGTCGGCAGCCGGTCGTGGCGGACGTGAAGGTTCGTTACGCCACGCCTCCCTGCCAGGCAACCCTTCTGCCGTCTGAAATCGGTACGCTTCAGGTCCGATTTCACCAGCCGCAGCGCGCCCTGAGTCCGGGTCAATCCGCCGTGTTTTATGATGGCGACCGGGTACTCGGTGGCGGTATCATTCAGCGGTCATAGCCTGTGCTCACTCTCCACATTTTTCTCAGTGAATCAATTTTAGGAGCCGGGGGCTCAATGGAAGCCTTGCGCGAGCGGCACCGGCGCGGGTCTCATGTTTGTTGCGATGTCTCATCTTCAGTCTCCCCGCGCATCACTTCTTGACAGTACCCGCTTTTGAATGCTAACTTGGCGCGCTTTTTGTCGTGCCCACCGCACGCAAGCTTCCCGTTTGATCAAAACACGGTTAACCGTAGCGGATAGTCCATTGTGATTAAGACAGCCGTCGCACGTCGATACGCAAAAGCTCTGTTCGAACTTCTTGATACCCCAAGCATCGAGTCTGCCCGCTCGGCGTTGAACGGGCTGGGAGAGGCCTTCACGCAGTCCGCTGCGTTACGCCATGCCATCGCTTCTCCTGTGTTCCCGGAAGAGACCAAATTGGGTGCGCTGAGTGAATTGGCCACTCGACTCGGATGCCCGCCGGTCGGCCAGAGATTTCTCGAACTCTTGGTCAAAAAGAATCGGGTCAGTTTCCTGCCGGACATCGCTGAGGCCTTCGCCAAGCTCGTGGATCAATCCAAGGGTACGCAGCAAGTGCTCGTGTCATCCGCGAATGCCTTGCCCGCGGTCGAGCAGGATCGGATCACCACCCGATTGCGCGATCTTTTACAGCGCGACGTCGATGTCACCTTCCATACAGAACCTGAACATGTCGCCGGCCTCCACATTCGCCTGGGTAGCACCGTCGTAGACAGCACGGTCCGGGGCCGACTGAGCGCCATGCAGCGTGTGTTGACCAAGGAGTAGCCATGCAGATCAAGGCAGAAGAGATCAGCTCCATCATTAAAGAGAAGATCAAGGGCTTCGATCAACAGGTCGATGTCAGCCAGACCGGTTCCGTCATTCAGGTCGGAGACGGCATCGCGAAAATTTACGGACTCGACGGAGCGATGGCCGGAGAAATGCTTGAGTTTCCGGGCGGCCTGTACGGCATCGCGTTGAATCTCGAAGAAGACAATGTCGGCGCCGTGTTGATGGGTGACGATGTCGGGATCAAGGAAGGCGATCCGGTCAAGCGCACCGGCCGTATTGCAGAAATCCCGGTCGGTGAAGCGTTGATCGGACGGGTGGTGAACGCGATCGGTCAGCCGATCGATGGCAAGGGCCCGATCAACTCCCAGCATTCTTCCCGTATCGAAGTCGTGGCACCCGGTGTGAACACCAGACAGTCGGTGCGTGAGCCGCTGCAGACGGGCATCAAGGCCATCGACGCCATGATCCCCATCGGTCGTGGTCAGCGTGAGCTGATCATTGGAGACCGGCAGACCGGAAAAACAGCTATCGCCGTCGATACCATCATCAACCAGAAGGGCCTCGGCGTATTCTGTATCTATGTCGCCGTCGGTCAAAAACGTTCGACGGTGGCGCGCGTGGTCAAGACCCTCGAGGAAAATCACGCCATGGAATACACCATGGTCGTGGCGGCGACGGCCAGCGATCCGGCGCCGATGCAGTTCCTGGCCCCCTTCTCCGGCGCCGCGATCGGTGAATATTTCCGCGACAACGGCAAGCATGCGTTGATTGTGTACGACGATTTGTCCAAGCACGCGGTGGCCTATCGGCAGCTGTCCTTGCTGCTGCGCCGTCCGCCGGGCCGTGAAGCCTATCCGGGTGACGTGTTTTATCTGCACTCCCGGTTATTGGAGCGCGCGGCAAAGTTGAGTGACAAACTTGGCGGCGGCAGCCTGACGGCTCTGCCGATCATTGAAACCCAAGCCGGTGACGTGTCGGCGTACATTCCGACTAACGTCATTTCAATTACCGATGGACAGATCTACCTGGGCAGCGACTTGTTCTATTCCGGTATCCGTCCCGCGATTAACGTGGGATTGTCGGTGTCCCGCGTCGGCGGATCCGCGCAGATCAAAACCATGAAACAGGTGGCCGGTACTCTCCGGTTGGACCTCGCACAATATCGTGAAATGGCGGCGTTCTCCCAGTTCGGGAGCGAACTTGACAAGGCCACTCAGATGCAGCTCGCCCGTGGCGTGCGTATGGTGGAATTGCTCAAGCAAGGGCAATACAAGCCGATGCCGGTTGCCGATCAAGTCCTGTCGATTTACGCGGGTGTCAACGGATTCCTGGACGATGTGCCTGTGGACAAGGTGCTGCAATTCGAGGCGGACCTGCTCCATTATGTGGCGCAGAATCACCAGGACATGCGCAAAGACATTGCCACGGTCGGAAAGATCGACGACAAGGTCGGCGGCAAGCTGAAAGAGATCATTGCGACCTTTAAGCAGAAAATGGGCTACGGAGCAAAATAGCGATCAGTCTTCACCTTCAGCCTTGAGCTGAGGTCTGAGCGCTGACTGCTGAGAGCGGACAAGAATGCCGAGCTTACAATCTCTACGGCGGAAAATCGCCGCCTTCAAGAATACGCAAAAAATTACGAAGGCCATGAAAATGGTCGCGGCCGCGAAGCTCAAGCGTTCGCAGGACCGTATTCTGGCTGCGAGGCCCTACGCCCATAAAATGCGTGGGGTGCTCAGCAATCTCAGTCAGCGCGTCAATCGTACCTCCCATCCCCTGCTTCAAAAGCGCGAGGGGAAGAAAATCGAAATTCTCGTTGTCACGAGCGATCGCGGGCTGTGCGGCGGATTCAATGGCAATATCGTACGGAAGAGCTCCGAGTTCGTCCGGCAGTGCGAAGCGCAGGGACTTTCGGTCAACCTCAGCCTGATCGGACGCAAAGGACGGGATTATTTCCGTCGTCGCTCCTGGCCGATCCGGCAGGAGTGGACCGGAATCTTCGACAAGCTGACCTTTGAGCATGCCATCGATATCGGCGGCGACCTGACGGAAAATTTTGTGAAGGGCACGTTCGACGAACTCTACGTCGTTTACAACGAGTTCAAGTCCGCGATCCAGCAGCGGGTGATTGTCGAGAAATTATTCCCCATTGATGCGGCCGCCGAATTTGGTGCGGCGCCAAGTGCGACCGGGCAGTCTGCAGTCGGCGGTAGTTACTTGTATGAGCCGGACGAGGGCGAGCTTCTGAATGCCTTGGTGCCGAAGCATTTTCAGATTCAAGCCTACCGCATCCTTCTGGAGTCCGCGGCGGCCGAGCACGGGGCACGCATGGCAGCCATGGACGGTGCGACTCGCAATGCAGGGCAACTCATCAAAAAAGTCACCTTGTATTACAACAAGACTCGCCAGGCGGCTATCACCAAAGAACTCATGGACATCGTGGGCGGCGCAGAAGCCCTGAAATAAAAAGTGGAATGAGGAATGCTGCACGCGGTAATCCGCCGGGTGCAGCATTGACGACAAGAGGAGCCTTATGAGCACAGGAAAAGTCATTCAAGTCATCGGCCCCGTGGTCGACGTGGAATTCCCTCCCGGTCAATTGCCGAACATCTACAATGCGCTCAAGGTGACGCAGGAAGAGAATAAGGCTGCCGGGAAGCCAGCCGTGCGGATCACGCTTGAAGTCGCGTCGCACCTGGGTGAAAACCGCGTCCGCGGCATCGCGATGTCGACGACGGACGGTCTGACTCGCGGCATGGATGTGCAAGATACGGGGGCCCCGATTTCTGTTCCCGTCGGTCGTGAGACCTTGGGACGGCTGATCAACGTGTTGGGTGAGCCGGTCGATGAAAAGGGTCCGATCAAGGCGAAGAAAACCTACCCCATCCACCGGCCTGCGCCGCGCCTGGAAGATCAGGACACGAAGACCGAAGTGCTCGAGACCGGCATCAAGGTGGTCGACCTCCTGGAGCCGTACAGCAAAGGTGGTAAGGTCGGTCTCTTCGGCGGAGCCGGAGTCGGGAAGACTGTCATCATCATGGAGCTCATCAATAATATCGCGCTCCACCACGGTGGATTCTCGGTGTTCGCCGGTGTCGGTGAACGTACCCGCGAGGGTAACGACCTTTGGCACGAAATGCAGGAGTCCAAAGTCATCGATCCCGACGACCATACGAAGTCCAAGGCGGCGCTGGTCTACGGTCAGATGAACGAGCCACCGGGAGCCCGTCTACGGGTTGCACTGACTGGACTCGCCGTTGCCGAATTTTTCCGCGACGAAGAAAATCAGGACGTGTTGTTGTTCGTCGACAATATCTTCCGGTTCACGCAGGCGGGATCGGAAGTGTCCGCGTTGCTTGGCCGTATGCCATCGGCGGTGGGTTATCAGCCGAACCTGTCTACCGAAATGGGTGCGCTGCAAGAGCGGATTACGTCCACCAAAAAAGGTTCCATCACCTCGGTGCAGGCGATTTACGTGCCGGCCGACGACTTGACCGACCCGGCCCCGGCGACGGCCTTTGCACACTTGGATGCGACGACCGTGTTGTCCCGGCAGTTGGCTGAGTTGGGTATTTACCCGGCGGTCGATCCGCTCGATTCCACGTCACGTATTCTCGATCCGCAGGTCATCGGAGAAGAGCATTACAAGGTAGCCCGAGGCGTTCAGTCCGTGTTGCAACGGTATAAGGATCTGCAGGACATCATCGCCATTCTCGGTATGGACGAATTGTCGGAAGACGACAAGATGGCCGTGGCCCGTGCGCGGAAAATTCAGCGCTTCCTTTCCCAGCCGTTCCATGTGGCCGAAGCGTTTACTGGAGCACCGGGCAAGTATGTGAAGCTCAAGGATACCGTCCGCAGCTTCAAGGAAATCCTCGAAGGGAAATACGACCACCTGCCGGAGCAGGCCTTCTACATGGTGGGTCCGATCGAGGAAGCCGTCGCCAAGGCGGAAAAGATGGGAGTGAAGGTCTAGCAGCCAGGTGTCCTTGTGCTCGCAGACCGCGCACGCTCAGAAGGTGCTCGGCCGATGCGCGCACGGCAGGGCATCCTGACCGTTAGCCATTTCGTAAGAGAGCAGGAAAAGGACAATGGCTGGAAAGATTTTACTAGAAGTCGTGACGCCGGAAAAGTTGCTCTTGAGTCAGGAGGTCGATGAGGTCATCGCTCCAGGCAGTGAGGGCGAGTTCGGCGTCCTGCCGGGACATTGCCACCTGTTGTCCAGCCTGCGCATCGGAGAGCTGCGGTATAAGACTCAGGACGCGTGGCACTATATGTCGATCCTGTGGGGCTACGCCGAGGTGACACCAGCCAAAGTCACTGTGATGGCCGAAATTGCCGAGAAAGCCGAAGACATCGATGTCGGTCGTGCGCAACAGGCCGTCGAAAAGGCCGAGCAGCGGCTGCAGGCCGGTGGGCTCCCTTCAGAAGTGAAAGAGGCCCAGATCAGTCTCGAAAAGGCTCGTCTCCGAAAAAAGATCGCGGACCGTGCCAAGAAATCCGGGCACGCGTAACCTCTCTTCCCGATACGTCACGTAGTCTGTCAATTGCTCCTCCCTGATCCGTTGTCGGGTGACGTCAGGTGTTACGAACCACGTCATTGCATTCTTGCTTCCTTGGTCTCGCGATCCTCTTCTGTCTCGGCTGTGCCGGGCCGACATTAACAAGTCGAGTCATTGAACAGGACTCCTCCTGGTTTGTGCGGCTCGACTCCTTTCTCGATGCCGGCAGTGCATCCCCACGGTATGATCATCCGATTGTGTGGAGGGATGAAGAACTCTCTGCCATCCTCAGCCGATTGATCCTTCAAGAACGAGTCGGCCTGATGGATAACGCGAGACCGCCGCGTTCTGTCTTCTCGTTGGAAGAGATCAACCTCCTTGTGCCCACCGTTCGGAAGTCTTTTCAAGAAGCGACGCCCCATGAATGGATCGTCTTTACGCTTGCCGGGCAACAGAGCACAGGTCGAGAAATCACGTCCGGCGGAATGTTTGTTGAAGAGGGCAAGCTCCATCTCGTGATCGCGAATCATCGACTCCCGCTCCCGGCGAATTCCCCAGAGCTTGCACGTGTGCGGGCGAATCCTCTCTATTCCGTTCAAGGCAGCGGCGGCGTCTTGTCGGTTGATTCATCCAGATATGTGATCGCCACCAAAGCCAATTGGTCAGGCGGACATCGAGCATCGGCCAGCGAAGTGATTCTCGATCACGCTGAATTTCTCTCTTCCCTCCACCGTACGGGGTCGGCGCTAACCTCCCTGCCTTCGGGTGGATCACCGGGGTCAGTCGCTGCGCCTGAATCTGATATCCGACGGTCGGGACCATCCAGCTCCGGGCCGGTGGAATCGGAAGGGAATGTTTATCGACTACGGGAAGAGATCGAACGACTGAAGCAGCAACTCGCGGAGAAGGACGCAGAGCTTGATCGATTAAAGCGTCCCGAAATCCGTAGCACACCAACTCCGTGATCCGCACTCCTCCCTGGAGCAGACTTGCAGGGTTGCAGGTGAAGGACCGGCCCTGTTCCCACCGGCAGGATCGTGGTACGTCCTGCCGGTATGGTCGCGGCGCCTGAATGACGGAGTGCCGAACATCCGCGATATTATTGTCCGACGGGGATTGTAATCACGATGGCACCCATCACGTCATTCAGCTTGAAATCACGTTTGGGACTGTCGGGATGCGCGTTGTGGCAACCGAGGCAGGCTTGGGTGGCTGCGAGATCGGCATACACCGCTTGAAAATAGCGTGTCTCCCCGATCTTCATAAAGCCGGTGTGGGGTCGATTCGGTTGCGTCAAGATGGTTCCGAGCCCGGCCTTCTCAAGCTCGTTCCCCGCAACATTGCGCTTGTTGATCGGCCACAGACTGATCAGGCGATATTGGATGCCCAGGCCTTTCTTGGCGATGTACCGTCCTGACTCCATCAGGAACTGAGCCGGTAGAGGCAGCGTATTCTTCTGCTCCCAGTTCTCCGATGCCACGACCACACCCTTTGTTTGCAAGCGCTCGACGACATGTCTGGTATACACATCCCGGTCTGCTTCAATGACGGCGTGGATGTAATTGGCTACCGTTTCGATCGGCAGAGTGACAGGCGCATTCTCAGTCAGTGCTCGACTAGGCCACAACACCGTCGCGCCGACTAATGCGAATCCCAGCACCGTCGCGACCCGCAGCAATTTTTGAAAGGATGTCATGACAACCTCCTTGTGGCGCACACGGGTGGTCCGGTCTGGCCGGCGCACCACGTGGGCAGATGAATGGCACAGTACGGTCTGGCCCGTGAGTGCTTGCGAAAGTGGGAGGACAGACGAGAGCAATTGCCGGGCGAATGAGGAGAATGGGATAAGTATCGACCCTGATGAAGGGGAGGAGCGATGAGCCGGGATGCCGGCCCTATCGATGGCCTCCTGGAGAAGCGACCGGTCGTGGGAAGGTACCGAAGGCATTGCCCCAGCTCCTTGCCCGTACGAACCAGCGTGCCCGCAAGATCATACGATGATGTATCCTACTCCGGAGTCAAGGGGTTGTCCAATGCGGAGATTGCACGTATTGAAGTGATCCTGCTCTCACACATCTGCCAGTTCAGCCTCGCGGAAAACTCTCGCGCTGCAAGTCGTTGATCACCACGGACTGATTTCAACGACGCTCTTGATAGGGCCGAACCATGTAAGAACTTCTCCGATTGCATTCGGTTACCACGCTGCCGTAGCGTAGCCGCGCTATGCAGACGGAATTTATCATCTCCGCGGGGGAGCAGCCCAAACGGTTGGATGTCTTCCTCGTACAACGCGAGCCGAAGCTCTCGCGCGCGGCCTTGCAGCGGATGATTACGGCGGGCTGGGTGCGGGTGAATAATCACATCGCCAAATCGAGTCAGCGCATCAGGGCTGGAGATGTCATTGTCTTTGATACTCCCCAGCCAGCCCCATTACGCATCGCTGGCGAGACACAACAGTTGGAGGTCCTGTTTGAGGATCATGCGTGTCTGGTGCTGAATAAGCCCGCCGGGATCGTGACCCACCCGTCCCCTGGACATTGGTCCAATACACTGCTGAATGCATTGCTGGACCATTGTGCCCGCGGAGGCGGGGCCGCGACACCGGGCGTCGTGCATCGGTTGGATAAAGACACATCCGGAGTGATGGTGGTGGCCAAGACAGAGGAGGCGCACCGAAAACTGTCGGAGCAGTTCGAACGGCATTCCATTACCCGTCAGTATGAAGCGCTGGTCGTGGGTGTGCCGGCTCAATCGGAAGGCCGGATTGAGGCGGCGATTGGTCCGGATCGGCACCATCCCAAACGCACCTCAACCCAATCGCTTCAGCCGAAACCTGCGGTCACAGACTATCGAGTCGAAGAGGTGTTCGACAAGGTGGCCGCCCGCCTCGTGCTCAGTCCACACACAGGTCGCACGCACCAAATAAGGGCGCATCTTCACGTCATCGGCCATCCCATCCTCGGTGACCGATCCTACGGGGGTGAGCGAGTCGTTGCGATAGCGGGGTATGAGATTCCGCGGGTCATGCTGCATGCCCGTACGCTGGGGTTCAGGCATCCTGCCACCGGGCTGTATGGCGAGTGGACGGCCGACGTTCCGCCTGATTTTCAGGCCGTACGACAAGGGCTCTCTGCCGGCCGGCCATTCGCGCCGGTGGGTGATGAGCGGTTAGAGCGAGAGGCCTGAGATGTCTCGGTCGAGGTGTTGGCGCTGGACGAGGAAGTAGGGGAACCGGCCGAAGGCGAGGCGGCAACCGACCAGGTAGCGCGGGTGCGTGGCGCCCACCGGGAGGTGAGTGGACCAGCGCACCTCGAACAACGTCAGTGAGCGTTGTCGCTGCAGTGCCGGATTCTGAAGACTGAGTAGTTGTCTGCTCTGCGGCTTTTGGTCAAGGAGCAGGAGAATGCCGTCCGAGCTGACATTCAACGAATAGGCCTTCCCGAGTAGTGTAGAGGCGTCGGAGCCATGTTCTTCCATCAACTCGTAAGTGCAAGGAGTCCTGACGGCGAAGCGAGTGTCGATGCGCCGGTCGCGCACGGAGGGCGGCATGGGCTGCTCAGTCCGGTTGTCCACAATGGGGGGCAGAGCTTCCGTTGTCGGAACGAACGTGTCTTGCAGCGACTTGAGGATTCTGTGGATAAAATCAGCAGCCATTGGATCGTCACAATCTCCACATGTTGAAGCGGCAAACTCTCTCTCTAAATAAGCAAGTCAGGTGCCTGTGGCGAGAGGCATAGGCATGACGCTAACAACATGAATTTTTTCTGGGATGCGAGTGTGCCATCATGCGACACCATGGGGATGCGCAGAAACATGGTGTCAAATCCAACGCACCACTGACAGAAATGAACGACCATACGTACAGTCGTGCGGGGGGTAAAAGCCGCGACGAGGCAGCACAATATGTGGATGGATTGTGGACGACATGTGTGTGAAGTGTGTAGAGGATGGGGACGGAGCGAGCACCTTGTGTTTGACCAGCCTCTGTGGCAGCCTATGACCACGCATGTTACAGGATGTCAGGCAGTCACCACGTGAATAGGGTCAGCACCACTCCGGTTGAAATTGTTGTGACCGGTGGAGAATCGTCGAAGCGGATCGATGTCTTCCTTGCCAATCGCGACCCGACCTTCTCTCGCTCGGCCTTGCAGCGTTTGATCGGGGAAGGGCGCATTCTCATCAATGGGCAGACAATCCGGCCGAGCCAGAAGATCAAACCTGGTGACCGCATCCGGCTGGAGGTGCCGCGGCCTGAACCGCTGGACCTCAAACCCGAAGCCATCCCGTTTGATATTCTCCACGAAGATGCGGAGTTGCTCGTGCTCCATAAGCCGGCCGGCCTCGTGGTACACCCCGCGCCCGGGAATTGGTCAGGGACGTTGGTGAATGCGCTCCTGCATCACTTCGCCACATCGGGCGTCACTCCGTCGCATATTGGAGGCAAGGAGCGTCCTGGCCTCGTACACCGGTTGGATAAGGAAACTTCCGGGGTGATGGTGATTGCCAAAACGGACCAGGCGCATCGCGCACTGGCTGCACAGTTCAAACTCCACACGATCACCAGGGTGTATGAAGCCTTGATTTGGGGGGTCCCCAAGAAGGGCCATGGCCTCATTGAACTGGCGATCGGGCGCGATACCAAAGAGCGGAAAAAGTTTTCGGCGCGGACGACCAAGCCAAAACCCTCGGCGACCGACTATCAGGTGGAGGAGCGGTACGGCAAGATCGCGGCCTATGTGCGCCTCTTTCCCAGAACGGGACGCACTCATCAGCTGCGGGTCCATCTCACGTCAATCGATCATCCCATTCTCGGGGATAAGACATACGGCGGGGCCAAAGTGATGTCGGTGGCCGGGGTGACGATTCCCCGGGTCATGCTCCACGCGCGCACGCTGGGATTTACGCATCCCAACGGCGGGGAGTATCATGAGTTCGATGTGCCCTGTCCGCCTGATATGGAGCAGGTGCAGGATCTTTTTCGCGCAGCCATGGCGCACTAGCGCGATGGGGAAACAGTCTGCCAGCGGAGTGCTCGCATCACTCAGAAGCTCACCGTACAGCTCGAGTACGATTCGCTTCTTCGCTCGCTGTAGCCTTGCTGGACGGTGATTTTGCGCATCCTGCTGTGATACTGCGCCGATACGGCACGTAGGCCGATCGCGATATATGATGCAGAAATAAGTTTTTTCGTGGCCTGCCAGGAGTTCCGGGTGATCGGCCTGGGCCAGATTGAAGCACATGCCGAACATGACGGTCGGCGAGAGTGAGGAGTGACGAACGATGGAAACCAGTGCCGTGCTTGATCGGATCGGTGAGCTGATCGCGCAGCTCAAAGGGTACGCCTCCAAATTGCCGCCGGTAGTACATCTCGCGTCGGTGCCGACAGGGGTCAAGCCGAAACCCGAGGCGGTGGAGGTGTTCGAGCAGGCCCTCCTGCGGTTTCGGGAGCAAAGCGGCCGCTCTCCGTTTAAAAGTCTGCAGGATTATCTGATCGAGTCGCTCGAAGCGTTCGAGGTCGGCAATGTGCTGGGGGTCGTTCAGCCGCTGCTGGCTGTCCTGGATCAGGTCGAGCGCATGCATCGGGACAAGGAGATCAAGGTCAGTCCGGCCGAAGAGAAGCGGATGGGGGAATATCGCGCGGCATTGGTCAAGATCCTGCCGGGTAGTCAGCCGGAATTGGAGGGGGCAGGGCGGGGTATGTGACGCTCGAATCGGCCCTGTTCAATCGAGCCCGATCATCCGTTGAACAGGGCGGGAACGGTCAATGGCCCATCTTCGGGCCGGCGGCGTTGGCGCCGGCGGTCACCAGCTGGAAGCGGACGGTCGATCCACAGTGCGGACATTTCGCGCGGACCGTTTCCTCGTCGAGGACGTCGTAATGGTCCTCCTTCAGCCACATCAATTGAAAACACTTCGGGCAGCTTCGCACTTGCGTTCCCATGGTCTTCCCCTTACACTACGGTTAACCGACTGACGCCGTTCGGAGGGACTAATTTAGTACAAGATGCCTCCCGCTCTCAAGACCGATCAGCATCCCATCACCTTCTCAGACCGCAACGATTTCGACGCTGCACAACTGATTCATTTGTACCGGCAGGCGCCCTGGGCGAAGCATCGTGCCCTTGAGCAGGCGCAGGCGATGTTGGCGAAGACGGATGTGGTCATCTCGGCCTGGGACGGCCCTCGCCTGGTGGGCTTTGGCCGTGTGCTGACCGACTACGTCTTCCGGGCGTCGATTTGGGACGTGATCGTCGATCGCGACTATCAGGGACGAAAGATCGGCACCGAGATTGTGCGACGGATTCTCGACCATCCCACCCTTCAGCAGGTTGAACTGTTCTGGCTCTGCACGCGCATGCCGGGGTTTTATGAACGGCTCGGGTTCAGCGCGAAAGAGCAGACCGGCATGGTCTGGTCTCGAAAGAAGGCGGATCCGCAGCCGCAGTAGCCCATCCGCATCGAACCGTTTCCTTCCAGGCACGCATCCAACCCCAGTCGACGATCCCTGGCTCGCCCTTCCTTGCCGGTGAGACGTGGGGGCCTGCCCGCTTGTCCTATGACGGCTGAATTCGATGTAACCGTTTGGGTGAACAACAGACCGCGAGAAAGAACAGGCTCGTGGCCAAGAGAACAATAGAGGGCCCGGAGGGAAGATCAAAGGCATAGGAGAGCAGCACGCCGCTTACGGCGCAGAAGATACCGATGAGCATGGAGTAGAGCGTCATCTGGGTCAGGCTGTGCGTGAGCTGGTACGCGGTAGATGCGGGGATCAGAATCATCGCAAACACGAGAATCGCTCCGACCGTCTTCAGCGCAATGACCACAGTGAGTGCCACGAGAGTCAGGAGGAGGTAGAAGATTTGCCGCGCGGGGACGCCGGACGCTGCCGCCATCTCCTGGTCGAAGGCGATGAAATACAGTTCCTTCGAGAGTAGTAGGATCGTTCCCAGCACCACCACGCTGAGCCCGCCGATGGTCATGAGTTCTTCTGTGGTCACGGAAAGCACGCTGCCGAACAGGTACCCGTAGACCTCGGGGTTATAGGTCTTCATGAGTCCGAGGAAGAGTATGGCCAGCGCCATAGTAGCGGTGTACAGGATGCCGATGGACACGTCCAGCTTCATGCGCCCCTTCTCCTCGACCCAGCCTGTGATCCAGACCGTCGTCAGTCCGAACACGATCGCAAGGCTGAGCGGGGGGAGGTCGAGGAGGTAGGCGAGGGTGACACCGGCAAATGCGGCATGGGCGGTTCCGGCCCCTGCGAACGCGAGGCCCCGCAAGACGACGAAGACGCCGATGACGGAGCAGACCGCGCCCACCAATGCGGCGGCCAGAAGGGAGCGTTGCATGAAATCGTAGGCGAGCAGTTCGAGCATCGTAGTCTGTGGTGAGCTGGTGATCTCGTGAATGAGTGAGTGTGATGACTGATTCTAGTCCGGACTATTCATGAACCTACTCCGGCGGCCGATCCTCTCGCCCGGCGAGGCTGTTCTCGTTTGGCCTCCTCGCGGACTGCAAGTACGCTTGCGTCGGCCGCACGTGCGAGAAGCCCAGGCGGGATTCCGTCTCGAACGCCTCGCGAGGGTATTCGTGAATAATCCGGGCTCGGCCCTCGAATCAGGACCGTCGCCGGATCGATTCATCGTATATGCGTCAGTGGTGATGGTAATCCTCGACGAGAACGAAGTCCTTGTCCGTAATAACCAGTTCTTTCCCGTAGACCTGACTCAGAATTTCAGGCTTCAGAACCTCTTGCGGCGGCCCTTCGGCAAAGAGCTTCGTCTTGAGCAACACCAACCGGTCCACCCGCGACCGGATCATGTTAATGTCGTGAGTGATCATGAGAACGGTCAGCTTCAGCTCTTGATGCAGCTGCTGGATCAACTCCACCACGCTATGCTGCGCGGTGAGGTCCAATCCGGTCGTCGGCTCGTCCAACAGGAGAATTCGGGGTTGCTGCGCCAGCGCGCGCGCGATGAACACCCGTTGCTGCTGTCCACCGGAAAGCGCTCCCAAGGCGGATTCTCTGTGATGATCCATGCCGACCTGGGCCAGCGCCTGACGGGCGATGTCCCGATCCTTTCGTGAGGGGCGCCGGAAGAGGCCGAGCGCGCCGTATCGTCCCATCATAGTCGCTTCCAGCACGGTCACGGGAAAGTTCCTGTCGATCATGCCTTTTTGCGGCAGATAACCGATGAGTGCCCGATGGTGACAGCGGAGTTCTTCGCAGGCACAGTCGAGGACACGGAGCGTTCCGCTCAGCGGAGCCATCAAGCCGAGCACGGCGCGACACAGGGTCGTTTTCCCAGATCCATTGGGGCCGATCACGCCGACAAATTCCGATTCCGGAATGGTCAGGGAGATGTCTTCCAAGGCCACGATGCCGGGAAAACCGAAGGTGGCATGGTTGAAACGAATGATGGGATGGGTCATGCGCGGCGGTGTGCGTTGAAATTGCTGGTTCGTTAGTCGATGTCCGGGTGGCTGCGGCGGTCAGGTCTGTTCAAGCGCCTGAGCCAATTGGAGCACATTATAGCGGAGCATGTCGAGGTAGGTCTCCGTCCCCGGTAACCCTCCGGGCAAGGTCGTCAACACGGCGATACGGGCGCCGGTTTCCCGCGCCAGCAGCTGGGGAACTTTCTGGTTCAGTTGTACCTCGGAGATAATCACGCGGACGTGGTCTCGTTTGATGGTTTCAATCAATGTATGTAGATGCCGCGCGGAAGGTTCTCCTCCCGGTTGTGTCTGGATCGTCCCGGCGATGTGCAGATCGTAGCGTCGGGCAAAGTAGGGCCAGGCCGGGTGGTGAACGATCACCGCGCGGTTCGGCAATGAGCGGAGCAGGGCCAGTGATTCGTCCTGCACGCGCGCGAGCGCCTGGAGGTACGCCGCGGTGTTGGTCCGATAGTCGATTGCATGGGGCGGGTCTGCGGCGACCATGGCCTCGGAAATGTGGCGGACCATTGTGGCTGCGGCTGCCGGATCCAGCCAGACATGCGGATTCCCCGCCGCGTGCTCGTGCGAATGGAGCGTCCCTGCGGACTGGGGGTGATCCCGGATCAACTCGATGTCTTTGGATGTCGTCACAACCCGCAACGAGCCATTGCCGGCGTTCTTCACCAGTGAGGACACCCAGACTTCGAGCCCGGCCCCGACTTCGAACAAGAGCGCGGCTTTGCGAACCGCGACAAGATCGCTTGGTTTCGGCGAATAGGTATGCTCACTCTCATACCCGGTCATGAGCGAGGTCACATGCACATACGAGCCGCCGATCTGTTGCACCCAATCCTTCAGGACCGGGAGCGTCACAACAACACGAAGCGGTTCCGCAGCGGATGCAGCCGAAGCTATCGCGGAGGAGCTCCATTCACAGGGCATCGCAAATGCGAGAAGCAGGGTCAGGACGATCAGGCGAAACATCCGGCGGACGGTAACACCCGATTTCTGCAAAGTCAACGCGAAGGCCGGTGGAGATTGTGCCCGGATGATACGCTCGATGCTTGACCCGTTGCCGGGGTTTCGATTAGCGTAGCGAACCGAACAGGAAAAAATCTCCCGGTTGTGTGCCGGAGAAGGGGCGCGATGAAAGTTGTCGGACTCATGTCCGGGACATCGGCGGATGGTGTGGACGCAGCGCTGGTCAGTATCGTCCGGCGCGGCGGGACGCCGCGGATCACCCCCCTGGCATTTGCCTCCCTGCCGTACCCGCGTTCGCTCCAGCAACGAATTGTTGAACTCTCGCTCCATGGCTGCGTGGACGACATCTGCCACCTGAACACGTATCTCGGGGAACTGTTTGCCAAGGCGGCTCTGCGGGTCATTCAGCAATCGAAACGCCGCCCGGCCGACATTGATTTGATCGGATCGCACGGCCAAACGATTCACCATTTGCCGAAGGGACGACGTGAGCCTGGTGTCGGGTTGGTCCGGTCCACCCTGCAGATCGGTGAGCCGGCTGTGATCGCGGAACGCACGGGCATCACCACCGTGGCGAATTTCAGGCCACGTGATATGGCGGCTGGCGGGGAGGGGGCGCCGCTGGTTCCCTATGCCCATGCGGTGGCCTTCGGTCATGCGCGTCGAGGGCGTCTCGTGGTGAATATCGGTGGAATCAGCAATGTGACCTATCTGCCGCCGGGCGGTGGTGTCGCCGACCTCCGCGCGTTCGACACCGGCCCCGGGAACATGGTGCTGGACGCCATTGTGCACGAATCGTCGAAGGGGCAGAGTGCCTACGACGCCGGAGGCCGACGCGCCCGCAAGGGGACGGTGAACCGGGCGCTGCTCACCAAGCTCATGGCCCATCCATTCCTCACGCGGCGTCCGCCCAAGTCGACCGGTCGGGAAGAGTTCGGTGCGCCGTTCGTTCGGAACCTGCTCGCGTCACAGCGTCAGGCGCGTCTGACAGTCGAGGATCTGCTGGCGACCTGTGCCGCTTGGACGGCGGAGGCGATCGGTTCGTCCCGACAGTGGGTCACCGGCGAGATCCATGATGTCATCGTCGGTGGTGGCGGTGTGTACAATCGCGCCATTATGGCCTCCCTCCGGCAGGTATTTGCGCCGACGCCCGTATTGACGTTTGACGAATGTGGATGGAGCAGTAAGGCCTTTGAAGCGACGGCGTTCGCGCTGCTGGCGTACGACACGTATCACGGACAGTGCACCAATGTGCCGCAGGCGACGGGGGCCCATCACCCCGTGCTTCTCGGCGCTGTGGTGCCGGGGTCCCCTCACATGCTGACGAAATGGGCGCGTCTCGCCCGCTGATCCGATTGGCTTGTCATGGAATTGCTGTATCCTATCCTTGGCATCGGGGCGCTGGTGTTTCTGGGAAGCCTGGCGTGGGAAAGTTTTGGGCGGCGGCGTTCACCTGGCGCGCTCACGGCAGAGGCTCCTGCCGGTATGAGTTTTAAGGCCAAGCCGTTGCTGACCGACCAGGAAGTGCAGCTCTACAATCTGCTGCGCCTCGCCGTGGAAGACCGGTATCTGCTGTTCACGCAGATTCCTCTGTGGAGTCTGCTGGATTTGCGTCTTCCCTCGGGAACGCCGCCTGCCGAGACGTTGCGGGAGCTTGCGTTGAAACGCGCCACCTTTGTGCTGGTGCACCCGGGCAGCCGTTTAGTTGAGAAGGTGGTGCAAGTCGAGCGGCCGGTGCCGGATGATGCACCGGACGGGTCGCACGATTCACTCTTTGAGTCGGCGCTTCGTGCGGCAGGGGTGCAACTTGTGCGGCTGAGCCCGCTGCATGCCTATACGGTTCCCGGTCTCGTCACCGTACTGGATCTTGCCGATCCGGAATAACGCCGGTTCGACTGCCGACGGGGCTGTGCTGAAAGGGCGCGCAATCCGGATCAGCTTGGCTCGGCAGCGACCGGTTCATCCTTTGCGGCAGCGGCCTCCAGGGCCTTGCGAGCTACTTCGGCTTCCGCGCTATCTGGATACTGGCCCGTCACTCGCTCGAACATCATCTGCGCTTTGTCCCGGTCGCCTTGCTTCGTGTAGATCTGTCCGATCTTGAGCGTCGAGGCGGCGAGTTTCTGGCTCATCGGATAATCGGAGATGAGGCTATAGAACGAGTCCAGCGCGTCTTTGTAGCGTCCCATACGGTACTGGCACTCGCCTTTCCAATATTGAGCGTTGGCGGACAGCGAGGATTGCCCGTGGAGTTCGAGGAAGAAGCGAAACCCGGCGAGGGCCGCGGGATAGTCCTTGTGGCGGAACTCTTCCATCACGCGATCGTAGAGGCGGTGCGCATCATCAGGCGGTTGAGGTGACGCGGCGAACAGAGTTGGAACGGTCGTGAAGTTGCCGATCAACGCCAAGATGACACAGATGCCTCGCACCGGACCGAGCTTGACATGAGTCCTAGTCATGAGTGCCCCTCTTTCTTCTCTGTTGGCAGAGCCTGGGTTCACGCGGTCGTTGTGCCTTTCGATATGAAAGAACCGCACCAGCGAGGCTCGACGGGGGAACCCGTTGTGAAATTGTATAGTTCGGGTGGAACTGAAGGTGGAGTCGCCCGGATCTGCCGGAACAACAGGGGCGGAAAACAGACAGCAATGTACGGAAGTCGCCAGCCCTGCGGCGGTGGTCGGGCAAGTTGACAGATCGCATCTTTTCACTTGTTGTCGGTTAGCATGCAACCGGCCATGGCGGCGGGTGTGCTGATTCCGAGTCTATAGAGGATCGAGACAGTCAGTATGGAAAGACCACAGGAATCAGGCGCGGTCGGTGGTCGAGGGGAGCCGCTTGGCGAGCCACCTCCCAATCCGAAGGGGGGCCGGACGTTGATCGTCGACGCCCGCGATCCCCACGCGTACATCAGGCCGAGCGCGGCACTGAAAGACGCCGGTGAGACCGATCAGATCTTCATTCGACCGGGAGTATATGAAGACAAAGTCTTTGTCGCGGACCGCCCCGTGCTCCTTATCGGTGCCGGGCGTGATCACGTGCAGATTTACAGCCGGCGTGGGGGGCCGCTCTATCTCCAGCGGGTCTCCTCGGGCATGATCAGCGGGATCACCTTCCGGTACGTGGGCAGTGATCAACATTCCGCAATCAACGTTCTGGACTCCGTCTGCACGATTACGCAATGCCGGGCGACGGAAGGTGTGTTGTCCGGAGTGGTAATTTATGGTCCTGAGGCCCGTGCGACATTTGTCGATAATGAGGTCTGTTACAACCGCGAGTCAGGCATCTTTGTCTTTGCGGGCGCGCAACCGCGTGTGGCCCAAAACCAGTGTTATGGGAATCATCATTTCGGCTTGGCCGTGCGAGACCCCGGCAGCCATCCGGAATGTGTGCGCAATGTGTGCCACAGCAACATGCTCAGCGGGATCCTTCTGTTCCATCATGCGGAGGCGCTCCTGCTCGACAACACCTGTCGGGGCAACCAGCACTGGGGGTTGGTCATGACCCCGGATACCCATCCGACTCCGCCTCGCGAGGACTTGGTCACGTCCAATGTGTTGCTGCCGAATCCCCGAGGGTCGTTGGTCGTGACGGAACAGCCTCTCGCCGATATCGGTCGGTAAGCCGATGCGTGATGTTCCGGGTAGTTCTGTTGCGGCGGTCGATGGCTGAAGGAAGGATGCGTCCTGACGCGGCGTCTCGCTACCGTACCGGGGCAGGGGTACCGGAGGGAGGTTGTCCGGTCGTGGAATGAAAGTGAAATCGGCTCCCACCTTGCTGCTTGGCGGCATACATGGCCTTATCGGCATGTCTGAGCAGTTCGTCGATATCCTCATCGTCTAACGGGTAGAGCGTGATGCCGATGCTCACGCCGATCGAGATCCGGTGCGGTCCGATCTCGAACGGGGTGCTGATCGACTCCACGATTCTTTTGGCCACCACGAGGACATCGGCGACGCCGGAAATACCTTCCAGGATGGCGGTGAACTCATCGCCGCCCATGCGCGCGACGGTGTCCACTTCACGAACGCACTCCAGTAGTCGGGTCGCCACGACTTTCAGCAATTGATCCCCCACATCGTGCCCGAGCGTATCATTGACGGCTTTGAATCGATCCAGGTCGAGCAACATGATCGCCAGGGGATGATCTTTCCGCTTGCTGCGCGCCATGGCATGGATTAAGCGGTCGCGGAAGAGGGCGCGGTTGATCAGGCCGGTAAGCTGATCGTGCTGGGCAAGATAGGTCAAGCGTTCCTGTGCCCGCTTGCGTTCGATGGCATAGAGAATCGAGCGTGCAAGAAACTCGGTTCCGCCTTCTCCCTTCACCAGATAATCCTGGGCCCCGTGTTGCAGCGCTTTGAGGGCCAGCGGGTGATCATCGTGCCCGCTCAGGACCACCACCGGCACGCCCGGACTGGTCGCTAAGACCTGGGTTACGGTACTCAAGCCATGGGTGTCGGGAAGGGAGAGATCGAGGAGCACCACATCGAACCGGTCCCGGCCCAATCTGGTCAAGCCTTCCGCCAGAATGGGGGCATGGGTGATCTCGAACTGGTCGAGCGGCCATTCGGCCAGGAGGTCTCGGGTGAGCTGGGCATCGACGGGATTGTCTTCGACCAACAGCAGTTTGATCATCGGTGCGTGCTCGCGTCCGGAAGACAATCTGGCGAGGCGATGTGCTGCGCACAAGCGGATGGCCGACAGATCATCGTGATGCTGCGCGCCGGAATTGTCGGGTGTGGAATGTTCATCTCAAATGGTGGTGATTGCCGATGGGCGTATTCAGTGCGGGAATCTCCCTGTGGCTCCAGACGGTGCACGATTGAAAGGCCGGCCCGAAATCGATTCTAGCACGTCATTCCGACGCTTCAAACAAGAGCGCACTTCTTCACGATGATCGTGCCTGATCTGCCGGCATGCCCCGCGCCCTGGGTTGACCGACACTGCCCCATGTGAAGAAACCTCCTCAGTTCGAGGCTACAGGTGCGTGTCCTGCCCGCACACCCGCGATGGCTCGTCACGTTAGGAACGGATAGCAACGAAACAGAGAACAAAATCCGGCCAAATGGTGACACAAAACGGTTCGATGCCTCTCCCCCCTCAGCAGTGGAACGACTTCTTGTGAACACTCTAAACGTACGAAGTTACTGGAGCTGCCCGCTTTTGTACACGTCAGGACGATGGCATGAAAGCTGCGCTTCAGCCTGGGGTTCGCGACGCTGTGGATTCCCCGGCTAGGGGTTGCTGCGGGAACAAGAGGAGGAAGAGATGGATCACGAAAAAGCCGTCCGGCAGGAGTTGCGAGTAGCGAGCTATAACCTTGGCGACCAGAGTCACGAGGGCCGGTGCACGACTGCCGGTTGGGCGGTTCCCCTAGTACTGGCGGGGGTACTGGCGGCCGGAGAGGCCGCTTCTGCTGACAGCGAAATTTATGGCTACGTGGGGCCGAGCGGGGTGTTCGAAATGACCAATGTCCCGACCGACCAACGGTTTCGTTCGGCGGAATCGCAGGTGCGCCGCCTGTCGCACCGGGCCTCGGCGGAGGAAGTGGAGGAGGCGGTCAAGCGCTACGCCTTTCAGTTTCAACTTCATCCCGCTTTGCTGCTGGCGGTGATCAAGGCGGAGTCGGACTTTAATCCCACCGTCATTTCACGATCCGGAGCGGTTGGACTGATGCAACTGATACCCGAAACCGCCATCAGGCACGGGGTCCTCAATCTCTATGACACCGGCGACAACATTCGAGGCGGCGCGAGGCACCTGCGGTACTTACTGGATCGATTTAACGGGAATGTGCGGTTGGCGGTCGCTGCATACAATGCGGGGGAACGTCGTGTGGAACGGTATCGCGCCATTCCACCCTATCCGGAAACCCGCGACTATGTCAGGAAAGTGATGATCTACTACAAGAGCTTCCGTGGTGACTACCAGGTCAGTCCCGGGAAGGCCGTGTTGTTGGCCATGCACCACAAGCCGCTGCAACTTGAGTCATTGCCTGTCACCACGGATGTGCGAAGCTCACGACCTGCGGTCAGGAAATAGGGGGGCCGAGTATCTCATCTTCTCTAACGTTCCCAGACGAGGCGGACAAATAACCAGGCCGACCATTCGGTCGGCCGATACATCACATCCTCAAGATAGGGTTACGAGGCGTAGCGCACATTTAGCAGACCGAATGCGTGGCGTTGGTCAACAGCCACCAGTGCTGGGTGGCCACGACCAGCGTGGCTCTCTTGCCCGTTCAATCTTCAACACTCCCGGCCTTCTTTGCCGTGCAAGCTTGGGTGGTTTCATCAGGGTAATAGGGCGCCCTTCATTCGGCAAATGCTGCGCGCTCGGTCACGCTCAATCGTAACCATGTGCGACCGCACCATCGCACAAGTCCGTCATCACATGGGCCATGAAGTAATGAACTGGTTCGGCTATGATGCGTCACATGTGGTGACGGTTTTGATAGGGCAAACGTAGGGGCAAGGGAGAGCTTTACTGAAGCCGCACATCGCCGAAATAAACGACGGCTTGTGCTCGATAGCAATGCAAATCGCGGCGGATGAGACTGAATAGGGGCACGGTGATCTAGCCATAGCACTTCGCGACATGATTGATGCCGTGAAGGTGAGAATTGTGCGGCGGGGTCACGTTATTACCGACTGACACTGTAATTTCCAGCCGCCGCGTCTCATCCGATCCTCAGTATGTTCTTGAATAGGGGCCTTACCATGATCTCAGTATTCGGTTCATGCGTAGGACGAGAGGAAATTGACGAGATACGCACCAGCTTTGAAAAGCAATGGCTCGGAATCGGTCTGAAAACAAGATCATTTGAATCTCTCTTCGCTCACAGGTTGGGGCTCAAGGATTTCGTGTTTCTGGACAACGGTTCCAATAGTTTATACATGGCTGTAAAACTATTAAACCTATCCCCTGGATCGGAGGTCATACTGCCCTCTTTTACATGGGTCGCATGCGCCCACGCTATCATCCTCGCTGGAGGTATTCCCGTATTTTGCGATGTAGACGTGAATACTCAAAACGTGACTGCTGACACAATTGCCCCGCATATTTCCTCAAAGGCCAGGGCTATTATGGTTGTACATTATGCAGGCAAACCGGTCCGTATGGAGCCAGTGTTATCGTTTGGACAACCAGTGATAGAAGATGCGGCTCAAGCCGTAGATTCCAAACTAGGCAATAAATATTGCGGCTCTATTGGAACAATAGGCGTCTATAGTTTTGATCCTGTCAAAAATATAACAACAGGTGAGGGAGGAGGAATTACAACCAGAGATTCCGAATTAATGACTCGGGCCCGACAGTTGCGGTATTGCGGTATTGGAAGCGCAGGATTTGAGGCTGCGGCAATGAAAGAGCGCTGGTGGGAATATGACATCGTAGATGTTTTTCCTAAACTTCTTCCCAATGACATTGCGGCTTCAATCGGACTGGCGCAGCTACGCAAGATAGATAAATTTCAAACGATCCGTAAGAAAATTTGGAATATATATCAAGCTCAATTAGCTGATTTCGACTGGCTGATAAGACCTCAAGACCCTGCTTCAGATGAACAGCATTCCTATTTCACTTACTCCATTCGGGTTGCCAAAGGAAAGCGCGATCAATTGGCTAAATACCTCTACTCCCGCGGTATCTATACAACTGTTAGATTCCATCCATTGCATCTGAATCCTATTTATAAATCATCTTACAGGCTTCCCATTTGTGAGCAGCTTAACGAGGAAATACTTAGTCTTCCACTTCACCCAAATCTTTCTGATAGCGACATTGATGCGATTTTATTAAGTTTGCAAAAATTTAATGAACAGTACATGTGAATACAGCGTCCGATGTGATCACTGTATCCACGCAATAATTGCGTTCTTCAAAGGCACTGGTAGGTATATTGCTGAAGGTCACATTTGCGATAAAAGATGTGTCGGCGCATAAGCAGCTGTGTGACCCAAAGAGGCCGTCAGCCGAGAGGATCGTGCGCCGTATTCGCAGGTCATTCCCGGACATGTTGAGGGCAGTGAGCACAAGGCAGTTATTCTTGTGACAAAGCACTCCAGGGGACAATTGCAACGTTCGCGGGGATCAGAGTAGTTCTTCCCTGATCTGCGCATCGTGCGTTGCAGAGCATTGTTCAGGGAACGCCCGCATGCCACGTGTATCCGTCATCATCCCCGCCTATAATTCTATGCAGTGGGTCTCTGCTGCCATCGACAGCGTCCTGAACCAGGGTTATCGGGACTACGAAGTGGTTGTGATTGACGATGGGTCAACCGATAAGACGGCAGACGTTCTTGAGTCCTACGGCAGAAAAATACGATGTATTTATCAAGCCAATGCTGGTGTATCCAACGCTAGAAACCGCGGCCTGAGCGTATCGACCGGCGAATTTATCGCGTATCTGGACGCCGATGATATGTGGTATTCGCAGAAGCTCGAATGTCAAATCGCGTTCTTGGATGCCCATCCCCAATGCGGCCTTGTGCACAGCGATGTAACCGTTATTGATGAACAGGAGAAGGTCATCCGTGCGCGATTTAATGTGGAAACCGCTAGGCCCGTTCCCTCAGGCTATTGTCTGCAAGACCTTCTGCGACGCTGTCACATCCAGGTTCCATCGGTCATTGAACGACGGGAGTGTATCGAAGAGGTTGGTGGGTTTGATGAGCAATTTATGGCAACAGAAGATTATTTGCATTGGATTATGGTGTCACTGAAGGGATGGGAATTTGGATACATCAATGAGCCGTTAGCGAAGTATCGTTGGCGAGGCGGAAGCGTTTCGTCCAACAAGCGACTCTTCCTGGAGGAGTATGGGAAGATGTTTGGTGTACTACTGCCCGCTTTATACGAGAATCGTCCCCAAGCACCGGATTTGGTCATCATACGCAAGAGATTTCTGCAGGTTGAACGCGAATTGGCATATATGGATTGCATAGAAGGGCATCTGAGTAACGCGAGGCAGCGACTTATGAGACTGATACAGCGAGCACCGTTCCAATATAACCTCTATTGGGACCTGGCAAAGACCTACTTGCGCTAGTACGACCGAAACAAAGCTACTTCTATTTGGATCACATTCGGGCACACCTGAAGCCGTTGGAGGCATATCGGGGCAGTCCTTGCTGGTAAGCGGGCAAGCCATTCCAGGTGAACCTCGCACCCCTTCCTGCTGGTTCAACATGATTCCTGGCTGATGTCAGCGCTCAAAGTCCCATTAGACTGACGTCGAGTTCCCTGCGAGTCGTCGTACGGCGTGAGCCGCTCCACTGCCACCTGCCGAAAGGTACTGCAAATTCCCCCGCGCGTTTCTACACCATCCGTCTGGTGCTAAGTGCGCCAATCCGTTGCATCTCACTCTAGGGGAGCAGTCCCTGGCTTCTCGCACGAGTGCCGAGGTCGGAGCTGAAACCGCTGTATGTGGTTGAAAGAGAAGAGTGAAGGTTGGTTGCGGGGGCCGGATTTGAACCGACGACCTTTGGGTTATGAGGGCAAATCTGCATAAGACTCACGCCAACCTCTGACGATTCCTACCGCACCATATCACGTCTTTCTGCGTTCTGCAGTAGGGGTGAGTATGGGGCATTTGGTGTGCCTTCACGGACAAAACGCGGACAAATCTTCCATCCTTCTAAAGCATTCCCCGTGGAACGTCCCCCTGGTGTTCGATCTCAAGGAGTTCGACAGGAGGAACCAACTTATCTCGCTGACAGTAAGGGGGTTGGTGTCGGTAAGTGAGAAGTGCCTCCGCCGACTGTCTAATTTTTTGGTCCACAGGTGCAGCCGCCACAAAGACAATATTTCCGGATCCGTGCATAGCTGCTTCTACCATCCATCCAGTTCCACCTCGGTAACGACTCCGAAGACAGCCAGACTCGCCAATCCTGAGAATTCGTTCTTCCTTGTCGGTGAGCACATAGAGGCATGCGACACCCCTATGTTTCTTGAGTGCCCGACGTCCCCCCCGTCTTGAGTAGCACAATGATTTAGAGTCCAATCCCTTAACTGAAAGGAGATTGGAGATGAAGCAGCGGTTTTCAGAGGTCCAGATTCTTGGATTTTTGCGAGAGGCGGAGGCCGGGGTTGCGGTCAAAGATCTGTGTCGCCGACATGGATTCTCCGAAGCCAGCTACTACCTCTGGCGGAGCAAGTTCGGCGGCATGACCGTGTCAGACGCCAAGCGGTTGAAGGCATTGGAGCAGGAGAATGCCCGCCTGAAGAAGCTCCTGGCGGAGGCGCTGCTGGAGCAGGCGGTGACCCAAGAGGTGCTTCGAAAAAAGTGGTAAGCGCACCGGCTCGTCGGGAGGTGGTGCGCTGGATGTGTGGTCGAGGTCTAAGCGAACGGTGCGCCTTGAAGATGGTGGGCATGAGCGCCAGCAGCTTGCGGTATCGCCCCGCGCCGGATCGGAATGCCGAATTGCGGACTGCCATGACGACACTGGCCGCGCGCCATCCGCGGTACGGGGCCGGCATGTTGTATCTCAAGTTGCGGCAACAGGGGCGCACGGTCAATCACAAACGGGTAGACCGACTCTATACGGAGGCCCAGTTGCAGCTGCGGCGCCGCACCCGCAAGAAGGTACCAGTGGGGGCGCGGCAGCCGCTGGTGCGGCCTGCCGCAGCGAACGCAGTCTGGTCCATGGATTTCGTGTTTGATCGCAGTGCGGAAGGCCGAGTCATCAAGTGTTTGACGATCGTGGATGATGCGACGCATGAGTCGATCGCCATTGTGCCGGCACGCACCCTCAGCGGGACGCATGTCACGCGGATCCTGGATCAGTTGGCGACGACTCGCGGAATCCCGCAGGTGATTCGGACTGACAATGGGAAAGAATTCTCTGGTCGGGCCATGCTGACCTGGGCTCATACGCACACGGTGACGCTGCGGCTGATTGAACCCGGCAAGCCCAACCAGAATGCCTACATCGAGTCATTCAATGGACGCTTCCGTGATGAGTGCTTGAACGAGCATTGGTTTCTGACGCTCGCCCACGCCCAAGTCATCATTGAAGCGTGGCGGCGTGAGTACAACGAGGAACGCCCGAAGAAAGCGCTGGGTGGGCTGACGCCCGCTGCCTTTGCACAGCAATTGGCCAGCAAATCAGCTACAGTAGTCCCCGGACTCTAAACGTGGCTGCTACTCAACATGGGGGGACGTCG
>WBZT01000045.1_pt1 | contig 101320 bp, 106 predicted proteins | sample 5204241 | NCBI WGS metagenome assembly WBZT01 (sample SAMN12344358, study PRJNA552823) | activated sludge metagenome | biome: Activated sludge suspended growth; feature: Nitrification reactor; material: Wastewater; isolation source: activated sludge from nitrification reactor of wastewater...
GGAGCCGGCCCCCGACGTGGAAGTGTTCGTACGTACCGGCTGCCCCCATTGCGAGGCGGCGAAAGTCTTTCTCGAACAGCTTCGACGGACTCATCCCGACCTCCGCATCCTGTTTCACGACATCGCAGTCGACCGCGATGCGTTGGCACGACTGCACAGGCTCGCGCAAGACCAGGCCCTCCCGGTGGTCGGAGTGCCGGCGTTCTACCTGAACGGGGAACTGATTGTCGGATACCAGGATGATCAGAGCACCGGCGCCCGTCTCCTCGCCATGCTCGATCGTCCCCCCGCCAGGCCCGCCGTCGAACCGTTTGCCGCCTGCCGCCCGGCCCAGCCGGACTGCCAGGCCAAAGCCCAAGCCACGGCTGAGGCGGATACCATCGTGCTGCCGTGGGTGGGCCGCGTCGGCGTCGCTGAGTTGGGCCTTCCACTGTTCACGCTCGCCATCGGCCTGCTCGACGGCTTCAATCCCTGTGCGATGTGGGTCCTCCTGTTTCTCTTGTCGTTGCTGGCGACCCTGCGCGACCGCTTCGGCATGGTGCTCATCTCCGGCACCTTCGTGCTGGTGAGCGGTCTCATCTATTTTGCCTTTATGGCGGCCTGGCTGAACCTGTTTCTGCTGATCGGCCTGTCCCATGCCGTCCAGTTCATATTGGGAGCGCTGGCCATAGGGATCGGCCTGGTGAACGTGAAAGACTTTTTCGCGTTCCGGCGGGGATTCTCCTTGAGCATTCCGGACTCCGCCAAGCCTGGGCTCTATGCGAGGATCCGCCGCGTCGTCCAGGCTGAACATCGAACCGGCGCCCTGGTCGGCGTGATCGTGCTGGCGGGCTTGGTCAACCTCGTCGAGTTACTGTGCACGGCCGGATTCCCCGCCCTCTACACCCAGGTGTTGAGCACCTACCATCTGCCAACCTGGCATTACTATGCCTACCTCGGGCTTTACAATCTCGCCTACATCGCCGACGATGCGCTGATGGTCACGCTGGCGGTCGTCACCTTGGGACGCCGCAAGTTGGACGAACGCGAAGGCCGGTGGTTGAAACTCCTCAGCGGCGCGGTCATGATCGCACTGGGGTTGCTGCTGATCGTGAAACCGAGCCTGCTGACGAGGTGATTCGATGCAACGTCTTCGCCCGCGCCACATACCCCCCCTACGGGACGATGGACCCGACGCGGGGCACACGATCCTGAGCGATGGCACCACGGCCTTGCTGCGGATCGCGCAACCAGGCGACGCCGACGAGTTGCAACGCTTCGTCGAACGTCTCTCTCCGGCGGCAACGCGCCATCGCTTTTTCTCGGAAACCGCTCCCCCCGCCGAGGTGATCCGCACACTCTGCGATTCGTCGCAGCCACAGCGGAGCCTCACGCTGCTCGCTCTCCGGCGCCAGGACGATACGCTGAGCATTATCGCTTCAGGGTCGTACCATGCGCGAAACCCGCATGAGGCGGAAGTCGCCATGGCCGTCGACGACCGGCTCCATGGGCACGGGCTCGGCACGATTCTGCTCGAACGTCTGGCCCTACTCGCCATCCGGCACGGGTTCACCAAACTCTGGGCCATCACCCATGCCGACAATCTGGCGATGCGTGAGGTGTTCGCCACATCCGGCTTCACCATGGAAGAACATCTTGACGGCGGCGACATGGAGGTCGAACTGTCGCTCACCCCGACCGATGAGAGCGTCCGCCGATCGGAATGGCGCGAGCGGGTCGCGACGACCGCCTCCCTGCGCCCCCTCTTCCATCCCCGCACCGTCGCCGTGATCGGGGCCTCTCGCTCTCCGCAGAGTATCGGGTATCGCCTCCTCGACGCGCTCCACAGCAATGGATTTCGCGGGCGCTGCTACGCCGTCAACCCGCATGCATCCACAATCGCGGGGGTCGACACCTTTCCCTCGCTCCATGCCCTGCCGGAACCGGCCGATCTCGCGGTCATTGCCGTGCCCAAAGACGCGGTCCTTTCCGTGGTGGACGACTGCGCGGCGACCGGAGTCCGCGCCCTGGTGGTCATCACTGCCGGGTTTGCCGAGGTCGGCGAGGAAGGGCGTCGACTGCAAGCGCAACTGTTGGACAAGGTCCGGCAGCATGGCATGCGCATGGTCGGGCCGAACTGCTTCGGCATCCTGAATACAGACCCGTCGGTGCAGCTCAACGCCACCTTCACCTCCACCTTTCCGCTTGCCGGTTCGATTGCGATGTCTTCGCAAAGCGGCGCCTTGGGACTGGCCCTGCTCGCGGCGTCACGACGATTGCAACTCGGCCTGTCGACCTTCGTCAGCGTCGGCAACAAGGCGGATGTCTCCGTGAACGACCTGTTGCAGTATTGGGAGAGCGATGCCGCCACAACCGTCATTCTGTTGTATGTGGAATCGTTCGGGAACCCCAGGCGGTTCGCGCACATCGCGCGGCGAGTCAGCCGCAACAAACCGATCGTCGCACTCAAAGCGGGCCGGACATCGTCCGGCAAACGTGCCGCCGGCTCACACACCGCCGCGCTGGCCGCCAACGATGTCGCGGTCGAGGCCTTGTTTCAACAAACCGGCATTCTGCGGGCCGATACGCTGGAAGATATGTTCGCGCTCGCGGCGGCTCTGTCGGAGCAGCCTTTGCCCAAAGGCACACGGGTCGGCATCCTGACCAATGCAGGCGGGCCGGCCATTCTCTGCGCGGATGCCTGTGAAGCGGCCGGCCTGGAGGTCCCAGAGTTGTCTCAGGCGACGATCACGCGGCTTTCGCCGTTTCTCCCCGCCTCCGCCTCGCTGCGCAACCCGGTCGACTTAATCGCTTCGGCCGGCCCTGAGCAGTACCATGAGGCCATCCACACGCTCCTGACCTCCGACGACATCGACGCTTTGATCATCTTGTACATCGCCGTCACCAGCACCGACGTCGATCCGATTGCGGAAGGCATCACCCGAGGGATTGCTGCGGCGCGGGCGGCACAGCCGATCAAGAAGCCGGTCTATGTGGGCTGGATGGTGGAGTCCGATCGCGAGCGCCGATTATCCCTGCCCGGGGAAACCATTCCGACGTTCGGCCTGCCTGAACTCCCCGCGCGTGTCCTAGGCACCATCGCCAGATACGTCCAGTGGCGCGATCGCCCGCTCGGCATGGTGCCCGACTTCGACGATCTGGATCTGCCGGCCGTTCAGACCATCTGCCGCGACGTGCTGGCCACCAGGGGAGGCGGCTGGTTGACGGTCACTGAGACGCGCGCGGTCTTGTCCGCCATGGCAATCACGCTGCCTCCGGGCGGAGTGGCGACCAGCGCCGAGGAGGCCGCCGCACTTGCTGCGCAGATCGGCTTTCCGGTCGCCGTGAAATTAGCCTCGCATACCCTCGTCCATAAGACGGAGATCGGCGGCGTGCATCTGAATCTCACGAGTAAGGCCGAGGTGCGCCATGCGTATGAGGAGATCGCCGCACGCCTGTCTCAAGAGCAGCAGACGGACGCGATGGAAGGCGTGCTCATCCAGCCGATGGTGAAAGGCGGCGTCGAGATGATGGCGGGGATGGTTCAAGATCCCTCCTTCGGCCCCTTGATCGGCTTCGGGCTCGGCGGGATCCATGTCGAAATTCTGGGAGATGTGCGTTTCCGGATCACCCCGCTGACGGAGCTGGATGCCGCCGACCTCATTCGCAGCATCAAGGGCTATCGCCTACTGCAAGGCTATCGCGGGCACCCGCCGGCCGACGTCGATGCGATTCAGGATCTGCTGCTGCGGCTCTCGCGGTTAGTCGAAGAGGTGCCGGAGATCGTGGAACTGGACCTCAATCCGATCTTCGCCCTTCCGCCGGGACAGGGCTACAGCATTGTGGATGCGAGGATCAGGGTGGCGGGGAAGTGATTCGTGACTTACGCGGTACTGCGCTTACGAGCCCCACGCGGGCGAGCGGTCCGCGGCGATCGTGAGGAAGCGTCCTGCGGCTGCCTCTCGACATACGCATCGAGCAAGCGGCGAATCAGAGGCTGGTTTTGCGTGTGATGCCGGGAGGCTTCAGCCTTGAAGAAGTCCACACTCCTTTTGCTCAAGACTAGGGTCACCTTGATACCTTCATCACGAAAAGCCAATTCGGCAGGCGAGGGCAGAAAATCCGGAATGATACGAATCGCGCCCAATGGTTCATCTCGATATTTTATTTTCGTGTTCATACACAGCCTTTCCTTTTCGCCAATAACCGGCACCGATGATACGAATCGCGGACGCTCGATAGGCAAACCGGACGGTCTGGACGCTATTCAAAGCGTGGCTTCGTCATGGCCTTCCGCACAAACTCCCACAAGGCAATCCTACATGCCATAGGGAAATATGGCTATTGCAGAGACCGGTTCACCTCGATCCGGCTTCGGCAGACCTAGCGTCCCTCTGCCCCCTGACGGCCTTCACAACCAGCGGTGGAGGACGACGCCGGTTTGCTCACGCCGTCGTCCCAGATTCGCCGTCTCGCGCCGACATGCGTCAACAAACATTCGGCCGTGGCCAGCAGGTCCTGCACCTGGCGCGCTGAACTGTCGCGAAAATGCGCCAGATCGAAAATGGGAATCTGGAGACAGACTTCCGCGCGATTCTTTCGTTCCGGTGAAAACACGATGCGGTGGGCAGGCGGTTGCGGATGCTCGCAGGGCTTGAGCAAATCGAGCGTCTGGAAAAACACTCGGCAGAGTCGCTGCAGATCGCCGAGAATCGCCCGGTGTTCCTCATCATCGCCCAGCGGCAACTGGGCGGGATTGTCGAACGCCCCATACAGGTTGAGCTGAAATCCGATCTGAACGACCTCGCCCCCTCCCGTCTTGACGTAAAATGGGTCATGGTCGAAACAGACCTTGTGCTTCACGATCATGTCGCGAAGAGCCTGCTCAGTAGGAAAGGCCTGGTCAAGATTCAGCTGCATAGGCCTCGGTTCACCTCCGTTCATGGCCCACCCCCGCCATGACAGACGAGACAATGTCCCATCCGACCCGGTCGATGGGCACCGCGCCCCTTCTCATACAATTGCCGTACGACCGCCTCGTCTCGCAGCGCCGGATGGGTGGCTATCCTGTTTCCAAATTCATGACAGACCGTGCAGGAGTTGGTCCCCGTCGCGCGAAAGATAAATTCTCCATGGGGATTGGTACGCGTCTGCTCGGTAATCTGAGCCAGCGTTCCGCGATGTTCCGAATGGCAACCGGTGCAGGCCTGCCGTTCGACGACCAGCGCGCGATGCCACCCGGCCACGGCAGGCGTCGCTCGAGCCTCAAAGTACCCTTCAGTATGGCAAGCGATGCAACGGGCGGGACTGGGCCCTCGAAACGGCTCGTGACAATTGGTGCACCCGCCTCGATCCACATGGTAGCGGCTGAGGTCGCCCGGAGCCCAGAAGGCGGCGGGGCTCCGCACCGTCCCCCACCCTATCCATATCACCAACACCAGGGTTGTCAACGCCACAGCCGGAACCGCTGTTCTCGGAAGCGGGAGGTAGCGCATGAGTCACGACATTCCGGCGAAGAACAACGCCCCCACCACATGCAGGACGGTGAAGACCAAGAACATCAGCGTCATCGGTGCATGAATGGCCTGCCAGAGACGAAAGGCCTCTTCCTGAGACGCCATCCCGTGCAACTGGGCGTCGACCTCACTCTCAGAGAGGCCTTGATGCTGAAGGTGGTGACGTTCCTCGTTGAGCGCCCTCAGACTCACGGCATGCACCAGCTGCCCCACGATTCCGCTCAAGACCACGATCACCATGGAACTCATGGCCAGGATCGGAACGATCGCATGGTAGTGGGCGCCGGAGTGAACAAAGATCAGCAGCGGTCCCAGGACTCCCGCCACCATGTGAACTCGAAACCACCCGCGCGGCCATCGACGCGAGGGACTGGTCCGTTTCCGAAGCGGATAGACGAACACCAGCAGCGTGACGGCCAAGCCCGCCCAGCCGACGCCATGCCCGTACTGCGTATGACCGAAGGGCGTGACCTTGTCGAGACTGAGCAGCGCCTCGAAGGCCAGCGCGCTGACAACCGCGCCGACCGTCGTCGCGACGACGGCGAGGAGGCGCGAGCGTAGGGCCCTCATCGAGACGATCCGTGTTTCATGATCCCCGTTTACTTTCGGTACTTCTCGACTCCCTTGTCGCCGCCGGCGTGACAACGCAAACAGTCCGCGAATCGACCGGGACCGTGAACACCCTTCGCCTTGGCCTTGAGGTCTTGCACCAACCGATTGTCTTGCACCTGCGACAGCATCAAGCCGTCTTTTCCGGCACGATGACAATCCATGCAGGTCGTCGCGCCGGTCGCACGAAAAATGAGGTCGCTGTGAGGATTCGCCGTCATCGCGCTCGAATCGGCTACCATCCACACCACCGACGATTCCTGCGGCTGCGAGTTCGCTCCTGCTCGATCGGGGGAGAACGCATTCCCGCCGGTCGCGACAGCCAGGCAGAGCAATCCCGCGAGACCACCCAGCGCAAGAAAGCCCCGCCCCCTCATGACCGTTCACTCCCGCAACAGGTTCGATACCGCTCCTCCGGGATCTCCTTCATGGCCTGATACAACTCCGCCCGCTCCCCGTCACTGATCACCTGATCGATCGAGGGGTACAGAATCCGCTCCTCCTTCATGTTGTGCGATTTCAGAATCTCCAACAATCGTTGTTCCTCTCGGTCGCTGTCGGGATTCTGTGCCTGCACCTTTTCATGAATGGCTTCCAGGCAATCGCCGATCATCCGGTGCTCGGTCCGCATGACTTGCGTGGGCCCGCCTTCCGCCATGCCGGAGTTTTCCTCCCACTTGGGAAACAGCACGTCTTCCTCCCAGACGATATGCCGCTGCAGGCCAAACTTAAACTCGACGAAGGCCTCCTTGGCCTTGGCGAAATCCGTGCGCTTCTGTTGCTGGAAGGTAGTGAAGAGCGCGTCCAGCCGGTCATGGTCTTGCTCGAACGTGACACTGATCTTTGCATCCGACATGCCGTTCTCCTTGTTATGAATGACGGAGTCTATATTCCAAGTGACAGGCGACACAGGCCTTCAGCACGTTATTGAACTCGGGCAGGATCCGCTTCAGATCGTTCGTCGGCATCACATCGGCCAACTGCTCGGCAGCCGCATGATGCGCCATCGCGAGATCGTGATAGGCCGGAGGAAAATTCTCCGGCTGCTGTCGAGCCATCGCATGCCGATGCATAAAGAATCCCAGATGCGTTTCGGTCAATCCTTGGGCCAGCCGGTAGTCCTCTTCCGCCAAGGCCGCCACGATCGCCTGGATCGTCTCCAGATGCTGGAGCATGACGGCGCGATGTTCCTGCCGCGCTTCCGCCCCCAACAGAATGGGCGTTCGCACATCCGGCAAATGCGCCGGCGTGACGCGACCAATGCCGGATGCAGGCCTCTGTTCTGCGCAACCGCTCGCCAGGACGAAGAGCACGAGCAGGCACGATACCCCCACCCTTACACTTATTCGCACTCGACTCATGCCCGTTCCTATGTCGCCTGCCGCCAGTAGGCATCCACCTGCTCTTGGATGTGCCGAATGGCCTCTGTTTGTACTGTCGGCTCGAACAGATGCCGAAACCGCCCCTGTAGTTGCAGATAGGCCTCGACCGGCTTGCGCTTGGGAATATACGTGTGGGTGACCACCCCGTTGATGGCCTCTTTCAGCGGCCAGAGGCCGGTCTCCACAGCCAACTTGGCCACCTCCGGCGTGGCTCCCGGATCGTACAACCAGCCCGTCGGACAGGCGGCAAGGGCCAGGAACATCTTCGGTCCGGTGAAGGCGGCGGCACGCGCGAACTTCTCCTCCAAATCCAGCGGATACCGCGGGGCGACCGTCGCGATGTAGGGCGGCCGATGCGCCCGCCAGATCTCAAAGATGTCTTTCTTCTCCTGCGTCGCGCCGGGATGCTGCAGACCGCAGGGTGATGTCGCCGTTCGCGCGGCAAAGGGGGTGGCGGGGGAGAGCTGCATGCCGGTGTTGCCGTACGCTTCGTTGTCGTAACAGATGTAATAAAAATCAAGCTTGCGATTCATGGCGCCGGACGTCGACGAGAGGGCCATATCGTACGTGGAGCCATCACCTCCCAACACGATGACCTTCAGATCTTCATCCTTCGGCACTCTCCCCTTGGCGATCAGCACATCCAAGGCATCGCGAATCCCCTGTGCGCCGGCCGGCGCTGAGCCCATGGTCGTATACAACCAGGATCCCTTGAACGATGTGTAGGGGTAGGCCGCCAACATGGTAAAACACCCGGCGGCATTCACGTAGACGACATGATCGCCCAGCACCTTCGCGGCGAGTCGCAACGCTTCGAGACCACCACATCCGGCGCACAGGGCCGTGCCGGGAAGGACGTGCTCTTCGCGGGGAATCTGTTTGATCTTCTTGAAGGTCTCACGCTGCCACATCGTGTCTCTCGTCTCTCGTGAAGCGTCTCTCGCGGTTCACGTTCTGCGTTTCACGTCTCAGTTTGTACGCTCCACGCTTCCCGCCGCCACCATCTGCAATTGCGTCATCTCCCGATGTTCCTCAGCACTGTAGAGCAACACCGGTCCGCAGCCCCTTCCGGTGATACCAGCCTCCGCGGTCTGTTCAAAGATGGCCTGAAATGCGCCGCCCGAAAGCTGCTGGCCGCCCAACCCGCCGACGAAAGAGCACAGGGCCCGTGGCCTGGCGGTCTCGTGGTACAAACAGGCGGCGACTTCCTGGTAGAGAATCCCGCCCTGCCCCGGCGCCAGGTTCTGATCCAGCACGGCCACCGCCCGTCGCCCACGTAACGCCTGTCGAATGGCCTCAGCCGGCCAGGGGCGGATCACCCGTAGGCGAAGGAGACCTACCCGCTTCCCCTGCGCTCTGGCAAGATCGACCGCCGCCTTCCCTGTGCTCGCCCCCGCATTGGTCATCACAAGCACGTCTTCCGCATCATCCAACCGGTACCCTTCCACCAGGTCATATCGACGACCGAACAAGGCCTGGAACGATTCCGCCGCCTCTCGATGGACGTCGAGCGCATTCTGGGCAGCCAGGTGCACCTGATGACGGAAGTACGCATACGGAGTACCGCCGATCACGGCTACACCCAACGCATGCGGCGACGAGGCCGTGAACCCGAGGTGAGACGGGCGAAAGGGCGGCAGGAAGCGTCGTACGGTATCCGGATCGGGCACCGTGACCGGCTCACGAGTGAACGACAGGGTAAACCCGTCCAGGTTCACGATCACCGGCAACATCACGCGCTCATCTTCCGCGATCCGATAGGCCATCAGAATCGAATCCAACACCTCCTGGCAGGTCTCGGCATGGATCTGCAGAAACCCGGCATCGCGCGCGGCCAACACGTCGTTGTGATCGGACTCCAAGGTAATCGGCGCGGCCAGGGCTCGCGAGACATTGGCGAGCACGAGCGGCGCACGCCACCCCGAAATGGAATAGAGCACCTCGAACGCATGCAGCAACCCTTGACTGGAGGTGGCCGTAAAGACTCGCGCGCCGGTCACTTCCGCCGCACCGGCCGCCGTCATCATGGAATGTTCGGAGTCCATGCTCACGAATCGCGCGGCCAACTCCCCCCGCTCACACCACTTGGCCAAGGCCTCCACGATTTCCGTCTGCGGCGTAATGGGAAACGCCGGGATGTAGTCCACGTCGGCCAGCCGGGCGCCCCAGGCAGCCGCCAGATTCCCCGTCATCATTTGGCTGTCCATGCGACCCCGCCTTCCTGCTCCCGCTCCGCAATCAATGCGTGAGTCGGACATTCGTGCACACAAATCTGACAGCCTTTGCAATGGTCATAGTCGACGACGGGGCGATCTTCCTGATTCATGGTAATCACGCCGTCCGGACAATAGACGAAACAGAGCCAGCATCCGTTGCACTTGTCTGCCACCAACACCGGGCGAAAGGTTCGCCATCCACCGGTTTCGCGTAACACCGAATTTCCGGCCGCGGCGATCCTGGCTGTGCCCTTCGTGGGCGGTTCATAGGTCGGTTGGTGCAAGGACGCCGCGCCGACGGCTTGGGCGGTGCCTTGAGGCAATGTGGCCGGCTCAACCGAGCCGTAGCACTGCCGCGCCACCGTCAGATTCCGCTCGATCACCGGCTCGGCCAGGCCGAGGTCGCGAAGCTCACCATCGATCGCCGAGCGCACAGGCTCCCACGCCAACCCTACCAACCGCGCGGCAACTGCGCCGAGCAGCGCACTGATGGCCTCACGCGCTCCCAGCTGTTGCAGCGCAATCCCCGTCACATCTCTCACCGTCACCTGCTCAGGCAAGGACAGGTGGGTGCGCAACAGGTCCGCGCTCAGCGACGAGTTCACGAACAGGACCGTCTGCCCGGTCACTCCGTCCAACACATGCGCCACCGCATCGTCCAGCAACGAGGCATCGGCCACCACGATGACGTCAGGATGCGCGATCGCCCCCCGTTCCCGAATCGGCTCACGACCGAAGCGCGTGAATGCCGCGACCGGCGCTCCCCTTCGCTCCGCGCCATAGATCGGGGCATCTTGGGCCACATACCCGCTGATAAACGCCGCGGTGCCGAGAATCCGGCTGGCCGTCTTCGCCCCCTGTCCGCCGCGCCCGTGAAATCGTACAGCCACCATCTCAGGCTCGATCCGCCCGCTCCTTCTTGAAAGCTTCTTTGCCGGCTGCCACTGCCGCGGCAATCGTGGCTTCCGTCTCCCGGAGATAACGTTTGGCCTCATCCACAGTCTGGGAAATGTCTTGGCGAATCTCCCGTGCCTTCTCCAACATCTCTTCCTCCGTGCGGCGCGCATACCCACGTAATGCCGCACGCGTCTCGACGCCGGATTTGGGCGCATAGAGCACGGCGGCCATTGCACCCAGCACGGCGCCGCTGAGAAACGCGATCGACATCCCGGCACCTGAACAATTGTGACTCTGATCGGCCATGGTGCTGTCTCCTTCCCGGCTAAGATATGAATCGGGCATCGGTATGCGCGGTTACCACCCGCTCTTGGAGAAAGCAGAGGACGTGCCAGGCGACTGCCGAACGGCAGCAGCCAAGTCACAATTCTGACAAGGGATTTAGGAGGTCACCGAGAGGCCGTAGCCGAGCGACGCTTCCATATGGGGAATTACAGAACCGAGCGAAAGCCGTCGCTGTCGCAAAATGCGCCACCACGCCGGAATATCCGAATGTACAGCGGGCCGGGAGGCGCTCCGTCAGATCTTACTGCGAACCCACCGTACAATATCCGGAAGTCCTAGCGCCCCCGGCTGACGCGCCAACTCGCGTCCTCCCCGCAACACTACGAGTGTGGGAATGCTGGAGATGCCAAATCTGGCGGCCAGAGACTGTTCCTCTTCCGTATTCACTTTGGCAAGGCGAACCTGGGGCTCAAGCATCTGCGCAGCCTGCTCATACGCTGGGGCCATCATTCGGCATGGGCCACACCAGGGCGCCCAGAAATCGACGACCAGGGGGATGTCCGCCTTTTGCGCATGCAGATCGAAGTCTGCCGCCGTCAGGGAGACCGGATGGCCGGCAAACAATGGCGCGTGGCAGTGGCCACAGTTGGGTTGATCCGCCAGACGAGTTGTCGGAACGCGATTGATGCTTCGGCAATGCGGGCAGGCCAGATGGAGCTTCTCCGTCATCACATTCCCTCTTTGCTCCAAGATTCAGCCCGACTAACGCCGGCAATGCTCCCCTTCGCAATTCCCGCTCTCGCCTCGCATACCCCGATGCCCCATCCCACCATGTCGTCCCCTCATCGGGCCCCTGCCTTGACGATGGCCCATCATGCCTGTTCGATCTTCACCGGAAAATCCATCGACATACCGTACAATCGCCCAAATTTCCTCGTCAGAGAGTGCATCGCCGAATCCGACCATGCTTGTGCCCAGCGAGCCGTTCTTAATCACCCAGAAAATTTCCCCTTCCGTGCGTTCTTCCCAGAATTGCCTATGATGAAAATTCCGCGGAGACGGATCGAGTTGCGCCGCGACCGGTCCGTTACCGTCCCCGTCTTTCCCATGACAGTTCACGCAGGTACCTTTGCCGTTATAGAGAGCCTTCCCTTTTTCGACCGTCTCAGGAGAATCCGACAACGGGTTGGTGAGCGCACGCGCTTCGGCCAGCTTATCGGCAGGCACACGGGGATGTCTGATGTGACGTTCCGCAGCGTCGGCGGAGATGCCCAGGGAGATCAATGCAACCGTCAGCAGGAGGACGTCCCGTCTCATAACCTTCTCCTTCCCCTGGTCCGATCCGCAGGCGAACCATCACGCGCATGAACCGGCATGCCGACACCGGGAAGCATCTGACGCTGCCTCCCCTATTGTGCCATATGAACCGCCCCTCAGCCTACATCCGGCAGAACATGCTCGACGCAACGGTCGGCACGCCTGCAAGTCTCTTGGAGCAGGCTCCCCGGCGGAACGATTCCCCGTAGCGGTACAGACGGTTCCAGATAGATCTGCTTACTGCATCGGCATCACTCCTCAATGAAGGGAAAGCGGGTGGCATAGTTGAGCGCCAGATTCGCAAAATAGCCTCCGCCAAGCTGAACCTGATCTCGCTGACCGATGGTTTGTCGGTTGAGGTCTTCATACATCGACATTCCGACTGCCGCTCGTAGCGTAAAATTGCCGCCCAGAGCGTTCATGAATCTCCAATCCGCAACGAAATTCACGTTGGCTCTCACGCCCCCGCTATTGCCGACCTTTGCACCGAGATTTTCATTCTTTTCGACATGCGCGACATCCAGTTCTACTCCGAACATGTGATTGTAGTTGGGAGTGTAATGGAATGCGAGACCAGCCGCCGCTTCATTTCCAAATTTATAACGGTCACGATTCTCGAGCCTGGCTGTATAGGTAGTGGACGTATGAATCCACAGGTCGCGCCAACTGTAGGAGAACAGCAGCCCCCCGCCGAACGACGGCGCGCCCGTTCCTGTCTGCAGCGCAGGACTGTCGATCGCGACCTTGTTAAACTTCCCCGTGGGGAGAGTGGTCGTGGCGATCAGCGTAACCCATTTGTCCTGAATGGTGCTCCTCCATAAATTGTAACGAAACCGCAGATCGAGATCCCCGAGCCCCGCGGCATCGGCACCGGTAGTCGTAATCGCACCAGTGGCAAGATTTCTGGTGAACTGACTGGTCTGCCGTTCGAAGTATGGCTGATTCACCAACACAGCCAGCCGGTCGCTGATGCCATAGTTCACAAAGATGGATTGCCCGAACGATACGGCATTCCTGGGCGCACGTGGCTGTTGCGGGCGGCCTCTGATGAAATCTCCAGGATCCTGCCCATCCGACCCGAGCAAGACGCGATCCCTGCGCAGATAGCTGAACCCCATCCCCATCCCGAACGATCCTTTGCCCGTTGTGACCGCGGTCTGGAGACGGAACGGGACGGTTTGTCCGCGCGGGGTGATGAGTTGCATGGCCTGGTTGAATGTGACCACCTCACCTCCTTTCTCTGCCTTGAAAGCCTCAGCCGCTTGTTCGGTTTCAAAGGCAATAAAGTTGGGGATCATGTCCGGAATCACCCGGCTTCCAAGCGAATAGGTCGCCTCCCGGGCATCCAACTGTTTTCCCGTCTTCCAGTCATGCACCCAGATGGAGCTGAACGCATCCATCCCCTCATCGTCCAAAATGCGGAGCAGGCAGGCCACGCCGCAGGTATGTTCCTTCGTTCCATCTTTGTGGACCAGCTCGCCGGAACTCCGACGGTATTGATCGATGTACATGCCGCAGACCTTGCACTCTTCCCGCTCGCCGGTGCCGATCGCTTCCTCATTAGGCACCCCCGGATTGTCTGCAAAAGTGATCGCGGGGGCGAGACATGCCGATAACAGAAAAAGCATCCATATGGGCTTCATACTCATGAACAGTTTCACCTTCACACCTGTGCCTTCTATTGCTCCATTTATTGAGCGTGGGCTACGTCCGGCCGCGTTCCGTCATTCCTACATGAGCGTGGAGTTAAGATGCGCAGGAGAACCGCATTCCACAGCACCAGCCCTGGAGCCGACGAACAAGACCCACGGCGGGCCTGGCGGACGATCTCCGATGCGGATAGACGCTATGTCAGAAGAGCGGATTGGGAGGGGCGCGCGAATGGATCAGCCCAACTGCCTCGGATTGGATTCGGCCAGCGGCACTCAGCAGCCTTGCACCGCACTGACATGCATCATGGGACACAACGGGAGTCGGCGCGGTTTCAATGTCCGCTCCTGTTCCACACATCCAGGCACAGATGCCGGTGCCGTGCAGGCCGATTGTATGAGAACACTGATGTCCGAGATCATAGGCGAACGCGCCTCCTGCAGAAACAATGAGTATCACCGCTACGACAAGGGGGAGTGTCCTGGCCGCAACTGGGCACAGATGGGCACGAAGAGCTCCCTCTCTGTGGCGCCGGTGAGGCACGCTCACCGCCCCCTGCGGTCCAAGCTCGCATGAAGGAAAGATCACCGCGATCCACCTCCTGAAACTGAGGAGGAATTCGATGCGCTGCCGCAGATACTCCCGGCTTCACGCTGGGCTACGCTGTGCGGGCGCCATTGCGCCATCGGCTACAACAACTCCCTCACCAGCGGTTCAAACATCTCCACCCCCGTCTCGCCGAGCATCTTTTCTTTGACGACGCCATTCCGATCCAAAATGAACGTAGTCGGCAGCACCTTCGCCCCATACCGCTTGGCGGCCGACAAGTCAGGATCGAGTAGAACGGAAAACGACACCTTGTCGGCTTGACGAAACTTGTCAGAAACCTCATTGAGCGGATTCACGTTGACCGAGAGCACGATCAGACCCTTTTCCCGGTATTTCTGGTACAGACTCTCGAGGGCATTGATCATTTCTTTGGTGCAACGTGGACAGGTGGCCGACCAAAAGCGAATGAGGACGACCTGGCCTTTCAGATCACCCGGGACCGTCATGCGTTTCCCGTGCATGTCCGACAAGACAACTTGCGGCGGGGTATCTCCGATATGTAACGACTCGTATCGCGCGCAACCGCTCACGAATAGGAGAAACAGCAGTAGGGGCAACAGGTTCTTGACACACCTCATCGTAGACTCCTTTGTCATTGCTGAGCCGCATCCAAAGCCTGAATCGTCTCTTGCGACACCTCAGGGAACTGCAGGATGCGTACGCCCTTGTGATCCTCCAAGAACTCCTGTGCCGATGCCAGGGTTTCAAATGGAATCAATTCATGCCCCATGGGGCCATACACATCGCTCCCGATTACGTAATAGGCAGTTTTGGCATCAATGAGTGCGACGGCGTAATAATCCGTGACGGAGAGGGACACAATGCCCTGACCCGCTTTGCTGGGCGCATATTTGGGAACGTTCATGTAATGTTTAAACATGTCCTTGGCACCGTCGTAATAGAACGACGTGCCGTCTGCAAATTCAATGACCGCCACCCATTTGGGATATTTGTAGACAAACATCCCGCACACCGGACATTTATCCTTCTTCGTCATAGGTTTCCGCCCCCGCTCGAATGAATCGGCGATACCGATCACGCACAGCAGAATCCCGATCATCAGAACGGTCGAATAGGCGGCGAGACGGCTGACTGCAAATCTCTGTCTCATTTCACTGTGGGTCTCTCAGCTACAGTACGAGCGTGGACGTCGCGATCTTGTAGAGCACAATCGCCATGAATGCCGCATAGAGGGTCAGTGACGTGAGGGTCAGTTTTCTTATCAGTCCCGGAATCACCACGCGGAGACTCGTTATGTCTTGGAACGGCATCAGTACTCCAATCCCCATGCCTGTCACGACCGCCCCAAACAATGGAATGTACAGCGCGTAGCCGATATAGCCATATTCCTCCATTACGATACAGAAGGGACAATGATGGGTCGGCAGTTCATAGATGTAGATGGAGATAAACGAGATGATGGAGGCAATGGACACCCCGAACATCACAAAGGTCATGGTGGAATAGACGTAGCCGCCTTTGCCTTTCCGATAGAAATGAATGCCCGAAGCCATCAGGCATCCCATCCCACAATAGAAGGTCCACATCATCGGGACGATCGGCAGCGCCGCAAGTTCCGATCCGACTCCCTTAACCTGCTCGGTGCTGAAGAGACTGCCGCAGCAGGAGGTAATCACATTGGCTTTTAGATTCAGGAAGAAGGCGCCTTGCAGAGAGGTTTCCAGCACACTGAACGGCACGAGCAGCGCCAGCAGGAGGTACTTCTTTTTAATAAGTGGATAGTCGTAGGCCTGATTGTCGGCGTGGTTGAGAATAAGCCAGAGCCCGGCCAAGATAAAGCCGATGATCTTGAGCACCAGCGTAGGGTAGCCGTAAGGATTGACATTCAACGTGCCGGCAGCGCACATCGCACCGACGAACAACGGACAGAGATTGTTCGCCGTGAACACGTACAAGAACAATGACATCAATTCCAACCCGCAGGCAAAGGTCAGAATGGTCGAGATCAGATATGTTCTACGCTCCAACACGAGTTGGTATTCATCGCCGCTTTGAAGATCCCACCTTCTCAGAATCTGTATTCCGTACACGGCCGCATACACGAGCGCCCCGCTGACAATCAGGGATGCCACCACATTGGCGATGACGGCCGGATGGAGAATCATGCCTCTGCCTCGAGTCTTCCGTCCCTGAGTTTGACCACGCGATCCACGACACGGGATTCATAAACCAACGGATCGTGACTGGTAATCAACACGGTCTTCCCTTCCGCCTTGAATCGCTCGACGATCTCCAGGAATCGATGCGATAAGGTCCTATCGAGATGAGCGGTGGGTTCATCGGCAATGACCACCGAGGGATCGTTGATCAACGCCCGCACAATGGCCACTCGTTGGGCCTCCCCTCCGGAGAGCCACTCGACTTTCGACAAGGCCTTTTCGGCCAGCCCCAGAGCGTCAAGCGATCGGATGGCCTTGTCTTTGAGCAGGGCGCGGCGCCCTCCTAACGGATAGGCCGGCAACATGACATTTTCCAGCGCGCTGAGCCCTTTGATCAGATTCGGTTGCTGAAAAATGAAGCCGAAGGTGCTGCGCCTGATCTCGGTCAGAAAGCGTTCTGGAAGACTGGTGATCTCACGGTCGCCGAGTCTGACACGCCCCGCCGAAGGTCTGGCCATACAGCCGATGATGGTGAGGAGCGTGGTCTTGCCGCACCCACTCGGGCCGACCAGCACAGTGACCTGGTTCGCGCTGATTCTGAGATCGATCCCGTTCAACGCAGAGAATTCGCTGGGTTTCCCGCTGTTGAAGACTTTTCTCACGTTCATCAATTCGATCACGATTATTCCCCTACGCGCCTCATTGCGGTATCCGGGTCCAGCGTGGCCGCTCTCCAGATCGGCACGATGGTCGCGGTGGTATAGGGCACAACCGTCAGAACAAACAGCGTCGTCAATTCCGCGGCATTGACGAAAGGCGTCAATTGAAACTGGGGATACAGGGTGGACCAGCCTTTGAGCGCCGGCTCAAAGACGACCGACGACAACAGGAACACATGCAGGTAGGCGACAATCGCGCCGGTGAAAAAGGCCGTCAGCGACACCACCGCCCCTTCCCAGAACTTCATCTGAATGATATCTGCGGTCTCCCAGCCAATGGCTTTCAATACACCGATCTCCCACTTTTCCCCCGCGCTCAGGCCTGAGGCCTTGTCCCAGGCAAAGATGACAAACGCGAGCACCGCGGCGGAGAGAAGCACGAGCATCATCCCGCCCCGCCAGTTAAAGATCGAATCATACGTTCTCAGGACCTCGTCCCGTGTGATGGGTCGAGCGTCAGGCAGCACCTTCGCGACCTTCGTCGCGACGGTGGAGATTTCCCGCGGGTTATTGACCGATAGGACCACATCCGTCACGACATCGACAGGGATGCCGAACAGTCGCCGAAAGTCGACCTCGGTGACGACGATCAGATCGGCCGAGACCAGTTCGGACTTGGAGGAGAACGTATCGGCAATTCTGAAATTCATCGACGTGCCGTCGAAGGCGCGAAACGCCATCACGTCGCCCGTACCCGCATGCCGAAGACGCGCCATGCCATGGCCGATGACGGCGGTGCCGGACTTCAACGTATCGAGATTCACGCGATAGAGAGGTTCAGTGGACGGAACAGCCGCTCCTGCAGACTCGTCACCTTCGCCACCAACGACGTCGGTCGATGCGTTATGCGGGGTGACGGATGCGCTGCCGGCCGTTGGCACAAGAAATGTGTAGTTCGCGCCCACATCGGGATCGAAGTAGTAGCCCCACAGCCGCCCCTCCACCGAAGCGACCCCCCGGATGGTCTTGAGCCGATCGATCTGACGAATCGGGAAGAGCTCGTGTCGCCCCGCTCTCACTTTCTGCACGATGATCTCCGGAGACCCGTGCAAAATCAGCGACGCCTCCTTTTTGATTGAGTCGGTAAAAAACATCGCCGAGGCGAGGATAAAGACGATGAGCGTATAGAGCAGCAGCAAACTGAGATTTTTCACCTTCCGCCTGAGCAGCGAGGAGAGTGTAAAGTCCATCAGGTATCGTTGCTTCTCAATCCAGGCTCTCATGCACACTCCTCCCTAAATCCCTCGGCGGCGCGGTGAACGACCCCGACGGAAAATGTTCGAGAGAAAAGGGGTGGTCCTGGAACCCGGAATGCAAATCTGCCTGCGAGAGATGCCGCGTATAGCGCGCTTCGGGGAACAGACAGAAGTCGGTCAGTTTGAGTCTTGCGATCAATGCGGCCTTCTCCCGGAGGGTCGCTCGGCCGGACTCCTCATGGAAAGCGGCATGGACTAAGAGGAGACCGAGCACGACGACTTCCACCATCATGGTGAACAGAAACATTGTAGACCTTCTCATTCCTCTGGCTCCGACGGTGACTCTAGGCCGAACAGATCCTGTCCGCGCCGTTCATACGGAACATCATCGACCGCAGGGAGACCTGTGTTTCGCCCACCCTAGACTCGCATTCCGGACATGCCGTTCTGCCCTTCCCTGAATGGTACATTGTGACGCCCAGGGACAACCCCGCATCGCGACTGCAGGAATGTATGGAGCAATCTTTGAGCCTGATCCGGAGAGACAACCGGACGGTACACATCGCACCGATCCTTGTGGCGTATCCCCTGAAACGCTGCCTCCCGCAGGTATCGATAGGCCTGCGGATGCCGCTCACTACTCACGCTTGCAACAGAAACCCTACGAACTGGGAGAGGGTGTATCAACGATAGGGAGGGAGCCCGAACCAGGCGTCATAGGATGCCGGTTGAGAGAATGTGGCCGCATGTGGTGATTCTTGCAACAGCAGCAAGAGCCCGGTGTGGCAGGACGCGACTGCCGAGCTCTGTGTGAATGAACCCGACCGACCGACTTCTTTTAATCTGAAGCGAAGTGGCTTCTATTTCCTGCGGCAAGATAGCCCAAGACCCTGTGCCAGGTCAGATTCGTCCAGGGACTAGAAATCCAGTTCCGCCATCTTCCGATGAAAACGGGTGATCACGTTGGGATCCGGCGTGAGGCGAATCTGCGCCTCATCCTTCCCCCTGTACGGCAGGAGATTCAGCACATACCGCAGGCCCTCCAGGCGAGCCGCCTGCTTATCGTTCGCCTTCACGATGATCCAGGGGCTGAACGTCGTATGGGTCTTGCTGAACATTTCCTCTTTAAATCGCGTGTACGAATCCCACATCTCCTGCGCCTTTTCGTCGACCGGGCTCAGCTTCCACTGTTTGAGCGGATTCTGCCGGCGGGCATCGAATCGCTTGGCCTGCTCCTCCTTGGAGATCGAAAACCAGAACTTGATGATCGTGACGCCGTCTTCGTACAGCATGTGCTCGAATTCCGTGACCTGCTGCAGGAACCGCTGGTGTTCCTTCTTACTGCAAAAACCCATGACCGGCTCCACCACGGCTCGGTTGTACCAACTCCGATCGAAGAAGACGATTTCGCCCTTGTTGGGCAGTTGCCGGATGTACCGCTGAAAATACCATTGCCCCCGTTCGTCGTCCGTCGGCTTCGGGAGGGCCACGACCCGCATCGCACGCGGGTTGAGATGTTCGGTAAACCGGCGGATGGTCCCGCCTTTGCCGGCCGCATCACGCCCCTCGACAAGAATCGCAATGCGTTGACCGTCGGCTTGTACCCAGCGTTGGAGCCGGACCAATTCGACCTGCAGCTGCCGTAGTTCTTGTTCGTATAAAAGCGTCTTGCGAACCTCTTCCAGATTGATGTTCTTGCTCTTGATCAGTTGGATCAGGCCCCTCGGCGTGTTGATCCGCCGGAGATCCTCTTCACTCAGGATCCGGCCCGCCTCACCGATGAATCCCGCCGCCATGGCGCCTCCGGGGTCACGCGCCGCTTCGTATCCGTCGCCCACCCGGGGGACGGCAGTGGGGATCACCTCCAGGTCGTCCTCTTCCAGATCCTGTGACCCGAGCATCGTGTCCGGCTCCGTCGGTTCACGATCTTTTCGCCCCTTGGCTTTGCCGTTTCCTTGCCCGTTTCCTGCCATGCGCGCCCCCTGCCTTTTCATGCCGGATCAGAATGCCACGTTCCGGTCGCACTCCGCCACGGCCTTGATGTAATCAGCCATGCCCTTGATGACGGCCCCGGCCACAAGATCGCCCTGACCTACCTGCCTGGCAACGGCACAGGCCCCGCAAACCCAGATCGGAATCTGCGCCGCTTGCACCGCGGCCAGCAGATCCTTCAACGGGGTCAGGTTCACACCGGTCACATGATCGGCCGTGCCCTTGCGCCCCAGCGTGACGGCCTCGTTCCACAGCCAGAGCACCACATCGTGCCCCTGCTCTTTGGCCGTCTTGGCCGCCATAAACGGTAACGTCGCCATCGTCGGATCGTCGGTCCCTCGACTACCTGAAATCATGAACGTCGCCATTGGTCAGTCCCCCGTGAATCGTCGTTCGTGAAGCGTCTCTCGTCCGTGACAGTAGGAGTTGATGGCGGATAGCGTATGGCCGTGGCAAAGACACCTACGTCGTAGATCTCTTGCTCGTGCCATACGCGTCGGCCATCTGCACGTATTCACTCAATTCATTTCGCCAAACTTCGGATATAGGCGATCAATTGCCACACCTGATCGTCCGGCAACCCGGCGAACGACATCATGCCGGTGCCCGGCGACCCGTTCTTGATAATCCAGAACAGTTGCCCGTCGGGAATGTCCTTCATCATCGAGCCGCAGGTAAAGTTTCTGGGCGGTGGAATCAAGGCCGCGCCCATGAAGCCCTGCCCGTTCCCCTTGTCCCCATGGCACATTGCGCAAGCCACGGGCTGAGCGGTCTGCAGAAACAGCGATTTCCCCGCCTTGATAGTCGCATCCGAATGCGGCAACGGATTGGTCTTGGACAGGAAATCTGCCGGGGCTTTCGCCGTCTTTCTCGGCTGCGGACAGACGCCGCTCGGCCCTTCACCGGACCCTGCGGCTGCCTGCGCGACCTCCGCTTCGCCCTTGAAGGTAGCCTTCAGATAGGCCATCACGTCGGCGACGCCTTGTTGTCCGATGGTGAGGCCCCAGTACGGCATGGTGGGCGATTTTCCTACGGCTCGACCACCGTAGTAGATCACGTTATAGAGATAGTCCGTCGGGACTTTCTCGAATGGAATGTTGGCATGGATCGCCGGCTTCGGGTCCAAGCCGGAGGCGGCGGGACCGTCGCCCTTGCCGGCTGCGCCGTGACACTGCGCACAATACTCCTTATAAATGACTCGGCCTCGATCCAAGCTCGTATGCCCAAACGGTTCGCTCTTCCACGGTTCATAGTAGGGAAAATCTTCCCACCCTCTAGTCGCGATATAGCCGGTGACGTACCGTAAACCCAATTCACTCACATCGCCCACGAACTCCCCGCTGTGGGGTACATAGTCCGGCGGATTCGAATTAAAGCGGTGAATCCAATCCGCCTTCAGCCGCCTGCCGGCATCTGCCAACGACGTACTTTGCGGACCCCCGACGGTTTTGTCGCCTTCCCGTACTTGATGACAGCCGATGCAGGCATGTTCCTTAAAGATCTTCTCGCCGAATGCCGCCTCTTGCTTGCTGAATGTCGCCATATCGATGGCACCCGACTTCACCTTCGGATCGACAAAGTTGGTTTCCAGGTATTTCGCGACCTCTTCCGCCTCGGCCTGGGACACGGCCGGATGGGGTTGCGCCGTTTGACTCTGGTCCCAACGATAACTCTTCGCATACAGCGGTGGCTCCTTGCCCGCCAGCCAGCTTACCAACCATTCATGCTTGAATTTGCTGCCGGCCCCGATCAAATCGGGCGCCTTCTTTTCCAGTCGGGACATCGGCGCCCCTTCCAGGCGGTGACATCCGGCACAGTTGTTCTGGATCATCTCCTTGACGCGAGTCTGATCGCTGCCTAAGAGCAAGCGGGGAAATGAAAACAACCCCACCAACATGACCAACGCGCATCCGATCATCACCGTCCGTCTTCCACCCATGAAACACCCCTTTCGTTCGCCCCACTGCGCGGCCGGTCAGCGTGATGCCAACCAGGCATGGATATCTGCGATTTCTTGATGACTCAAGACAGAGCCCCAGGCCGGCATCGGACCTCGGCCATGGAGCACCGTCTCCCAAAACGCTCCCTCGTTCTTCAAGATTTTATTGCGGGCCAATTTGGGCCCCGCGCCTCCCATCGCGCCCTCGCCATGGCACGCCTGACAGTTCCGTGCAAAGATTTCCGCGCCTCGTGCCGACACCCCGACCAGCGGACCGTCGCTCGCGGGGCTGGGCCCTCCCGCCGGAGCCGTCGTCGCCAACTCTTCTTCGATGGACGGCAAATGGTCCGGCGCACCAGGATGATAGCGGGCCGTCACGAACTGAAGAAGGGTGGCGGCTTCGTCCTTGGACAAATCTGCGCCCCAATGCATCATCTTTTCGACCGTGACCTGCCATCGATCCGGCGGCAACCGCTGTTGCACGATGAGATCGGTCGTGTGGCACACGGCGCAACGAGCATGAATCAACGTCACCGCCCGTCGAGCCTGCGCCGGTTCGATCGTATGCTTGTCATCTTCTTGAGCCGCCGTCACGGCCGCGATGCCGAGGAGCAGTACCAGCCCCGCTACCAACGGAGACCATCGTCCTCGCTCTCTTCTCGCCTCCCCCATCAAGCCCCTCATGCGGCCACCGTCACAGACAGGCGATCCCACCCGTTCCACAAAAAACCCCCGGGATTCCACGGACTCTTCTCCGGTTGCTGAGTCCCCTGCGCATCCGTCGCCCGACAGAGAATCGCCGTCGGGCCCACCTGACGCGCATTCCACAAATATTGCCATTGCCGCCAGGCGTAGGGCTGTTCTTCACCCACCAACCGAGCGGGCGCCCAGGTCTTCCCGTCGTCGCACGAGACTTCCACCTTGGTGATCGGCGATTCACCCGCCCAGGCGACCCCTTGAATGGTCACTGGACCAATTCTCAGCGTGTCCCCTTCGGCGGGCGCAGCGATCAGCGATTTCACCGGCATCTGCTCGACCGGCACCATCACGCTCCCCGGCAACCCCGACCCCGGCTGGATCGACGTCTCCGGTATCCGATAGGCCTGCTGCATGTAATATCCGGGCGTTTCGTCTGCACGCAGGGTGATCTCCGTTAACCATTTCATGCAGGATTCCGCCATCCAGCCCGGCGTAATCACCCGCAACGGTGCGCCATGCAGGAGCGGTACAGGACGACCATTCATTTCATAGGCAAGAAGCGTATCCGGATGGAGCGCTTTGGCGATGGGAATACTTCGCGTGAACAGGGGGACGGTGGGCAGAGCCGGACGATCCGCGCCCTGCATTTGCACATGCAGGCCTTGCGGCTTCACGCCGGCACGCTGCAAGACGTCGCGCAGCCGAACGCCGGTCCATTGCGCGTTTCCAGCCGCGCCCCGTTCCCATTGGACCCCCGGAACCTTGGGACGATGGTGCGCCCGACCGTTGCCGCTGCATTGCAACACGGCGGTGATCGTGACCGGCTCAAATTTCTTGAGCTCCGGCAGACTCAGGGTCAATTCATCCTTTACGAGTCCCTTTACCGTCAGACGCCACGTCTCCGGCTGAATAGCCTCCGCACTGGGCGGCCCGAAGTGGCTGCGCACGAAAAACCGTTCGTTGGAGGTCAACCAGGAAGTGAATTCCCGCACCGGCGTTTCCGCATCGAACGGCCTGGAGACACGCACGGTGAGCGGGCCGCTCGCCTGCCCGGTCGTCTCAACCTGACTCTCCGCGAGCGCTCGATCGAGGCCGCCCGCCACCACACCCGCTCCGATGCCTTGCAGCACCCGCTCGAACAACGCCCGCCTCGTCACCGCCATGATCGTCCTTTCATCCTGCCCCCATTGCCCTCTACGTATGAGGATTCAATTCGATCGCCACCTGAACCGGCACCACGATGGATTGATGGACGGTACAAGCATGGGCGACTTTCAACAATCGTTCTTTCAATTCCGGCGTGATCCGGTGTGGCAACCTGATCGACAGATGAATCTGCCCGACACGGTGAGGCTGCTCCGCCATCGTCCACTCCGCCTCCACTTTCAGGCCGTCACGGGAAATGTCGTGTCGCGCGCAAAAGCCGCCCACGAAATAACCTACGCAGCTGGCCACAGAACCCACGAATAATTCCACAGGACTCATGCCCGCGTCGGCGCCGCCATCGTCGACCGGCTGATCCGTGACGACGCGATGCCGGTCGCTGAGAATGTCGTAGCGGGCGCCGCCCTGATAGGCCACACTCAGCTTCATCTCCCTCTCCTCTTCCGGTCTGCGGCCGCTCGTGCGTGACTCCCGATGGTCCATTATCTCCGACGTCGGGCCGGGATCTGTTTCACGAGCACCAGGCCATCTACTTAGTAGGGCACATCCGCCGGCTTCCCTCCCTTCGGCCAATCCTGGCCTTTGTCGGGAAAGTCCGGGTGTGGTTGCGCGTTGATGTAGGCCGCGACGTCATACGCATCCTGATCCGAGAGAGCCCATCCCCTGGTTCTCGGCATGTTCGACTTGATGAACGCAGCCGCCACAGGAACACGGGCCAGCTCCGCGCCGAGCGTGTAGGACTGAGCACCCCACAGGGGTGGCCCCGCCATCGTGCCCTGTCCGTCGGCGCCGTGACAAAAGGCACAACGGGCGGTGAAGACCTTGACTCCGTTCGCCGCGTCCGGCGGCTTGGGCGATTGAATGGTGGGAATCCCCCGCCAGGCTATCCGGCTGCCGGCCGGCACATCCTTCGACAACCATTCGATATAGGCGACGATCGCTTGCAGTTTGTGACTGTCTTGCGGAATCGGCTTGCCGTTCAAGTTGCGTTCGAAACAGTCATTGATGCGGTCGGCCAGCGTCACGACGCGCCCGGTCCGCGCACGATATTCCGGATAGGCCCGGGAGAGGCCGACGTAGGAGGCTGAATTGGGATCGAGGCCTGCGTCTAAATGGCAATTCGCGCAAGTGAGCCCGTTCCCTACGTAAGACGCGGCAAATTCCTGGGTATGGACGACCAGCTGATAGCCTAACCGGATCTGCTCTCCGCGTTGCCCGCCGGGGATGGAATCGGGGGAAGGGTGACTGAACAGCGCATCGAGCCTCTCAGGCTCGAATTGGTTCAGGGCAGAGGGCGAACCGCTTCGTGTCTCCTTCGAGTCGACACAGCCTGCGAGGAACAGGACCATCGCGACGGCGATCGATAGTATTGGTCTCATACGTAGCGAAGCTCGCAAACTACATACCACACCGCTCAGCACGTGACAGCAAAAAAGGCGGTTGCCAGTGGATCGGGCATTCCCCTTCGGTCTGAGTCCCTGGCGACAAAAGCCCCAGGGCTCACCGAACCCCTGCGGCATCCCGCCACAGCGCCGTCTGCAACATGGCCTTTTCTCACGCTGTCCTGTTAGGGTCAGATTGGAACGAAAGGATTCAAAATGTCGAAGGAATGTTCCTCAGGCACTCAGCGCCCGTCGCCCAACGGTGCGGTCAGGTGCGGGCAATCGCGGGACGGAATGCATGCATCGCATCACGACGTCGCCCGCTCGGGAGCCAAGGCACGAATGTACTGAATGACATCCAACATCTCCTGATCCTTCAGCCGCCCCCTCCAGGAATGCATCGGGCTGAACAGGACCCCGTTCGAAATCGCGATCAACAACTCGAAATCGGTTCGGCCGCGGGACTGTAACGTGTGAAAGTCCTTAGGTTGTACGATCAACTGCAGGGCATCCGGTCCGTTCCCGTCTCCGAGCCTGCCGTGGCACCTGAGGCACTGCGCCTTGTACACCGCCTCGCCTTGGTCCGGATTCCCGCGAAGTTCCTGGGCTCCGATCCAGCTGCTCATCACCACTACGCACAGGACCGCCCCTGCTGGAATGAGATATCGACGCATCGCAGCCTCCCCATACACCGAACCATTGGTATGTCGCCCCGGATGATGTGTCGCTCCGATTTCACGCGGCGTTCATTGAACACCCATGATCGTCGCGAGGCTATCGGAACTCCCTTGAACTCATGACCGGACGAATCGGCTAGAACCCCTCCTCGCAAATTTCAGACCTTACGATCAATCCTGAACGCCTTTCACCACTCTCACTGATACGTCTGCTTTTCCAACGTCGGCACGATTGCCGTCTGCTCGGCACCCGTGATCTGGTAACGAACATACGGGTTCTCCACCATTTGATTGGCATACAGTCTGCCCGCGGGAGCGGGCACATTCACATTCAGTGTTGCCCGGCCTTTCGGTTCGACCGTGACCGTCTGCACAATCTCTTCCCGAACATAGGGATGCCAGATTTTGACTACATAGGTGCCGGGCGGGATGTCTGAGAGTTGGAACCGCCCGTCACTATCGGTCAACGTATAGTAGGGATGATCCATCACCAATCCCCAACTCTCCATGTACGCATGGAAGCCGCACTGCATCACGAACATGTTACGCCCCTTCGTCATATGAACGGTTCCCGTCACCGGAGTGCCCTCGTAATGCTTCGAAACCTGCGCGCTCAGCTGAGCTTGGGCCGGATATCTGGAACTGATCGGCAAGGGCAAATTGAACAGGACGCGCGGTCCTAGATGCGACGTCTCATAGGCCTGGATGTCGTGCATGGCGGGGTCCATGTTCACCACCGACACATCATGCCGATCACGGACGAGACTGAGGAACGGAAGGAACCGGCAATCGATCGCCTCGATGCGCGGGGCCGTAAATGCAGGGAACGGTTTTCCGCGTTCGATGGATTCGATATAGACGACCACTTCCTGAAACTCTCCGGAAAGACCGATTCGAAACGGTTGCATCAAGCGCCATCCCTGCCCGTCCGAAATCCGGCCGCAGTACACCGCATCGGGAAGCGTCGTGAGGTTGTACCCCTTGGGGTGCGGAACCTTGCCGACCATGGTGACTCTTCCGCTGACGGTTCCTCCGTCGGCGACGGTGATTTCTTCGTATGCAGCGGCCGGACCTCCGCTCGCCGACATGGCCAGCAGCAACACCCAGAGCGCATAACGCGTCGCACCAATGTGTTCGAACATACGTCCTACTCCTTTTGGCTGATGTCTCCATGGTGAACCGGGAATATGATTCATGCTAACACATGACCGGACACGTCGCGCCGGTCGGCTTCGCGCTCACTGCTTGCCGACAACCTGTCCGAATGCGGGGTGTCGTCCGTCGAGGCGCCATTGCCCCCTGGCCTGCTTGATCAACTCGGTGCATGCGCGAAACGCACACAAGGACCTCTCACAAGTCCTGGGAGGCGGGCGCCTCGGACATCGGACAGGCATTCGAGAGGGTGACCACCATCACGACATCTCCTTGTCGTGCCGCTTGATCGAAGAGTTCTTTCAGGCTCTTGAACACATCCTCGTGATCTCCGCTCACCAGCGTGCTCATATCCCCTGGCCGGACGGACAATCCATGCGCCCGAAAGACGCGCAAGGCTTGTTCAACGACCGGCGACACGTGTGCGCTTCGAAGCGGATACAGGCTCACCTGCGCTGACGTCTTGCTCATTCCTTCTCCTCCTGTTTGTCACTGTCCAGTTGCACCGCCAGCCCGATGAAGCCACCCCAGGGCAACGGCAAATCCGTCAGGTGGGGAATCGGCCAGAGGGCGGTTCTCCATCGTATGGACTGAACACGTCCCTTGGCCGCTTGCATGACCAATCGCTTTAATTCTCCTATGGAGAAGAAATGCGCAGCCTGCCAGAGTGGATCTCCGGACGATCGACAATGAACCGCGAGGAGACTCCATCGATTAAGCACACCCAAGATCAATCCCTGCCGTGCAACGCGGACAGATTCGACAAGCGCCCCCAATGGGTTTTCCACAAATTCAAGGGTCGTGATCAAGAGGACGAGATCCACAGCGTGGTCCCTGAAAGGAAGGAACTGGGCATCCCCGTGCAGGCAAGGCGGGCTTCCGAAGCGATGGGCTTCCAGCAACATGGGCCGGGAGGAGTCGACCCCTATCGAGTCGAGCCCACGCTTGGCCAACCAGCGAGTAAAATGGCCTGTCCCGCAGCCGACCTCCAACACCCTCCGCACCGTGGGAAACCGCCCCAGGAGCTTCCCGAGGAGCCGTTTCTCCAGCGTATCAGCATCGAATCCCGCTCCCGAGTACCAGTTCTCGTAGCGCGCCGCCACCGCCGGTTCGGCAAATGGATTGACAACCTTCGAGGTCATGGAACACAGTCCTCCCGCCCGACAAGGCCTGAACTCAGCCGGCGCATTTTCCTCAAGGTCTGCCATCAGTGCGTCGACGAACCCTACGCCGCCACGGGGAAAGGATCGGTACGCAGGGTGACGACCGGATCCGGATACCCTGAAGGCTGCCGAGAACGCTCGTCCCGCGAGGCCGCAGCAGGGTCCACGGCGCGAAGAGGAACGAGCGCCACGTTGGTGAAGGCCGACGAGACAGTGAGGCGGCAGTGTCTTGCGAAGACACCGCTGGCGACCTGTGTCAGCAGTCTGCTAGGTCACAGGCAGAAACGGCGCAAACGTTCGGATATAACTCAGCACGTCGCGCATCTCCTGCTCGGATAAACGATCTCTCCAGCCATGCATGGGACTGAAGAGCACACCCTGGGAGATGCCGAGCATCAGTTCTCTATCGGTTTTTGAGCGCGACCTGGGAGACTGAAGATTCTCCGGCGGGACGATCAAACTGCGAGCGTCAGAACCCAGCCCATCTCCTGCCTGCCCATGACAACGAAGACAATGCTGTTGATAGATCGTTCCCCCTGATTGAGGATTCAGGGGCCTCGTTTCCGCAAGCGCCCAGGAGCCGAACATCATCATCAACCAAGCGAGTACAAACAGGAGCCCCCTCATAAGATCTCCTCTCACCCTCGTCCTTACGAATTGATCTATTGAGCCCGAGAAGGGATCTCTCCTTCCAAGGCGATACCATCGGCGCGATCGCCGCCCGGTAAGATCACGAGCAAACGCCGTACCACGGAAATCTTTTAGCCAATGGCCGATGACAATACGAGAACGCCTGTGGTTACGTTGTGAACCATGAGATCGTTCCTGTCGAAGGGAGCGAACACTCTCCCTTCTGTAGGGATTTGGGCATGCTCTACACATGAATGTGTCGCGAAACGCCACAACTATATTTGCCGACACATGAATGAGCTGTCATGGCCTGTGCTGATTCAGATCGTCGAGCCCTGCGACGCCGACGCGGAGCGAGGCCTCGAATTCAATCGAGACCTGAACCACTGAAACAGACGGGCAGGCATGCTGGGCCCGACATAGACCCGCGCTGCATTGGCCACGACAAAGACGGAGCTGATGTGGTGCAAGAAGGCTGCGAGCACGGGGGTGAGAAAACCGAGCGTGGCCAGCATCAATCCCACCGCATTAAACGAAATGGCCCAGGCGTAGTTTTGTCTGATGACGATCGCCATCTTGCGGCTGATTTTGAGAAGAGTGAGAAGATCGCCCGCATCATCACCCAGGATGACGATGTCGGACGAGGCGATCGCCAGAGCGATGTTTCTATGCCCGCCGATGGCGATGCCCACATCGGCGGCGGCCAAGGCAGGCGCGTCGTTCACCCCGTCGCCGACCATGGCGACCTTGCCGCGCAATTGCATGTGCCTGACCAGGTTAGCCTTGTCCTCCGGTTTGCAGTTGAAGCGATACTCGTCCGCGCCGATGAGGTCGGCCACCCGCTTGGCTTCGGATTCTTCGTGATCGCCGGTCGCGACGATCACGCGCTCGATACCCTGCTCGCGGAGGGCCGCAGCCAGGTTCTCCATCGCCGCGCGCACGACGTCCTGAACGACGATGACCCCTTTGACTTCCCCGTCCAGCGCCAACCAGATGGCGCGGCCGCTGTATTCGATCGCCGGAAGCTGGAGCCCGAGCGCTTGCAGCGTTTCTGGACTGCCGATCAGCACCTCGTGACCCTCCACTCGTGCTTTGACCCCGCGCCCCGGGAGGTCTTCTGCCTCGCTCACGGATTTGAATCGGGTGATGCCTTGCTCCCTGGCACAACTCAGGATGGCCCGCGCCATCGGATGACTGAATCTGATTTCGACGGAGGCGGCGATGTGAATCAATTCGTTCGCCTCGATCGCAAGCGGAATCAGACGGCTGACCTTGGGCTCGGCCATCGTGACGGTGCCCGTCTTGTCGAGAATCACGGTCTTGACCGACTGAAGGGTCTCCAACGGCTCCCCGCCTCGTGCCAGAATATTGAGCCGTGCCGAGCGCCCGATGCCCGAGGCGAAGACGGTCGGTGTCGCCAGGGCCCAGGCACAGGGGCACAACACCGCAAGGGCGGTGGCCATGACATCCAGACTCCCTGTCACGAACAGCAGCACAAACGAATAGCCGCTGACGCCCAGGAGCAGAAATTGGACAAATGTCTCAGCCTTCTTCTGCAACGCCGGCTTGGTTTGCAGACTCGCTTTGATTTCCGCTGCGATCACCGCAAGAAACGATGCATCGCCGTTTTTGCTGGCGCGCACCTCCAGGGGAGTCGAAAGATTGAGCGTCCCAGAGATCACCTCGTCGCCGGTGACTTTGTACACAGGAAACGGTTCGCCGGTGACAAATGATTCATCGACCGAAGATCTTCCTGCGACCACATGGCCATCGACGGGAATCACCGTGCCCGAGGGGACAATGAACAGGTCCTCCTGCTTGACCGCTTCGACCGGAACTTCCCGGATTGCATCGCCGCGGTGCAGCAAGGCGGTGGTGTTGGTCTGTGTGACGAGGCGCTCGATCTTCTCTCGGTTCCTGCGGATGATCGTGAAGGAGAGGTAGAGACCGAGCCCGATGAACCAGGCCACCAGGGCGCCGCTGAGCGGCTTGCCGTCGATCAGCGTCACGGCCATCACCAGCACAATCAGCAGTTCGGCTGACACCTGTCGCTGGAGGATCAGCGATTTCAGCAAGCCGTAGGCATACAGGGTCAAGCACCACAGATAGAAGGGCACCGCCAGCTGGTAGAAGAAGGGGATGCCAAACAGGGCCTCGATGGCCAGAAGCATGACTGGAATGAGTGCCGCAACAAGCCGCAGCAAAAAGATGTCCCCGCGAGGACTGATGCGGAGAAGCATCTGATCCGAGCGCTTGAATAAGGCTTCGACGCGCAGGGCCTTCCCGTCAATCCGTGTCATGTGGCCTCACACGAGCCGCGATACGACTCCACGGCACAAGCCTTGTCAGCCCGCAGGTCGACGGAGCCACCGGTTCCACGTTCTTCTGCTGTGGCCTCGAGTCTTGTGGCAGCGATCATCAGCTCTTTCTGTTATGCTTCACCGCATTGAGGAAGGCATACGTTGGACTCACTCCCTGCCTCCTACATCTCAGTGATCGCTCTTGCCGTCCTATCAGGTGGCACGACGCTCATCGGCGCCTTACTCGCCATAACTCTTGGCGAGAATCCCCGCATGATCGCGATGGGTATCGGATTCTCCACCGGTATCATGGTCCTGATTTCGCTCTGCGAACTGGTGCCGGAAGCCTTGAGGATTGTGGGGCCGGGGACGACGAGCCTGTCGGTCGGCCTGGGAGCCGCGCTGATTCTGACCCTCCATATCCTCATGCCGCACATCCATCTGGGACAAGACTCGACAGCGCCGGCCAGGGAACTACGAGCCGCCTACCTCATTGTGTTCGGTCTGATCCTGCACGACGTCCCGGAAGGTTTTGCGATGGCCAACGCCTTCTTGTCTTCGCCGTCTCTCGGGCTACTGGTTGCACTGTCGATCGCCATTCACAATATTCCCGAAGAGTTCGCCATGGCGGTCCCCGCCGTCGCCGTCCAAAACCGGGCGCTCCTATTCAAAGCGGCGGTGCTTTCGGGACTCGCGGAGCCGGTCGGCGCCATGCTCGGCTTGGTGGCAGTGCATTTGAACCCCGCGCTCAATCCGTCCTTTATGGCCTTCGCGGCCGGCGCGATGGTCACGGTCTCCGCCTTCGAGCTCATCCCACTGGCCGGAAAATATGGCAGGATGGGATCCTTCGCACTAGGCGTTGCCGGCAGTGTCCTGGTCTACTTGGCCCTACAGGCTCTATTTCCGCATGAAAGGAGTGAGATCTCATGGCTTTCCATACCTACCGCACGATGACCGAGGCGGTGAAAGGGCTCCAGGAGCGTGGGTTCACGGCAAACTTCGAGTTTGCCGCGGGGCTCGTTCACGACGTGACCAGCAGGCGTACGTTTCGAGCCGACGAGTTGACGATCGTTGAGCACCACCGTTTCGAAGGAAGCTCGGACCCGGACGACATGTCCGTCTGTTACGCACTGGAAGCGCGCGACGGAACTCGAGGGGTCTTCGTCGATGCCTACGGAACATATGCAAGCCCCGAGGTGAGCGAGTTTCTGACCCGTATCCCCATCCATGAAGAGAATTAGCGCGGCCGCTGCCGGCCGCAGATTCCCGGCGGTCCCGCTAGCCGTTACTCACGATGATGCCGGCCGCCACCAGTATCCCGGCGGCCAGCGCGATGAGACTGTACTTGGCCGACTCCCGCTCCGCTTGAGGAAGCAGATGTGTCGCCCCCACATAAATGAGAGCCCCGGCCGAAATCGACAACAGAGTTCCCAGCAAGGATGGGTCAATGCGGCTGATCATCGGGTACGACAGCAGGGTCCCCAAGGGTGTGCTGACGGCGGCAGCCAGGAACGCGAGCCACAACGATTGCTTCGAACTGCCGCCGCCCCGAAGGAGCAAGAGATAGGTAATGATCCCCTCAGGAAACTCATGGAGCACCATACCGATGGCAGCAAGGGCTCCGGTGAGCATGCTGGCGCTAAACGTAATCGAATAGACGACGCCGTCCAGGAACGAATGGAAGCCGATCCCCAACAGCGGCACCAGCCCAATGGCGAACTCGGGATTCTTGTCGCAGACATAGGCCGTGAGAAACCGGTTGAACAGATGCATGAAGACATAGCCGGCGAGCAGGTACAGAGGCGCCTGCTCGTTCATCCCAAATGATTTTGGAATGATGTGCAAGAAGGACACGGAGATCAGGACACCCGCCGCAAAACACGAAAAGTAGGTACTGTTCCTGCGTCCCCATTTCTCGAAGTGGCGAATGACATAGATCCCGATCGTCGTGACCAGCGCAGCGAGTAGGCTGGCGGAGAGGGGGACCCACAGACCTGATACCATCGGTTACCCAGACGCCGCATCGTAGATCATGAGAATGGTGGCGCCCTCCTTCGTCAAGATGGCCGACACATCGGCATGCTCCGGCAGGAACCGATAGGCGCCTCGTCCCAGCGTCTTCCCTTCCGTCTCGCATTCCCCTTCGAGCACATAGTGCTGCACGGGGGCAACATGGCTATGCGGCAGGACCTGCCCTCCGGCCGGCAACCGGACGATGATGGTCTTGGCCTTCCCCTTGCCCTCGTCCCGCAATACCGTCACCTCGCCCTTGCCGGGGAATTCCCGCAACGCTTCCCACAACAGGTCACCGGGATACCGGACAAGATCTTTCATGGTTGCCTCCTGTCGGCTCGCTCTCGGTACAGCATACGAGGCCTGTCGCTCATTCGTTCGCATTTCCCATCGGCTGCTTGATGCTGACCGCGCCGCGTAGGTCTCCCGCCGCATAGCCGACCGCGGCGTCGAACGGGTAGCGCTGCCGCAACCCGTCTTGAACCGCAGGCGGAATCTGCGCAACCGGCCCATGACAGAGCACACAGTGCGGCTGAACGACGATCGGCTTCATGAACCGGTAGTACTGCCCGCCCGGCTCCGCCACGACTTGGCTATGAGCCATCGCCTGAAACGCTTCCCCTTTGGCCGCCCGCTCGGCAAACTCGGCCAGCACCGTTTGCTCCCAGGCATCCGGCATGCCCAGCAGGGGATTGCGCACCCGCGTGCCGACACGCGTCACGCGCCAGCCATGTTCACGGGACAAGCGTCCGGCGATCTCCGGAGCCAGGTCGGCACATACTTTGATCGCTTCCGTCGGCCCGCCCTTGGCCATTTCCCGCTTCATGGCCGCGCCCAATTCATTCAAGAAGGTCGCAGCAGCTTCAGAGGCAGCCTTTTCGCGGTCGGCCGTCTCGGCCTGCGCGAGGACCGCAGTGGGCTCCAAGACCACCACCCCAAGACTGAACAGCAACACTGCCACCACACGGTCGCACATTGCCATGGCCGCACCTCCCGCCGCTTGGCGCATCAGTGTCGATGTTCCTGCTCTCCGCCCTGTTGCCCGCCGCCGCCCATCCCGCCTCGCCCCTTGCCGCCCATACCACCCCGGTGCTGCCCCTCGCCCTCATCCTTCATCTCTGTATGGTGGGCACGAGCCTTTTCTTTCTGCTCCGGCGTCAGCAGTGCCATCGCCTCACGTTTCGTTTTCACTCCCTCCACCAGCAACTCGCCTTCCGCCTTTTTCAGCTGATCGACCTTCGCCTGAATCGCGGAGAGCTCGGCCTGTTCATCCTCCAGCAACGCCTGCAATTCGAGTGTCGCGATCTTGACGTCTGCATCCATCTTGATATGCCGACGCTTGCAGTCCAACTGCATCCGCTTGAGTGTGCCGACCTGTTCCGAGGTCAACCCGATCTCCTTGGCATGCTTCAGCAGATGCTTGAGATAATGGCCGCCGTGCTCACCCTGCTCCCCCTGTCCATGCTCCCCCTGCGACTGACCGTGTTTCATTCCTCCATGCCCCTCGTCTGCCAGGCCGGGAAGAACGGTTGTCGCGACCAGACAGACAGCCCCTGCTGTCACAGCGATCCAGCGGTTCATCTTCATGACCATCACCTCCATTTCAATCTCAAGGAACGATCCAGCCCCACTTGGCAAAAATCTTCGAGCCGGGCGGCGAGAGCGCAAACTCTATGAACCGGGCCGTGAGGGGCTTGGCCGTGCCTGACCTGGTCCCGGCAATCCCGCAATCTCGATAGACAACATACCGGTCGGAAACGGCGACGAGATCGGCCACCGTCGGATTGGCCAGTTGCCACGTATTCCAGGTGAGCCACGCATCGAGGCTGGGGTCCCCCTCCCACCGCGCCTTGGCATCGGCGCTGTTCGGCATGACCGCCCGGATGTTCCTCCGCAACGCGCGCACGGTCCGGATGTCCCCCTGTTTGCCCGCCATGTCCTCCCATAAGCCCGTCTGTCCGGCTCCCTGCACGACCAGCACCTTCATGCCCGGCTTGAGCAGGTCGGGAAAATCCTGGATGCGCTTGGGATTCCCCGGACGGACGAGAATCGCGGCCGGACGCAGGTAGAGCGGCATCACCGTCGCCTCATCGACCGCTCCTTCCATCGCGGCAATCAGGTCCGTCATCATGAACTCCGCACCAGAATAGACGATATCAGCGTCGGACTTGGCCTTCGCCAGCCACTTGGCGGTCGGACCCGCCGTCACCTCAACCTGAATGCCGGTGGTTCGACCGAACTCCGCCGCCGCCTCTCGCATGGCCGGAGCCGGCCCCCCAGGACCGTATACATGCAGGACCTCCTGCGCGGTCACAGACCCGGCATCGAGCCACAGAACGACCACCATCCACACCCACCAGCCTCTGCACCGTGCCATGAGTCGCGACTCCTTCAGCGCCAGGTCATTGCGGCAATTTCGGCATCTCGAACTTGATCGGCTCCCCCGCCAGCGCCTTCAGAAACGCGACCAAATCCGCCTTGTCCTCCTTCGTCAACCCGAGCGGCTTCACCATCGGACTCAGATGCGGATTCGACCCGCCTCCCTGATCCAGGAAATCGATCACCTCTTCCAGCGTCTTAAAGACACCGTCATGCATGTAGGGAGCGCTCTCGGTGATGCTCCGAAGCGTCGGGGTCTTGAACGCTCCTTTATCCTGTTCCTGCCTGGTGACGTAAAACCGTCCGAGGTCCTCTTTCATCGGCCCGGCTTGGGGCACGCCAAGATTGTGAAACTGATTGTCGGTGAAATTCGGCCCGTTGTGACAGAGCACGCACCGGGCCTTCCCCTTGAACAAGGCCATCCCCCGGACTGCCGCGTCGTCCATCGCCTTGGTATCGCCCAGCACATACTTGTCGAAGGCGGAATTGGTCGACACGACCGTTCGCTCATAGGCGGCAATGGCCTCGGCAAGGCTTTGGAGATTGACGTCTGTGCCGAACACCGCCCGGAATTGCTGTTGATACCCCTTGATCTTGGCCAGTTTCTTCACGACGTGCTCGAGCACCTCGGCCATCTCCACGGGGTTGGCGATCGGCCCCAGCGCCTGCTCCTCCAGCGATCCGGCGCGTCCATCCCAGAATTGGAGCGGGATGAGTCCCGTGTTGTAGACGGTCGGCGCCTGGCGGCCCCCGATGCCTCCGCCCACTCCGATCGATGTCTGGCGCGGATCGGCGAAACCGGTAAACGGATTGTGGCAAAAGGCGCAGGAGATGGCGTTGTTCTTGGAGAGCCGCCCATCGAAATAGAGTTGTTTCCCCAAATCGACTTTGGCCTTGTAGTTGAGGTTCGTGGCTGGAATCGGCACGACCGTCGGCAGGGGTGCGATGTCAGGGACGGTCACGCCGTCCACCACGACCGTCCCGGCCGAGACCGGCGATTCCGCCTGCGACTGTGTCGCCGGCAACCCCACACCGGCCAACAGGCCCATAGCAAGCCCACCCAGTATCACCAACACAGATCTCCGACCGTCCATTATCGCTCCTCCTTTCGCCGATATCTTTTCTCCGAAGTCCCACGACTCATGATGCCCCGCCTGTTCATGCCGACTCGCTGTTCGTTCTACCGTTCATCACGTTGCTCAAAATACTCATCGTACCGGTGGACGAAGTCCTTTTGTCCGAGCGGCGCATGGCACGCCCGGCATTCCGCAAACTTCGCCTTGAGCGGTTGGCCGTCAGGTCCGTACGCAGAGTATACCCAAGCACCGGTTTTGAGATTGTCCGGGACCTCCTGCCCCCAGCCCTCCCCTTTGCCCATGACAAATACTTTGGCCAGCTTGTCTTTGATCAACTTGCCCATCGCATCTTTCAAGAGCGAGCCATCGTCCGCTTTCTTAACGTGGTAGATTTCCATCACGAACTGGGTGCCGTTCGGGAACATCTGGCCCTTAGCCGTGCGGGCCCCCACCGGATTCACATAGAGATCCCTCACCGCATCCGGTTTCTGCACCTTCTTCAGAAACACCGGCCAGGTGTTGTAGTCCACCGGCAAGGCCAGATCCCCGTCCTTCGGGAGCGGAGCCGACTGTCTCGCCGCACAAGAAACCATCCCAACGGCTACCAGAATAGCTGCCACGTTGTATGTCAGTCGGTTCATCTTGGGGGACCTCCCTGCTTGGATCGATTGAACATCGATAGGGTTCGGTCGGGCGAGCATCGTTATAGCTCCGCCAACACCGCCCGCATCGCATCGAGGAACCGCCGGTTGTCCGCCGGCAAGGCCGTCGTCACACGCATGAATCCGGGACCGAGCATGACATCGTTCAGCGCCTTGATCAGAATGCTCTGCTCACGTAACTTCGCGGCCACCACGGATGCGTCGTGCGGCGCCACATCCGCGAGAAAAAAATAGGTTTCAGAGGGATACGTCTTCACACCGATCGTTGTCAATTGGCCCGCCAGGTCCTCGGCCCATCCGCGCAACTCGACCGCTCGCGCTCGAATCTTCTCTTCATGCCGTAACGTGGCGACCGCCGCCGCTTCGCTCGGTCTGGCCAAGGGATAGGCATCGTTGTTGTGATTAAGATCGTCGGCCAACGGTTCGGGAAGAATCGCATAACCGACCCGAAACCCCGCCAAGCTGTGGGCCTTCGAGAGCGTACGCGTGACCAGCAGGTTCCGATAACGCCGCACCCACGAGGCCACTGACTGACCGGCCATGCCGACGAAGGCTTCATCCACCAGGAAATGCGTCCGCGGATAACGAGCCAATAGATCAGGGAGCGGCCTCATATCGAAGGTCCCGCCATTGGGATTGTTGGGATTGACGATCACCATGAGCGTCGTCTCGGGCGGAACGATCAGCTTGGCCAGGTCGAACGAGAAATTCTCCTGAGGGAGGAGACGTGTCTCCGTGTAGGATTCGGCGATCTCGGGGAAGAGCACATAGGTCGGCGTCAGCAAATGGACGCGTTGACCGAGCCTCCCGAACAGTTGGCGCAGGATCAATTCGGAGCCGGCATTGACATGAATCAGCCGTTCGGGGACACCGATCTGCTCGCTCAATACGCGGCGAAGCGGCGCCGAGTAGGCTTCCGTATAGTAGTTGCTCCGGACCAGTTCCTCCTGTGCGGCGACAATCGCTTCGTCCAACGGCGGGAGCGGATTCTCGCAAAGCAGCATCTTGATGCCGGCAAATGCCCCGCCGCCTTTTTCGAGCAATGAGGTCATGTAGTCCTCCCCTGACGACGGAGTCGTTTCGGACCGGACCGGGCCGGCGGCGTCTGCTGCGGCCCTCTACCGGACCCCTCTCCCTGCCCTGCCTCGCCACCCCGTGCGACACAGCGTTCAAACGCGGGCAAATGGGCCTCCCGTGACCTGGCTTGGAGGCGTTGAAAGAGGCTCCTCACATCGGGCTCATGCGTCTCGCGCAGAAACCGATCGTACATCGCGATATTTTCGCGCTCTCCCTCGACGCCGGCTCGGCAGGCCTCCAGAATCGATCGCGGCGGCTCAAGCGTTGTGTCCCAATCGTCGTTCGGGAGGGGAATCCCATAGCGGGCGCACAGCGCTTCGACCGCTCGTGCATGCGTATGCTCGGCCTCCACGATATTGATGAACGGCCGCACCGGACCGAATGTCTTGATCACCAGCCGATAGAAGGCCCGCGCCTTATACTCGTCGTGCAAGGCTTCGAGAATCATGTTTTTGGTTGTGTCGTCGATCATGGTCATTCGTCACAATTTATAGGCACGGTGGCAGGACACACAGGCCCCGATGGTCCGCTCCAAGTGCGGCAAGATCCGCTTCAGATCCTTCGATGGAATCGCCTTAGCGAGCTCCTCCGCCTCCTGATGATGCGCCATCGCGAGTTCATGGTATTTCGAAGGAAACGTCGCCCCGCCCTCCCGTTGCATGGCCTGGTGATGCTTGGGAAAGCCGAGTTCCTCGTGCGCCACCGTGGCGGCCCGATCAAACTTCTCCTGGCCCAGGAAGGCCACAATAACCTGGAGCGCCTCCAAATGCTCGCGCATGGTGAGCTTCATCCCTGCCTCAGCCCCTCGGTCGAGACCGAGAACCACGCGGTCATCTTGCCGAATCTCGGCAGAGGTCCCTTCCTTGATCATGGGATGGGCGTGTTCATGAGGCCCCTCACCCGCCGCAGTCAGACATAACAGCGCAAGCAATCCCGCGCCGATTGACACCATGGTGACACGATTCATTTCAGCCTCCATCCAACCGCTCCAGCCCTTAGGACCTCCGGCCCCCTAGACTGTGATGACCCCCATATACACCAACAGGGCCCACAGCATGAGGCCGATGGAAAATACCGCCAGCAGATCTTGCTTCAGGTAGCGCACAAGCACCAGCGCCAGGCCGGCAAATACAAATGCCACCGGTGTGCCCGACATGTGCCGACCGAGGCTCAGGACGACGTTGGCCAGAAGACCCACGAACACCGTCATCACCCCCTGTACTGCGCCTCGCACGGCGCCGAGATGTCGGATCAGCCCAAACACTTCTGCCGCGACGAGCGTCATCACAAAGCTCGGAGCGAAGATCGCGAACGTCGACACCAACGCGCCCCAAAACCCCGCTACCACATAGCCGACAAAGGTCGCGCTGATGAGAACCGGTCCCGGCGTGGCATGCCCCAGGCCGATTGCGACACCGAACTCCCCTACGGTCAGCCAGTGTCGATGGTTCACGACGACCTCCTGCATGACCGGCAACATCGTGCTACCGTTTCCGAACGCCACGGCACCGATCGTCATGAAGTCGAGCAACAGCGTACTCAGCGTCGAGGGTATACGCGAAGCCGTGATCGACAGTACGACCAATGCAGCCGCCATAAGGCCGGGGGCCATCAACCGCGACAGCCTGAACGCCGGGCCGGCGTCCCGCTGTGGCGCCTCCCCCTGCCGTCTCCAGAAGCACGCTCCCACCAACACACCGACCAGGATGGACCACAAGGGGTTCGCACGCATGACGGCCGCCACAAATACGGACGCGGCCAACAGCACTCCCGGGATTGCGGTGATGTGCTGCTCTGCGAAATGCCATGTCAGGTGCGCCAGCACTCCTACAACCAGTGCATTCAGCCCCACCTGCATCGCGTGCACGCCGGGGAGCGAGCCGTATTTCAGATAGACCATCGACGCCACCACCATCAGCGTAAAGGCCGGGAGCAGAAACCCCAGCATGGCGGCAACCGATCCCAGAGTCCCGCGATTCTTGTAGCCGATAAATGCCACCAGGTTAGCGACCGTCGGCCCCGGATACAGTTGCACGAGCGCTAGCCCATCCTGAAGTTCCCGCTCACTCACCAAGCCTTGCCGCACGGCGACTGTCTTGAGATTTTGCAAGATGGCCATGCCGAAGGAGGTGAGGCCGATCAGGGAAAACGTGACAAAAAGCTCGGTGAGACTGCTATGCCTCATACCTTCAGTCGGCACATCCGGCCAACGCGCAAGGTTCTCCACGTCGTTCGTTGCCATGTACCTCAGGAGTTCCCCCCGTCCAGGGTTACCGTGCACACCATCAGCCCATCCGTCATCAACCCACACCGTCAGCGAGCTCAGATCATCTCGCCTGTGACTTCAACTGCTACGGACACAGTTCGTAGGCAGCGGCTACACCCGGTGCAGCCGCTGCGCACAGATTCTTGCTCTCCGCTACTTGTGGTCCGACATGTGTTCCGTCCCGCGAATCGCATAGGTCATGGCTCCCACGGTCGGGGATTCCGTCTCCCGCGTCCCAAGGGCAGCTCGGAGCAAGGCGCCGGCGATGCGTGCCTGCCGCTGCGAGAGGCCTGCTCGGTTTCCTTCTTTCAATGACTGTTGCCCATGCTGAATTGCTGCCCTCAGATACTCCAGGCTGCTTTCGATCGCATCGCAAGTATTGACGGGAGTGCATCCTTTCATCGCATCGTGGGCTTCTTGGAGATACTTCATCACGCCATGGCCATCCCCGGGATTCTCGACGTCCTTATTGAAGTCCGGATTACTCGAACCGACGACAACGTTGATCGCTCGTTGTGTTTGCGCCCGATGCCAGCCCATCCCCGGCTGATGCGGCGCAACCGCGAGTTCGGCGTAATGAATGGCAATTCCTAACTGCTCATGAGCCTTCATAAGCAATTCGTGAGTGGAACCGGAACCTCTTTCCGGCTCGGCACTCAGCGCCTGATCCGGAATTATTGTCGAGACAGCAGATGATGCAGCCACAATGACCGCAATTCCCATAACCTTGATTCCGGCTGACAGAGACTCAGTCAATGACCTATGCATGGCTTCTCCTCCTTAAGAGTCCGTTCTGCCGGCCCAGAGACGGGGGTTGGTAACCGACGGCACCTTCATTTCGTACCTCGCATGACCACTCTCGATTCGTCGACGGCCTTCACCTCCTTTCTCACTACGTACAGGCTTCTCACTTACCAAACCTCGGCCGCTCCGAGCCATCCGCATGAATGCCATCCCTTCTTTCCCTCAAATCTCTTCCGAACCCCTGCTCCCAACACCGGTACTCAGGAAGGCATCGTTCGACACAATCCGTCACGGAAAGCCGCGGCTGATCCTTCGGGATCGCGCGACCCGACGCAAGTCTGTGATCACTCGGGCATCGGAATCGAAATCAGGACTGCGCCGAGCACGTCCCGCATCTTGTAGTCCCGTTTCGGGCTGCGTGGATCGGCGTTATGGCAGCTCACGCAAACGGACGATACGGCAAGATCCGCATACAGGGCCTGAAAGTATCGCACCCCTCCCTCGGTCACCTGCCCCTTATACGGCTGCTCTGGATGTGCCATGACCGCTTCGAGCGCCTTGCGCTCGAACTCGCTACGAGGCGCGTTCTGTTTGTTGATCGGATTCAGACTGATCAAGCGATACCGCACACTGCTTCCTGTGAGGGCGGCCAGGCTCGATGCCTCTTGAAAGAATTGCGCCGGAAGCGGGAGGGCGCTGACCTCGCGCCATTTCTCAGAGGACTCGATCACGCCTCTCCGCTGCATCCGCTCCACAACATGAACGGTATAAAACGTTCGATTGGCCTCCAGCACGGAATGGAGATAGTCCATCACCGCTTCAACCGGGACACTGCCGGCCGATGGTGCGCCGGCGAAGCTGGCTCCCCAGCCTCCGAGCAGGGCTATCGCCACAACCAGTCCTCCCGCAAGCCTCTGTGCGATCGACATAACAGCCTCCCTTCAAGATGGTCCCCCGGCCAAGAAACGACTACCGGGTACAGTGGGGTGACTCTCCTCCTCTTCGAACCAGCGGCAACGCTGCCTAACTCCGGGCCTCAACGCTCGCAGATCGCCACGTTCCCGCCATCAGGGGATGCCGATGTCCGCTGTCGCGTCTTTCTCGAAGCTCATGATTTGAGCGAGCGGATGTACGCGATCAGATCGGCCAGCTGTGCCTCCTCGAACGCGCCTTCGTACCCGGTCATGGCCGTACCGGGCCGCCCCTCCAGGATCACCTTGCGCAGTTGCGCATCGGTCTTTGCCTGCGTCGCCTTGGCGGTAAGGTTGGCGGGAGGCGGTGACAGATAGGCCGCCATGTCGCTGTCGCCTTTCCCTGTCGGTCCGTGACAGTTCTGGCAGCTCTCCACATAAATTTTCTTACCGGCCTCGGGATTCGACTTCCCCTCAACCCCTCCTGCGGCTCCACCCATAACAACGTTCGCAGCCATCAACAGGAGCCCCCCACCCACGACTGTCGCCCGGCGACCTGCATCGTTCATTGTTCCCTCCTCTCAATCAGGCTATTTGAATGTCATCATGTACGCGGTGATGGCGTAAATGTCCTCGTCCGGCAGCGGCGGCTTGGGGATATAGGCCCCGCTATCCGGCTCGAAATCGTTGGGGTTCAGGTTGAAGCGGTAGACCCAATCCGCCTTCAGCCGTTCACTCAACTTGATAAACGAGGTACTGGACGTTCCTCCGACATACCCCTTCGGCGTGCCGGCCGGCGTGTAATGACAATTCTGGCATCCATGCTCCTGATAGAGCTTGCGTCCCCTCGCCACCTGCTCCGTCGTGCCTGTTTTCATCGCACCGTCCTTGATGCGAGGATCCTTCCGCGTAGCCAGAAACGCCGCCGCCGCTTTCGCCTGATCCAGAGACAAGGCAAGGTGTCGCTTCTTTCGATCCGGGCGAAAATCGTAACCGACGGGATAGTGCTTGAAGTCGGGATTCTGGAGCCAGGCGATCAACCAGTCCTGCTGATACTTATTTCCGGCCCAGATGAGGTCCGGCGCCTTCTTGGTCTTTCTGGGGGCGGGCACCCCTTCGATCCGATGACACTGCATGCAGGTGGTCTTGACGAGTTGTTCGCCAGGATCCGCCGCGGTTCCTCTTCCCACACCCCCAAGAACCAGGATCGCCGTCATCGATGCGAGGAAGATGGCTGCCCTCTTCGGTGACCTCCCTTTCGTGAGCCGATACTCCCTCATCGCATCTCCTCTCTTTGTGACCATTTCTTCACGATCGCTCCGTCTGACGTCTGTGCCCGACCCGCCTCATCTCCGGCCGGCAGGGCACGGCGATCAGGGATATATGGATGAGAGTCATCGTCAGCCGGAAAGATTCGCGACTTCCCGCCGGCTCGCCTCCTTCATCCCAGCAACCCTGCGAGAGCCGTGCCTGGACAACGGCCTGGAAGAACCTGATTGCAAGAGCGTGAGTAGACGTGCGCGAAGTCAGTCCGGACGGCTGGGGAAGGATCGAGGCTGGCGACAAATGCAACGAGACCCAAAAGCGGCTGGTGCAAAATGTCTCTTCGACGCGACGTCAGGTCGCACGCTTCAGACTCAGCATATAACTAGTGAGGTCGTTCAGTTGTTGCTCCGTAAGCGGGAATTTCGGCATGAATGACCCAGGCGCCACGGATTGCGGATCGCGGAAATGTTTGAGATGCCAGGCACGATCGGGCCTGGTATCTCCGACGGTCGACAGATCCGGCGCCACGGCTCCTCCCTCACCGTGAATGCGGTGACAACCGGCGCAGCCGAACTGAGCGTACACCGCCTTGCCGCGCGCCACGGCCGGATCGGCCCTCGGTACGGCATACAGATTTTTGATCGAGATTCCCAATAGCCCGAACACGACCAGGAGGAACAGGAACCCACTCCCCAACGCCACGGGTCGCCGGATCGGGTTACGCACAGGGTTGCGATCGATGAACGGCCAGAACAACATAATCAGAATCACGCAGAGCGGAAGAATCCAGGTGGCGAGCGGTTCGAGCGGCCCATGCACGTACTTGAGCAACTCATAATAGAAGAGAAAATACCATTCAGGGACGGGCACGAAACTCGTATCGGAGGGGTCGGCCTTGTCCGTCAGCGGCAAAGGGATACCATAGGCCAGGCCGGCGACGAGCGCAAAGACCCCGGCAATCACGACTGCGTCCATGTAGACCTGTCGTGGCGCAAACGTTTCACTGCTCAGCGACGCGCGGTCGTCGGTCCAGGGACCGGCAGGGCCGACCCGTCGCAGAATGAAAAGATGTAGCGCAATGCCTGCGGCAATGACCGCGGGCAGGAAGAGCACATGGATCGCAAAAAAGCGCGACAGCGTCAGGGCGCCGAGCGTCTCGCCTCCACGCAAGATCCGCGACAGGAGATCCCCCACCAGCGGCACCGTGCCGACCATGTTGATACCGACTTGCGTCGCCCAGTAGGCCGTTTGATCCCAGGGCAGGAGATAGCCGGTGAAGGCAAAGGTCATCACGATCAGAAACAACACCACGCCCATCATCCACATCGCTTCGCGGGGCGGCTTATACGCACCGTAGAGAAACGTCTGCAACATGTGCAGGCCGATCGCAATCACCATGGCCGAAGCACCCCAATGGTGCAGCCCTCGCACGACCCAGCCGAACATGACCTCGGTTTCGATGAAGCGAACACTGTCGTAGGCATGATCCGGCGTCGGAGCGTAGTACACCGCCAGAAACATGCCGGTGGCAGCCTGCATGAGAAACAGAAAGAGTGTGACCGAGCCGAATACGTAGATCCAACTGGCTCCGCCAGGGATGGGCTCATCAAGTAATGTGCGCTGAACCGGCTTGAGGTTCAACCGGCGGTCGAACCAATCGTAGAGGCGAGAAGACATTCAACTCCCAGATCTCGGCGTTGAAACCATCGCAACTCACAACCCGACACGTATCACTACACCCTCACCGCTACGCACTCACAATTCCACACTTTCTGTGAGCCCGGACTTGAAGTCCTTGTACATGACGAGAAGCCGCCCCCCCTCCACCTTGGAGGGCAGGACGTCCAGCGGCCGCGGTGCCGGGCCGCCGGTCACCCGTCCGTTGACATCGAAGGAGCTGCCGTGACAGGGGCAGAGAAACTTTTGCACACCGTCATCCCATCGATACCCGCAACCTAGGTGCGTGCAGATCGGGGAGAACACCTGCACCTCGCTCTCGGAACGCCGCACGGCCCACACTGCCTTTTGCGCCTTGGTTTCCATCCATCCGTCCCGGATGGTGGTGACATGGTCCAACTGCGTGGGCCGGCCGAGCGGCAACTCCGCCACCCCGCCGACATCCACCCAGTCACGCTTCCGCCTGCTCAGGGCCGGCGAAATCAACGAGCCCAGCAACGGAATCGCCAGACCCATCCCCACGAAGCCCGCGGCAGCCAACGTCACCCAATGGAAAAAGGTTCGCCTCGACCCGACCGGAGTTGAAAGTCCGGCCCCTTCACCCTCGTGTATTTCATCCGAATGACTCACGTGCATTATCCACTCTACGGGTTGACCCCGGCGAGGAGGGAACAGGCAACGGTTTCCATTGCCTGCTCCCCCCTCCAAGGAATCGCCTTATGACGTCGATGCCTTAGGACGTCATGTTCTCGATATCCAGTCCTAACCCGATCCAGGCCCGCAGCAAATCGTGCCGCGTCAGGGTGTATTGAATGATGCCGTCTTTCTCAACGGGAAGATTGAGTAACCGCTTCTCCTCCATGAGCTGAACGGCATCGTCTATCGATGTCTCGGCTTTCACCGTGATCCGATCCTTGACCATGATCGCTTCCGCGGTCAACTGATTCAAGTCCTTGTTCGACCGGAGCGCTTTCAATAAATCAAATTCACTGATAAACCCGATATACTGGCCGGCGTCGTCGATTACAGGCGCACCCGGCGTGTGAGTCGTCAGCAGCTCCACCGCCACGGCCAGCGCACTTTGGCTTCGATGAATCCTCAATGCGTTGGTACCTACGATCTGTCCGACCGTCTTAAAGCCGCCCACCGGGACACCCGGTCTTGCCATCGTCGTCATCGTCTGTTCCTCCTCCGATACTCCAGTGACGGAATTGTCACCGGCTCGACAGTCATATGCTGTCCATCCCATCCGATCCTTCGCGTCCCCCGCTATGGCGGTCGTTCAGAATCATGATTTCTTTCCCGAACTCTGCATCGAACAAGTGTTGATCCCCAACAGGGTCCAGGCGGGACAAAAGCCGATGACCCCGGTCACGAGCGCGATCGCCCCCACCGCAAGCACCGCACCCATTGCCGCCCCGGTCAATCCGCCGAACACACCCATCCCGATCAGGAGAATCCCCAAAACAATCCGAATCGGTCGTTCGATTCCGCCAACGTTGCATGCCATCGCAGCACCTCCTTCGTGGCCATCGCGCGATCAGCCGCCGGCTGTCTGTCATCGGTATCCGGAATCCAGCACTGCCGGCTCCTTGTTCTCTCGATCCATATGAGTCATCGCAGCGGAAATGGATTCAATTTTCACTCAACTAGCTTTCTCGATTCTCCATGTACATACCTGGTGCTGGCAGCTGAAGACTGACCGCTGAAGGCTACTTCGTTGTTCCAAACCGATACATGTCGTGGCAGGCGGTGCAGCGTGCCGTCATGCTCGACAGGCGACTGAGCATCTGTTGGGACGTTTCGCCGTTCGCGATACCGTCGGCCAGTTGGTCCATATCCTTATGGATGGACATACCTAGCTGCTTGAACGCCAAGGGCAGCTTCAGCATGATCGCAGGGTTGACATCCGCCGCCATTGCCATGCCGGCCGCGCGAGCCGCGCCTTCCGCCTCCTTGAGGTTTGGGTGAGGGCTTCCCAGCACCGTGACGACTCCATGCACCGCTTTCAACAAATCGCGCATCTCCGCCAACACGAGGTCCCGCTCCGCCGGCGCCAGCAGAATTTCCGTCCGTCCGTCGGTCCCCGTCTTGGTATGCCCCTGAACGAACAACGCCGCCACCACGCCCACCGTGACGATCCATAACACCGCAGTTCCCACCCCCAGGACACGCCAATTCATTGAGTACTCCATCCCATATGTTAGGGGAATGTGCGGTTCGCGCCGGTCCCCAGGACGCGTAGGTAGGCCGCCACGTCGCGCATTTCCTCTTCGGTGAGAACGAACTTCCAGGCCCCCATCGCGGTATTTTTCCGACCATCGTGAATCGTCTTCAACAATGTCGCGTCCAATTTGTTTTGGGCGGCCGGAGCGGTGAGGTCGGCAACCGGCGGCGTAAACGTCATCGCACCGTTCCCCTTGCCTTCTGCCCCGTGGCACCGGATGCAAAGATTGGCATAGAGCGCCTTCCCCTTCCCGGCATGTCCGGCATACTCAGCTGCCGCACCGAGGCCAGCACTGATCGCCGAGACGGAGAGCAGCGACAACAGAACCACCGCTCCGATTCGCAGGCTCATGGTGAGGTCCTTTCCCGTCGATGGCCCTGGTAACGGATCAGAGCACGACTGCAGATGGAAGCAATGCGATCCCCATGCCAACCACAAAGACAGAAAGGGAGAGGACAACCCTCGCGAGAGCCGTCGGTTTTCACTCAGACGACTGTGGGCTACGCCGGGGCGTGGAGAGAATCACCCCAGCGCAGAGGCCAGGCTGGCGCAAGATGCTACAGGCGAGGAGATCACACGATGGTCGGTTCGAGGATCACGCGCGTTTTCATGGAATTGGAAATCAGGCAGTTGGCCTCGGCCTTTTCGATCAACTCCTTTGCCTTGCCCGCATCGCCTCCGGCCTGAAGGCCGATGCGCGGGCGCAGCGTGATCACCGTCATTTGAAACTTCCCGTCCACGAGTTCCAGCCGACCTTCCGCCTCGGATTGGTAGGAAGCGAATGCCAGGCCGGCCCGTTCAGCCACGGCGAGAAATGTCGTCATCAGACAGATGTTCGCCGCCGCGACATAGAGATCTTCGGGGGACCAGATGCCTTCATGCCCTTTGAATTCAGGAGGGGTCGCCACCTGAATCTCCGGCTTGCCGTCGCAGGCGATCACCCCTTTTTTCTGCTCCGACCACGTCACGGTCGTGCGATACGTATACACCTTACTGCGAACGTCCATCATGCCCTCCCGATAAACAATTGCCTGCCCTGTTGCGGATGCTGACGAAACACGCCTTACGATTCACGCTTCCCGGATCTCGAGAACGCCGCCGGCGGACTGTTTTTGCATCCTGCTAGAGATGATAATCTCCTGCGGCTTCCGGTTGATACACGACCTCTTTGATGCGCACGGTTCGCACCCCCGCCGGTACCAGCCAATCCACCGTCTGCCCCGCACGTGCCCCCAACAGCGCGGTCCCGATGGGCGCAAGGATCGACAGCTTCTTTTCCTCGATGCCGGCATCAGACGGAAATACCAACGTATAGACATTTTCCAGGCCGGTATCGACGTCTTCGATCCGGACTTGGGAATTCATCGTGACGACATCATGCGGAACGGCGGATGGGTCAACGACATGGGCTCGATCAAGCTCATGCTCCAAACTCTCAAGATGGTCCCGGTCCCGTCCCCCGGCGCTGATCCGAGCCTTCAGGACATCTCTCAGGCGCGCCAAATCGAATTCGGTGATATAGATGTCACGCTGGTTCATGCTGTGCTCCCTTCAAGTCCGTCTCGCTCATGGTTCGCGGCACGACACGGCGATGGTCCGGCGCAAATTTCGGCGTCTTCACGGTAAGGACCGGGCACGTCGCCCGCCGCAAGACGGCATCCGCCACACTGCCGAATCGTGCCGCCGAGCGGCCGCTTCGACCATGGGTACCCATCACGATCAGATCGGAACGATGCCGCAACGCAGAGGCGAGAATCGCATCGGACGCAATACCCCCTGCAATCTCGACGTCAGCCGCCAACCCGAACGACGTCGCGAACGTCCGGAGTTCCGCCAGTTGTTTATTCCAATGGTCCCGCTTTTGCGCCTCCTGTTCGATGACGCCCAGCCCGCAGTCCAAGTCGTAGGGGACCGGCTCCAATACATGCATCAACGTGACGCCGGCGCCGAGGCCGTTCGCGAGCTGAACGGCATATTCGAGGGCATCCAGCGAGGGACTCGAAAAATCCAGCGGGGCCAGAATCTGCCGGATCTCCACCGGCCTCTGTGCCGCAGACGATTCGCCCGCCGCTTCAGGCATCCCTGGCACCGCGAGCACCGGGCAGGGGCCTTCCTTCACCACCCGTTCCGTCGTGCTGCCGATGAGCCCACACAGCAGATTTGTTCGCCCCTGAACCCCCAGCACAATGAGCTCCGCCCCCTTGTCCTTCGCAGCCAAACCAATGTGCTCGGCGGGATTTCCCAGTACCAACCGTACCTTCGCGGGCATGCCACGCCGGACAAGATCGTCTCGCACCTCCGTCAACCGCCGGGCCGCCTCAGCCCGCACCTGCATCACCGCAGCAAGGGACTCCACCTCGTCGCTCGACCGGTGGGGCGCCTCGATCGCATGCAGCACGTCCAAGGTGGCTCCCCAGTGAGAGGCGAGATAGACGGCATAGTGCTGCGCGCAGACCGCCCCCTCCGAAAAATCGGTCGCCAGGAGAATCCGAGTGATCAGTGGCCTCGTCATGATAGCTCCTCTGAAGCGGGTTGAGCGACTGTTCCCATGGAGACGACCGGTCTCCGGTAAGCAGCGGCGACAGGTGGATCAAGGAGCGATGCGCGTGGATGGTGGTGATCTGCAAGCCGACGATCAGAGACGTAATGCGGCTCTCTCCAGCAAGACGAATGCCAACGGCCCTCCCGCTCATGCGCTCGGTCTTTCGCTTATTTTCTACGCAGGTAGAAAACAGCGCGCCGTGTGTCCCACACCGGACTGTTGCCATTTGCAGCAGAGCCCACGTCACGATGAGGCAATACACCCCGTGGCGCTCGCTCACAGAGGGTGTATCACCGTTGCACAGCCGACGCAGCGTCCGGCCCATCCGCGCGATGTCTCTCCCTGCCGTTCCACCGCAGCCCGCTCACCTCCATCATCGCCGTCTCGCCCGGTGCATGCTCGAGCAGGTCACGCGAAAAACTGAGGTACGGCATGCGCGCATACATCGTCCGCAGCACTTCAGCCTCCTTCGGCGTATCGATCGCCTCGGTCAGGCGTTCAAAGAGGACCATCATGTTCGGTAGCACTTTCCGGCCCACGTTCCAGAACGCGTCGACTTTTCCCGCCATGACGAACCTATTCCATAACGCACCCGACGTATAGGCCAGCTGTGCCAACGGCGGCTCCGGCCTCTCGATAAACGCCTTCACGGCGCGGATCGAGCGAGAGCCGAAACTGAGCAACTGGTGATCGGGCACAATCCATCCGTACTCCGTGTGCGGCCCCTCCGGCCTCGACGCGAGCAGCACCATTTTCGTGGGCAACTGCTCCGCCGCTCGCACGGCATACAGCGCCTCCCTGAGATACCGCTCCTCCGGAGACGCGAGATGGCCGGAGAGTGAAATCAGTGCCGTGCCTTCCGGATCCCGCGCCCGGATGTAGGTCAACGAGAGAAACACCCCTGAGGCCGTGCCGAGATTGCGGGGCTGCACCAACACCATCCCGGGATCCCGCGGACCGATCTGCGCCCAGGCCTCACGATGGTCACGAGTCACCACGACGACCGTACGCGCCGGGCTTGTGACCTGCATCGTGCGATCGAGCGTATGCTGGAACATCGAACGGGACTCGATGACACGACGATAGGGCCCGGAAACGTTCCTTCCACGCCAGGGCCTGAACGCCGGGCGCATCCCGACGCCGTCTTCGCCCGCCAGCACAATCGACCACCGTCGTCCGCCGGTTGCTCCGGGCTCCCGCACCATGATTTCCTCTCTGCGACGCGAACACTCCCTTGTGTCGTAACCTTGTTCACCCCTCGCCGTCTCGAACGGCCGGCTCGTTGGGCTTCACGGGCATTCGCAACGATGCGACCGGTTCTTGGTCGAGGAAGGACAACCCCACCATCGTCACCCACACCACGAACGTGATCCCTCCCAGCGCCAACAACACGAGCATGCCGTACCTCTTTGCACTCGGCATCTCGACAGAGACCGAGCCACTCTTTCACTCGGATCGATTCAATAGCGATGCGCTTGTCACGACTCTGAATCCCCTTGCGCCGACGACCGATGCCCGCAGCCGCGTGACCTCACGACGGTGTGACGGGTGTTCATATCGTCCACCTTGTACGATCTGTGCGAGACCGGCTATTCGTCGCCGCCCGTGACCGTACCACTGTGACCCCGGAGCATGAATCGATGGTGAACGGAACATGAAGAATTCTTCATGAATCGTGCTTCATGGAAACTTCATCGGCGCTTCAGATGCGTCTGCATGCCGGCGAGCGCGAGAAGGGTGCGCCGCCGGTCGACGGCTGGAACCGAATGCGGGGAACCCTGCGCCCATAGGTCGGAAAGGGTCGGCTTATGCAAACGAGAGCATGCTCGCCCGCGCGACTTGCGTCAGTCCCCACAGCAAGAACAGGCCATAGACGGTGCCGAAGAACCAGGGGAAGCTGACGGCTCGATGCGCCCACCATTGGCGATGTCGGCGAAACGCCCATGGAGGCTCGAACGAGCGTGGCTCATTGCTCTGATCGACAATCGTTTCGCGGTGCTCGCGCAATCGATACAACGTGCTCACCGGTTTCCGATTGAGCCATTCCGGTCTGGTCTCGATGCCGCGCAACTGCCATTCCCACAGCGCATTCTGTGCGGAAAACCGGCCCAGCACGATCGCCATCTGCCCGCTCATGAGAATCCCGATCGTGCTCAGCAGGACGATGACGATGGTAAACGGCAAGGCCAGCGACTCACGCGAGACGAGCAACCCGATGACGGCGACGAAAATCGAATTGGCGGTGAGATAGTCCGACAGCATCGTGTGGTAATCACGGACACCGGATGTCCACAAGGTCAACAGGTGATTGTAGTCGGACTGCATGGTCTCGCGATCGTCGATCATTCCGCTAGGCTCCGTTCATCGCGTGATCGACCAACCGATAGGCATTGCGCAGGTATTGGCCGACCATACGCTGCGTATTGAAGAACGCCCCGTTGATCGCAATCGTGTGTTTCATGATCTCGATGAATCGCTCCCGATCGTTGTAGAAACAGGGCAACACCTGCTGTTCGAGTTTGTCGTAGAGCGCTGCGGCATGGCAGGCCTGCAACTCCTCCGGTAGGGAGCCGGAGGCCTCGACCTTCTCTCCGATCGACCAGCCGGTCACGCCTTCGATATGCCCCTCGACCCACCAGCCGTCCAGCACACTCAAGCTGGGCACGCCGTTCATCGCCGCTTTCATCCCGCTGGTGCCGGACGCCTCCATCGGCGGCAACGGTGTGTTCAGCCACACGTCCACCCCCGCGCAGAGCAGTCTGGCCAAGGTCATATCGTAATTCGCCAAGTAGGCCACGGAGAGTTGCCCGCGCATGGCGTGAATGCGCCGGATCATCTCCTTGCCTTCCTCATCCTGCGGATGCGCCTTGCCTGCGAAGACGAACTGAATCGGCCCCCTCTGCTTCCCTAAGCGCTGCAATCGCTCGACATCGTGAAATACCAGCATGCCCCGTTTGTACGCGGTGGCGCGACGGGCGAAACCGATCGTGAGCACATCCCGATCGAAGCCTGCGTTGGTCTCGCGATTCACCTCATCGACCAACGCCAGCTTGGCCTCCCGATGGGCGGCCCAAATGTCCGTCCCGGGAATACTAATAGCGTAGCGAAGCGACAGTTGATCGTACCGCCAATCAGGAAGGTGACGGTCGTACAGACTCTGAAAGGCCGGAGCCGCCCAGGCCACGGCATGCACCCCGTTCGTAATGGAATGGATCGGATAGCCGGGATACAGCGAATGGGAAACCTCGCCATGCCGCATCGCCACGCCGTTGACAAACCGCGACCCGCGCAGGGCTAACAATGTCATGTTCAACGCGCCCTGATGCTGGCAGGCCTGCGCGAGTTCGCACCGCCGCGTTCCCAGCACCCGATGCGCCAGGTCGGCAGGAAATTGATCGTGGCCCGCGGGCACCGGCGTATGGGTGGTGAACACACAGTGCTCCCGCACCTGCTCGATCACCTCCGGCGGCACCTCACCGTTTCGCGGTTCCGCGCCGATCGCCGCCTCGATCAAGGCCAGCACCAGCAGCGCCGCATGGCCTTCGTTGAGATGGTAGCGATAGATATGGTCGTGCCCCACGGCGTGCAACAACGCAAAGCCGCCGAACCCGAGGACCATTTCCTGACACAACCGATAGTGGACATCTCCTCCGTAGAGCGAATCCGTGATGCTCCGATCCCATGGGCTGTTCTCCGGGAGGTCCGTATCGAGCAAATACACCGGTACGGAGTGCCCCGACATGCCGGTCACCACATGCCGCCAGGCGCGAACCTGCACCGCTCGCCCTTCGATCTCCACAGTGACACGCGGCTCCAGCGGCTCGGCAAAATCGCCGACCGTCCAGGCCACCGGCTCCTCGGACTGCCGGCCTTCGCGATCGAGACGCTGATAGAAGTAGCCGCGTCTGTGCAGCAATGTGACGCCGACCATCGGCACGCCCAGGTCGGCAGCGGAGCGAATCGTGTCGCCGGCCAACACACCCAAGCCGCCCGCGTACGTCGGCATCAACGGATTCAGGCCGATCTCCATCGAAAAATAGGCAACCAGCGCATTGCGGCCTGGGCGTATCATGTGGTCCCCAAGACCTGACGAATGAGCCGCAGTTCGTCCCGGACTAACCGGGGCATCAGAAAATGTTGGCGAACGTGCTCACGCCCGGCACGCCCGAAGTCTCCCCGCTCGCCAGGATGCTGCAGCAGATGAAGCGCTCGCTCCGCGCAGGCTTCCACATTGTCGACCAGATGCTTGTGGAACGGTTCGGGAAACTGCATCGGAATGCCGCCCGTGTTGCCGGCGACCACCGGCTTTTCCTTCCACAGTGCCTCCGACACCACCAGCCCGAATCCTTCCCGCAACGATTTTTGGATGACGACATCGGAGCCGCGCTGAAAGGCGTTCACTTCCATGCTGCCCACGCCGGACAGATTCGTAAAGACAAAGAGGTCCGGATCGTTCGCAGCCTCCTCTTCGACCCGATCCAGAATTTCCCATCCTTCCGGATCGTCTCCGGCCATGGCGCCGATCAACACCAACTGCACGCCCGGGAGTTCCTCTTTCACCAAACGGTAGGCGCGCACCACGCCGAGCGGATCCTTCCATGGATCGAAGCGGGACACTTGCAATAACAACGGCCTCGTCGGATCCACACCGGAGTCCGCAATGACCCGGCGGCACAAGTCGGCCGACAACTCCATGTTCTTAGTCGCGAGTGGATCGATGGCGGGCGCGATAAACGCGATGCGCTTGGAGGCCAATTGCGGCAACACGAATTGATCCATCGTGAACACAACCGCTTCATACTCTTCCAGCAGAGGTCGCAAAAACTGGCTGACATCCTTGTCCGGCGCCGAGCTGTCGATGTGGCAGCGCCAGATCCACTTGGCGCCGCGTGGTCCTGCGAAATGGCGAATGGCGGCGGGCTGTGGATCGTGCACGATGTAGAGATCGTAGTCGTTGCCGAGCGCCTTCGCGCTTCGCTCATTGACCGTGAGATACAGCTCCTGCTCGGCCTTTCCCAACCCATAGTGGCCGCCCTGCAGCGCATTGTGGAACGATTTGGTAATGGCAAAAAATTCCGGTTCTCCGTGGATCAATCGCCAATCGGCCTGAACCCCGAGCGCCTGCAGCATCGGGATATACCGCGCCAACAATTCCGCCACTCCCCCGCCCGCGGCCGTCGAATTCACATGACAAATTCTGGCTCCCTGCAAACTCTTGGCGAGCGATGTCAGCTCCTCATACGTCTCCTCGCTGAGGAGGCTGCGATAGCCGCCCAGATTCGCCAGGATCGCCCCGCACCGGCGGCCGACTCCCACCTTGGGTAACTGCGTCTGTATATTCATCGGTCCTGCCCTTCCTTCATCGGTATCCGTCAACCGAATGTCGCCCGCACCCATGCGCCGAGGTAATGCGTCATCGCCACGACACTGAGCCCGATGAGCACATGCTCGCCGATCACCTTCCAGGGGGGCACCCGTTGCGCTCGCGCCAGCGCATAACTCAGCACGGCCAGCAGCGACAATCCCCAGAGCAGACTGACGACAAGAGCCAGGTCCAGCGGCATGAACAGCACCGGCAGGGCGAAGGTCCCGGCGATGACGAACTTCGAGGCAAACGTCGCGACCGTGGACGCCCAGATGTCATGGGTGTTCCCGTGATTCTTCGATTCTTCGGCTACATGGATCCCCAACGCATCGGACATGGCGTCGGCCACCGCAATCGTAAGAATGCCTCCCAGGACGGCGGGCATGGAATGGGTGCCGGCATGCAAGCCGACCATCAACCCGAGGGTCGTGATCACCCCGGATGTGAGCCCGAAACTGAACCCGATTTTCAGTGCGGTGCGCATGCCCGACCTCGTCTCCCGACAGACCATCCGGCGGCATCGCCACCATCACCGGAGGGCCGGTCAACAGACCTCTTTGCCCGTTTCCCGCAGACAGCCTGCAATCCAGTCATTGACCGCGGTCAGCACCGCACTCATCGCACGGTTCGCCGCCAGAACCCCGCCGTAGGCGTCCTCGCTCGGTGCCGGTTCCAGCCTGTCGAAACTTCTGGCGCCCATCACACGCTGTGTTTTCAGGTCGGTCAATTGCACGCGCAATCGCACTCGACTCTGGCTTGGCTTCTGCAAGAACTCCTGTTGCACCACCAGGCCCGACACATCCAGTTGATGGTCTGCACGGAGGGCCGACGGCATTGGCACCACCACACGCCAGTAGCCCGACTGTTCGAGCGCCCGAATGAGTAACGGCGTCAACATCCTGGAGGGAGCGTCGACCCAGAAATGGGCGGCGTAGTAATTCACTTCCGACGGCCGCTGCAGATAGGCCATCCGTGGTTGCTCAAATCCGGCCGCGGCCTGCGGCACGCCGACAAGCAACACACCTTGTGCGGCGCCTCGCGGAAGCGGGGGCACCGATCTCCCATCCGCCTCCTCCGTCGTCAACACGAAGGTATGGACCGGGCTGTCCGCCGACCGGGGAAACACGCAGGCCGTCAACGCGCAGGCAACCATCACCAGGACCAGTCTGCTCAGCACATGAGAATCGACCACGATACGCCCTTCACTCCCCCGGCCCCTTGGACTGAGACGAACGGCCGAGCACCAGCAGATTCGGTTGTCGTTCGATCTGTTGAGCCACGCGATTCAGGGTGGCGGTCAATTGTCGCAACTCCGTGACCAGCAGACCGGCATCGGCCAGGGTCTGCCGGGTGAACTGTTCGACACCCAGTTTACTGCTCCCCACCATGTCGCCGACCGAGCGACTGGTTCGGGACAATTCGTCCGTCAGCTGTTGGAGTCCGGCCGCGCTCTTGCCGATGCGATCCAGCACGGCCGGCAACTGCGTTCCAAGCCGTTCCGTAACGTGCGCCGCCTGCTCGGCCGCCAGCGTGGCGCTCTGGATGCCGCGATCGACGTGACTGCTGCGGGTCGCCAAGACCTTGGTCGCCTCAGACAGATCCTTGAGCACCTGTTTGACCAGCGTACGATTCTCCTCGTCTACGATCAAGGAGGCATTCTGGGCCAGCCCGTTGAGATGGACGACCAGATTCGCCAGCCCCTGATCGGACAACAGTTTCGTCAGCGTGCCGTCCAATCGTCCGAAGAGCGACGGCACGCTCTTGATGATCGGATAGGCCTGCCCGGCCTCCGGTGACAGCGGAGGCGCCTCCCGCGTCCCTCCTGTTAAATTCAGCGTCACCAACCCCGTGAGGCCTTGCGTCACCAGCACCGCCTGCGTATCGGTCTTGACCGGTGTCCCGGCGACAATGTCCAACGTGACCCGTACCTCTTCCGGATTCTCCGGATTCAAGACCACGGCTTTCACCCGTCCGACATCCACACCGCGATACTTCACGGTCGAATCCACGCTAAGCCCGGAGACCGATTCCCTCGTATAGACATAATACCGATCGTAGATCCCGCGATAATCCGTCTTGCCCAGCCAGAAAATCCCCCCGAGTACCGTCAGACCCAGCAGCAGCACGAATGCCCCGACCACGATATAGTTGACCCTCGGTTCCATCCGACACCTCTCACTCCCGCTAGGGCGAGGCCCCGACACGGTTCTGTTGCGCGGCCCGTCCGCGCGGGCCGTGGAAATAGCCCCGCAGGAGAGGATCCTCCGATGCCGCAAGCGCCTCCATCGTGCCCATTCCCAACACCCGCCCTTCGCCCAGGACCGCCACGCGATCGGCGATACGCCACAACGAATCGAGATCGTGCGTCACCATCACCACCGTGAGACCCAGCAACCGCTTGAGCTCGAGCACCAGATCGTCGAACCCTGCGGCGATCATCGGATCGAGTCCGGCGGTCGGTTCATCGAGAAACAACAGTTCCGGATCCATGACGATGGCACGAGCCAGCGCGGCACGGCGCCGCATCCCGCCGCTGAGTTCGCTCGGAAATTTCACCGCACTGTCGGGGGGAAGGCCGACCAGCGCGATTTTGAGCGCCACAATTTCGCGGATCAGCCTTGCACTCAGTGTCGTATGCTCCTTCAAGGGAACGGCGACATTCTCGGACAGCGTCATGGAGCTGAACAGGGCCCCGTGCTGAAACATCACCCCGAACCGCCGATGGAGGGGGGATCCGTCCGGCTGCTCCAACTCGCGACTGTTCGCACCCAGAAGCCTGATGCTCCCGGTCGTCGGCGTCAGCAGACCGATGATCTCCCGCAAGAGCGTCGATTTGCCGCATCCGTTTCCACCCGCGATGGCGAACACCTCGCCTCGTATGACCGTGAGACTCACATCCTGATGCACGATCGCCGGCCCGAATCGGGTAGAGACATGGCTCACTTCGATCACCGGTGCCTCAGTTGGCGCGACCAGAGCCATGGCCCTCGTTCTCCTCTTCAAGGTTAGATTGGAGCCAGGGAACATCATTTCGAGCATTCCGGTAGTCAGGATTACTCATGAATACCGTCGCGAGGCGGTCGAGACCGAAGTCCGCCGGGGCTTCTCGCAAGTGAGGCCGACGCAGGCGTACTCGCAGTCCGTTGAGGAGGCCGAACGAGAAAAGCCCCGCCGGACGAGAGTATCGGACGCCGCAGTAGGTGTTCATGAGTAGTCCGGGCTACAGGCTCCACCAGTTCAACAGAATGCTGCACAGGGCGTCGAAGATGATCACCAGAAAAATGCTCTGCACCACGCTGATCGTCGTGTGCCGCCCCACGTCATCCACTCCGCCGCGAATTTGAAACCCCTGATAACATCCGACCAGCGCGATGATGACGGCAAAAATCGGCGCCTTGCCGATCCCGATGAGAAAATGGCGCAACGCCACGGCCTCCTCGAACCGCGAGAGAAAGGCGGTGAAACTCACGTTCAGCTGGTTCGAGGCGATCAACATGCCGCCGAACACCCCCAACACATCGGCATACACCGTCAACAGGGGCAGGGCGACGACCAAGGCCAGCACACGCGGCAACACCAGCAAGTCGATCGGCGAGAGCCCGAAGGTCTGCAGCGCATCCAGTTCTTCCGTCACCTTCATCGTGCCGATCTGCGCGGCATAGGCCGACCCCGACCGTCCGGCAATCAAGATGGCCGCGATCAGCGGCGCAATCTCCCGCAACAGGGAGATGCCCACCAGGTCCACGATGAAAATGTTGGTGCCGAATTTTCTGAGTTGTTCGGCGCCCTGATACGCAATCACCACGCCGATCAGAAACGTCAGCAGGCCGGTGATCGGTAAGGCATTCACCCCGTCGAGCCGAAGGCTGTTCAAGGTACTACGCCAACGCAAACGAGCCGGCGATCGGATCAGATGCAGCAGCGCCGTCGACGTCCGGCCGACAAATTCCACCCCCTGCAGGGCCTGTGTCATGGATCTGCGCAGGAACGCCGTGAGCAGGTGAGTCCTGTCGGGCCGCACCGCGACATGGGCCATCATGACGCTCCAGTTGGCCGACACCAGACTCATCAGTTGCAGATATTCGGACCGCAGCCCCTCGACGGTCACCTCACACCCGCGAAGGCGCGCGTCCATCACCGCGCGTGACAAGACCACCGCCCCACCGGTATCGAACGCCGCAATGCCGCTCCCCTCGAACCGGAACGCTCCGCCCGCAGGCCAGTCCATCACCGCGAGGACACGTTCGACCCTGCCGACCTCGGACATCGTCCAGGCGCCCTGACAACGCAACGTGCGCCCCTCCACCAGGGTGACGGTCGCCGGCTGTTCCTCACGTTCGGTTGTCGATCGACGAGCCATGCTTGCTGCGCTGCGCGCGTCACACCTGCTGCTGCTCCCGCAACCCGACAATCAGGTCCTTCTTGGCGATCAGCAACGCCCCCAGTCCGAAGAGCACGGTGCCAAGCGTCACCAGGCCGCCGACCACCGGCACCAGCGACAGGAGGGAATAGAGCACGAGCCCCAGCATGAACGGCTTGGCCAAGGAGGTCGTCTCGTCCTCATGCCGAAGCAGGCGCTGCCCGATATAGATCATGGTGTAAATCCGTGCCAGATAGACTGTCACCCCGTACATCGCCAACAGCACCACTCCCACCGGGAGGGCCAGCAGCGTGATCACCAGACTCAAGGCGGCAATGGGTGTGACGAACAACACCGCAGTGCCTACCCCCAGCGACGCTCCCGGCCGATCCCCTATCGTCGTCGTCACGCGCCGTGAGAAGAGGGGATAGACTCGCAAGAGGATCAGCCCCAGAAGCAGCGTGGACAGAAAACCGACGACAGCCGCCAGCACCCGCGCGCCGACGATTCCCTGACGAGCCCGCTCCACACTCCAGCCCTCCGGCAACGGGCGGCGGGTGATCGGTCCGCGAACCGTGGCTTCTTCGTCGATCGAGGGAGGCGCCTCCCCCCAATATCGCAACCGGCCGCCCACCGACGCGTTCGAGGTCAGGCGAACGGACTCCGCCGCCACGATCAGGTCGCGATCGATCTCATTGGACAGCGTCGCCCGCCAAGCCCCCACCCGCGCATCGCGACCGATCGGTCCATCTAACTGAACATGCCCGCCGCCGGCGATGAGGTTCTCGCGAATCTTTGCCGTCTCGGTCAGATGCAGATCCGCTCCGGCTAAGGTGGCATTTCTCCCGATCGTGCCGCTGACGGTGACTTGGACACCTATCACTCGTGCATCCTGAGCCACTGTGCCCGACAGGATGACCTTGGCCCCGGCGACGATCACATCCCCGTTGACGACGCCATCGATCATCACGTCGCCGCCGGCCGCATAGAGATCGCCGTTGACGATCCCGGAGATTTCCACGCGGGGTCCGGACGCGAAATAGTCGCCCTGCACCACCTGTCCCGCCCTCAACACGGCTCGATCACCCCACGGCGATCGCGGGACCGCGTCATCGGCAAAGGCCACAGGCGACGCCGTGGATATGAGCAAGGCCATGACGATTCGATGGATGACATCTCTGGTATTCATCGTGGCATGACTCCAGCTCCGTAGCGATAGACCAGATCCCCGCCAAAATAAGCGGCGACCAGCAGCAGCAGCGACCCGGCACAGCCAAGCACCAGCACCAGTGCAGGACGCTCCCGCATGAACCCCCAATAGGACACCAGTCGCAAGCTCAGTAGGCCGAGAAACACCCAGAATACCGAGTCCCCGAGCTCCTCATGAATTTCAATGGCCTGCTTCGGGATTCCGCTTCGTTCAACCGCGTCTTCAGCCACATGCCCCGTGAGCACCGCCACTCCGGCCGCCAGGACGCCGAGCACCAGCAGAGAAACACTCGTGTGCCGAAACTGTTCACGTCGCCATCGACAGGCCAACGCATCGAACAGGGTACTCGCCAACAGCAAGGCGATGGGGAAATGGACGACCATCGGATGAATGGGGTGCATGTAGGCTCCTTAATGCTTCCTCCCGTTTCGAGAGGTGTCGCACAGATGACGCAATCCCTTGGCACGCAGACCGTGAACCTCATCGGTAAGGTTGTGCGCCTGAGGAGTGCAAGGATGGAGCCCCCTCACCGCACCGGCAGGGATCGAGGAAACCGTGGAGAGACGCGGCTGGTCGGAGATCGCCTGTTCGCGAGACCGCGTGACCATCGGGGAGGTCTGCTACAGAGGAGGCCTGCATGCCTGTGGCAGAATGCAACAGAGGCAGGCCCCCTAGCCCGCATGATTCATGAACACTTCTGCTGCAACCGCCGATTCACTGCTACGACAAGCCTTCGGCCGCCGGGCTCGTCACGTGAGTCGTCGCGTTCGCGACGAACCGTCATGAATCATGGGGCTATCACACTGCTTTATTCCGACACGCTCACGGACAGAAGGAACAGATGTTTTCGGCTCGGCTGGGGAAATTCATGCAGCCGCTCGATGCGAAGTCCGGCAGACTTTTCCAAGGACTGCATGTGCTGTTCCTCCGTGAGGATCCGGACCGGCCCCAGTCTGTGCACGGTTTCACGCACCGCCTCGGGATTCGGCAACTCCGGCACCACGGTGTCTCGCTTCAGATAGTACAGGGCATCCTCATTCTTCGGCCAGCCGGGGATATACATGAACAGAGCCGGACCGGCTTCTCTCGCCATGGCCTTGACCTCTTCTGTCGCCTTGCGCGGCGAGGCGGCCTGATCGATCGCCGGAAATACGTAGTTCACCACCAGTACGACATAGGCCGCCGCAAGCGCACCCACCAGTTGCAGCGCGAGGTGCAGGCGCGCCTTCACCACCGCATAGAGCAACGTGCCGGACAGGGCGACGACCGTCACGAGGAAGACCGGTGAGACCACCGGCGACGAAACCAGCCAGCGCTTCCGCAAGGGAGCTGCCCCGAAGAACATGCCGACCCCGAACACGAGCGCCAGGACGACGAGCAGCACCTTCAACAACGGGGTCATTGCACGGGATGCGTCGGTGGTCTTGAACATCCGATGGTAGAAATAACCGATCATCAGCCCGATCCCGGGCACGATCGTCATCAGATAGGGCTCGCGCTTGAGCGTGGCCAGACTGAAGGCCGTGAAGAGGCTGAGCACCCAGACGAGCAACAGCAATTCGGTCGGATGGGCCCGGAGCGGGCGTTGCGCCCAGAGTAACAGCAGGGCCGACGGCAGCAGAGCACACCAGGGGAAGAAGTCGGCCCACATCATCCCGAGATACCAATAGAGCGGATGGCCGTCCCGCGCCATGCCGATGGAGCCGGCCAAGCCGCTGTTCCACACGGACCCGATCGCGCTCAGGATCTTAAAATGATGCTGATACCCCGATCCCAGCATGGATGCGTATCCGGCCATCATCGCAAAGGCCAGCCCCAATCCGGCCCAGAACCACCGGTCTTTCAGCATCCGCGTATCGCGTTGGATCACGGCATAGGTGGCCATCACGAGCAGCGGAAGGAAAAACCCGTGCATCTCCTTCAGCATCGCCCCGAGCGCCATGCTGAGAAACGCCAGCACATACCAGCGTGAACTGCGGCCCAAGAACTGCACCTGCACCCAGGCGAACAAGGCCAGCGTGACAAGGAACGTCAAGGTCGAATCAAACAGCACGCGCCGTCCGTACCAGAGAAAGACATGACTGGTGACGACAACCAACGCCGCCCAGAAGCCCGCGGTTGAGGACACCAACCTCGTCCCCAAGACATAGACGAGCGCCACCGTCCCGACCGCCGCAAGCGAGCCGGGCAGCCGCAACGCGATTTCATGATCGCCCCACAGCCACGTCGACAGGTGGAGCATCCAAAAAAACAACGGGGGTTTGTTGAAATAGGGCTCGCCTTGATACGTCAGGTCGAAGAACTCCTGACGACGGCCCATCTCTCCCGCGATGCCCGCATAGAGCCCTTCGCTGCCTTCCAGCAGCGAAAACTGCAGATTCGTAAAAAATGCCCAGACGCTGACCAGCGTCAGCACCAGCAACTCGAGGTACTGCCGACTGGAAAAACTCCACGGCTGCTCTCTCCCCGAATCTTCCTGACTCATCACTCTTCCCGCCGACATATCCCCGTAACCTCCCTCCCAATTGAATGTGCCCAGGCACTTGACCGGTCCTACCTCACGAATCACAAGGTCTAGAGCCGACACCTATCGAGGAGGGCTGTCCTCCCAAACATGGAGCGGACGAGTTCTACGCTTCTGTACAAAGCCACGCATGGCTCGCTATAGGCAAGCAGTATAATTTCTCGATAGCCTCTTGAGAAGGCCTCGCCTGACCGGTCTCTCACAGCAACTTCGTGGCCTCGGTCGGGCGAGGAACCTTGACGACCAACACGCGAAACGGTTTGTCGCTCCGGTTGGACCACCTGTGCGGAATGCGAGCGGGGCTTGGGATGAGCACGTCCGGCCCGACTTCTTTTGTGTCGTCACCAATCTCGATGATCCCTCTCCCTTCCAGGACATAAAAGAACACATCGACAGGCGTAGCATGCTTCTTGAGCGATTCGCCCGGTTCCAACGTGATATGAACAACCTGGGCATGCTCCGTGTCGTACAACCGGCTCGCCTTGACCTGATGGGGATTCTCAATGGGATCGACATCGCGAGCATTGACAATGTCCATGTAGTTTCCCTTTCTGTTATTCAGCAGAGCGCAGTGTTCGTGCAACGATATCGCCTGCCGCCCGACCCACGCGGTTGTCGACTAAAACCGAAATCTGACTCCTCCGCCGAATCCGTAATTCGGTGCGCCGTTCGACAATCCAACCAGCAACGATCCGGTGAGATGCACGGTGTCGTCCACGACATAGTTCGCCACGGCTAATACGTCACGAGCGTTATTCACCGTATTGACCAATGCGCGATATTCTTCATAAAAGACACTCATATGGAGGCTTTCCGTCACGTCGTACCCGACACCGACGTCATACCACCACTGATTATTGAAATTGGTGCCTGGCGCATCGCCGACCAGATTATAGCCTCCGTCAAGATAGGCCAGCCATCGGTCCCCGAGGGTCTTGGTCAGTTCCACTCCAGCCCCTTCATCGAACTCCCCCGTGCCGAGTCCGCGATCTGCATCCGCGGTCGGCAATTTGACCCGCCCGGTGACCGCCACGAGCGGAATGACCGAACTTTCCTCAATCAGATAATAGCGGCCACGCAGAATCATGTCGCCGAGCCCACTGTCGGTTGTGGCGGCGGCCAAAGGACTCGCACCGGGCCCTTTGCCGCCTCTGGACACCGCAGCAAGGGCCCCCACCGGTCCGGCAATAGCGCTGCTTGTTCGTGTGGGAACGCCCCCCACCATTCGAACGGCACCGGTGCCTGAGATGCTGAGAAAGGGAATCGTCAAGCTTACATCGCCATCCCGAAAGACCCTCCTGACAGTCATGGGCGCATAGAGGATATTCGTTCTGGAATCCGCCCCGTAGGAACCGCTCGAATAATTCACTGTGGCGATGACACGCCATTGAGGAGCCGCTTGAGAGGGCCCCTCAACTTCAGCGGCATCTGCCCAACTCACGAGTCCTTCCCAGAAAAAAGAGAGCGCTACCAGGAGGCACACTCGCGCCATCATGGCACCAGCCAAGCATTGTGGAGCCTCGACAACCCCGCATCGCGAGAGAGAAGCTTGCGCGCTTCCCGAACTCACCCTCGTAGCTGTGACACTACGCGCCTCGCCTCTACTGCCGGGCATCGCGCACGACTGCACAAGACGGCCCTCCGCACTCAACGACCGCCACGTTCCGGCCGCTCAGCCTTCTCATGTTGTGGTCTCTCAGGGCGCTCTGTACGAGTCTGCTCCCGAGTCCGCTCGCGAGTTCGTTCCTGCTCCTTGAGTTGGTCTTTCTCTTTGAGTTGATCTTTCGTCTGCAACTTGTCCTTATCCTGAAGTTGCTGCTGTGTTTTGAGCTGGTCGCGGTCACGATCTTGCGCGGACGCGATGGTCGCCATCCCCACCGAGAACGACATGGCGGAAGCCACTGCAATGGAAAGAATCATTCTGGACTTCATCTGATACCTCCTTGTGCATATGGCCGTGAGCGGTAGTGCCCACGACAGAAGCCGGCGATCAGCCTGGTTCTCGGCACGCGCCGTTCGGCCAAGACGATCGCATACTCTATCAGAGACCTCGCGCCTGCAATGGATTCAACGGTGTTTTGATATCCGCTCTAGAATTTCCCCAATCGAACGATCTTCCCTCACGACTGACCGCTACTTACCCGCTCCAAATTGATACAAATCGTGGCACGTCGTGCAGCGGGCCGTCATGCTCGATAGCCGTTGGAGAATCTGCTGCGGCGTCTCCTTTTTCACGATCGCATCGGCCAGCGCATCCATATCCTTGTGGATCGACATGCCCATCTGCTTGAACGGCAGCGGCAGCTTCGCCATGATGGCGGGACTCGTGTCCGCGGCCATCTGCATCCCCGCTGCCCTGGCCGCCGCTTCGGCTTGCTGAAGGTTCGGCTGGTCCTCTCCCAGGCTACGGACGACACCATCTACCGCCTTCAGGAGTTGTCGCATCTCCGCGAGGATTTGGTCGCGTTCCACCGGTGCCAATAGGATTTCGGTGCGGCCATCCGCTCCCTTCGTCGTCCAACCCGTCACGAAGAACCATCCGGCAACAGCCAGCGTCACGACCCAGAGCCCAAGCGTCACCAAACACAGCCTGCTTGTCGTACCACCCATTGATCAACCTCCTCAGACGTGAAACATCCTCCTCTCCTCACAGGACACTCGGCCATCCTGGAATCATCCTTCATTCACTAAGAGCATCTTCCGCGCGGAAGGATTCACCGGTCGACGTTCTTTGCAGCGTTCCTGCACAAGTCGGCATGGCGGACGCCTGCAAGATGGCTATGGACAGTTGTGACACAAAACCGTCGCCCGCTTCTCTGAGTGACCTAAAAGGCCAAATAGAACCCAAATCCGATGCTCTCGACCTTCTCGTTAAAGAATTGTCCATAGGGATAAAAACCGCGATAGTAGTTCACGAGGAACCGAAACCGACGCTTTGCCCCAGGCCTGGACCACTCCAACCCGCCCACGATATTGCTGTTGATGATCCAGTGCAACTCTTCGAAGGTTTTGAAGTCAGCTCCCAAGACGGGTGTGAGCTGGAGCCCCGGCATCCCACGCTCAAGGAACGGAGCGTCGATCGTCGGCCCGCGCAACTCCATTCCCCACTGCACATGATTCCTGTCCAACACCGCCGGCTCGCGATGCAGCAAGTAGCCTCCGCCTGCATAGACTCGTACCCACCGATGGTCGTAGGAGAGGATCGCCTCAATCTCTTCGAAACTGAGATTCACCCGATTGAATGCGGGATTCTCCAGGAGAAATTCGTCTCCGACATGGCTGCTCTGATGGTAGAGGCGCACCCGTGTCGACCAGTCACCACGCCGCCAAGAGACGGGAATACCCACGATGTAGTCAGCATTAATCAAGTCCGAAGACGGCGCATCCAGATTGAACTGTGAAAAAACCCCCGCCAACAGACCCACTTGCCAACCATTGCACCCTTCCCGTTTGGTATAGAAACCGAAATTTTCTCCGAACCCCACCGAGCCGACGTTCACGGACCTCCCGACCCCTTTTACGGTACTTGTGGGCTCTCTGCGCTGAACGGATTGATAGGTAGCAAAGAACTGCGGCTGCTTCGGATCCGCCATCAGGGGGCGGAACACGTCATCGCTTGGGAATGCCGAACCGCTCGTTCCACTGTCACGCTGCTCGTACCGGCAGTCGAGTGTCGCGCCATCCTTCGTGGTCTGAGCATCCTCCCCTCGGACCCCGCCTATCGTCAGGAGAGTGAGGCCGACCACCGCGACTATCGTCTTCCAGAACATAGCCATTTCCATCTAGCTAGCGGTCTTGTGGAACCGCCGGGCCGCCACCCACAACGTCGCCGTTCCCAAGATCAAGAGCGCCGCCATCTGTTGCCACAGGATTTCGGGTCCCACTCCCTTTAAGAAGACTCCCCGGATGATGACGAGGAAGTAGCGCAGCGGGTTGAGGTACGTCAGCCATTGCACGGTCTCGGGCATGTTCGCGATCGGAAACACAAACCCGGACAGCAGCATGGCCGGGAAATAATAGAAAAAGGCGCTCATCATCGCTTGCTGCTGTGTCCGGCTGATGGTCGAAATAAGCAAGCCGATGCCCAGCGTGCTCATCAGGTAGAGGCTCGTCGCACCGAAGAGCAGCAGTAGGCTGCCCCTGATCGGAACGTCGAACCAATAGGCGGCGATCACAGTCACCAGCACGACATCGGCGAACCCGATCAGCGCAAACGGCAACATCTTGCCCAGAATGAACTCCGATTGTCTGATGGGAGTGACCATGATCTGCTCGATCGTGCCGTTTTCCTTTTCCCGAACCACCGCCATGCTGGATAGCATGAGGGTGACCAGCGTGACGATGAGCACGATCACGCCGGGGACGTAAAAATTCCGAGACTCAAGATTTTCGTTGAACCAGGCGCGCGTCTCCAGCGCCACGCGGGCCGGGGTGATTGGCTGGCCGGTTGCCCGGACGACGCGGGTCTGCAGGACTATCTCGCTGAATCGGCCGGCGATCTGTCCGGCATAGTTAAGCACGATGCCGGCCGTATTGGAGTCCGTCCCGTCCACGATGATCTGGAGCGGCGCGGTCCGTCCGGTGCGTAGGTCATCCCCGAACCCCTTGTTTATCCGTAGCACTGCTTTGACCAATGCGCGATCGACGAGATGTTGGGCCTCTTCTTCCCGATCGACGTAGGTCACCATGTCGAAGTAGCCGGACCCGGTGAACCGCGCCACGAGCTCGCGGCTGGCCCGACTGTTGTCCAGATCGAAGATCGCGGTCGGGATATGCGTGACGTCCGTGGTGACGGCATAGCCGAAGACCAGTGTCTGCACCAGCGGCATCACGAAAATCACGGTCCTCATCCGCGGATCGCGGAGGATCTGGATGAATTCCTTGATCAGCATGTGTGTGATCCGTTCGAACATCGTGTTCTCACGCCATCTTTTTCTTGAAGACCAGATTGGCGGCCAGGAGCACGAGCAGGCCGAAGGCCGCCAGGAGCACCGCCTCCATCATCAGCAGTTCCAGTCCGACCCCTTTGAGATAGATGCCCTTCAACAGCGAGACGAAATACCGGGCCGGCACCACATGAGTGATGACCTGGATCGCGTTCGGCATGTTGCTGATGTCATACATGAACCCGGAGAGCAGGAAGGCTGGCAGGAACGTGACCACCATGGCGAGTTGGCTGGCCAGCAACTGGGCTTTGGTCACGATGCTGATCAACATGCCGAGTGAGAGCGCGCCGGCCAAAAAGACGGCGGCCATGCCGAACAGGAGCGCAACGTTGCCGCGCAGCGGGACCTCAAAGAGGAACTCGCCCATCAGTACGGCCACCAGCACATCGAGCATCCCGATGCTGAAATACGGTAGCAACTTGCCGAGGATCAGCTCGGGCCCTTTCAACGGCGTGGAGATCACCTGCTCCATCGTGCCCGTTTCCCACTCACGCGCCACCGTCAGCGAGGTCAGCATCGCGGCGATGACCATCATGATCACCGCGATCAGTCCCGGAATGATGTAGTTCTTCGATTCCATGTCGGCGTTGAACCAGACGCGCTGGCGAAGATCGAGCGGGACCGTAACGGTTCGGCCGCTGGTGCGGGCGGCCTGCTCGATCGCCAGATCCTGGTTGTAGGTGCGCGCGACGGTCTCCACATAGCCCAGCACGATGGTGGCCGTGTTGGAATCGCTGCCGTCCACGATCGCTTGAGCCCGCCCGACCCGGCCCGACTCCACATCCATTGCGAAGTCGACCGGGATGACCAACGCCACGAGAGCCTCCCCCACATCGATCGCCCGCTCGACCTCCGCATAGGTCTGCACGACGCGGCGGAGGGCGAAATAGGGCGATCCCTCGAAACGGCTGATGAAGTCGCGGCTGGCCTGCGTGCTGCCCTGATCCCAAACGACGAGCGGCACCTCATCCACGTCCAAGGTCAGCGCATAACCGAACAGGGTCAATAAGAGAATAGGGATGGCGATCCCCATGACCAAGCTGCGCCAGTCGCGGATAATATGGATGCCCTCTTTGCGGGCGACCGCCCAGATGCGCCGCGCGTTCATCCCGCTACCTCCGCCTGAGGCCGTTCCTGTCGATCCCGTGCCTCGATCAGCGAGACGAACACGTCCTCCAGCGACGGCACGATCCGCTCGGCCCGCGACACCGGGAACTTCCGCTCAGCCAGTCTGTTCTTGATCGCAGTCATCACGCCCTCCGCCCGGCGCTCGACGACCACGTGCAGTCCCTTGCCGAACAGGGCCGTTTCCTTGACCCCTTCAATCTCCCCGAGCGCCAGCATCGCCTCCTGTGGCTGCTCGCACAGGACCTCAATGATGTCGTCTTCCATGAAGCGCGTCTTCAGCTCGTCCGGCGTCCCATCGGCGATCAATTCCCCGCGATAGATCAATCCCAGTCGGTCGCAGTATTCCGCCTCTTCCATGTAGTGCGTCGTCACGAAGACGGTCACACCTCGCCCGGCCAGCGTGTAAATGAGATCCCAGAAGCTGCGGCGGCTGATCGGGTCCACGCCGGACGTCGGTTCGTCGAGAAAGATGATCGGCGGCTCGTGCAGGATGGCGCAGCCCAGCGCGAGTCGTTGCTTCCAGCCTCCGGACAGCACCGCGGTCCGAGAGGTCCGATGCTGCGCAAGGCCCGCCATGCCGATCACCCATTCTTTTCGCTCAGCCTTCTTCCCTTTCGGAATTCGGTAAATGCCGCTGTAAAAGTCGATGTTCTCCTCGACCGTCAGATCCTCATAGAGCGAGAACTTCTGGCTCATATAGCCGATGCGGGCCTTGATCCGCTCGGCCTGGCGCATGATGTCGAAGCCGGCGACGGTCCCGGTGCCGGCAGTCGGGGCCAGCAGCCCGCACAGCATTCGGATGGTCGTGGATTTGCCAGCGCCATTCGGGCCGAGAAATCCGAAGATCTCGCCGGCGCTGACTTGCAGACTGATCCGGTTGACGGCCATGAACGAGCCGAACCGCTTTTCCAGGTCCTGGACGACAACCGCATAGGGTTCACGATCAGCGTGCATTGATCGGTTCCTGCTGAGAGACGGCCCCTTCGCTCGTCAGCACCGAAACAAAGACATCTTCCAGAGAGGGCTCGATCGGCCTGAGCCCCTGCAGCGTAAATCCTCCGGTTTGCAGCACGGCCGGCACCTCGTGCGCGGTCTGTACCCGATCCATGGTCACCACATGGATGCGATCGCCGAAAAGTCCGATCGACTCGGCTTTCACACGCTGCTTGAGCAGGGCTGCAGCCTCGCGCGCCCGATTGACGCGGACTTCCAGAATGGTCCCCCGCATGAGAGTTTTGACCCGGTCCGGTGTGTCGCAGGCCAGGAGACGGCCCTGGTGCAGCAACGCCACGCGGTGACAGCGTTCGGCCTCATCCAGATAGGCGGTGGAGACAAAGATGGTCACACCTTCCTTGAGCAGGGAATAGAGAATCCGCCAGAAGTCGCGCCGCGACACGGGATCCACCCCGTTCGTCGGCTCGTCTAGGAACAGGACTTTCGGCGTATGGATCAGCGCACAGGCGAGGCCCAGCTTCTGCTTCATGCCGCCGGACAATCGGCCGGCCTGCCGTTTCTTGAACGGCGTGAGGTTGCTGAACGAGAGCAGGTCGTGGATCTTGTGCTCGCGGCCTCTCGCGGGAACCCCGTAGAGATCCGCGTAGAACTGGATATTCTCGTCCACCGTGAGATCCGGATACAAACCGAACCGCTGGCTCATGTACCCGATGTCATCCTTGACGGCTTCCGCTTCCCGGACGACGTGCTTCCCCATGACCCAGGCCTCGCCGCCGCTCGGCTCCATGACGCCGGTCAAGAGCCGCATCGTCGTCGTCTTGCCGGCGCCGTCCGGACCGACGAGGCCGAAGATTTCTCCTTGCGCCACGTCGAAGGTCAGAGCCTCGACCGCGCGGACCGCGCCGAACGATCTCGTCAAATGGACGAGCTTAAGGGCCTCCACCTGATGCCTCCGATCGATCCAAAAGCATGATCCGGGCATCGGCCGGCATGCCGGCCTTGAGCTCCATCTTAGGATTGGCAATGGTGATCTTGATGCGATAGACCAGCTTCACGCGCTCCTTCTCGGTCTGAACACTCTTGGGCGTGAATTCGGCTTGCGAGGCGATGAAGGATACGCGCCCTTCGTACCCCTTGTCCGGATAGCTGTCGGTCCTGACCCGCGCCGCCTGGCCCGCCTTCACCCGGCCCAGGTCCGTTTCATCGACGTAGGCCCGCAACCAGACATGTTCCAAATCGCCGACGGTCACGATCGGCGTCCCGGCGGCGACGAACTCGCCCGGTTCGATGTTGTGTGAGAGCACCAGGCCGGTCAGCGGTGAGGCCAGCGTGGCATAGCTCAATCGGGTCTCGGCCAGCTTCAGTGCCTCTTTGGCCTGCTGAAGCTGCGCCCGTGACCGATCGATTTTTTCAATACGCGGGCCTTTTTTGACGAGGCGCAATTGCTCCTGCGACTCACGGAGTTTGGCCTCGGTCACGTCCACGGCCGTCTTGGCCGCATCGTAGTCCTGCACCGAGACATTGTCCTGCTCATAGAGCGTCTTGAGGCGCCTGAAATCGGCCTTAGCACGCTCCACCTCCGCCTGCGCCCGCCGAACCACGGCTTCCGATTGTGCAATCTCCTCCGGTCGAGAGCCGGTCTCCAGCTCAGCCAACGCTGCCTCGGCAGCCCGGACCTCCGCCTTGCGTAGCGCGACTTCCTGCGATAACTCACTGGTATCCAAACGAGCGACAATCTGTCCCGCCTTGACCGTCTCCCCTTCCGATATTAGACGCTCCACCACCCGACCCGGGATCTTGAAACTGACCTCGGCGTCGGTCATCTCGATGTTGCCCGACACCTGGAGGGCTCCAGGTTCCGGCACCGGCCGTGACCAGAGAGTGAGCGCAGCGATGACGGCAAGGAGCAGCGCACCAACGATCAGGATCGCCCACAGCCGAATGCTCGCCCTCGCGCTTCCTGGGACGGGCGCTGCGGTATCCGACGGCGAGACTCTATGCTCGCCTGGCTCAGTCCCAGCCGATCTGTGAGGAGCCGTCATCGTCTCCATACTCAATGGTCCTTCTTTCTCCTCATCATAGGCTTCAAAAACAAAGATTGCGTGCGCGGCTCAGGGATTCAAAATAGCTGTTCAATCTCACCCTTGGCCCGCGCCAGATTGATGCGTGACGCACTGAATCGAAACAGCGCCTCAATGAGGTTGTCGCGTGCCCGCGCGACCGAGGTTTGGGCGTTCGTCACCTCGATATTCGTGGCGAGGCCGGCGGCAAAGCGATCGCGCGCAAAGGTCAGTTCCTTCATTGCCAGCTCGATCCCTTTTTCGGCGACCGCCACCTGCTGCGTGGAGGAGTCGAGCGTGAGGAGAGCACTGCGGACTTCGAGAGTGACTTGGTCGGATACATCCTTCATCCGGATCGACTCCTGCCGCACGCGACTGCGCGTCTCGGAAATACGGCCCTCGCGCTGCCCCCCGTCGAAAATGGGAACCGAGAGCATGAGCCCGACCGATCGCGTCGCCAAGGCTTCATCTGGCTTCAGTCCGATCCACCCGTAGTCTCCGTTGAGCGCCAGCGAAGGCAACCGTTCGCTGGTGATCGAGCTGAGACTCAGCGACGCCAACTTTTCTCGTTGGGCCTGAGCTTTCAGCTCAGCTCGATTTTCGTGGGCCACCGACAAGGCGACATCGGCCGACTGCGAGCGCACATCGACGAACTTCAGTTCGTCGATCAGGACCAGCCGTACATCGAAAGAGATTCCCAGTGCGCGGATCAAATTGAGCCGGGCGCTCTCTTGCTCATTCTGCGCCATCAGCAGGCGCTGGCGATTGTTCTCCAGTTGCACTTCTTCCCGCGTCACGTCTAAACCAGTGGCCACGCCGGCCGCCTTCCGATCCTGCGCCAACTTGAGCAACTGCTGACTCAGGTCGATGTCGGCTCGGCGCGCCTTTACGGCCTCGTCTCCCCGCAACGCTTCCACGTACAAGAGGCCGACGGTCGCCATGACATCCCGCTTGGCGACCTCCGCCTCAAGCTGGGCGACATCGATACCGGTCTTCGCCGCACGCCACCGTTGAATCAAACTGAGACTGAACAAGTTTTGCACCAATGTCGCCCGAGCATCGTACACGTCGAACGGATCGGTGACGCTGCGGGTGAGCCCCAGACCACCCAGCCGATCCGCCGGCAAGCCGAAGGCCGCGAGATTGACAGTCTGGTTACGGCCGTTCATATATCCGGCGAGATTCGGCAGCAGGGCGCCGCGGCTGGTGTCGGCGGCGGACTGTGCCGCTGCGATTCGTTCCTTCAGCAAACGGACGTTGACGTTATTGTCCACCGCTGCTTGGATCGCATCGTGAAGAGTCAGACGCAACTCCGGGGGAAGCGGAGGCGGCTCAGCAGCCGCCGACAAGCAAATCATCCAGAATGCTGCCAGGGTCGCGATACCCACTATTCGCCTGTTCATCGGTCGCTCCATTTTTCCGCTACGCACGGTGACTAATATCGCAGAGAGAGCCGCTTCTCCTCTTGTTATCTGTCGGATGCGATGCCGCGCCGATAGATGGCGAACACGTCGGGCGCTTGGCGGCGGATGTGTGACACATTTCCCGCGAGCAACGACTGCATGACCAGCCCCTGAATGGTCCCAACAAACAGGGTTGAAGCAGCGGCGGGATCCAGGTCTGGATCGAGCTGGCCCTGCCTCTTGCCTAGTTCCATCAGCCGAATCAGTCGCTCGGTGTAGCAACGGAGCAAGGTCCGCACCATCCGCTTGGTGACGGTGTCTTCGGATCGTTGTAATTCGCCGATCAGCATCCGTGGCACACCAGGATGCTCGACCACAAAATCGATATGCGCGAGGAAGACAGCTTCCAACGCTGAGATAGGAGAGGAGGCGGATTGCGCCGCCCTGTCGATTCGCGCCAACAGGCGATCCGCCACCCATTCCATGACTGCCTTCAAGATGGCGTCTTTGCTTGGGAAATGCCTGAACAGCGCGCCCTGGGTCAGGCCGAGACGCTTGGCAACAGCGGCCGTTGTTATGTCGGTGGGATTCTGTTCCGCCGCCAAGGCGATCAAAGCCTGAACCGTCTCCATTCGACGTTGCTTCGCTGGAAGGTGCTTGGGATGAGCCATATCACTTCAACCACAATTAAAAGTAATTGATTACTAACTTCCAGGCAAGCAGGTTGTCAATAGAGAGGGCGCTGCCAGGACACCTACATCGGAGACGGCAACAGCGGTGATGTTGAGAGCATGCGCGATCAGGGGTGTCTTGCTACAACCAGACCGTGAGCCTGTGGCGGAAGGCGACAACTGCCGAGGCGCCCAAGCCCTCAAACACGCACCATTTGACTTTGGCCGGCAAGCCCTCTATTTCTCAACTAGTCCATCGGCTTGAGCAGACGAAGCCTGTCCACAGCAACGCCGCCTCTTACAGAACAGGACCCTTGTGCATCCGGACCCTTTATTCTTCCGAGATCTCGCCACCGTCTTTCTGGCCGCTGTCGCAGGCGGCGCCCTCGCGTGGGTCGCACGCCAACCCCTCGTGCTCGGGTACGTCCTCGGCGGTATCGCCATCAGCCCCTTTACCCCCGGCCCTTCCGTGTCCGATCTCCACACGTTCGATTTCTTCGCCGAGATCGGTGTCATTCTGCTGATGTTTTCGATCGGACTGGAGTTCTCGGTCAAGGACCTGATGCGGGTCAAATGGGTCGCCCTGGTCGGCGGCCCCCTCGGGATTCTCCTCTCCATCGTGCTGGCTATCGGCGTCGGCAGCCTGATCGGCTGGCCCGTCACGCAGAGTATCGTGATCGGAGCGGCGATCTCGATGGCGAGCACCATGGTATTGGCCCGCCTCCTGCTGGACCGCGGCGAGCTGCACTCCCGTCACGGACGCGTCATGATCGGCATTACCCTGGTCGAGGATCTCGCCGTCGTGGCGATGACGGTGCTCGTGCCCGCACTCGGCACGTTCGAGTCGGGACGGCTCATTTTGATCGGCCAGGCCCTGCTGAAGGCCTTGCTGATCCTGGCCCCTTTCGGCTATCTGGCAGCCAGGGTCATTCCTCCCCTGTTGACGCGTGTGGCGAGAACCCAGAACCGGGAGCTCTTTCTGCTCGTGGCCCTGGCCATCGGTCTGGGAACCGCGGCGGTGACGCAAATGGTCGGCTTGTCGCTCGCGCTGGGCGCGTTCTTGGCCGGCCTGATCATCAGCGGCTCCGAATATGGACATGAAACGTTGGCCCGCCTGATCTCCTTGCGCGACGCCTTCGTTGCGCTCTTCTTCGTGACCATCGGCATCTTGATCGATCCGCACGTCATCCTCGACAACCTGTCGCTGCTCGGCACCATGATCGGCTTGATCATGGTAGGAAAGCTGGTGATTTGGGCGACGGTGGTGCGACTCTTCGGATATGCGTTGTCGACGGCGATCCTCGTGGGCATCGGTCTCACGCAGATCGGAGAATTTTCCTTCGTGCTGGTGCAGGTGGCGAAAACGGCGGGGCATGTCGGTGCCGACGTGTACAACGCGACACTCGCCGCCTCGCTGCTGACCATTCTGTTGAACGCTGCCTTGGTGCGGTACGTCCCCGAGTGGCTGGGCAAACGTCGCTTGGCGCGAGACCCTCGACTCGCGGTATCGTGGGCGGGCGAACAAGAGATTCCTCCTCAGCATGTGGTGCTGTGCGGCTTCGGGGGGGTCGGCCACGCGCTGGGAAAGGCTCTGGAGGAATTCGGGGTACCGTACATCGTGATCGAGCGGGATCCGGACATCGTTCGGCGGCTCCAGATTCGGGGCACCCCTTGCCTGTACGGAGACGCCTCCCATCACGAATTGCTGACGCAGGCCCGAGCGGCGGATGCGTCGCTCATCGTCGTGGCCCTGCCCGAAATCGAAACGGCCGCGCTGACGATTCGCCGCATCCGTAGCCTGAATCCCCTCGTTCGCATCCTGGCTCGCGCACACGGACAGGCAGAAGCGGAAAAATTGGCGGCCGTGGGGGCGACCGAGCTCATTCAGCCGGAAGTCGAAGCCTCGGTGACGCTGATTCGCCACACCTTGGATTGGTTTGCGGTGCCCGAAGATCGCATCCGTGACTACGCCGAACGGTATCGCACCTCGATGGATCCCAGAGGTCCATCGGAGGGGTCCGTACAATCATCCGCTGAGCCGACCGGCAATCGAAAGGACGACATTGGAGCCGTCAAGAACTGACGAGCACGAGCACTGGCACGGACAGGCAGTGGCGGAGGTTGTGGCACGCCTGCACACCGATCCGCGTCGCGGACTGACGGGCGAGGAGGCCGCACGACGCTTGGCTCAACACGGGCCGAACCGTCTACCGCCTCCGGCGAGGCGGTCTGTCTGGATCCGGTTTCTTCTGCAGTTTCACAATGTCCTGATCTATATGATGCTGGCCTCCGCAGTCGTTGCGGGCCTGTTGAGCCACTGGATCGACGCCGCGGTCTTGTTCGCTGCCGTCTTGGTCAACGCCGTCATCGGCTTCATCCAAGAGGGCAAGGCCGAAGAAGCGCTCGACGCCATTCGCAATCTGCTCTCCCTCCGCACGACCGCGATCCGCCAAGGAGAACGCATCCAGATCGCGGCCGAGGACCTGGTGCAGGGCGACCTCGTCACCCTGGCATCCGGCGACAAAATTCCGGCGGACCTTCGCGTGGTCGGCGCCAAGAGCCTGTTCGTCAACGAAGCGATCCTGACGGGCGAATCGGCAGTCGTCGAAAAGTCGCCCGCCGCAGTGCCGATCGAAGCGCCGCTCGGCGATCGCCGCTGCCTCCTCTATTCCGGCACGTTGGTGTCTTCCGGACAGGGTACGGGCATCGTCGTGGCAACGGCGAGTCGAACGGAGTTGGGCCGGATCAGCGTCATGTTGGAAGACGTGCAGGAGATGACGACTCCGCTGGTCCGGCAAATGGCGGCCTTCAGCCGATGGTTGGCCACAGCGATCGGCCTCATCGCCGTAAGCACCTTCTTCATCGGGGTGCTCTGGCGCGGCCACTCCGCCGACGACATGTTTATGATGGTGGTCGCCCTGGCCGCTTCGTCCATCCCCGAAGGCCTTCCCGCCATCATGACGATCACCTTGGCGCTCGGCGTCCGACGCATGGCTACCCGCAACGCCATCGTCCGACGCCTCCCCGCGGTGGAAACCCTGGGATCGGTCACGGTGATCTGTTCGGATAAGACCGGCACCCTGACCAAGAACGAGATGACGGTACAGTCGGTCCTCACCGGCACACTGGCCTTCGACGTGAGCGGCGCCGGCTACGTTCCCGAGGGCGGCCTGCACCGTGACGGAGCGGCGGTGGCCCCCGGTGCCTACTCTGAGATCACGGAACTGGCCAGGGCCGGTGTGCTCTGCAACGATGCGTCGTTGCGCCAGGTGAACGGAACCTGGCAGGTAGAGGGGGATCCGACCGAGGGCGCCCTCTGCACCTTGGCCGTAAAGGTCGGCCTGGATCCGTTCGGTGAGCGAGAGAACCGGCCCAGGGTGGATGCCATCCCCTTCGAGTCGGAGCATCGATTCATGGCAACCCTGAACCACGACCATGAAGGGAACCGGTATATCTACCTCAAAGGGGCGCCGGAACGGCTGTTCGGCATGTGCGCCACCTCTCGTGCCGGGAGCCTTGAGATCCCAATGGATCGAACCGTCTGGGACGAACGGGTGCACGCTACAGCCGGGCAGGGAATGCGCACCCTGGCGATGGCCATGAAACGAGTGCCCGCCACACAACTCGACCTGCGGTTTGAGGACGTCGAGGGCGGTTGCACACTGCTCGGGCTTCTGGGAATCATTGATCCGCCGAGGGAGGAAGCGACGGCTGCCGTGGCGGACTGTGCCTCCGCCGGCATCCGGGTAAAGATGATCACCGGCGACCATGCGGAAACCGCTCGTGCCATCGGCGCCCGCCTCGGCATCGGACAGGACAAACCGGCCATGACGGGCAGTCAAATCGAACAACTGGACGACGAACACCTCCGCTTGGCCGTGTCGGACCTGGACGTGTTCGCCCGCACGAGTCCGGCGCACAAGCTGCGGCTGGTCGGCGCGCTCCAGGCCTCCGGGCAGATCGTGGCCATGACCGGCGACGGAGTCAACGACGCTCCGGCCTTAAAACGCGCCGATGTCGGCGTGGCAATGGGCTTGAAGGGGACCGACGCCGCCAAAGAAGTGGCCGATGTGGTGCTTGCCGATGACAACTTCGCCACCATCAGCGGCGCCGTGCGGGAGGGGCGCGGCATCTATGACAGCATCCGCAAGTTCATTTTGTTCATGCTGCCGACCAACGGGGGAGAAGCGCTGGTCGTCACGGCGGCCATTCTGTTTGAGTGGACCTTACCGCTCACGGCGGCGCAGGTCCTATGGATCAACATGGTCACGTCCAGCACCCTGGGACTTGCCTTGGCGTTCGAACCTCCGGAATCGGATGTCATGGCGCGACCGCCGCGCGATCCCCGAGCGCCGCTGTTGTCCTGGTTCTTCGTCTGGCGGTTGGCCATGGTCTCCGCGCTGATGATGACCGGCGCCCTCGGCCTTTTTCTCTGGGAGCTGGACCGAGGCGCCGGCATCGAACGAGCACGCACCATTGCGGTCAGCGCCGTCGTGATGGCGGAAATGTGGTACCTCCTGAATAGCCGCTACATCCTCCGCCCTGTGTTCTCACGAGAGGGGCTGTTCGGCAATTCCTACGTCTGGATGGTCATCGGCGCCTGTGCCCTGCTCCAGCTCGCCTATGTCCACACGGCTCCGCTGCAGGCGGTGTTTCATTCGACCGACCTGAGCCCGTCGGAGTGGGGCCGGGTGTTGCTGGTGGGCCTGTTCGTCTTTACGATCGCGGAAACCGAGAAGGCGATCATACGCAGAGCGAGTCGGCAACAGGTACCGCCTCAAGCCGCGCGCTCGGGCACAGCGTCATCCCCTTCCCAACGGGAGCATCGCCGATGAAGACGCTGACTTCGATCCTCGCAGCCACTGATTTTTCTGAACACGCCCGGGCTGCCGCCGAACGCGCCGCCCTCCTCGCGAGGGAGCAGGGGGCCACACTTCGGCTGCTACACGCGATCAGCAGCTCCTCGCTGGACGATCTGCGGAACGTGATGCGGGGGTCGGCCGCCGTCGAGCACTCGTTACTGGAAGAGGCGCGCGCTTCGCTTCATGACACAGCAGCCATGCTCACCCAGACAACCGGGGTGACCGCAACGGAAGAGGTGGTGACCGGTCAGGTCATCGCGACCATCCGCACTGCCGCCGAAGAGGCCGATCTGCTGGTCCTCGGGGCCCAAGGCACCAACCCCTTACGCGACCTCCTGCTCGGGACAACGGCCGAGCGTCTCCTGCGGACCTGCCGACGTCCGGCCCTGGTCGTCAAACGTGCGCCGAAGAGGCCCTATGGGCGAGTCCTCGTGCCCGTCGACTTTTCGTCCTATTCCGCACCCGCGCTCGCGGTGGCCGCCCTGGTGGCTCCCCATGCGCACATCAGCGTCCTGCATGCGTTTCGCGTGCCCTTCGAAGCCAGGCTCCACATCGCCGGCGCAACCGACGACACCATCCGGCGGTACTGCGACGAACAGCGACAGGAGGCCGCCCGGCACATCGACCGGCTGATGACCGAGTGCCTTCCTCATGTGCCGCAGAGGACCTGCCTCATCGAACGAGGCGATCCCTCTCCCGTCATCCTTGCCCAGGCGCAGGCCCAGACTGCGGATCTCATCGTCCTTGGCAAACAGGGCCAATCGCGGGCCGAGGAACTGTTCCTTGGCAGCGTCACCCGCCATGTTCTGGCCGGATCGCCCTGCGATGTCCTGGTGGTGTCGCCATGAACGCACCAGCGCGCGCAACACGCACCCTGCTCCTCGCCGTCGACTTCTCGAGGCCTGCCTCCCGCGCGGTGGCGTATGCCATCAAGCTGGCGTCGATCCTGAACCTGAGCCTCACCGTCGTGCATGTACTCCAAGCGCCACCCGGCTTCACGTCCTGGAAGCCTACCACCCGCCGGTCACTCGATCCGCTCAGGACCAAAGCCCTGCTCGAATTAGGCCGCGTGGTTCGTCTTGCGAACGACCATCAGGTCGCGGCTGAATACACACTGCTCGCCGGGGTCCCGGAAGAGATCATCCTGCAGACTGCCGATGAAGTCCGGGCCGCCCTCATCGTGATGGGAACGCACGGTCGATCAGGACTGGATCGACTCAAGTTGGGAAGCGTCGCGGACGCTGTGCTCCGCAGGGCCCACTGCCCGGTATTCACCATCCACGCCGCAGCCGGCGGCCATCCTGCGGTCCATCCACTACGCCTCAACCTGGGTCGAATTCTGGTGGCCACGGATTTTTCGCCTTCATCAAACGTGGCGCTTCGGCATGCGGTCGAGCTGGCGAAGCTGTTGCCTGCAGAGGTCCTGCTGCTCCATGTCGCCGACGCGGATGCCACGGAGACAGAAATCGAGGAACAATTCCGACAGGCCCTCTCCGACTCCCGATCCGGCGAGAGGGTCGGAGAACAGCTCCTACTGCGCGGGGATCCGGCCGCGTCGATCCTGGCTCATGCCGCACGCATGAAGGCGCGGCTCATCGTGATGGGGACGCAAGGTCGTCGTGGGATGGAACGGCTGCTCCTAGGCAGCGTGGCAACGGCAGTGATTCGCGGCGCACGCTGTCCGGTACTGGTAGTCAGGAACGGCGGACGGTACCGACACTTGGCTCGTCCCGCACCCCCTGGACCTCGACACTAGCCTGCTCAGGATGGCGGACCGCGATCGCCGCTCCTGCCGAACCGGTGCCGATCCATAAGTAGTAGAGCACCGGGATCACCACCAGCGTCAGAACCGTCGACGCGCCGACGCCGAACAGCAACGACACCGCCAACCCCTGGAAGATCGGATCGAGGATGATGACGAAGGCGCCGACCATCAAGGCCGCCGCCGTGAGCAGAATCGGCCTGGTCCGGATGGCGCCGGCGCGGATGACCGCCTCCAGCAGCGGCACACCTTCCGCCTCCTGGTGTTGGATGAAATCGACCAGGAGGATGGAGTTCCGCACGATGATACCGGCCAAGGCAATGAACCCGATCATGGACGTGGCGGTGAAATAGGAGCCGGTCAACCAATGCCCCGGCAGGATGCCGATGAGGGTGAGCGGAATCGGCGCCATGATCACGACCGGCGTCAGGAACGACTGGAACTGCGCCACGATCAGGAGATAAATCAACACCAGGGCCGCCCCGAACGCCAGGCCCATGTCTCGAAACGTTTCGTAGGTGATGTGCCATTCGCCGTCCCACTTCATGGCGAATCGCTGCTCCGACCAGGGCTGTACCGCATAGTGCTGCGTGAGGCTGTAGCCCTCGGGCAAGGTGAACTGCTCCAGTTTCTTGCCGATACCCAACACACCGTACACCGGGCTCTCGCCCTTCTCGTGACCGGCCATGCCGACATCGGCCACGACATAGACGACCGGTTTGAGATTCTTATGATAGATCGTCTTCTCCAACACTGTCTGCTCGACGCGGATCACTTCCGAGAGCGGCACCATCGAGCCGGCGGCGCTCCGCAAGGACAACTCGCCCAGATGTTCGAGGCCGGTGCGCGAGCTGATCGGCAGTCGTAACATCACCTGCACCGGTCGTTTCTCTTTCGGCAGGTGCACGAGGCCGACCTGAGCGCCCTCGAGCGCCAGCCGCAGCGTCCTGACGATTTCTTCCGACGGAATTCCGGCCAGCGCCGCCTTGGCGCGGTCGACGGTGAACACATACTTCACCTGATCCGCCTCCAGGTAATCGTCCACGTCCACGACACCGGCCGTCTGTTCGAAGAGGCGGCGCACGTCGCGGGCGATCGCCAGTTGGCGTTCGTAGTCCGGTCCATAAATCTCCGCCACCAACACCGACTGCACCGGCGGTCCCGGCGGCACTTCCACCACTTTCACATTGGCTCCGTACTGCCGACCGATCTGTTGCACGGCAGGACGGATGCGCTGCGCGATCTCATGACTTTGGGCTTGCCGCGCTTCCTTAGCCACAAGGTTGATCTGAATGTCGGCCTCATGCGGCTGATCACGCAGATAGTAGTGTCTGACCAGTCCGTTGAAATTGAACGGCGATGCCGTGCCGACATAGGCCTGGTAATCGCGCAGCTCGGGAATCGTCCGCACGTACTCCGTCACCCGTTTCGTCACCCTGGCCGTCTCCTCCAACGTGGTCCCTTCCGGCAGGTCGATCACGAGCTGCAATTCGCTCTTGTTGTCGAACGGCAACATCTTGACCACCACGTCGCGCGTATAGAACAGAAACACCGACCCAACAAGGAACAGGGCGATCACGCCCAGCACCAGATAGGCCAGCAGCGGATGGGACAACACAGGCGCCAACAACCGTTGGTACAACCGGTAGGTCCGGCCCTGTTCCGACGCCTGTTCGCCGGCCCCGTGCATCCTCACGCCGGGGCGGTAGCAGGTCTGGCAGAACCAGGGAATGACGACAAACGCCACGAGCAGGGATACGAACATCGCGATGGACGCATTCACGGGGATAGGCCGCATGTAGGGCCCCATCAGTCCGGAGACGAACGCCATCGGCAACAGGGCCGCAATCACGGTGAGGGTCGCCAGGATGGTCGGATTGCCGACCTCGTCGACCGCCACCAGCGAGGCCTCGCGATGGGGATGGCGCTTGAGCGTCAGGTGCCGATAGGTGTTCTCCACGACGACGATAGCATCGTCCACCAGGATGCCGATAGAAAAGATCAGGGCGAACAGCGTGACCCGGTTGATGCTGTAGCCGATGAGCATGGAGACGAACAACGTCAACGCAAGAGTCAGCGGGATCGCAATCGACACGACGAAGGCCGGGCGTAGGCCCAGGGTCAACCCCAGAAATACCACCACCGCCACCACCGCAATCAGCAAATGCCAGAGCAGTTCGTTGGCCTTCTCGTCGGCGGTCTCGCCGTAGTTGCGGGTGACGGTGACTTGCACGTCGGCGGGAATCACCGTCCCCTTCAACTCTTCGACTTTGTGAATCACGCCGCGGGCGACGCTCACCGCATTGGTGCCGGCCTGTTTGGCGAGGGCTACGGTGACCGCCGGAACTTCTTGCGTGACGCGTTCCTCGTGAGGTGTCCCTCGCGATTCCTCCTGCGATTCACGTGTCACGAGTGAGGAGCGCCCCTCTCCTGGTCGCTCGCCATGCCAGACATAACTCGTCGTCTCGGTCGGTCCATCGGTGACCGCGGCCACCTGCCGCAGGTAAACGGGGCGTTGCTCGTTCACCCCGACGACCAGAGTCTCGAGGTCATCCTTAGACCGAATGAATCGCCCGGTTTCGACCAGGAAACTTTCATTCCGGCTTTCGAACCGTCCCGTGGGCAGCGCAAGATTCTCGCCCTGAATGACGCCGGCCACCCGCAAGGGCGTGAGACCATAGGCCTTGAGGCGCGTGGGATCGATCTGAACCCGCAGCTCGCGGCTGCGTCCGCCGACAATGAACCCTGCCGCGGTGCCCGGGACCTTCTTCGCATCTTCCAGCACCTGATCGGCCAGTTGCCGGAGCTGGACATCGTCGTACCTGGCGCTCGACAAGGTCAGCGTCACGATCGGGACATCGTTGACGTCGCGCGGCTTCACTTGAAACGGGAGGGCACCCGGCGGCAACAGATCCTGGTTCGACATCAACTTGTCGTAGAGATCCACCAGGCTCTGCTCCATCGGCTCGCCCACGTAGAACCGCACGATGATCAAGGCGCCGCCCGGGCGGGACATGGAATAGACGTATTCGACGGTTTTGATCTCGGAGAGTTTGCGTTCGATCGGCTTGGTGACTTGTTCCTCGACCACCTTCGCGGAGGCGCCGGGAAAGGGCAACCAGACATCCGCCATGGGAACGACGATCTGCGGCTCCTCCTCGCGCGGCGTCAGCAAAACGGCGAGGAGCCCCAGCAGGAGCACGCCGATGATGATGAGGGGGGTAAGTTTGCTGCCGACGAAGAGCGCAGCGAGGCGGCCGCTTGGTCCGAGGCGGGGAGTCGTCATCGGTCCCTCATTCCCCTCGCGGCGCCGGCAGGGCCGCGGCCGTCACGTCCTGCACCAGAGCCCCGTCCGCACCCTTTGTCGCCTCGGCGATGATCCGCTCGCCGGCACTCACCCCCGACAATACTTCAATCCCCTGCCCCAACGGACGTCCCAGTTTGACCCAGCGCAAGCGCGCGACCTGATCCTGCTCGACGACGAACAGACCGGCCAGCTCGCCTCGCTCGATGAGCGCCGTTTTGGGAACCAGCAAGGTACGGCTCAGACCCCGCTCCAGCCGCAGCCGGCCGAACATCCCGGACTTCACCTTCGGCTGCTTCGGCAATTCCACCTTCATCGTAAAGGTATGGGTCTGGGGATCTCCGGCCGGCAGGATCTGCGACACCGTTCCCTGGAGCGGTTCGGGCCCCAGCGCATCGATGACGACTGGGATAGACGCGCCGACCGTGACCAGACCCACATCACCCTCGGCGACCATCGCTTCCAGCCGAAGCCGCGTGGGGTCTTCCATCCGGAGTAACGGCTGCCCGGGGGATGCCAATTCACCCACTTCGACTTTCTTCTCCGTGATCACGCCGTCGAAGGGCGCTTTCACGACGGTGTAGCTCAATTGGGCCAGCACGGCTTTCCGGCCTGCCTCCGCCACTCGAAACGCGCGCGTGGCATTTTCCAGCTCCTGTTTGGAGACGGCATCTTTCTGATACAAGTCCTCCATGCGTTGGCGCTGCGCGCCGGCATTGTCGAGCTCTGCCGCCATGCGCGCCAGCTCGGCCTGCAGATCCCGATTGTCCAACACGAGCAACGTCTGCCCCTTGCGCACGGGACTGCCTTCCCGAACCGACAACTCATCGATGGTGCCCTGAATGCGACTCGCCAGGGTGGCTTGATACAACGCCGTCACCTGTCCCGTCACCTCGACGCTGACAGGCACCTCCCCGACCTTCACCTCGACCACCGGCGCATGGATAGTGGGACGGACCGCCATCGTCGGCGCCCCGGTCCGGGACGGTTCCTCTCCTTGGCCACACCCCCCAAGGGCCAGTACGACCAGCGCCATCCACCAGACCGTCCTGCTGCTCTTGTTACTCCTGAACACCGAGCCTCCGTAACAGCGCCATCATGGGACACCAGCCGGTAAACGACGACTGGATCAGATTCGCCGCAACAAACGCCGCAACATAATTGTATGCGGGATGGACCGTCGCCCCAAGCACCACCGAGGCCAACACGAACACCCCCGCAATCAACCGCAACCAATCATGGAGTTTCATCGGTACACCTCCCTTCTTATCCCGTGGGAGCCCCACCAGGGGGAAAGGATTCACCGAAACAGAGGATTGTCCGGCGGATCAAAGACTTATCACCTTCTGCCGTGAGCGTCAAAACCGATATTGCCCGCCGATGGAGACGATGGTGTCCTGAAAATCCCTGAGGACATTCGTCGACGTCCGCTTCCCGTACTGAAAGGACAGCATGGCCGTCGCCGCCGTGGAGATATGGTACCGGAGCTCCGCAATGCCCTGGTGGGTGGCATCGAAGCGGTCCACGTGGGTGTCGCCGGCGATGCCGCTGGTGAAGGTTTTTCGGCGATGCACGTAGGTCAATCCGAGCTCCCATGCTCGATTGAAGCGAACCTCCGCCCCAGCCGACACCATATGCAAATAATAGGACACATCATCCGCAAACTGCGTTTGCTCATGACCGTCGGCCAAGCCCCGCTCATAGAGATAGGTCAGCATCAAGGTCAGCCAGTCCGTCGCCCGATAATCGAGACGCGGGCCGATCGTCCAGAACTTCGTATTCCGTTCCGCAAACGATTCGTTGTACCGACGGAGGCCGAAGCGAGCGATGAACGTGCCGGTCACGCTTTCGGTGAGGTGCCGTTCGAGTTCAGCCCGCCAATGGTGCGAACTGACGCGTTCCTCCCGGATGGATCGGGTGCCGGTGCGCCGCTCGAAGTTGGGGCCGAGGAAGAGGTTGGGCACATAGCGGTAGCGCACCAGGACCGTCGTCGCACGGTCGAGCGAGAAACGGTCCTGAATGCGGTAGTCCGCATGGTTAAAAATTGGATTGTTCGTATACACGGCGCCCTGCGCCTTCACGGAGAGTTCATTCTTCCCCTGCGCCGTGGGCATCGAGTGGACGACCTCTAACGCCGGTTCCCAAATCACATCCTCCGGCTTCTCCGCCGACACCACAGTCGGCTGCGAGGGATCTTCCGTCAAACGAAGTCGCCGGGCGGAGGAGAACTGAAAGGCGTCAGTCGTGTAACTGGTCTTCTGTTCGGCGATGGCCGACCACTCGGCCTGCGCCGGGCCGTCCCACGCTCCAAGTAGAGACCCGCCCCCCAATGAGCATAGGCTGCGGAACAGGAGGTGCAGGAGAACGTGACGCCCTGGTCTCATCGAGGTATCGGGAATCCGGCCAGCTTGGCCACATTGACCACGATCAGGATCGTCGCGACCATGACCGTCACGGTGGCGGTGATTCTGCCCATCGTTGTCGGCGAGAGCCATGCTCCTACCCGCACCCCCACAAGCATGCCCGAGAGGCTGCCCACCAGCACCAAGCCCGTCAACGGCCAGTCGATCCGGCCGAACTGCAAGTGGCCGATCACGCCGCTGATGGAGATGAGTGAAATGATGGTGAGTGAGGTCCCGATGGCGACCCTGGAGGGAAATCCCAGCACGACACTGAGCGCAGGAACGACCAGGAAGCCCCCGCCGACGCCGAATACACCGTTCAACGTTCCCACCACCAACCCGATGGCTCCGACTTTGAGCCAGCAGGTCCTTGGAAAATGCGTCGCACAGCCGTCCTGCTGTTCGGTCTGGTTCATGAGCGCGCGCTGACGGGAGATGAGCGTGCGAGTGAGGAGCAGCAGGAGACCGAAGCAGATCAGCAAGACCTCATCAGGCACGAGGTGGTGACCGAACGCACCGGCCCAGGCACCGGCCATGCCCGTCCAGCTGAACGCGGCGGCCGCTTTGGGCTTGACCAGTCCGTGACGCCCGTATTCCCAGGCCCCCAGCAGCGAGGACGTCGCCACGATCATCAAGGACATGGCCGCCGCCTGCCGCACGGGGATGCCAGCGATATAGACCATCATGGGCACGCCCAGGATGGCACCGCCCGTCCCGGTCGCACCCAATTGCAGGCCCATGGGCACACCGGCCAACACGGCACGGACCGCCTGGTCGATCATGCGAGAGTCTGCCCCATCATCGTCACGAAATACCGTATGTTCACGCCGTTTTGGCCGGCCCCTCCAGCTTGGCGATCCCCATGGCTTTCAAAATCACCTTTTCGTAATAGGGTTCGCTGACGCCCTTCTTCATCTTGCGCAAGAAATACTTCTCCAGCGCAATTTTGGCAAGGTGCACCCATTTACCCTTCTTCGCCCAGGTCACATTGCGCGGGGCCATTTGCGGCAGGGCCACGAATGCTACCCCGGTGTCGCCCATATCGGCCAAGCAGATCGCGTTCCAGGTCGCCGTCTCCCGTTTCGGATCGTCGTCGATATCGGCCTTGATATTGTGCACGGCTGCCGAGACCATCGACTCGATCATGTATCCGGTCTTGGGCGCGCCGGTCGGAATCGGCGTCTGTTCCACCGGCGGAATGGCCACACACACCCCCACCGAATAGATATTTTTATACTTGGGATTGGCTTGATAGGCATCGATATTCACAAAACCTTTCGGATTGCAGAGCCCCGGCGTTCCCGCCACCGCATCGACGCCCGCAAAAGGCGGGATGATCATCGAATACCGGAACGGTACTTCTTGGCCCCCGTCCAACAGGAACTTCCCCGGCTGCACTTCCTTGATCGCCGTGTTGCAGATCGGCTTGATGGAATGTTCGGCGAACTCGTCCTCCATCATCCGACGTGAGGCGCCCACACCGGCAAGCCCCATGTGTCCGATGAACGGTTCCGGCGTCACGAAATAGATCGGCACCTTCTTCCGTAGTTTCTTTTTCCGCAAATCGGCATCCAGAATGAACGCCATTTCGTAGGCAGGACCGAAACAGGAGGCTCCTTGCGCGGCACCCACAACGATCGGGCCAGGGTCCTTCAAGAACGCCTGATAGGTCCCCCAGGCCTGCTCGGCATGGTCCACATTACAGACCGACTGGGTATACCCGCTGGGACCAAGCCCTGGTACCGCGCCGAAATTGAGTTTCGGTCCGGTGGCGATGATCAGGTAGTCGTAGGGCACCTCGCCTTTTGAGGTGATGACACGATTCTGTTCCGGCTCGATCCGGTCAGCCGCCGCATGGATGAACTCCACGCCTTTCTTCTCCAGCACCGGCCCCAAGGCGAAACTGATGTCCTTCCTCGTTCGCCATCCGACTGCCACCCAGGGATTGGACGGCACGAAGTGGAACGAATCCACATTCGAAATGACCGTGACCTTATGTTTCTTGGCCAGCAACTCCCGGGCTTCATAGGCTGCCGGCAACCCACCGATAGACGCCCCGATGATGACCACCCTTGCCATAATCCCCCCTCCCTTCACGATGGAGCCACGCTCCGTCCTCATATAGACTGCGATCCTGTGAGGGCCGCGATCGCCACGTCCTGCTCCGGACCTCTCCAGAACCCATGCACCGCCCATTCCCGCCGTACTTGTTAAGAGTCATCCCGATCGATTTGGATTCGAGCATTCACCAGGCCTGAAATGTCCATGATTGATTCACTTCCTTGAATATTTTCGAGCCACGGCCTGCTCAACCTGCTTCGATACGAGACACTTGGACAGATCGCCGGACACCTTAGGGGATTTGTCGGGTTGACTTCACCCTTCTGCGGCCGGTACTTCTAACATGGACTATTTCGGAGGAGCGCCACCCCATGCTTCGTCGTCTCTTAGCCGGCAAAGGCCTGATGATCGTGCTGGCCGTAGGATTTATCGCGGTCGAGTCGATCGTGGTCGCCTCTTTTCTCAGTTTGGTCCACTTCAAGACCTCCAATCATTGGGCCACCAAGAGCGAGCAGGTGCTGATTGAGTTGGAACGGATGAGCAGCGCTGTGGCCGGAGCCGAGACCCAGCAGCGGGGATACCTGATTACCGGCTCCGACGAGTATCTTCCCCCCTATCGCCAAGCGATCGACACCCTTGACACACAGCTCCGCCGGATCGGAAGCCTGACGAGGGACAACCGTCTCCAGCAGGATCGAGTGGCCTTTCTTGCCACACAGGTCGAGCAGCGAGGGGACGAAATGGACCAGGCCATCGCAACCCGACGCACCAAAGGTCTGCCCCATGCAAAATCGGTTGTCGCTGCGAATCAGCAGAATCGAACGATGGAGACCATACAGGATATCGCCGCACAAATCCGTGACGAGGAAACCAGGGTTCTGCAGCGTCACCGGGCAGATTCCGAAGCCTGGGCGTTTACGACCGGCTCGTTTGCCGTCGCATTTTTTATCCTGAATGCGGTCGTGTTCACCTTGTGCGGCGTAGTGATGAAACTGGCGCTGAGCAGCCAGTCGCAAGCCGATCGTCTACTCCAGAGTCTGCGTCCGTCGACCGCCCCTTCCTCTCGCTGATCGTGTGGCACCGGAGGCTTGCCCGGACGATTCCTCTATGCGTCTCCGGGCTATGTGAGTACGGTCGGCGACCGAGTTCGCGCGGCGCGGAATCACCCATCTGCGTGAAGACCGGTGAGCCAGCCCTATCCTACTAGACCAACGCCGGCGGACGTGTGAGTCATCCCGTTAGGTGCGCGCCAGCACCACAGCGAGGAGCAAGACCAGCAGCGCCACGAGCAGCGACAGGCGTGGCACCAGCGCCGAGTACCGGACCAACATCCGATCCCCTGCACTTCGCTCCTCTTCTCCCGTTCCTAGAATCCGGCGAACCCTTGGTCCCACCACGAGATCGTGCAGTAACGTCAGGGTGAACAGGAGGGAGACCACTGAAATTTTGGCGAGAAAAATCGCTGGCCACTGCCCTGGCGTCATCAACGGAATCGACCGGCCCATGGCCATCATCGAGCCGGTGAAAACAAGAATTCCCATCGCTCCCCAGACCACGGCCCTGAACCGATAGGCAACGGTCCGGAACAGCACGACATGGCGGGCGAATCCTCCATCCTGCTTCAGGACCGGCACGAGCACGACCGACAAGAATACCATGCCTCCGACCCACACCACAGCTGCCAACAGGTGAATCCACACCAATGCAAACACGAGCTTGTCCTTTCGGCTGTATGCAAACGGTTACCATGACAGAGCGCGACGGAAGTCGCAAGAACCGGTGACGTGACGACGGGGTGGGACGAACCAAATTCGGGCACCATACGACCTCGCCGAATACGAGCACCATCTGCCTGTCCGGATGAACGAGGGATGCGGGGGAGTCCCCCCTCGTCGTGCACTGGGGACAGACACATTGACAGGGACTCGCACAGGACGGCACGGCACATCCCAACAACGCCTGCAGACTCCTCGCCTTTCCCCTGCAGTAGGCCTGTCGATCGAGATGGGACTGGCTTTCCCGATCGCAGTCCAGCCGATTCCAGAGGGCAAAAGACCGCGACCACGCCAATTAGGCCCCATGGCTCAAACCGGCGTGGCCGCGTAGGACTCCTTCTCTCACACACGACCGCTGGCGTCTATCAGAGGCCGGTGCCTCATCGCCTCACTCACACTAGAACGAAATGCCGACGTACGGGCCCACCTGAAAATAGTCGTTGTTCGTGTTGGTCAGGCGCGCAGTCAGGTGATAGCGGGCATCCACACCGACTTTGAACGCCTTCCACACGGCATACTCGAACCCGCCTCCGAACTGCACACCCAGATCGAGATACTGCGTGCGATTGGAAGGCGGGCTGATCACATGGATATCCAGACCGATCGGAATGATCCAGGGACGAAATGCGTGGCCCTCCATAAACTTAATCTTGGGAGCGACGTCGATCGTGACCATCGTGAGCTGGACCTTCTGGGGATCGGTGGCCAGCGTGTCGGTCAAGGTTCTGGTCGCGATGCTCCCGGCGACATTATTCACACGGTTTGAGTTGATGCTGTTGAACTGCAACCCGATTTCACCGACCACCCAGGTCTTGTCCATGCCGCCCCAGACATCCTTCGACATCACCAGATCCAAGCCCGCCCCGGCATACCATCCCGCATTTCCGCCGTTCAGGCCGCTAATCCCTGCGGTGTCCGTAAAAATCTGCCCGCTCCGGTCCTGGTTCAAATTCATAAACCCGCCTTTGAAGAACACCATATTCCCTGTGCCCTCTTCAGCCGATGCCGGCTGCGCAGAAGAAACACCGAGCACCGCGGCGATCACAACCCCTGCACCCCACATTCCAATGTTCCCCAAGACTCTCCGCACCCGCATCATAGTCCCCTCCTTGATGTGTCACCGACACGCCTGACTGGCGTCCGGGTTGCCCTCCCGTGTTGTCCTCACCGGTCTGTGCCAGGAGCAGCGCAACTATGCGCTGCACAACTCTAAACATCGTAAACATTCCTCACTCAGCCCTCCTTCGACGATCCCGCATCGGCGACGTTCGCACCGGCCTCACGGCATCCAGTCGCGCGCCTCATCCATGTCCCCACACTCATGCAAACCATCACACTTGCAGCATACGGCGGCTGATTCGACGCCGTTGTTCGGCGGTGAGCCGCATCTCCGCTAAGGTGAACAGCAGTCGCTCCTCGCAGACAATCAGTTCACGATAGCGATGAATCAACGCACGGAGTGCTCCGGTCACTGTCCGCAATTCACCGCACGCTGTTGACGCCGCTGCGTCCTGCCCGTCTTTTCTTGCAAGCCGCCTCAACACTGCGGTCGCATCAGCTTTCAGCGCCCGGTGTTCGTCCAGGAAGCTCTGGAACTGCTGTTGCTCCTCCTGTTTCCGTCCGAGGATTCTCCGGAGACTGCCGACCAGCATAGCTTCACGTGTGAAATGCACATCCACGGGACCGGCAAAAAATTCGAGCAACTCGTGTATCGTCTCTCGATTCGTCTGCGTCGCAGAATCGTGCCCTACGGAGCAGGGACTCATCGCCGTTTCAACCATCATCAGCCGGTCCAGAATCATTCGGTGCTCCCGCTTGAGCAAGGCCACCGGATCGACGACGATCCTGCTTCGCGTGTTAACTGGAAACACCATCGTTACAGGATCCCATGACGGACGCTCCCCCGTACGAGCTACCCGACAGCGTGATGCCGCGCGCACTCTATCGAACAGGGCCGTGGGTCACACTGGGATCGGCCGGTCTGGCCTATGATGGATCTCAAGGTTTTGGATAGGCCGTTGGACCTATACGTGGAGGTACGCGGGAAAGCGACGGGGGCTGTGACACTGAGAAGACATGTGGATGGAAGGCATTGCAGGCGAGTGGAATCTACACGCGTGAACGTCGCAGTGCGCCTCTGGCGCGTCAGACACGACACCGCACGGCTTAGGTGGGAGCGGTTCGTTTAGCGTTGGGCGATTCTGGAAAGGCGGTCCGGATTGAGCAACGTAATGGTTCGACCATCGAGGGTGAGAACTCCCTCATCGCGAAACACGCCCAGCAAGCGAATGGCGGTTTCCACCGTAATTCCCGCCATCTCAGCCACTTCCTCCCGCTTGAGGGTGAGCCCCACCCGGACATGATCGTCCTGTTTCTTGCCGAATCGATCGCCGAGTTCCACTAGCAGACCGGCTAATCGCTCGCGGGCGGTTTTGAACGTGAATTGATCGAGGTGATCCATGTTCACCCCGACTTCGTGACTGAGGAGTTGGATCAGCTTGATCGCGAGTTGAGGATTTCTGCGGATGAGTGCGAGGTAACGCTCCTTATCGATCACGCAGACGTGAGTGGGTTCCAACGTCTCGCACGTGACTTCATGAATGGCCCCCTCCCCGAAGACGTGTTTCTCGATCAACTCACCAGGGCCCAGGATGCGAACGATCTGCCGGCGACCCCTCGTCGACGAGCGAGTGAGCTTCACCTTGCCCGAGCACAACACGTAGAGGCCCAAACACAGATGCCCTTCATAGAACACGGTCTGGTGAGGCGCGTACTCAAGCGTGCGCTTGATTGTTTCGAATTCGGTGAGATCGTCTCCCGCAATGTCGCACAGGACGACCTTCGCGCGAAGCCCGCAGGTGCTGCAATGTTCGATGAGGCACGGCTTCCGTTTCACCACCGGCCCCTTCCTGAGGCCAATTCAACACCGAGCGATCGACTACGGCTCGCGATCACGTCAACGCGTTTCAGCAACCACCTACTCTTTCACCAGTGAGACTTTCGGGCCCGCGTCATCCTTGGCATCCTGCGCGCACCGGAACCCCATCCAATTGATCTTGGTCTTCGGATCGGTACCGTTGCGCATCGCGGCCCGCATCGTGGTCGTGCTGTCCATCCACCCGCCGCCCCGGAACGCTTTCTGCGTGCCGGTGTCCGGTCCCTTCGGATTCCGGCTCGGCGCGGTCTTGTAATAATCCTGGTCGTACCAATCGGCGACCCACTCGGCCACGTTGCCGATGGTTTGATGGAGCCCGTACGGGCTCAGCGCATTGCCGTATTTGTCCACGGAAATGATCGGCGGATAGAGCAACAACCGCTCGGGACGATCCCGCACCGGTCCGGATAAACCCGTTCTGCCGAAATTCGCACGAGTCGGCCCCGCAAGTTCACTGCCCCAAGGGAACAACCTGCCGTCGACTCCGCGCGCCGCCTTCTCCCATTCGGCTTCGGTCGGTAACCGCTTGCCCGCCCATCTGCAATAGGCATCCGCATCGTACCAACTGACATGCATGATCGGATGATGCGCCATCGATTCCTGGAAGTTCCCGCCGTCGTACCGCCAGTCCAATTGGGGGAGACGATCGGTGGCCAGCACAAACTTGAGATACTCCAGCGCCGTGACTTCATACTTGCCGATCATGAACGCATCCAGATACACCGATCGTTGGGGAAGCTCGCTCCGATAAGCAAGACGATCGGTCTTCTTCTCGCTCCCCATCAGGAATTCACCGGCCGGAATGAGGACCATGTCTTCCTTGGTCTTCCACTGTGCCACCCGCTCCTGCGCGAGTTTTTTCCCTTCTTCGGTCCACTCGATCACGATGTCTTGTGTATCCAGCGCCCGCGCGACCGGCATCAGCGCGAACAATGCCGTTCCGATCACGAACGCTTGCCCCGCGCGTTTGAGTGCCCGTGCCACTCCTCTTCGCTGCCTCCTCATGTTCGGCCTCCCTCCGATATTCCCGCCGCACCCTCAGCGATCGACCTTCTGTAGAAGTTCCGGATCGACCGCCGACAGTTGATGGCTTGTGTCACCCGATTGCGCGCAACGAAATCCCGTCAAGTAACTCCAGTGATCCAGACTACCGGCATTCCGCCCGGCGGAACGGGCGACCTCGGGATCTTCATTCCAGGACCCGCCGCGAAACACCTTATCCTGCCCAGACTCCGGCCCCACCGGATTCCGGTTCTGCTCTCGTCGATAGTATTCCGGATCGAACCAATCCGAAACCCATTCGCTGACATTGCCGGCCAATTGATAGACACCATACGGACTCACGCCGTTGTCGTAGCGATCGACGTTCGCCAATGGAGGATATTTCGCGCCACGCTTCGACCCGGAATGCGCGATGTTACTTTTGATCCATCCGGCCGGTTCGTTTCCCCACGGAAACATACGTCCGTCTTCCCCCCGTGCGGCTTTCTCCCATTCCGCTTCCGTCGGAAGGCGGGTGCCGCGCCAGCGGCAATAGGCATCGGCTTCCCGCCAGGTCACACCGATGACCGGATGTTTTGCCATTTTTTCGGGAAACGGCTGGCCTCGCCAGTAGTGCGGCCAAGCAGCCCCCGTGGCCAAGACATACCGCAGATAATTCACATTGCTGACTTCATAGCGGTCGATGCTGAACGCATCGACATACACCGTACGCTGCGGTTGCTCTTGCGGACCAGCCGCCCGATCGAACTTTGGGTCGCTCCCCATCAGAAACGCACCGGCCGGCACCGGCGCCATGCCGCTCGGCACGTCGATCAATGCTAGTCGCTCTGCCTCATCGAGCGGCGACCACAAGGGCGGGGGCTTCGGCAACTCATGGTCGGCGCAGGCCCAGTCGGCAGCGGCCCACCAACTCGTCATACTCACGACCGTTGCCAAGACGATCCTGCCAATCGTGCACGTTATAGGCATCGTACATCACTCGTCGTTCGCTGGCCGCCGATGGCGGCCATGCAGAAACGGCAATGGCTCGTTCTGCATGACCGGCGTCGGATCAGTGCTCCTGCTTTTGAAGCAGGGGATCGATTTCCTTCTTCGCTTCCTCCGTCACGTTGTACCGGGTATACGCATGGTCGAGCACCTCATTGGCATACAACCGCCCGGTCGGCGCAGGAACCCCGATCGTCGTGTCAACGGTTCCCTTCGGTCCAATGGTGACGGTTTGTTCCGTAGCCGTTCTGATATAGGGATGCCACACGACCAACTTATAGGTTCCCGGTGGCACATCGGTCATGGTGAAACGGCCCTGTTCATCTGTCTTGGCAAAGTAGGGATTCGTGATGGCCACTCCCCAGCTCTCCATGTAGGCATGGAACCCGCACTGCATGACGAAGATCCGGCGCCCCTTGCTGAGCTTAACCAGTTCTTTCATCGGGGGGCCAGCCATGTGTTTGTGATACATCCCGGCTTCGGTACGATCCTTGAAGTTCCGCGGATGCTGCGGATTCATCGGCAGCGGAACGTTGAACAGGACACGGGCGCCTAAATTCGACGTTTCATACGCTTGAATATCGTGCATGACGGGATCCATGTTGACGACCGTCACCGACTGATCGTCCCGTACGATGGTCGTAAACGGCAGAAAGAGACAATCCTTCGCTTCGATCTGCGGGACCTCTTTTTCAGCGAAGGGCTTGCCCTTCTCGATCCCTTCGAGATAGACCACCACTTCACGAAACTCACCCTTGGGTCCGACATTGAACGGTTGCAGGATACGCCACCCTTCTCCATCGGAAATGCGCCCGCAATAGAACGGATCGGGCAGCGTGGTGAGGTTATACCCTTTTGGTTTTGGAACGATGCCCTCTAACTTGACGACCCCGGTCAGCGTCCCTCCATCCGACACCGTCACTTCTTCATAGGTCGATGCAAACGCGCTCGCGAAAGACGAGGCGAGCGCCATCGTTGCGATTCCCATGACTTGCCCAACCCAGCGCATCGTCATCCTCTGCCGTTCATTCTGAATTGTGGTACCCAGTGTCACGTATGGCCTCCTTTGTGATTGGTCCATGCTGCGATCGACAACATTCCTCGATCATACAGGGAACCGATCACAGAATTCTTCTCCTGAGACTCAAAACACAGATGGGGGAGCTGCGTGGTACAGGCAGCTCCCCCATCCGGTGTTACGCCATGACGGTCCTACTTACTTCATGGCCGTCGGAATCGCTTGCGCATCAGGCTGGATCTCAGCTTGACGTGCACCCGATCCGCTTGCGCTCAGAGGCTGAATCCGCGAATCGCCGACCGGCAACACGCGGAGGTAGCCCCACTGTCCGGACTGCGTGTAGGGCAACCGGGCATTGGACCACACGAAGTCACCCACCTGACGATACGGTCCGCCCGCACCGCCACGGATGAAGACGTCGAGGGTCTCAGACCCGGCGTATTCCACCACGCTGATCATATCCGCACCCGGCATGTACGGCTCGATCGGCCACTCGTGGCCTTCGACACTGAACATACCGTTCTGCTCGCTGTTTGCGCCGATCACGTGGATACGGATCGCATCGCCCGCATGCGCCTCGATCAAAGGCGTCACGGGATCTTCGGGCTTATCCACCGCACAAGGCTGGAAGATTTTGCCCAGCGAGCACCCTTGCTCTTCACGGAACTTGTACGGTTCGGCGCGGTAGTTCACCGACGTCAAACCGGCCACGTTCTGCACGTACGGCATAAAGGCGGTTCCGATAATGTTGTCCTCATCTTGGAAGAAGAGGGCCACATCACGGTAGTTCCGCTTGCCGACGTTCTCAGGCAGGCTGGCGTCGACAATGACGTCCGCCCGCCACACGTTCTTTTGCGACACATCGGCACCGGTGACCGGATCACGATATTGCGATCCCTTCGGCCCGATGACGATCGCGCCGTACAATCCGTTGCGCGGATTGAGGACGATGTTGCCGCCGTCCCAGACCAACGACGTCGTTTCCTTGTTCAAAGGATGCGCGTAGTAGGTATAGGTGCGGCTTTCGCCCGGCGCCACGGTCTGGTCGCCGGCGTTGTTGCCGACATTCAGGCCCTGGCTGTCTTTCGGATCGAAGGCCAGGCCCGGCGCAAAGAACGACGCCCGGCTCGCCTTCATCTTGTTCTTCAGATTCACCTTGATGCAATCGCCCAGATTCGCGCGCAGCGTGAGCGGATTCGGCATCACGTTGCCCGCCACGGTCGCGGCTTCTTCCTCCAGCGCGAAGATCTTGCCTTCCGGCATGGTCATTTCGATCTTCCGCTCGAAGTCCACCTCGATCGCATCCGGGGCCTTCGGATTGAGCTTCATCGGGCGATCCAACGCCACGACGTTGAAGCTCTTCACCGGAGCATCCGACGGACAGACGGAATTTGGTGTCGCTGGGATCCCGAGAGGATTGGTCCCCTTGGGCAGCGGCTTCAAGTCCGCCGTTTCCTTGTCGAGCACACGGATGATGCCCCATCCACCTTCGGCGAAGTGTGACGTTCTGCCGTTGAAGTGAATGTAATCGCCAGGCATCCCCTGGAATCCGCCCGCCTTGGAGACGAGGTCATACCGCTCGGCGATCCCGACGTGAATCGAGTTCTTCCGGTTGGCATCCGCCGCATACCGCTCCGTGAGGAAGGTATGGCCGGCGATCGTCCAGACGTGCGACTCGTTCATCAGCTGGTGCAACAGGCGGAACACCATGGTGTCGCCCGTGTACGCCCGCAGGAGCGGAGTGCCCGGATCACCGTGGACCGCGCTGCTGAACAGCTTGGAGGTGTCCGGATTGTTGGACAGGCGTTGTGCAAACGGAGCCGCGCGGAAGTTGAAGCCGCTACCGGTCGTATGCGTACCGCCGTTGATGTACTTGTTCGGCGCGTTCAAGATCTTATCCGGCATCTGGAACGACACCGTCTTGCCCGCTTCCAACGCCACTTCGATCGGCTGTCCCGGAGGATTGCCGGCTTCGATGACATTGACCGTGTGCGGCACCGTGTCGTGGATGGAAACCATCAACTCACGGAAGCTGCCGCTGACACCGGCGCCGATCGGCTCATTGCTGTGAATGTCCGCGATCGGCCCGCTGTAGACCAACTTGCCGTTCTTCGGATCATGATAGGTGGATCCGAACGGCTCCACGATCGTCACGCCGAACCCGCCATGGGGCCAGGTGGTCGCGCCGAACGCGTGGTCATGCCAGAACACCGTGCCCATGTCCACGTCCACCCACCACCGATAACGCACGAACTCCGGGGACACGAGGTCGCCCACCGGGTGATGGTGCTTCAGCGGCTTGAAGAACGTGATGACATCGCCCTTGATTTCCTTCACACGCACGACTTCCTGACAGCTCTTATCCCGCGGCAGTGATGCCGCCGGATCGTTGCCCTTCTCCAAACAGTCCATACCGACCATCAACTCGGTGTTGACGTGGAACGGCGTGGCGCCAGGCGCCATCTGGAACTTAATGGAGGTGGCTCCGGCTTTGGCGTCGCCGGTGAGCTTCGCGACCATCGGTGCCGGCAACCCATGCTTGGTTTTCTTCCCCCACATGGTGAACGGCCGAACCGACATCTCATACTCCATTCCGGAGATCACACCGTCCGAATTCCCGGTGTCGAACTGGAAGAAGTGAGGATGGATGTTGATCTTGGACGACTGGAAGTTCGTGTAATCGTCGTCGTCCCATTCGCTGGTCAACAACAGGTCCACGCAGTCATACACGTTGGCGCGGATGACGGCAGGAAGCTTCAGATCGTCATTGGCTCTGGTCAACCGCTCTTCTTCGTGAAGGAGGTAGATCAGACCGTCTTTATCCACCATGGCCGGCTCTTTGCCCTGCTTTTTGGCCAGAGTGATCGGCATGCGGACAAAGTGAATGTTGTAATGCTTCCGATTGGCGTTGTCGGGGCACAGGCTCCAACGACCCTGTTCGCCCGGCTTCGCCGGCTCGGAGGTCCGCTCACCGTTTTCATCCTGGTGAATCGGCTCTAACCATGGCGCACCGCTGTGGTTCGCCGAGAAGGGTACCCGCTTGCCGAAGTGCGGCTTGAACAACGGCCAGGCCATTTTTCCCGTCGTCGGATCGAACAGGATCGCCGGTCTGGTGCTGTCATCCCACTTGGCGGCGGCTGGATACTTGGGATTCAGCGCCGTGCTCTCCCGCTCGCCGCGGGCGATGTTGCCGTCCCACTTCCAATCCCACACCGTCGCATCGTAGGCCATGATCTGGCCCTTTTCATCGTTGGTGTGGCCAGGTTGCCCCTGAGCCGGGATGAACATTTCCACCCAATCCTTGATGTTCACGATCACAGGATCGGACTTCCAGTTCGTCTTCTGGCTCTTATCGACGATCTTGAAGGTCTTTCCGAACCAATCGACGGTCGTCCCGATCAACTTATCGGACGACACGCCCTGCTTCATGCGACCCTGCCGATCCGGCAACTCACGCATATCCGGCATCGTGTCGGTATGGGCATTGCCGACCTGCAAGGTATTGTAGAATCGGCCGTAGCCCCACATCCCCGCCACATAGTGGTGTGCCACATGGCAGTGATAGAGGAATTCACCGGCCAGGTGCTGACAGCCACCGCCGCCGCATTCCGGTTCCAGATCGAGAGACTCGGACGGCCCGATCACTTCCACGTCCACCCGATCGGACTTCGTTCGCACGACCGGATACTTCACCGGTCCGTCCTGACCCGCCGCCCAGAGATTGTTCAGCTCCGTGCCCGGGCTCCGCTGCCAGCGGATGGTTCCGCTGTGCGGATGGTGCGAGTGGAACACTTCGGATCCACCGTGCACGAGACGCCACTTGACCGGGTCACCGAGGTAACCGCGGGCCACCGTGGTGGGTGGGTCGCCGAAGGTGTACGCGCTGTAGGCCAGCGATTCATCTTCGAACCCGAAATACTCGTGCTGCAAATGCATCTGGTCGATACCGAACGGCTCGCTACGATAGTTGATCGCGCGGCCACCCGGACGATAGGCATCGGTCAGCGGATCGCGCTGCGGCAAGAAGTCACCCTTCTTGTTCAGCGGACGGAACGCTTCGTCGCCGATCTCGTGATAGAACAGCACGAACTCACGGAAGTCAGGTCCAGTGCCGTTATCGATCATGACCTGCCATCCACTGTTCGCATCGGTCGCGGC